>PVML01017267.1_pt1 | contig 183809 bp, 174 predicted proteins | sample 1853371 | NCBI WGS metagenome assembly PVML01 (sample SAMN08533508, study PRJNA380276) | Human gut metagenome, whole genome shotgun sequencing project. | isolation source: participant 1, chromium library | host: Homo sapiens | collected 2017
AGCATTGATGATAGTGCGCTAAATCAAAATGCTGATGAAAGTCTAAGCAAAGCTCATACATTTTTAGATAAGCATTTGTCAAATCCTCACTCGCTTCAATACTGGCAATATAATCCGAAGGATCTTTTAAATCAATGCCCAATGAGAGCAGGAAGTGAATCCCGTCAGCGTATTCCTCAAGAATTACGGGTGCCGGACTTGGCCCCTTAACGCTCCAAAATTTAAAGCAGCGGGTTTCATTCACACACTCGCCAAGCTCAACAAGCAAAGCTAAACGGCGGCGTATCGATGTCCCCTCACGAGTCAATGAAAATTTTTGATAGATTTCTTCGTCCAAGCCATTCTGCAGCTGATACAGATCATTAACCTTTAACTGCATGCTGCTGCTCCTTATATAATTTCAATGCGCAGGCAATTTGATCCGGACATGAAGTCTTTTTAAAACCGCACTGAATGCCTTCAAAGGCCTCGATTACTTCATCAATTGTCTTGTTGCGTATTATACTTGCAATCCCTTTAAGATTACCGTCACAGCCATTCATGACCTGTAAAGATTTTATAATGTCACCTTCAATTTCAAAGTCCATTCGGGTGGAACACACACCCTTTGTACGATATGAATATTTCTCCATAATTCCTCCTATTTTAATCGTTTCACAACCATCTGTGAAATAATACCCGTCACAATTCCGGTCGGCACACTCAGCAGCAGCAAAACCGGCAGATAGAATATCATCCGAATTTGGTTATACAAATAAACTGCCATTAAAATCTGACCGATGCAGTGAAAAGCACTGGCGCCGATACTGACGCCGATCGGACTGAGCTTGACCTTATTATGCAGCAGAATCGCCATCGCTGTCGACAGTACCACGCCGCTTAATGAAAGCCAGAATACATGGCCGAGAATCGTACCCGTCAGTAAGCTGGAAATCATGACACGCATAAAATTAACAGTAATCATCGTTTTGCTGTCAAACTTGAATAAGGCGATCAGGCCGACGATATTCGCAAGACCTAATTTAAAACCCGGTACGACAAATTCTGCCGGATTCCAAACCATGCCCTCAACGGTATGAAAAACAACGGATAAGGCAATCATCATTGCAACCATTGTCAATTTTTTAGTATTTCTCATGAACAACACTCCCGTTAATTAATTATACATGAGTTCAATTTAATTGCAATGAAAAAAGCAAGGCCGCTTCGCTTAAAGTGACCTTGCTTAACATTATTTCGCAGCTTTTACAGCTTGGTTAGCAGCTTCTACGATATCCTTGATACCGATCGTGCAGCCAGATAATACATCTTCAGAAACAGCTTTACCATTTTCATCCATTTCAATTTCAGTTGTATTATTTTCAACCATATAATTTTCTAAGAATTCAGCTTGTTCAAACCATTCCTTACCAATTGATGAAGCTTGCTTCATGTTATAAGCTTCCTTCAATTCCTTTTTGCTGTCAGAACCTTTATTCGCTTGGTCAATTGAAACCGCAGTCAACTTATCGCCCTCTAAAGTAACAGTAACTGTTGTCTTATCAGAATCTGTTTCAACTTCGCCTGTACCAGTTTTAGAAACCGGAGCAGTATTGCTGCTGCATCCAACTAATGCCAGCACCATTAATAATACGCTTAACTTTTTCATAAATAATACCTCCCGTAGGCTTTCAATATAGCACTCGGTATTATTCTGTGTCAATTGTATCGTTGCTATACACCTGAGCGATTTTTATTCACAATAAGTAATTCTTTCAGGCTTAAAAGTATCCTTCATTCCCTTTTGTTCCGCGGCATACCCCACCGCCACAACCGCTACCGGCAGCCATGCCTCAGGCAGATCAAACGCAGAGCGGAACGCGCTCATGCGGCTCTCATCGGGAGCAATCGCGCACCAGCATGTACCAAGGTCAAGATCAACGGCACTCAGCAGTATATTCATGATGGCTGCCGAACAGTCACAATATATAAATGCATCTTTTTTAGTTATCGCTCTATCTCCGGATACGATGATTGCGCAGGGAGCTGTTTTCATCATATTCGTATAAGGATGATAAGTCGGTATCTGCGTTAATTTTTCTCGGTTTGTTACCACTGTAAAATGCCAGGGCATCAAATTCATCGCACTTGGTGCCAGCATTGCGGCCTGCAGCAGTTCGTTGATTTTTTCCGGCTCTACCCGTTTGTTTTGATAACTGCGGATACTTCTTCTTTTTTTAATCGCTTCAATCATCAGAATTTCATGGCTGCTTCAATGGCACGATGCCAGCCTTCAAGCAGTTTACTCCTTTCTTCCTCATTAATTGCCGGCGTAAACTGACTGCCGCTCTTAAAATTATCGATAATCTCTTGTTTATCCTTCCAGAAGCCTACCGCCAGACCTGCCAGACAAGCAGCTCCTAAGGCGGTTGTCTCACTGATTAATGAACGCTGGACATCACAATTGGAAATATCGCTTTGAAACTGCATCAAGAAATCATTCTTACTGGCACCGCCGTCAACCTTTAAAGCTGTCAGCTTCATGCCGGCATCCTTCTGCATCGCCTGCAGGACATCTTCAGTCTGATAGGCCAATGATTCCAAGGTAGCGCGGATGAGATGATCCTGACTTGTACCGCGGGTCAAGCCAAATATCGCACCCCGGCATGACGGCAGCCAATAAGGCGCCCCAAGGCCGGTAAAGGCAGGCACCACATATACACCATCGCTGCTTTTAACCGCCAGCGAACGGCGGTATGTCTCTGAAGAATCTTGAATGATTTTTAAGCCATCACGCAGCCACTGGATAGCTGCCCCGGCCACAAACACACTGCCCTCCAACACATAGTTTACCTCGCTGCCGATTTTCCAGCCCGCGCAGGAAAGCAGGCCGTGCTTTGAATGAATAATCTGACTGCCTGTATTCATCAGCAGAAAACAGCCGGTACCATAAGTATTTTTAACACTGCCCGGCGCATAGCATGTCTGACCAAACAACGCTGCCTGCTGATCGCCGACCGCCGCTGCAATAGGAATCTGCACGCCAAACAAAGAAGCGTCACTCAAGCCATAGACGCAGGAGGTATCCTTGATTTCAGGCAATAAACAGCGCGGAATATTCCATAGCTTAAGCAGTTCTTCATCATAATCAAGCGTATGCAGATTCATTAATAAGGTTCTTGACGCGTTGCTGACATCCGTTACATGCACCTTGCCGCCCGTCAGCTTCCAAATCAGAAATGAATCCACCGTCCCAAAGCACAGCTCACCGCGCTCGGCTCTCGCCTGCGCCCCTTCCACATGATCCAAAATATAACGGATCTTGCTGGCGCTGAAATACGGATCTAAAACCAAGCCGGTTTTTTCAAAAAATAATGGCTCGTATCCCTTTTGCTTCATTTCCTGACAGTAGCAATCACTTTGCCGGCTCTGCCAGACAATTGCCATATAAATCGGCTGACCCGTTAATTTATCCCAAATGATCGTCGTTTCACGCTGATTGGTGATACCGATGGCCGCAACATCCTCCATTTTTAAATTAGCCGCTGCCACAGCTTCGCTGATGACCCCTACCGTTGAAGACCAAATCGTATTCGCATTCTGTTCGACCCAAGACGGATGCGGATAAAAATTCTCACATTCCCGCTGGGCCGTTGCCTGCAGATTGCCATGCTTATCAAATAAAATCGCGCGGGTACTCGTTGTCCCCTGATCAATCGCTAAGATATATTTTTCCATGTTTACACCCTCTTGAATCAATTATAGCATAAAATCTTCTGTAACCGTTTACTGCATCCAAGAAAAAAATCCTGGGAATGATTACTCCCAGGATAATTTTTCTTCTTTTTTAACTTCCGGTTTAGCTTCTGCCTTCACTTCCGGCTCAGCGACAGCCTCTGTTTTTTCAGTTTCTTTTGGCGTCACTGCCGCTTTTACGGCCTCAACACTTTCCGGTGACAGCTTGATGCTGCGGTTTACCTTCGCATCATAGGTCTGTCCTTTTAATACATCAGTAATATCAAAACCAGTCATTTCCTTTACCGATTCAATCGTCTGTGTCAAAACCTTAGTCACATTACTGGCTATGCCGGTCGTACCTTCACCGCTGCCGCCGTCCATTACAATAACCTTATCGATATTCGCCAACGGTTCAGCAATCGCAGCTGCCATCTGCGGCAATTGTTCAACAACCTTGCTGAGCATCGCAGCATTGTTAAACTGCTGATAAGCTTCGGCTTGTTTCTGCAGACTTTCCGCCTCCGCAATACCTTTTAAACGAATGGCTTCCGCTTCCGCGGCACCTGTCTGGCGGATAACCTCTGCCTCGGCAGCACCTTCCTTGCGTCTAGCTTCCGCCAGTGCTTCAGCCTTGGCGATTTCTTCATACTTATTAGCATCAGCCTCAAGCTGGCGCTGTGTCTTAGCCGCTTCCGCCGGCTTCAACACTGTCTCCTGCAATTCAATTTCCTTACGCAGTGCCTTCTGTTTAGCTAATTCAGTCGCCCTTTGCTGTTCCAGAATTTCCGCGTCTTTTTCTTTATCGATAACCATTTTACGGGTTGTTTCCTGCTGGATCTTATATGCTAAATCAGCTTCAGCAGTCTTTGTATCCTGTTCCTGCTTAAAGCTTGCAACCTGTACCGCCTGATTTTTGCGGGCTTCTTCAATCTTAACCTGCGCCTCGATCTTTGCCTGCTCACCAAGCCGTCTTGATTCAGCGGTTTTGATATCCGCTTCCTTCGCAGCCTCGGCTTCCGCAATCGTCGCATCCTTCTTCACTTCCGCGATTTTTTTAGCACCTAATGCCTTTAAGAAGCCGTTCTTATCATCAATATCCTTAATCGTTAAAACAACGATCTGCAGACCCATACGGCCTAATACATCTTCAGCTACATCTTCAACCTTGCTAGAGAACATATCACGATTCTTATAAATTTCTTCTACTGACATGGTAGCGATGATTTCACGCAGGTTACCTTCGATAACATCGGTAACCGTTGTACGGATATTGTCAACCGTTTTACTGATTGAAGCTGAGTCGAATTGTTCAACAGCCTTATAAATATTTTCCGGATTGTTGATAATCTTTACGACAGCCGTACCAGTAGTTGTAATTGGAACACCTTCACAATCCATAACATCCTCAGTTGTAAATGTGATAGGAATGTTTTCCAATGATACAATATCAATTCTTTCAAAAAACGGAATGACTAATCCCGCTTTACCGGTAATGATTCTTTTTGTAAAGCCGGTGATGACCGCCGCTTTGTCCTGCGGTACTTTTCGCCAGCAAAGCGAAATCAGAATCAGCACAACAGCTATAACAAGAAGAATCGGCAATACTGACGCTAATGCTTCAAAAATTCTATTCATTCTCTTTACCCCTCTTTCTAAGTTGATATCATTATACAATATTCTTATTTTGAAAATACTTTCTAAATTGTAATAATGACAAAAAGGTAATGAAATGATGAAAAGCGTTTATTTATCCAGCTGTCGGTTAATCCATATCATGATAACTTCGACGATATATGCCTGCTCTGCCTGACTTAATTCCTTATGCTTCGGGATACCATGCCATTTTTCAAGACAGCCGCGGCAGCACACAGCACACGCATGCTGAGCAATAAATACCGGATGACCCCGCATCGGCGTCTGTTTGCCATCATTGAGAGGTTCAGCGGCAGCTAACCGCTTGGCGACAAAATCCTCGGCATGGCGGCGAATGGCCGGCAAACCTTTTGCTTCAATATAAGCCAATTCTTTTGCCTTTAACTGAAAGCGGCTGCGAAACGCTGATCTCGATAAACGCGCAAATAATTCATCCATAGAACTTGATGCTGACATAAACTCACTTCCTTTTTTAAAAGAAAAACGGCATTGTGCCGCTTTCATTATTATTTAGTCATCCAGCTTTCATCTTTTGGATCTTGTTTCCAAGCTTTCAGCTTTTCAAGATCCTCAGCCTTGATATAGTCAAGCTCTAATGCCGTTTCAATCAATGCGTCATAATTGCTTAATGTCACAAACGGGCAATCGATTGAACCAAAGTTATTAACAGCATCCTGCAGCTGATAAGAGAAGATGGCTGCAACACCTAAGACAACCGCGCCAGCTTCACGCAGCGCTTCTACCACACCGATGCAGCTGCCGCCGGTTGAAATCAAATCTTCCACAACAACAACTTTCTGACCTGGCAGAACCCGGCCTTCAATCTTGTTTTCCTTACCGTGTGTCTTATTAGAAGAACGGACATAACCCATTGGAATACCCATAACATCAGCTGTCAAAGCCGCCATCGGGATACCTGCGGTTGCCGTTCCCATGATAACCTCAACATCCGGATATGCCTTCTTGATTAAATCAACTAAACCATTTTTAACTAAATCTCTTTTTTCCGGAAAAGAGAGCACTAAACGATTGTCGCAATAAATTGGACTTTTGATGCCGCTTGCCCATGTGAATGGTTCATTCGGTCTTAAAAAGACAGCCTTAACATCCAATAAGCTTTTCGCAATTTCCTTTTCAATCATCTTATTTCCCCTCCATTACCGCTTCAATCTGATGATAAGTAGCCAGCGGATCAGCACTCTTTGTAATTGAACGGCCGACAACGATTAGGTCACAGCCTTCTTCTTTCGCAACTTCTGGGGTTGCGACACGCTTTTGATCATCTTTAGAATCAGTTGCTAAACGAATACCCGGAGTCACAGTCAGGAAATCCTCACCGCATGCTTCATGAATTGCCTTAGCTTCTAATACTGAACATACGACACCGTCAAGACCGCTTTCCTTAGCCAGCTTCGCATACGCGATAACAACTTCTTTTAAATCACGTTCAATCAGCAATTCCTTTTCCATCGCTTCCTGAGAAGTAGAGGTCAGCTGAGTAACCCCGATACAAAGCGGACGTTTGCCATTTACTGCTCCCTCATGCAGTCCTTCGATAGCGGCTTTCATCATCGTGCTGCCGCCGGCACAGTGCAGATTTACAATATCGACATCCAGCTTCGCAAGATTTTTCATTGCCTGTTTTACCGTATTAGGGATATCGTGAAGTTTCAGATCGAGGAAAATCTTATGTCCCATGGCTTTAATTTCACGAACAATTTCAAAACCAAATGAATAAGTCAGCTCCATGCCGATCTTGACATAAATTGGTTCATTGAATTTTAATAAAAATTCATAAACTTCCTTTCTTGTTGAATAGTCTAATGCTACGATTGTTTTACTCATTGTTGATGACTCCTTCCAGTTACTTCCTTTACGGAATTATATCCGTATTTTGCTAAAACACGAGGCAGATCCTCAATAATATTGACACATGTCATCGGATCTTTGAAATTGGCAGCGCCAACTTCTACCGCACTCGCCCCTGCCACTAAGAATTCTACCACATCTTCCGCAGTTTCGATACCTCCAACACCAATAATCGGTATATTTACTGCCTGATATGTCTGATAAATCATGCGCAAAGCGACAGGCTTGATGGCCGGACCGCTTAAACCGCCGGTAAGATTGGCTAAAATCGGCTTGCCGGTGCGTTTGTCAAAGCGCATGCCAAGCAATGTATTAATCATGACGATCCCATCAGCACCCGCTTCCTCAACCGCTTTGGCAATTGAGACGATATCGGTGACATTCGGTGACAGCTTCACATAGACAGGCTTCTTGCTGACTTCCTTCACTTTTCGGGTAAGCAGTGCCGCCGTATCCGGATCGGTGCCGAAAGCAGCCCCGCCGTGTTTGACATTCGGACAGGAAATGTTCAGTTCGATCACATTGACACAATCATGCTGTGAGATCCGTTTTGCCGTCTCTACATAATCTTCAACGCTGCTGCCCGCAACATTGGCCAATACCTCTACATCAAACTGCGCGAGCCATGGCAGCTCTTTCTCAATAATTACGTCAACCCCCGGATTTTGCAGACCGATGGCATTCAGCATACCGGCAGGTGTTTCGGCGATTCTTGGTGTCGGATTGCCAAACCGTCTTGCCAGCGTTGCTGATTTAATAGCAATACCACCCAAACGGCTCAGATCATAAAGCTCATTGAGTTCATGGCCGAAGCCGCAGCAGCCTGAAGCCGGTATGATTGGATTCTTAAGATTTAAACCAGGCAGATTTACGGACAGATCCATTACAGCCCCACCTTTCCTATTTCAAATACCGGACCTTCTTTGCAGATTCGGTAATAAATTGTTTCATCCTTTTTATCTTTGCAGACACAGCCCATGCAGGCGCCGATGCCGCATGCCATTCTCGCTTCAAAAGAAGTATAGCCTTTTGTATAACGGTTTTCAATGGCTTTCAGCATCGGCATCGGTCCGCATGAATATACAAAATCAAGATCGATTTTGGCCGCATCAACCGCATCTAAAACGGTTCCTTTAATGCCCTTGCTGCCATCCATGGTAGCCAGCAGCACCTCACAGCCCAATGCCTTAAATTCTTCCTCATAGAAACAAGCCGCTGATGAATTGAAGCCTAAGGCCACAACCACCCGTTTATTCAAACGCCGATACTGCTTAGCTACCTCATACAGCGGCGGCACACCAACGCCGCCCCCCATAATCAATACCGCAGGTAATTCTTCATGAATCGGATAGCTGCTGCCCAGCGGACCAAAAACATTCAGTTCCATACCGCTTTTCATCGCCGACAGCAATTCAGTTCCTTCGCCTACGACTTTATAAATAATCGTATAACTTGTTTCATCAATGCTGCAGATGGAAATCGGCCGGCGGAGGAAGTGCTCCGCCACCTTGATATTCACAAACTGTCCAGGCTTCATTTCCTGAGTCAGCGCTGATTCAATTACCATTTTATATGTATCTTCACTAATCAATTCATTGCTGATTATCTTCCCGCAATCTTCTCTCATTTTATCCCTCCAGATCATTCATGGATATTGTCGCGAAGCTGCGTGCTTCTATAATACTTGCAATCGCATTCGCTGTATCCAGTGATGTAAAGCATGGAATATTATTTTCCGCAGATACACGGCGGATCAGGAAGCCATCCTGCGCTACTGAGCGCTTGATGCTCATCGTATTAACTACATAGCTGACCTTCCCCTGACGGATTACATTCAGTACGTTATTCTCATCCTCATCGCTGATTTTCGCTACTGTATGCACATAAAGACCATGCTCGCGCAGATAATTTCCGGTACCTTCAGTCGCAAAGATACCAAAGCCAAATTCATTAAAGCGTCTAGCCAGCGCCAGTCCCTCTTCTTTATCTTCATCGGCTACCGTCATCAGCACATTGCCATTCAGTGATACCTTGATGCCAGAGGCAATCAGCGCTTTATAAAGTGCCTTTTCTAATGTGGCGTCACTGCCCAGTGCTTCACCGGTTGATTTCATTTCCGGACCTAAGGTTGTATCAACAGAACGCAGCTTCGCAAAAGAGAATACCGGTGCTTTGACATAAGTCCGTTTGCTTTCTTTGCAGATGCCTTCCGTAAAGCCTAAGTCTTTCAATTTACAGCCCATAACTGCCTGTGTAGCCAGATGCGCCATCGGAATATTAGTAATTTTGCTTAAGAAAGGCACAGAACGGCTTGAACGTGGATTTACTTCCAGCACATAGACTGTTTCATCCTGATCGACGATGAACTGGATATTAAATAAGCCGATAAAGTTAAAGCCATGACCGATGCGAATCGTATAATCAACGATCTGATCTTTAACCTTCTGACTCAGCGTTGGCGCCGGATAAACGGCAATCGAGTCACCGGAGTGAATGCCGGCCCGCTCAATATGCTCCATGATGCCTGGAATCACAACCGTTTCACCATCGCAGATGGCATCGATTTCACATTCCTTACCGATAATATACTTATCAACCAAAATCGGCGCGTCATGACTGATTTCTTTTACCGCCGTTGCCATGTATTCACGCAGATCACTCTCCACATGCACGATTTCCATCGCCCTGCCGCCTAACACATAAGAAGGCCGTACAAGCACCGGATAACCAATGCGCTGAGCAATCTCAACAGCAGCCTCTACTTCTGTGGCTGTTTCACCGCGCGGCTGACGAACTTTCAACTGCTGAAGCATCGCTTCAAATTCATGACGATCCTCAGCCCGGTCAATATCCTCTAAGGATGTACCAAGAATACGGATACCGCGTTCTACCAGTTTATCAGCCAGGTTAATTGCTGTCTGACCGCCAAACTGTACGATAACCCCCAGCGGCAGTTCTAAGTCAAGAACATTCATTACATCCTCAACCGTTAATGGTTCAAAATAAAGCTTGTCAGAAATTGAGAAATCCGTAGATACCGTCTCTGGATTATTATTGATAACAATTGCCTCATAGCCCATCTCTCGTAACGTCTGCACACAATGCACCGTCGCATAATCAAATTCAACACCCTGACCGATGCGGATCGGCCCGGAACCTAATACGACAACCTTTTCACGATCCGAGCGGAACGATTCATTCTCCTGCTCATAAGTCGCGTAGTAATAAGGCGTTGCGGAAACAAATTCTCCGGCGCATGTATCAACCATTTTAAATACCGGAATCAAACCATGCTGTTTTCTGAACTCGGCTACCTTCAGCTCCTCGCAGTTCCAAAGCCGGGCAATCGTACTGTCAGCAAAACCGTTTCGCTTCGCAATTCTTAAAACCTCTTGATCCATGACATTTTCTTTTAACGCTGTCTCAATACTTAAGATATGAGCAATCTTATGCAGGAAGAAACGATCGATCTTAGTTAATGCAAACAAGGATTCAATATCTGCTCCCTTGCGCATCGCTTCAGCAATCGCCATCATCCGTTCATCATCATTAATCTTTATCTTTTCAATCAGCTCATCCATCGTACAATTCTTTAATTCCTTGTACTCTAAGTGATCCGTTTTCATTTCAAGTGAGCGCACTGCTTTTAATAAAGCTTCCTCGAAGTTGCGGCCAATTGACATAACCTCACCTGTTGCCTTCATCTGGGTACCTAAATGACGGTCAGCATGCGGGAATTTATCAAAAGGAAAGCGCGGGAATTTGCAGACGATATAGTCAATAGCCGGCTCCGTACATGCGTAGCTGCTCTTAGTAACCGGATTAATAATTTCATCTAATGTCAAGCCTACGGCAATTTTGGCAGCAATTTTGGCAATCGGATAACCAGTCGCTTTGCTGGCCAGCGCGCTTGAACGGGATACGCGTGGATTTACTTCAATAACATAGTAGTTAAAGCTTTCCGGATCTAACGCCAGCTGAACGTTACAGCCGCCGCAGATTTTTAAAGCTCGGATTATTTTTAATGATGCGTTGCGCAGCATTCCTACTTCACGGTCAGTTAATGTCTGGGTCGGTGCCACAACGATTGAATCACCGGTATGAATGCCCACTGGATCAACATTTTCCATGTTGCAGACAACAATTGCATTATCATTGCTGTCACGCATTACTTCATATTCAATTTCTTTATATCCGGCAATACTCTTTTCAATCAGACATTGATGAACCGGTGATAATTTTAAACCATTCGTCGCGATATCTCTAAGCTCAGTCTCATCATCCGCGAAACCGCCGCCGGTGCCGCCTAAGGTAAAGGCTGGCCGAACAACCACCGGATAACCAATCTGATTCGCATAATCAACCGCTTCCTCAACAGTATGTACAATGGTGCTGTCAGGAATCGGTTCACCGATTTCAAGCATCAGGTTACGGAACTTTTCCCGATCCTCGGCCTTTTCGATTGCATCTAATTCAGTGCCTAGGATTTCTACATTATATTGGTCAAGCACACCTGCTTCACTTAATTCCACAACAAGATTCAAACCTGTCTGACCACCTAAACTGCCAAGAATTGCATCCGGACGCTCTTTGCTGATGATACGGCTTGCAAATTCAAGCGTCAATGGTTCAATGTATACTTGATCGGCAATAACGGTATCCGTCATAATCGTAGCCGGGTTGCTGTTGATTAATACTACCTCATACCCTTCCTCACGAAGTGATGTACATGCCTGAGTACCGGCATAATCAAACTCAGCCGCCTGACCGATAACGATCGGCCCGGAACCAATAACCAGAATCTTCTTTATATCTGTACGCTTAGGCATTTTTAATCCCTCTTTCTTTCAATAAGTCTAAGAATTCATCAAATAAATAGCTGCATTCGCTGTTGCCCGGCGCTCCCTCAGGATTGAAGCATACACCAATCTGATGATTTCGCTTAAAGCCTTCAACACTGCCGTCATTCAATGCAGAATAAAGCAATTCACAGTCAGCCGGCATCGCTTTATCAATTTCATAGCCATGATTTTGTGATGTAAATTCAATGCGGTTATTACGATGATTGCGGACTGGAATACTGCTGCCATGATGACCGCTCTTCATCTTGCTGACCTTAATGCCTGCGGCCAATGCCATTACCTCAGCACCTAAACCGATACCCAGCATAGCCGTATTTTCACATGCCCTAATCATTTCAATCGCTTCTGTGCAGTCAGCCGGATCACCGGGACCGCTTGATAGTACAATGCCTTCTGGGCGGAATGCCATAATCTCATCGATGCTTGATGTACATGGCACTACTAACACATCACAGTCACGTTCAGAGAGTTCGCGGATCACCCCGTATTTGCAGCCAAAGTCAACCAATACCAGCTTATGACCGCGGTTAGGGATTGGGAAAGGACGCGGAGTTGTTACCCGTGCGCTCAAGCGTTTCTCCGGCGTACTTTGTTTCAGTTCTGCCTTCATCGCTTCAAGCTGCTTTTCATCATCGCAGAAAGCGGCTTTCATAACCCCCTCATCACGAATCTTTCTGACAATCGCGCGTGTATCCACGCCGGCAATGCCGGGAATCTTTTTCTGTTTCATAAACTCATTCAGGCTCTGATCACAGCGGAAATTACTGCCTTCATCACAGCATTCACTCACTACCAGTCCATAAAGCATCGGAATCATACTTTCAAAATCATCACGGTTGATCCCGACATTACCTATCATCGGAAATGTACAAACGATAATTTGACCGCAATAAGCACTGTCAGTCAGCATTTCCTGATAGCCGGACATCGCGTTAGTGAAAATAAGTTCACCTGTTTTAAATTCATCACTGCCAATTGCTGTTCCCTCAAAGACACAGCCATCTTCCAACACTAAGTAACGTTTCATGCTTTCTCTCCTTCAAACGCAGCTTCAAAAGCTCGTTTTAATACCGCTTTTCTAACTAACACACCATTCTCCATCTGTTTAAAAATCCTTGACTTTTCAGCTTCTACCAAGTCGCTGTCAATTTCAACGCCGCGATTAACAGGCGCCGGATGCATCAAGATCGCGTTTTTTTTCATGCGGCCGTAACGCTCTTTTGTCAGACCGTATTTAGCCAGATATTCTTCTTTGCTTAACTGCATATGTTCAGCGTGGCGCTCATGCTGAATCCGCAGCAGCATTACGACATCGGCCCATTCCACTGCCTCGTCAATCGTTATCGTTGGTTTATCTTCAGGCAGCCAAGCCTCATAGCCGCCAAAGCGCACCTCAGCGCCCAGTCTTGTTAAGGCGTCATAATTGCTGGCAGCTACCCGCGAATGATTGATATCACCGATAATTGCTACTTTTAGACCTTTAAAGGTGCCAAATTCTTCTAACATCGTATACAAATCAAGCAAACACTGAGTTGGATGATTCCCGCAGCCATCACCGGCATTAAGAATAGGGATATTAATGCCTTCCAATTCCTTAAAATATTCATCCTGTGTGTGCCGAATCACCACAGCATCATATCCGATTGCTTCAAAGGTTTTAACTGTATCATATAAGCTCTCACCCTTGGCAACTGACGATGTTGACGCGTTGAAGTCGATTGTTTTGCAGCCTAACTGCAGTTCAGCACTGGCAAATGAATAGTGGGTACGGGTACTTGGTTCAAAAAAAAGATTAGCAACTAACTTAGGTTTAGAAAATTGCCAATCTCGATATTCTTTTGAGAACTTCAAAGCATCCGCCAAAATGGCGATAATTTCTTCTTCAGATAAACTACTCATCGTCAGCAGACTGTTTTTATTCATCGTATTTCCTCCTTACTATAAAGAAAAGGCCCATTGCGTATGCAAAAGGACCTCATTAGGAGTATCTTGCTCTTACCCTTCATAACCTCTCTGGATTATCTTAAAGGACCTTTTCTTTCTAACATAATAACAAATTCATCGATAAAATTCAACAGGTAATCATTAATTTACGAAGTTATAATGATTAAGTGCTTATTGGTTTAATGATATAAGAAAACGTGGTTTATTCAGATTGTATCGCTCTGTCTGACACCACGTGTTCATTAAGTGTTATATGATTTTGATTTATCTGCTTATTGATCAGGTGTATTATTCTACCATTTCTGGCATTGTAACCGCCTGATCTCGCCAATCATTGAATTGGATGATATTTATTGTATAGGTATCGTTTTCAAAAATTGTTTTCTTTAGGATCATTACTTTTACATTCCAACCTGTATGATTCTCGCCATTAGCCCAATTAGGGTATGTGAGTGCACCTTGTATCACATCTTCCTCTTTATCATAGATTATTCTTGATAAATTAGCTCCTTTTGACACATGATCACTGCCATCACATGTACAATGATAATTTATTATAACTGTATCACCCTGTTCTAATGTGCTGAATGTCTCGGATTTTAAATTTAATTGTCCGTCTTCATCCAAGGCTGCTGTTAAATTACTATTAGAAAGTTTTATTTTCATAGAAATGCTCTTGTAACTTTCAGCCAACAATTGATCATTAGCATCTAAAGCTAATACTTTTAAAATTCTGATATTTTCAGATGGTCTGGGTTGGTCAATCAAATCCTCCAATTCAATCGTGACATTATTAGAAAAATCACATTCAGCGATTTGCGCATTGTTTTCATCTATCAACACAACTTTATACGATTCTGCCTCTTCTATTCTGTTAAAAGAAATCTCATAATTTCCATCATCATTAGGCTCAATAGAGATATCTCCTAAATATTTCACACCTTCATCATTAATAACCATTGGGGCTGTAAAACTTCCGCTTGTAAATTTATCGGTAATCATTTTAATATGTCCGTCTTTGTCTGCCTTAAGAACACTGCCATTTAGATTCCAAATAACCCCATTCGCATTGAAACCTTCCTGATTCACTATCTGAACAAGTCCAGCGATTGACTCTAAACCTTGAATATTTGTAGCTTTCAAATAGGTTAAATTTGCAAATCTCGCAGCAGATTCATTCCAAAATACGTTAAAGTCAGTGATTGATGTTGAAGAAATATCCAATGTTGTTAAATTGGATAAACCTGCTATTGCACTTAATGCTGTAATACCCTTGTTATTTGATAAGTTTAACTCATTTAATGATGTTAGATTGGCTAATGCGCCTAAACGATCATCATTTTTTTCTGTTGTTAATCTATTATTTGAAATATCAAGCTTTTCAAGATTTGTCAATCCTACTAATCCGCCTAATTCTGAAATTCCTGTTCCAGATAAATTCAGTTCCTTCAAACCGGTAAACATGGTTAAAGCACCAGTGCTGATGTCATACTGACTAGTATTTTCACCCGATAAATCTAGTTCTGTTATACTCTTATAGTAATTGTTCAACGTATTTAATGTTTCAGTCAAAGAATTATCTGTAACTGCAGCAGCGCTTAATTCACTCTGATAATAGGCAGCTGTAATTACAGTATCCCAATCCATATTTAAATCAGATTCCTGTATATTTTTCAATCTATCCTTTGCTTGTGTTGCTAAATCAACTAAACTGTTATACTTGATTGTAACTGTTTTTTCGATTCCGTTGGTTCCCTTTTTTACTTTGATTGAACGATTTGGTTCTTCAGCTTTCATCCAGAAAACAAATTTACCTTCACCAGCGCCTACTGTTGCTGCTTCCGCAACATCAGCTTCTGTAAATGCATACCAACCATTGCCAGTATCTACGCTGAGTCCAATAATCGATGATTCCCCGGTATCTAAAACAAAACCAATCCATTTACCTTCACCTTGTTCTGTATTTGATGAAGCATAGGATTCAAGCGTATTGTTTGAACGTACTTTATATACATTATCTTCAAATTTAACAGTGATCGCATTCTGATTCTTTACAGCTGCTTCAGGTGCTGATAATCCAGTGATTTTTTCAACAGTCAATTTATTTACAGTCGGTCTTGTCTCACTGCCGCCGCTTGAAGAACCACCAGTTGAGCCACCAGTTGAAGGTTTATTTACCTCTGGTGCTTTCTCAACATCTTTACCTGTTTCTACATCTTTAATCACCGTATCCTTGCCAGCTTCTACACCGTCAACATTCGCTTCTACCTTGTTAATTGTACCTTTACCGTCAATACTTACTGGTGCGTCAGCTGTCAATGTGCCTACCGTACTGCCTTTTGATACTTCAATGGCTGTATCTTTTGCACTTTCGGTTACCACAACATTCTTAACATCGGCATTTACCTTGATTTGTGTATCAGTCTTTACTTTAAGACTTTCTACCGGTGCCTGAATATCAACACTTGCATATGTCCGTGTACTTACTTCCTGTGCTGGTACTTCAATCACGATTTCACCTTTGGTTGTTGACTGTACTTCAATCTTCTCTACTTCACCTTTAAAGCTCTTGTCCGGTGTTACCGCTGCTGTTTCTTCCAATACGATTTTATTAACCTCTGTTTTACCGTTTAATACTACTTCTGTATTTCTTGTCTGTGTACTGATTGCTTCTATCTTTGAATCAGTGATTGTTAACTTACCGGCTGTCTTGTTGTCACCGATAACAACCAATTTACCTTTTACAGTTACACCTTTCAGCTCTAATGCTTTCGCTGTTGTCACATCAACATACAGGTTACCTTCAATGACTTCACCTTCTATTGCTTCTGGATCTGTTAATACAACCGATTTTGATTCAGCTAATGGAATGGCTTTGCCATCTTCAGTCAACTCATAACCGTCTTTGACATAATCCTTCGCCATAACACCGGTACCTTTAATATAATAGCGGGCGCCGTTATCCTCTACCCAAGCATCTGCCTGCATGACACCGGATTCACCCATGAAATACCAATGCTCATTGGAAGCGATCCAGCCGGTACGCATTGCTCCGTTATCATCGAAAGCATACCAGCAGTTATTGTCTTTGATCCAACCCTTAGCTATACTGCCATCTTCCTTAACATAAGACCATGTGCCGTTGTTATTGACCCATTGAGCTTCAGCCGCTCTGATTGGCATTGCTACTGAACAGAGCATTGCAGCTACGACTAAAGCAGTCATCGCTGACTTTGTTTTGTTTGATTTCATTTTAATTACCTCCCCAGGTATTGAAAGAATGTCTTAAAAGGTATACTTTATACCACACTGAATGAGAGACAAAAAACAACTGTGAAAGTGCATAAAAAAGCTTGCGAGCCTTTACAAACAACTCAAATATGCCTATAATGAAGGAGAAATATAGTGTCTCAAAAAGTATACTTTATAAGACACTTATCATTTTGTTATTACAATACTGATATTATTAAGCATATTAAACTGCCAAAAAAATAGAGATGATAACCCCATCAGGGTTATTACCTCTATTTTTCGTTTAGCTCAATATTATATTGCTCTTGTATAATGCTTCAGCATTGCTTTTTCGCCTTCGTTTAAGAATGGTGAAATTTTAGTATATACTTGGGCATGATAAGCATTTAAGAAATTCCGTTCCGAATCTGATAATTGATCCGCCAATACGGCATCTAAGTCAATCGGTGCCATTGTGATTGTTTCAAATGCTAAGAAGGTTCCATATTCATTCGTCTCTGAAATTTTGGTAATCAATTCATTTTCGATGCGGATGCCATGACTGCCTTCAATGTAAACACCGGGTTCATTCGTGACAATCATGCCTGGTTCAAAAACAGCGCTGATTGTATTAGGTCTTGCGCGCCAGCGAATATCATGCGGTCCCTCATGCACATTAAGGATATGTCCAACTCCATGGCCCGTACCGCAGCGATAATCAATCCCCATCTCCCAAAGTGGTCCGCGGGCGAGAATATCAAGATTGATACCAATGCAGCCATGCAAAAATTTTGCCATTGATAACCGCAGCATGCCTTTCAGCACTGCCGTATAATGACGTTTGATTTCATCACTTACCGGGCCAAGAACAAAAGTACGGGTAATGTCTGTTGTACCGTCAAGATACGTACCGCCGGAATCAACCAAAAGCATGCCTTCTGGTTTTAACTCTACATCACTGTCAGCCGTAGCACTGTAATGCATTAATGCCGCATGCTCTTTATAGCCTGCAATGGTTGTGAAGCTCAGCTCAAGAAAATCCTTTTGTTCCCGGCGCAGGGTTTCCAGCTTATCAGCCGCTGATATTTCAGTGATGGTTTCATGCTGTACAGCTTCCTTCAGCCAGATCATGAATTTACTTACTGCGACACCATCCTGGATATGCGCATTGCGGGTATTGGTTAGTTCAGTTTCATTTTTAATGGCTTTCATCAATGTAGTTGGATTGTCAAGATCAATAATTTCATGACACAGCTGTACCAGTCTTGAATTTACACGTTTGCCATTCAGCATAATTTTTCCGCTGATCGTTTCAATTTTAGAATAAACCTCAAAATATGGCAGCAGCTTGACATGATTTTCCTTAAAGAATGCTTTTGCTGCCTCATCAAATTTAGTTTCATCAACAAACAGCATAACCTCATCCATGGAGATCAAAGCATAGGATAAAACCACCGGTGAATAACTCACATCATCACCGCGCATATTAAACAGCCATGCCAGATCATCAAGAGTAGTCAGCAAATGCCATTCAGCCTGATGCTGCTTCATACTTTCACGCACATCAGCAAGCTTGTCAGTCATTGCTTTTCCGCTAAGCTCATCACTGAGTAAAAAAGCTTTTGCGCTTGGCAGTGCCGGCCGATCCGGCCATATCTGATCAAAAACATCTAAATCAGTTTTAATGACAACCTCAGGCATTATCTGCTGCCATTCTTTCATCGCTTCATAGCTGACGCAGCGGCCATCAAAAGCCAGAACATCGTTTGCCTGCAGGTGCTGCTTCAAATATTCACTGACCGTTGGCACTCCCGGTTCCATCATTTTCATCAGTTGAATACTGGTGCCGGCCAATTGTTCCTCAGCCTGTATAAAATAGCGGCCGTCAGTCCATAAACAAGCTTCAGACAGTGTCACAACCATAACTCCCGCAGAGCCGCTGAAGCCAGACAGCCAAGCCCGGCCCTTGAAATAATCACCTACATACTCAGAATCGTGAAAATCTGAGGTAGGTATATAATAAGCGCTTATCTTCTCGGCTTGCATCAGCGAGCGAAGTTCATTTAATTTATCCAATGTGTTCATAAAGTACCTCTCATTCTAAAAGCTATTTTACACCACATTGATTAATTATGAAAGACTATTCGATCTCACTGACCAGCGCAAAGCGATATCCCTGCCGCTGGGCTTCGGTAATGAAGTCCTCCATGGCCAGATAATTTCCCTTATTCGAAGGGTGAAGCAGATAAATCGCGCCATTATGGAGATGCTCCACCAAGGTGTTATACGCTTCTTCTTTGCTTATATCCGGGCCGTAATCATAATAGGCATGGCTCCAGAAATAGGAACGGTAGCCTAGATCTGAAACGATTTTCATTGCCCGCTCACTGGTAGCTCCCTTTGGAAAACGGAACACTTTTACTGGTTTCGTGCCGGTTACCTGCTGAATAGCCTTCTCACAATCCAGCACCTCCAGAACAAACTGATCGATCTGCGCCTCATTCGCCAGTGTCGGCATATCATAATGATGGCGGGTATGATTGCCAATCAGATGGCCCTGATCAACTAATGAGCGCATGAATTCTTCATTATCTATCACGTAATTTCTCGTTAAAAAGAAGGTAGCTTTAATATTGTGGGCATTTAAAACATCGGCAATCTCATGGATGTAAGTAATGTCATTGCCGCCCTCATCAAAGGTCAGATAGATGACCTTGTCATCAGGTCCCAGATAATATGCCGCATATTTATCAAGAATCTCCTGCGCAATCGCACCCTCCATCCGCTGATGATTCTCTGATTTATTGAACCACCATTCAAAGGCTGTATTATCATAGACATCATAGGCATAATGCAGCTTTACCAAGGCGGGATCAGCTTCTACGATGATTTTTCTGCTTACTGAGGATGTATTGCCGCTGGCATCGACTGCTTTATAAATCAATTCATATTCCCCGCATGTCAGCATATCTACATTGCCTTCAATCTGCAGCAGCGACTGCCCGTCATCACAAGAGGCATCGATTATTTCAACACCTGGATCATTAAAGGTCTCCCGTTCAAACACATGCATTTCACTGTTGCCAAGCAGGGTGATCTGCGGCGGTGTTGTATCCTGTACCGTTACCTTCCGGGTTTTAGTTGTTCCTTTGATCTCATAGACAATCGTATATACACCTGTTTTAGTTGGATCTACATCGCCGCTGACCGTTACCTGATCACTGACATCATGAAACATGCTGCGGGCTTTAAAGCCTGGCTCTTCATAAGCTTCGTTCAATTCAAGGGTTATATTGCCGCCCTTCAGATTTACAGTCGGATGAAAGACACCGCCTAAGGTAAGCAGATAACCGCCGCTTAGGATAATGACTAGGACCACTGCCGCAAGAAAAGCAAATACTCCGATTTTACATTTTCTAGACATAAAAAACCTCCCCTACCAATGTATGAGGAGGTTTGCGACTTTAGGCCTCTTTCTTCTTTAATTCTTCAAGGATTTCCATCAAAAGCTGATCAGTAGAAGAAATTTTAGGAGCAGCTGGTTCCTGCGGCTTTTCAGCTTCGCGTTTCTTCGTCAGAATATTAATGGTTTTCACTAAAACAAATACTGAGAACGCGGTAATCAAAAAGCTGAAAATAGCCTGAATGAAATTACCAATCGTAATTTGTGTTTCACCAATCACCCAAACAATATCTGTAAATGTTGCCTTTCCCATCGGGATGGCAATCAGCGGCGTAATCACATCATTAACTAAAGATGTCACGATGCTGTTGAAGGCACCGCCGACAATCACGCCGACTGCCATATCCAGCACATTGCCGCGCATTGCAAACTGTTTAAATTCCTCTATAAATTTTTTCATTTTAATTCCTCCGGATCATATTTTTCAATAATTTTTTCAGCACATCGTAAGCCGTCAATCGCTGCTGATACAATGCCGCCCGCAAATCCTGCTCCTTCACCGCATGGATAAAGACCTTCTGTATTTAAGCTGACACAGCTGTCTTTATCTCTTAAAATCCTCAGCGGGGCTGAAGATCGGGTTTCAACCCCGGTCATAATCGCGTCATCCATCGCAAAGCCCTTCAGCTTGCGGTCAAATGCACAGATTCCCTCCGCTAATGATTCACAGATAAAGGCTGGCAGCAGGGTATGAAAATCAATCCCCTTTACACCGCATGGATAGCTGGGCTGAACGCTGCCGATTTTTTGGGTTGGCTGATGCTTGAGAAAATCTTCCACCCTCTGTATCGGTGCCTGATAATTGCTGCCGCCGGCAATGAAAGCATCCTTTTCAAGCTGCTCCTGAAATTTAATACCGGCATCAAGGGAATGCCCAAAATCATCAGGACTGACTTGAACAAGCAAAGCGCTGTTGGCATTAACACCGTCGCGGGCATGGTAAGACATCCCATTGGTCACTACATGTTCAGCCAGTGAAGTTGATGCGACAACATTGCCGCCGGGACACATACAAAACGTATAAACGCCGCGTCCTTTACTGGTGGTCATGGCCAGCCGGTATTCTGCCGCTTTCAGCCGCGGATGATTCGCATACTGCTTGTATTGCGCCTGATTGATCAGCGCCTGCGGATGCTCAATACGCACCCCGACAGCAAATGCCTTGGCTTCCATCGCAATTTGTTTATCAATCAGCATCTGATATGTATCTCGAGCTGAATGACCGCATGCCAATAGTACCGTCTCACAGTCAATCAGCTCATCGCCGCAGCGAACCGCCTTCACAGCTCCCTTTGATACGATGATTTCATCGACCGTTGTATTAAACCGCACCTCACCGCCCATTGAGCGGATTTCCTCACGCATTTGTTTAACGATGCCTCGCAGCAAATCCGTTCCAATGTGCGGATGTGCCTGATACAAAATTTCTTTCGGCGCGCCAAAACGCACAAATTCTTCAAGTACCTTATGTGAGCGCAGATCCTTAGATCTGGAAGTCAGCTTACCATCAGAAAAAGTACCGGCACCGCCTTCGCCAAACTGCACATTGCTGGCTTCGTTTAAAATGCCTGACTGCCAAAACTTTTCAACCGAGCGTACACGCTCATCAACCGCCTCACCGCGCTCCAGAATCAACGGTTTAAAACCGGCCTGCGCCAGCAGCAGTCCCGCAAAAATGCCGGCCGGGCCAAAGCCGATGATCACCGGCCGCTGCTTAAGATACAGATAGCCGTGGGCAGGAAGCTGATAAGCGTTTTTTACGCATAGCTGGATATCAGGATTCTTATGTTTAAGATAACGCTGTTCATCCTTTATTTCCACATCGGCCGTATAGCTGAAGATAAAATCATTCCCCCGCTGTCTTGCATCAATGCTCTCTTTATAGATCGTATAAGTAAAATCATCAGAATCACAATTCAGTTTTTTCCTGATAACTTCTCTCAATGCTTCGATTGGCTGATCAATCGTTAATTTTAATTGCGTTATTCTCAGCATTGAATCAACTCCCATCTGCATTTATAACGCTATGATTATATCAAAAACCATGCTTCATATAAAGCAAAAGAAAGCATTTCTGCTTTCTAGTTGCCTAATGACTCCAATTGTGCAAGATTCTCATACATCAAAGTCAGATAATCCTTATTATTTTGAATCGCATCACCGCTGATTGATGATATATTATTCAGATTTATACGCGTCAGCCCTAACTCTGCAACCAGCTCATTATACAATGCCTCAACATCCTCAGGCAGATTCTCTTCATGCGCGATGTATTTAACACCGTCATTCTTAATTCTGGCTTTAATCGCTGCCAGCTGTGATGCTGTAGGCAACGCCCCATAACGAGATAAAATTACCGGATACACCCTAAAGCCGTAAGATTTCTGCCATGTACCAAAATTAGGTGTCATCGTCACAAAAGCAATATCCCTTTTTTCATCCTTTAAATTCTGAAAAGAAGCATCAAGCTGCGCAAACTCAACTTCCAGCTTACTGTAATTATCTTCAAAAACCGCCGCATTTTCCGGATAAGTAGAAACAAAAGTATCACGGATCGTCATTGCCATACTCATCATCGCATTAGGGTCCATCCAAATAGCTAAATCCTTATCATACGTGTCAATATATTTAAATTCTTCACCCTCATAATAAGGTGATTCCACCGTAATTTCCTGTGTATCCACAACCATTGAAGTAGTGCGGGCAAACTTATAAATAGCGCTTGCCTTTGCCAAGTCTACCTTAGTAATCGACGATTTATTAAAATCATCCTGATAAACGCTGAAATAAGGCTCAAGACCGCTGATGTAAAACAGCAGATCCGCGTCATTGAGATCATCTAAAAAGGTATCCGAGACTTGTGCCCGCTGAATCAGTTCATTTTTTGACAGATTGCAGGTTTCTATGTAACTGCCGCCAATTTTACTGATTAAATAATAAACAGGATAATTCGTCGCACAAGCAACCGGTGTTTCTACCTTGCATCCTGATAATGTCGCTAAAAACAAACAACAAATTAGAAATATCTTTTTCATAGCATACCTCACTTATGATTATTATACCATGAAACTGATTTTGTGAAACAGTTGGTTAAATATTTTAATGCTGATTAAAGATTTGATGCAGCCATTCACGCTCACTGATTAACTTGCCGCCTTTTTGAAATACAGAAATATAATTACGGTATAATTCTAAAGACTGATGCAGCTTAATCTCTCTTTCCTTGGGATACAGATAGCGGTACAGCATAAAATCATGATAATCCTTCTTTTTATCTAAACCGCAAAGCAGCAGCTGTATAAACAGAAAACTGAAAGCCATAAGGGCGCCGATATTGCGCATCTCAGCCACTGCCAACAGCAATACCGCCATAGATACGATCAGCGTCATTGTTCTGCCTTTTCGATAGGAGCCATAGGACTGCATGATACAATCCAATAAACGGCCGCCGTCAAGCGGATAGACAGGCAACAGGTTAAACAGCATCACAGACGCGTTTAAATGTGTCAGATAATTCTGATAAGCGCTTGAAATCAGTCCTGCCCTATGCATCAAAGCAAAGCATGCCGGATAAAAAAGATGCATGCCGATGCCGCAGAGGATAATGATCACTTCTTCTAATGTAGAACCATGGTCAATATGTTCGATTTCTGCTCCGCAGCCAAATGGATAAATCGTCAGTTTCGAAATCTGATAGCCCAGTTTTTTAGCTGCCGCTATATGTCCTGCTTCATGAATCAGCAGCATGACAAAAAGCATCAGCCAAGTCTTGAGATTATCCGCCAGCATCGACAAGATAAAAAAGACATACCACCAGATAGAAACTTTGAAACTCATTGGATAGCCATGGCTTGCAGATAATCAATGGCTGCACCATTATAAAGAAAATCCATTTTTACTGATTCATTAAAGCTGCCTAAAGCGGCCCCCTGATTCACTCTCTCACCAGCTATAACATCAATGCTTTCAAGATTGCCATAAGTAGCCAGCACACCGTTATCATGCTGAACTAAAATATTCTTTTCATCATCATTAATACTTAAAACAACACCATTTAAAATACTGCTGCAGGTTGTAGAACCATTGACATAATAATTATCCGCCAGCTTTTGATAGCCAGCGGCACTGACTGATGTATCTTTCAGATTAAACCAGCTTTCAAATGGAAACCATGCGGTTAGATTTTTAACACTCAAACGAATTGCCTCCGGAATCTTGACAAATTGTTTAACCTCATTGATTCTGTAACCCAGTGTGAGTGCAACCAAAAGCATGATAATCATTGTCAGCTTAAAAAAGAAGCCGAAGCCCTTTGAATGGTCTTCATCAAAACGGCTTCCATAACGTGAATGCATACGACTTCGACTGCGATTTTCTCGAATCATAACTTCCCTCCTACCTCATATATATGAAAGCAGAACGGCAAACATGAAAAAAACATGCTGATTTAAGCATGTTCTTCTTGTTCTTCACTATAAACCTCAAAAACTGAACGAATACTCAAAGCAACCGGCACCGCCAGCGTAATACCCCAGACACCCGCTATAATTCCTCCGGCAAAAACCGCAAATAATGAAATCAACGGACCCAGCGCCGAACGTTTCTGATGAACAAGCGGCCCGATCACATAACCATCAACCGCGGATAATACCACGATGCCAAGGCACAGGCAGATAAAACGAATCGGTGAGAGCGTCAAACCGGTAAGAATGCCAATACAGTTCGCTACCGTTGAACCGAAATAAGGAATTATCAAGCCGATGGAAGTCAGCAAGGCGACAATCAGCCAGTCATTATGTCCAACCAAGAAATACAGCAGGCCATATTCAAAGAATTTAATAATCATCAAAATGACCAAGCTTTTTAAATATACCGTAAGGTTTAAATCAATTTCGGTTATGTATTTCTCTGAACGCGGCATCAGCATCAGCGCACCTTTGCGGATACAGTTTTTAATGCGGTCAAAATCAAACAGCATATAGATACCGATAATCAATGAGAATGCGACGGTTGAGAAAACACTGAGCAGTGAATTAAAGACCGAAGGCAATGCATTTGTTATCTGCGGCAGCCAAGACTGCCATTGTTTAATGAAATTAGTAACATAATCCCCCACTGTATTTACAATCGAAAGCTCCTCGGTTTCAATGTTTGTCGTAATGAAATCAATGATCCATTGTACGGCATAGATCAGTGAGTTGCCGAATTCAAGAATCTTATCATAAAGCAATGGAATCAGCACCAGCATCAGCAGGATAATCACTACAATAAAGCCAAGCAGCACAAGCACTACAGCCAGACTGCCTTTTACTTTATGCTCTTTGAGAAAATCAATCAGAGGATGGAGTACATAGGCTACCACAAAACCGATTAAAAAGGGCTTGAGAATCGAGATCAGCGTTGTGACCCAGGTTCCCCAGACACGGTCCGTTTCCTGAAGCAGATACAAAATCAAAAGCAGAAGCATGATTTTCACAAGTAATTTCACATTGACTTTTTCATCTACTTTATCAATAAGCCGCCGTAACATTGAACCACCTCCTTTTGGAGATATTTTATCACTTTTGCCACCGCTTGACTATCTTTTTTAAGCGGCAGTGATAATTAATTAAACAGTTTTCTTAAGATATTCTTTTCACGATATTTAGGCAAGGCTACATTTTCTCCAAATAATCTTGCCCGTATATTTTCAAAACATTCACTGGTAAGACTTTTTTCATCCAGTACATGCGGATTGCCCCGATTATTGCCTCTGGCAATGTTTTCATCTTCATAAACAATCCCCAATAATTCTACTGAAAGCCAAGATAAGGCATCTTCCATGCGGACACTGATTCCCTTTTCAATAAAACGGGGATTAACACGATTCATAATTACCTGAATCGTTTCAATATTTTCCTTCATCAACAGTCCGATGATTCGATCCGCATCCTGAATGGCCGTTATATCCAATGTGGTTACGAGAATTACCCGATCTGCGCAATGCAGTGAATGCATAAAGCCGCTTTCAATGCCGGCCGGTGAGTCCAAAAGCACATAATCAAAACTGCGTTTGAGTTCTTCAACGACCAGTTTAAGATCATTGCCATTAAAATCCTTTACATTGATGGATTTGCAGGCCGGCAGCAGATACAGATTTTCTTCCCGCTTATCACGCAGAATGGCTTTATTTAAAGAGCATTTTCCATTCATAGCATCATAAAGATCATAAAACACCCGATTTTCAAGCCCCATCATAACATCCAGATTTTTTAGTCCCAGATCAACATCAATCAAGCAGACCCGATAGCCGGCTCTTGCTAAAACCATTCCCAATGATATACAGACTGTACTTTTCCCTACACCGCCCTTGCCGGATGTAATCGCGATACTAGTTCCCATAAAAACCCTCCTTAAGTTTACTAATTAATACTTGATGGTTTTTATAATACAGGCGAGAAGCAGTGAAAAATGTCAGATTTTGGAAGCTGCTATCAAAAATTCTGATTTTTGCATCATTGCTTGAGGAGCAGCAGCATTCACAATCCTCATGCATCAGATCAATGCAGCCCTCTAATTCACCCACCACATAAAGATTATGATGGGCGGTAATGTAAGTGTCATTAGGAATATCGCCTAAAATTAAGATATCCTCCTCAAAGTCATAGGACTGCCCGGCATAGAGCGGCTGATCCCATATTTTCATTGAGCTCAGCATATTTCTTTCACCGATGCCCTGCACCACCACATGCTGCTTCCATACGGTGTCAAAAAAGCGGATCAGTTCTTCACCGCTCAATTCGCGGTTAAACAAAAAAAAGGCTTTAAACGGCGTATCGCTTTTTGCAGCACACAGTTTAAGCTTTTTTTCACATTCATCAATAAAAGCATCAAAATCCTCAATCGAGGCGATGCAAGTGTATTGTTGGTTTAATGCTTTGATAGTAAGTCCAGCCATGATATCGATTCCTCTTTCCGTATACGTTTTTCACGCAGCAGAATATAATCCTCGATAGTACGGCTTGCGAATATGATGACGACAACCAGAACGCCATTGATCAGCAAGGTCAAAAATAATCGATTCGTCAGCCATAAGGCAATTCTCATCTGCGTTACTTGACTCATTAACATATACAAGTATACGATAAGTTCTTTAACGAAAATTGTCGAAATAGCGAGAAGCAGGCATTCTAATACCGATTCCATCATATGATTCGACCAGATTCGCACGATAAAGCTCAGCAGTACGAAAATTAAGGCATAAATCAGATATTCCCGTGTAACAAAGAAATCATAAAACATACCAAACATCAGAAACATCAGCAGTGAGTCAGTTTTATCCATGTGGCGGCTGGCCAGCACAAGCGCTGACAACCCCAGACATGGCACAAAGGTCATCGCATAAGGGTCAAATGAATTGGGAAACAGAATCATGATCAAACCGTCCAACAAGAAGCAGGCTAGAATAAAAAGACTATGAAAAAGCATCTCAGTCACCTGCCTTATTGATAACCGCTACATAATTGAACGCGTTGAAGTCAACAGCTGGTGTCACATAAACAATTTTACCAATCTCATTTTGAAGCTCTACGATTTCATTGACCTTGCCGACCAATACTCCCTTAGGAAAAACACCGCCGCTGCCGGAAGTAACTACATCCATATCGACACCGATTTCATCAGTTTCACTGAACAATCTGACAACATAGGAATTCTTCTCAAGGTTATATTCTTCTAGGATGGCTTCAACTGCTTTGTTTTCGTCAATGCTTATTTTAACTGATACTTTACTTAATTGATCCTGCGAAGTCAGCAAACGCACCTTGCTGGTCAATTGACCAACATCGATAACCTTGCCGATCAAGCCATTGCCGCTGATCACAGCCATATCTTTAAGAATGCCGTCCGTGGCTCCCACATCAACAGTAATAACATTATTCCATGTTTCTGGATTGCGGTTGATGACATTCGCATAAACTTTTTCAAAGTTCTGATAAACGTTAAGCTGTGTTTCCAGCTCATTCAATGCCCGCGTTTTTTCATCAAGCATGGCTGAATACTGTTCCTGCATTGATAATTCATAGCGCAGCCGATCATTTTCTTCTTTGACGCTCCATAAGGAGTTAAAATCCTTATACCAGTTGCTGATGGTTTCAATCGGTGCATCAATCAAACTGTATTTAAGCATGATTAAAGGATCGTATACAAGATCTAATACAATATTAGACCTGCCGCTAGTAGCTATCGCAAATGCCAGACACACGGTAATCAGGGCCAGCATGATTTTTTGAAATCTTGTAAATCTAGACATAACATCACCTTTGATTATTATAACACAGAGGTTCTGTTTTCAATATCATTTTATGATTTTATTCAATTTGCGGCAGCAAACCTTGTTCCCGAAAGCTTAAATAAGCATTGTTGCCAACAATCAAATGATCAAGCAATGGGATACCGACCGTCCTCCCTGCCTCGCTGATTGCCTGCGTAGCCGTAATATCATTGGGGCTTGGCGTTACATCGCCGCTGGGATGATTATGTACGCAAATGATTTTACTGGCATTCAATTTAACCGCTTCTTTATAGATTTCCCGGGGATGGACGATTGTACGGTCAAGCGAGCCGATAAAAATTGTCTTATCCTTGAGAATCTGATTTTTAGTACCAAGAAAAACCACGATGAAATGCTCCTGATCCATGAAACCGATCTTTTTATTTAGCCAGTCGGTAAGACAGGCAGGATTGTCAATCCTAAATGTAGGGGCAACAGATTCACAGGAAATTCTTTTAGATAATTCAAAGCATGCCAAAAGGCCAATCGCTTTCGCTTTTTTAATACCGCGGATCTGAATCAGCTCTTCGTAAGTCAATTGCGTAAGCATTGCCAGATTTTGCTGCATCGATAATACTTGATCAGCAAGTTCTAAAACTGACTGCCCCTTGACACCGCTGCGCAGAATGATGGCCAGTAAATCCCGATTGCTGCACTGTTCAATACCATAGCGAAGCACCTTCTCCCGGGGCCGCTCCCGCTCATTAATTTCCTTTACCTTGATTTTGCATCAACTCCATAACTTTTTCAAAATCCTGATTTTTTACTGCTTCTTTGAAGGCACTGTCCTTTGATTCAATCTCTTTGTATATGTATGCGTAACCGGCACCGGCCAAAATTGTCTGATCCGCTTTAGTCTTTACGCCATCTTCTGACAATGAACAAACAACAATGGTTAGTGAATCCTGCTGATAGCTGTATGGTTTAAGATTCATCGCCGTCAGTGATTCCATGACTTTATTGGCGTTGTCCTGATTCTGATAAATACCGATTTGATTCATCGACAGCCGGGTAATGGTACTTTGGGGAGTGATCATCATAAAGCCTATCACATAGATTGCGGAAAACAGACAGCTTAGCAACAGGGCGAAAAAAATAACTGAGCGTTTTTTATTCATAGCTTCACCTCAATAAAGCATATGAAATTACAAAATCAGGTAGACCTAATCACCCCATTGAATGTTGATGCCTGGGATGGATATTTTACCACGTGATGATGTGATAATTTTAATTATTGCAGCAACACCGGCAGCTACCGCGACATAACCAAGCAAAGCCGTAGCAGTGACGAGACCTCCCTTCAACTGCTTCATTTCTTTTTCATTTAAAGGGATCATCGATTCACCTCCTCTACTTCTATATACGCAAAACAAATTGAAGTGATTAAAAAAAGATGCAGCTTACTGCACCTTGACCTTAAAACGCTGAAGTAGTTCATGTTCCGATAATATAATAAAAGGATGATCGCTGAGTTCCATGGATCGCTGATAAGGCTTCTCCATACCACCCAATACAAGGATATCTGTATCCGTGCTCATTTTCTCATCAAGTACAGCATTAACCGCCGAAAGCTGAAGCACTAAATTTTTACTGTCAATCAAGCTTAGGGGACCGGCAATTACAATATGACAATTGGCAAGTGTTTCAAAATTCTTACAGCTCTGCAGCAAACGCTTCTTTTCTTTCAATTCATTCAGCTTGCGAAGCTCATCATAAACACCTTTCGTTGACATACAATCAGCCAGCGCGCGATGGGCACCGTTTGAAGTGACACGGAAATATTGAACCAGATCCTGAAGTCGGTGATGAGGCAGCTGCGGCAGCAGATGCCGGCTTAATTTCAATGTATCAACACTTGTATTATTCAATTCAATAATACCGAATTCACTGCATTTTTTTCTGAGAAAGGATAAATCAAAATTAATATTATGACCTAAGATTTTATCATCCTCTACAAAATCCAAAAACTGCGGCAGTATCATTTCGATTGATTCACACATTTCTACCATTTCATCATCAATACCTGTTAGGTTGGTAATAAATCTTGAAATAGGCCGCAGCGGATTGATCAATTCACTGAAAGTATTAACTATCTCATGATTTTTTACCTTAATTGCCGCGATTTCTATAATCGCATCATTGGCCGCATTTAAGCCTGTTGTTTCAATATCGACAACCGTATAATCAGATGGGAATTCTAAAATTGACTTACGCATGCCTACCACCTCCTTTTTCTGCTGTTTATCATTATACTATAAGTACACATAAATCTCATCAAATATATAAAAAATCGGGATATATTCTCTGTTCCCAGATGATATCCCGATATTTATTTAAATGGTGACCTGTCAGGGAATCGAACCCTGGACCCACTGATTAAGAGTCAGTTGCTCTGCCAGCTGAGCTAACAAGTCATCTTGCTTGATTATGATACGATAAATAATAATATTTGTCAACAACATTTTATAAAAAAAGATTTAATTTTCTTCTTTATCTGTATCAACATTTTTGAAGTCCGGATCATTCTTATTCAGATAAATGGAAACTACTGGTCAGATAAGCCGATCTTCATTTTACATTGAGCAGAAATAGACAAGCAGTATTCCTATAAATCAGTTAAAATGTAAGTATAGGAGGACTAATTATGGATTTAGAAAATATAATACGAAATAGGCGCAGCATCCGCCGCTATTTATCTGATGATATTGATGCTGAAACTATCGGCCGGCTGATTGAGTGCGGCAGGCTTTGTCAGTCAGCGAAAAATCGGCAGCCATGGAAAATCATGGTGCTTAAGGGAGAAACTAAAAATCAAATCGCGGATATCATGCTAACCTGCTATAAGCCATCATTTAATGATCGTTCGAACAGCGCCGCTGCTTCAGCTGCAGTTATTAAAAATGCCCCGCTTTTATTTTTGATTTTTCAGGAAGTTGATGAAGCATGGCAGACCAGCGATTTAGTATCAATCGGTGCTATGATTGAGCATATTTGTCTTGAGGCTGTCCATCTTGGTTTAGGTTCGCTTTGGATCAGAGATACGGTATATACAGAAGCTAAAATAGCTCAGGCTGTCGGTTATCCGGATTTAAGACTGATATCCGCTATTGCGATCGGCAAACCAGCAGAAACACCAGCACCAAGACCACGCAAGACAACAGCGCAGATTCTTCTTAAAGAAAAAACTACATTCTTAACCACTCAGCGATGTCAGCTCGCTCATGCCATGCCTGCTGATTTTGAAAATTTGATGCCGTTTTACACGGATTCACTGCTTAGAACTTTTTTGGGCGGCAGTCTCAGTGATAATCAGGCGCAGCAAAACATACGAGCTATAATTGCTGACACTCAAGGAATTCATCTTACGGTAAAACTAAATGACGGCACTTTAATAGGTTTAATTGAAATTACACCTCACCACAATATGATAGATAAAGAGATTTCTTATATTTTTTTAAAAGAATATTGGAGTCAGGGCTATGCTTTTGAATGTCTGCAGGCTGTACTCGAATATTGCCGTACTCAATTAAAACTGACACATATTCTTATTGAAACACAAAGCAAGAACATCGCTTCACGCAAATTGGCAGAAAAGCTAAACGGTGAATTAAAGCAGAAATTAATAAGATTTAACGAAGAACAATGTATTTATGTCATTAACCTGTAAGCTACAGCTTTCCATTCATTGTGATTTTCACTAGCAAATTTTCGAAGTTTATTGACAAAAATCAAAAATCAGATAAAATAGAGAGCGGAGAGTTGGCCGAGCGGTTTAAGGCACCATCTTGGAAAGGTGGCGTAGTGCAAGCTACCGCGAGTTCGAATCTCGTGCTCTCCGCCAGATAAAAGATAAGCGCCTGATTATGGGCGCTTTTAATATATCATTAAATAATATGGTGTAAATTTGGTGTATGACAAATGCTTAAATGTATATGCTCTGTAACAATATATGAAGTAAGCGCCCGTTGTTCAGGCGCTTTTCTTATCCATATAAAATTACCAATTAAACATTTTCTCCATAATGAACAGCGGCATAGAGTTCCATCATTCTTGCCAATTCAGCAATTACTTGTTTAGAATTTATGATATCTTTAGTAAACACGCCCAATAAAATGGGTTCCTCTGTATACAAGATTCCCATATCATGTTCGACATTACCATACAAACCATATTTATGAGCAATTTCAATATCATCAATCAGCTGTTTAAAATAGGCATCGGGTTCTGCCTCTTTCATATCCCGAATGATTTTTGCATAATCATCTGCGTTTTGATAAAGCGAACGTATAACATTCAGCATTAATTCTGCAGTAATCAAATTCTCTGAATAAAAAGCAGCAGGATATCGTTTAGGATAAAAAGCGGCATAGTCCATGCGGAATAAATCTTTAGTAAACCGATTGTAATTTCTAAGCAGAATATTGGTCGCTGTATTATCTGAATTCATGATACTTTGCTGAAGCAGATAGTCAACGCTGAGTGCTGAATTAACCGCGTTGTCAAGGGCAGTTCGACCGCCGCCGGCTTCTATATCCTCTTCAATAAACTGCAGCACTGTCGTATAGCTGAGCTTGTCCGCATGAATCATATCGGTGTAAAGCATAGCCAGCGGTACTTTTATCGTACTTGCGCCAGTGAACAATTCACTGCCGTTATATAGATAGGCCGCACCGCTTACCGTATTCTGATAGAAAAAGCCAATACTATCGCTATCCAGATCATGATGATCCAGATATTGCTCCACAAGCTCATCCGGGGTATTATTCTGCAGATCATACATCATAAATTCATCATCCCTTATCAACGCATAGGTCTTGCACAGCGTACTGCTGTTTTGATATTCATCTTCTGCTTCAACACAAACCTCGATATGATTTTCGTCGGCTGATTCAGCCTTGGTTTCCACCGTAAAGTTACTGATATCAGTCACAATAGCGAGCTTATTCAAGTCATACTGTCCTTCAACCAGATAGGGCTTTTCGACAAAAGTAATCACTGGCGCTGTCTGATCCATCGCAAAGATCTGAATCAGATTATTTTCACTGCTGCAGCCGCTCAGTAAAGCGGCCAGCAGCAGCAGTAAAGCTTTTTTCATTTTATCACCTTCAATTGTTAAGTGTTCAAAGCCTTTAACCAAACCTCAAACAGCTCACGCTCTTTGATTGTGCGGTTCGCATTGCTGGTTGACGGCAGATAGATGATTTCACAGTCAACCTGAGCTTTAAAATGGCGGTCAAAAAGCTCGGCGGCTTTTTTTCCATTACAGATGATTCTGCAAATGGCCGGTGCTTTTTCCAAAAGGCCTAAAATATCACTGCAGATCGGATTTTTAATCTTGCTGTCAAGACTTCCCTCACGTTCACAGCCTTGGATGACATCCCACAAAGCAAAATCATAATCAAGGATCATTTGCTTTTTGGCATCATAATCAGGAAACTGGCGGCCGCTGTATACACTCATTATTTTCCAGAAACGATTCAGATGAAAGCCATAGTATTCCTGCTTCTCTAATGATACCACCGATGGCATAGAACCTAGTATTAATGTTTTAGAATGATCGCTGTAAATCGGTTCAAAGCCTTTAAGCATAGACTTCTTCACCAATTAAATCATGGACGCGGGCTTCTGTGATTTTAACCTGCACAAAGCTGCCAAATTCAATCACGCGATCTGATTTGAAAATGATCCAGCCGTCGATTTCATCCGGTGCACTGTTTTTTCCTCGGCCGCGGTAATTACCCACTAAGCCATCCTGTGCTTCAACAAGTACCTCCATCACTTCACCGATATGCTGCTGATTATTAGCTAAAGAGATTGCCTCTTGGGTTTCCATCAGTGCTGCAAGTCGGGCTTCTTTGATTTCCTCATCCACTGTTTCATCCATATCATAAGCAACGGTATCCTCTTCCGGTGAATAGGTAAAAGCCCCCATCCGATCCCAGCGTACCGCTTTAGTAAATGCCATTAAATCGTTAAATTCAGCTTCACCCTCATGAGGAAAACCGACAATATTAGTTGTCCTTAATGTTGGGCTTGGGAAAAGCTCACGAATCCGTTCTATCAGTTTTAAAGCATCTTCTACACTGCCCCGGCGATTCATCAGCTTTAGCATTTTGTCATTGCCATGCTGCATCGGGATATCAAAATAAGGCAGAACCTTAGGCAGCTTCGTCATGCCAACCAGCAATTCATCGGTAATTTCATCCGGATACATATATAAAATGCGAATCCAATGAAAACCTTCAATTTCATGAAGCTGCTGAAGCAATGTCAAAAGACTTAACTTGCCATAACGATCCAATCCATATTTAGTTGTATCCTGTGCAATCAGCACCAATTCTTTTACTCCGTTTGCTGCCAGCTGTTTCGCTTCTGCCACAATATCTTCCATCTTAAAGCTGACATTGCCGCCGCGAATCAGCGGAATAGCACAATAGGTACAATTATTGCTGCAGCCTTCAGCAATCTTCAGATAAGCTGTCCAAGGCTTGCTGGATACCAAACGCTCACTTTTCCCATAGGAAACCAGCTGCTCAATTTCCAAGACTTCCGATAAAATCTCATTCAATTTCGGATATTCTGAAATTGATACAACCCGATCAATTTCAGGAATCTCATCGATTAAATCTTGCTTATAGCGCTGAGCCAAACAGCCAAGCACAATCAGTTTCTTACAATGACCATTTTTATACTCTGCCATTTCCAAAATTGTATTGATGCCTTCCTCTTTTGCCGGATTAATAAATCCGCATGTATTAATTAATATGGCTTCTGCTTCCTTAGGATCGGCAACAAATTCGTGACCGCCCTGTCTCAGCATCCCCATGATTCGCTCACTATCGACTAAATTCTTACTGCATCCAAGTGATATAAATCCGATTTTCATGCTTTAACACCTCACACTTTCCTTAACTTCTGTACTAATATATCATGAAACATTTTTAATTGAAAGAGAAAGGATATGTTTTTCCATGAAAGTCAGATATTACCGGTTTATAGCGATTTTTTAAGCATTTTAATCAGCACAAACAAGAACGCGGATAAGCAAAGTACCAAGAGAGGTTCATTGACAGACTTGTCAGATGCCGCGGTGCCAGTTTCCGGATAGGTTTTCATTATTTCACCGGGCTGATTAATGAATATCATCTCGGGATCATCATAAAGCTCCACTGTTTTTAACACATCATCAATAATGAAGCCAGCCGGTGCTTTCGTTTCTTTAAGATAATAAGTTCCTGCTTTAATTCCTGAAAATTCCGCATAGCCCAAATCATCGGTAACCGCCTTCGCATAGCTTTCAAACTGTGCATCATATAGGGTAAATTCCGCGCCTTTCAGCGGCATATCATGATCATCAGTCTTGAATAGCTTTAATGTATGACGCTCTAAGCGGTTGACTACTGCCTCTCCTTCGTTGATTACGATGACATCATTTCCCTTTTCACCAACTTGGAAATTAAAACTGCGTGTATCGACCAAATAGCCTTCGGCGGTCTTGATTTCTTTAACGGTATAACTTCCCGGCGCTAAGTTTCCCTGCCAAATACCGGCTCCGCTGGCATCGGTAGTAAAGGTATCTAGCCGTTTTCCGCCAGCCTCTACAATTTCAAATTCGGCGGATAATTCACGCTGTGGATGATTCAAATCAAGCTCAAATGCTTTGTATAAAATCAATTTTACCGCATGCTTCTTAGAGGCTGGGGAAGGTGTATCAGGCAGCGATTCAGCCTTGTTTATCAGCGGCTGCGCAAACAAATTCAGCATTCCCTCATCATCAATTTTAACTTCAAATTCATAAGTGTGATATGCCTTAATATAGCCTGCCGGTGCTGATAATTCTTTCAGATAATATTTGCCCGGCGGCAGCTGCGACTCAATGATTCCCTTACCGTTGCTGATCTTTATCCTTTCAATCAGCGTGTGCTCAGGAATCTCTGTCACAAAGTCTTTTCCCAGTATTTCTTCATGCGGCGGTAAGGTGAATTCATCATCAAGTCCACCCTCATTATCATGGCTGTAGATTGTTATTGGCAGCAAACAGAAGCTTGGCAGGCTGCTTTCATCAAATTCATCCATTGTTTTTAATTCACCATTATCATAAATAAATAATTGATTACGAAGAATTGCCGCGCTGGAAGCTTCGGCTTCAATAACCGCGAGATTAGGACTGTTATCAAAGCTATTCAGATGAATAATCATCGCTTCAGCCGCATTCTCTGAAGCTTTGAATTGAATACCTTTCAGATTCGGCAGATTTGCCAAGGCATTTTCACCAAAATATTGATAGCTGTCAGGGATTGACAAGCTTTCAATGCTGGCATTACCAAGACTTAATATTCCATCAATAGCAACACCATCAATCATTTCCGGCAATAGGATTGAGGATGCACCGCTGTCCACCCTGATGATAACATTTAATTCGCTGCCCATCAGCGTCAGACTAGTCAGCTGAATCAAGGCAGGGTCAATGGCTTCATTAAAAACTAAACTTTCAGACGCTGGTTCATAGGCAAAATCATCAAGTACATCATCGCTAGCATCATGCAGGCGTAAAGCAAAGCCTAGACAGCGGCCATCAAGCGGATCGAAAGAAGCCGTTATACCAAAACCAATTTTGACTTGATCATAGGCTGGTAAATCATATACCTCCAATGTTTTCAATGGGTTATCCGCAAATACATCAGCTGCCTCAAAGGTTACGCTCATCGGCTGTAAAATCACCAATTCCAGCTGATTGTCCGCAAAGGCATGGCTGCCGATCATTTGCACATTACCGGGAATCAAAACTGACTCTAAATCACAGCCGCGGAATGCATCAGCGGCAATTTGAATGACCGCCTGCGCGTTAATTTCATTAGGGATCTCTATTCGCTTAGCATCACCGATATATGCATCAATTGTAATTCCCTGCTCATTTTCCGTATAGATCAAATCAGCCGCACTGATTGCACTCATATCGTAAAGCGATGCTCTTTTAACCGGTTTACTTACTGATAATGATTCACCGGCAAATAAACCAAATTCAACATCATTGGCGGGTATCCGTCCTGATGATGTCTGGAATAGCTTCTCAAAGCTGTATATTGCCCGCTGACGTTCATTTTCTACCGTAAAAAACTGCGGAAAAACCCGTTTAAGATAATGATTGGCATCAAGGGTTACCTCATAGCATGTCTGATCTGTCAGATAACCTTCTGCACTTGCGGTTTCACAAACCTGATAAGTACCTAAAGGCAGATCATGGGTAGAAGCATTTCCATATATATCACTTACAATGGTTTCAACCCACTCTCCCTTGGCATAAACCAACTGATTATTTACGATGACATCGTCTGCTGCACTGATTTCAAAGACTGCCCCATAAGGAAGTCTGGCAGTTACCCATACCGGTTTAAACTGCTGATTTTCATTTTGAAAGCCAATCAGCTGACTGCCGGTTTTTTCAATCACAATTCTGCCTTTTTGAGGCTTATCTGCCATATCGATAAACAGATGAATGTTTTTAGGTACCGCTACCTGCACGATATTACCGATTGAATCCAATACCGGCTGTCCGTTTTCATCAAGCTTAGGTACCATGATGTAGCCTGGATCATCAGCATCAACAGCATGTTTTACCCCCTCGACCACAAAAGATAATGGCTGGTTGTGCAGCTGATAGCCCTGCGGCGATTTGATTTCACACAGCATGTATTTACCAACCGCTAACGGCTGCGGCAGCTGTATAGAGCCATCAGATGTTTTATATTCCGTCAATATCTGCATGCCGGTAAGTGTCTGGTAACGCTGATAAATCCAATGTCCGCATGTCTCATCAAGCCATACTTGCTGATTGGAACCAGAAAGCAGCTGATCCTTTCTTTTGATAAGCCCAATATGCCATTTCTGCTCTTCATCATCCCACCAAGAGCGGATCTGATCATCGCTGAAAAGCTCATCGTAATTCCACTGCCAAATTTTAAATACCGTATCATCGCTGACAATCAGACTGCCGGTTTCCGCATCCCGTTTGCTTAAGGTGATTTTCTGCATCGACGGCTGGTTTTCTAAAAGCTGCCGCTTAGCTACTATGGCATACTTATTAATCGGATCTGCTGCCTGTTCGCCGCTGACCTTCGCTACTTCAAACTGAAAGCTAAGCGGTTTATAACCTTCCGGTGTATTCAGTTCAATAACCGTATATTTTCCATACGGCAGCGGCAGCGGCTTGGTAATGGTTTCATCCTTCTGCATCGCACCATGGGTAGCCGCATAGACGATTGATTCCGGACGCTGTGTTGATGCTTCACCATTCACATCACTCTTGATAACCATATAGACATCACATAATGCCAATTCATGATCCTTTGCAATCTGTAAGGCTGTGCCTTTATTATTTTTATATGTGCCATCCAGCTGCTTCGCCATAAAGAAGGCATCATCAAGATCCGCCGTCAAATTATTGACTGCCTTACTGTTCAGATAAATACCAAAATAGATGTCAGCCGCCGGTTTTTTAGCCGCCGGCATACCGGCACTCTCATTTCCCACTTCACCCTCATAAAACTTCGTAATCATCAAATGCCCTTTTTGTACAGAATTCCGGTAAATCAGCGACTGCTGCGGGTCATCACTGCTGAGTTCATGAATATCGACTGCTTCAAACGGACTCGTATCACCAAGCTCGTTTTTATCATAGGTATAAATCTGCAAGGAGTGTTCCTGACCAGTATAACGGATATCCACAGTGACACGCTGAGCTTCATCCGCATATTGATAATACCAATAACCCTCAGGCAGGCTTATTTCCTTCAGCGTGTAGCGCCCCAGCTCAAGCTCAGCGGATTCACCAACCCCAAACGCATCACAGCGGATTGTATCGACAAGATCACCGCGCTCATAAAGAATCGTGCCATCCAGCAAGGTAATATCCATATCTGCTCTTAACTCAAATACCGCATTGGCAAAACTCGCGTCTCCCTGCGGCAGCAGCTTATCATTATGATTCAGATACAAATCATCAGCATCCGCTTTATGCAAAATAAGCTTAGCTTTCTGACGGGTATTGACCGCTGTTATTTTGCGTTGATCCGCATTGGCATCAATGGTGAAGCTAATTCTTTTGCCGTCATTGTAATATCCAATATAACTCCCTGTTTGACCAAATGCCTGCTTTTCGCTTAAATAAAACTTACCGCCGTTAAAGCCCTCATAATCATCAGCAGGCGCGTAAGATTCATAACCGCCATTCGCTAAATCACGATCATAGGATTGATCCATTACGCGTTGTTCAAACAAGCTGCCAATCAGACTTAAATCCAGCTGTCCCTGCTGATCGGTAACCATTTCAAGAAGCATCTCATTGGTTTTAAAAATCGTTTCCTGCTGATGGGTGATTCTTTCATCAGAACAGTTTGTCTCTCCCTCAGCATTTACACTGCAAGTCATTGTCCGCCGTTCAAAAGGCACCTTGATGCTTTGACTGCTGAAAAGCTGATAAAGGCTGCCTGGCAGCGGCATAATTTTATGTTCAGCATCCACCTTGACAAATTCCGGATATGTAATCGGTGACTGCCAATCTGCCGCAGACCCCTCACTGCCAATTAAAAATTCGATTCGGCCGCTGTTTTGCTTGCTGACATAAGGCTGAACCAGCTTTTGGCACGACAGATCATTTTTAGGTTTCAATAAATACGCATGACCGATAACCTGCGGATCTACCCTTGTATAACCTAACGCTGTCGTTTTAAAGCTGCTCAGTGCGGTAAAGCGAATACCGTTTTTTCCCACTCTTTCAGTCTTAATACCGGCAGGTATGGTCAGCCAATCGGTATAATACTTTTCAAATACACCGTTAAGATCATCCAACACGATACTGTCGCCGGGTTTCAATGTAAATGAAGGCTTCTCACCCAGCTGCAGATTGATTTTAACTGCATCCTCTCTCTCATCATCCGCATAATTGTCCGGATTCAGCTGAATGCTCTTCACTTCCCACTGCGGTGTTTGTTGATGCGCGTTAAGATTTGCTTCAATTTCATCACGAATGGTTTGATAATTGTCAAAGCCACGGATCAGCTCAGCATGCCAGCCATATAATTCCCAAATCATAAGCTGGGTAACAGCAACATAATCCATGTAATTAGCGTCATGAGCATGCTGCTGATTGCCGTAATACCAGATTAAACCCATCGCATCCGCAAGTTCATTTTCATAAGGCTCTACTGAATAGCTGTCAGCCGGCGCATCACCAACACTGCCGCACGCGCCGGTAGTTGGATCAATGCAGTATACGCTGCCTTGAGCAGTGTTCAGATAAGCTATCCCCCGTAAGTGATTGCCTCCCATATCGACGCGTTGTTCACCATTATCCAAGGTAAACTCATACTGCATCTGCGCCTTTCCATAAATCGGCCCGCTCGGCACATCCTCTACACCGAACAGATTTTGATCAATGACACCGATGATACCGCCCTGCTCCATCGATTGAAGCGGCATCAGCTGCGTCAAGCACATAAACATAACCATTAAAGCTTTAACTACTTTTTTCATGATTCTCCCTCTCATTCCTCCACCGCAAATACCAAGACCCGCTCATTACTGTCTAACGTTAAGCAGGTACTCAGCAATAAAACTTGTTTTCCTTCAGCAGCCGAAAATGACTGACCGCTCAGCGAACCCAGATAACGCAGATAGGCTTTAAAATGATCCGCATTGACAAAATCTATCGTCCATGGATCAAACAAGTCATTAGCGGATGCGATACTGGTCTGCATGACCGCCTTTACCAACCAGCTTTTATCAAGAAAAGTGATTGAAATTTCATCTATCGGCTGATTGATCAAATCAACCAGCGGACTGAAACGCAGATTGGTTCCGATCACATGATGTCCATAAACAATCAGCAGCGGATCATTTAACCGATTGTCCGCATCTAAAAACACACAGCCATATGCGTCAGGCTCACCCTTTGCGTCATGGCTTAAATAAAATTCATTATCCACCCCCCAAACAACCGGCTCATGGATTGCCAAGGCAGGAATCGACAATACGGATAAAATCATTTCATCCCTGACCAGCGGCTCTGCTGCCTCCTTTCCCATTTCTTTTACAGGTGCCTGCTGATGCATTGATGACTGCCAGTAAGCAATATGACGGCTGCCCTTCATCGCTGATTGATCTAAACGGTAAACCATTAAACAGCCTAAAACAATTAGTATTAACAAGAAGCTGACGCTGCGCATACTGATCCCCCCACTTACTATATAAGCAGCAATAATTAAAAAGCCTAAAAAAAAAATACTTTATTTTTCAAAAGTATTTTTTCGATAACAGCATCGTCCTTCTTTAATTGTTGCTAAAACTTCAATATCACGGATTTCCATCGGATCAACCTGTCTTGGATCTTGGCTTAAAATTACAAAATCCGCCAATTTGCCCATTTCAATCGAACCGCGTTCATTTTCTTCAAAATACTGATAAGCAGCATTAATTGTTACTGCCTTTAATGCTTCTTCGATACTGATTGCTTCATCACTGCCAAGCCGGCGCCCGCTTTTCGTCACTCGATTCACCGCACACCACAATGTTTCCAGCATATCGGGCTGAATCACTGGTGTATCCTGATGGAATGTATAAACAACATTCTCAAGGATTGCTGAATGCACCGGTGAAATCTCAGAAGCTCTCGCAATACCGAAATTCTCACAATGGATATCGCCCCAATGATAAACGTGAGCAACAAAGAAACTCGCGATCATTTGCATCACACTCATAGCATGCAGCTGATCCCGGTTTACCAATTGCGCATGAATCATGACTGGCCGCAGCATACTTTGTTTATCCCCTAAAACACTCTGATATGCATCAATCAGCTGCTGAGCCGCCGCATCGCCATTACAGTGAACTAACAGCTGCACCCCCTCAGCCTGACTCTTTTTCACATACTCTCTCACCTGCTCATCATCATATACCGGATAGCCGCAATAATTATCACTGTGCAAATAAGGCTTAAGCATCCAAGCCGTTCTGCCCTGCGGCGAGCCATCGAGGAACAGCTTATAGCCCGCGATCCGCAATCGCTTCTGCGCATGCCGATACCGCTTCTCATCACTTAGAATATGAGCGCATTGCTTCACATCCACATAAGCTGCCACATCAACGATCAGCTGATTCTCCTCTGCCGCCCTTTTCAGCAGCCGCCATTCCTTCTCTCTGGCAATTCCCTCCTGAACAAAAGTAATACCATTTTTCAAATAAATATCCTGAGCCATCTTCAGCTGTTTCAGCAGTGCTTCAATAGCAGGCTGAGGAATCCCTGCACTTGCGTTAATAAATGCATTCTCCTCCATATAACCATTCAATTCACCGGCATCATCCCGGCCAAAACGGCCGCCTTTAGGATCAACAGTCTTTGCATCTAAACCTAAAGCCTTCAATCCGACACTATTTGTAACCCCCATATGGCCGCTGGCATGAGTCAGCATGATAGGATTCTCAAGAGAAGGAAGATCAAGATCAAAACGACTCGGATGCCGTTTCTCACGCAGATAATTATGATCATAATTAAAACCGATGATCCACTCCTCTGCTTTCAGCTTTCTTGTCTGTTTAAAATTTATAAGCAGCGCTGCGATCTCTTCAAAGCTTGCCGCATTAGATAAATCCACATAACCCAGCGCACTGGCCAAAGCCGTAATATGTGAATGGGCATCAATAAAAGCCGGCATCAGCGTACAGCCATGCAAATCAATCCATTCTGCCTCTTCATTATCAAATGCTTCAAAACCGATGATCCTGCCATGCTCACAAACAACCATCTCGGCGCATTGCCCGCTCATCGTTATGATCACACCATTAGTATATATTTTTTTCATTGTGCCATCTCCTCAGCATTATTATAAGCATCTATGCCAACCCTACTCACAAAGCTTGATTCTGATAATAAATCCCTGCGAAAGCATCAAGACTTACCGGTTTATAAAAATAATAACCCTGAACCATACTGCAGCCATTCACTTTCAAAAAATCAACCTGCTCCCGCTCCTCAATACCCTCCGCAACCGTTTTGATATTCAGCTCTTCAGCCATATGCAGGATATTTTTCACAATAATCTGACCGCGTTCAAGCCCAGCACTCTTTTTGAAAAACACAAGATCAAGCTTTACCTCATCAATCTGTAAATCCTTTAAAAGATTCAATGATGAATAACCGCTGCCAAAATCATCCAGTGAACAGATAAAACCAGCCGCCTTTAAATTCAATACATCCTTGGCAAATACATCATCATTATCAAGCACGATACTCTCAGTAAATTCTAAGATCAGCAGCTGATCCGGAATCTGATACTCAGCCTTCACACCTGCATAAAAAGCCAGAAAATCATCACATAACAAACTTAAACGTGATACATTAATTGAAATCATCAATGGCGGATTACCCGCATCCAGCCATTGTCTGAGCCAGCTGCAGACAGCTGTAAACATATACCGGTCAAGCTTGACAATAAAACCATTCTTCTCAAATAAAGGGATAAACAAATCCGGATTTGTCAATGAACCCAACGCTGCCTCCCATCTCACCAATGCCTCCGCAGAAATTATTTTCTCCTGATGCTGAATGTCCACCTTAGGCTGCAGATATACCTTAAATTGATGTTCCTTAAGGGCTGTATGCATATGGGCTTCCATCGCATTCTCAATCAATACCCGCTGATGGTCATCTTCTGAATAAAACGCATAATTCTCTCGGCCGCTCATACCTGATTTATGAGCCATATTGGCTCGATTAATCAAGGTTTGTAAAGGCAGCTGACTGCCATCATTTGCAGGCATATAAAAGCCAGCCGTCAGGCGCATGAAATTGCCATGCCTTTCCATATGTTCAAGTTTATCAAACTGCCCGCAGAGATGGGCAAACCATAAGCTTACCGCAGTCTTATCCAGATCACACAGCAAACCGGCAAAATCATCAGCCCCAACACGGCAATATAAGCTGCATTGCGGATCCTTTGCGAAAAGATCGGATAATTTTTGAAGCAGTGCATCACCGGCATCATATCCATAGATATCATTATAATATTTGAATTTAGTGATATCGATATACCAGACAGTATAGTTATGATGTGATTCTTGAAGCAGCTTTTCACCGGTTTCAATGAATTTTGTCAGATTCGCGCAGCCCAGCAACGGGTCCGTATAAGCCAAATACTTCAAATGATTCACATTTTGGCGGTTGATTCGATAAAGCTGATAACCAAAGAAGATAAAAATCAAAAGCGCTAATAAGACAATTCCGCAGATACCATATAGAATCCGATAATTATTTTCTGTCAGATTTACTGATGGGACAAAGCTTACCAGCATCCAGTCATTGATACCAATCGGTGTATACATTAAAAGCATCTCGCCCGCATCGTCATTATAACTGTACAAGCCTGTGCCAAATGCCTTCAAATCAGCCATAAAAGCATCATATCCCTGATTCTTATACTTAATCTTCTCATCAATAGTAACCATTTCCTGATCAAGATAGTCAGTATTTGAGCGTATCAGATAGCGGCCGTCAGAGCGTATCAGATGTGAATATCCTGCCTCAAAGAATGACGCATCATCAATGATATCACGCAGAATCACACCATAATTAGTTGCTGTCAGCGCACCGATTACAGCCTCCTCCTGCATAATCGGTACCGCATAAATATAAATGATATGATCACTAAACCGATCTGCCATTGTATTTGAAACACCGCCAGTTCCCATAAGCGCCTCAGCAATCACCAGCTCATCAGCAAAATCATCATAATACACTGTACCGTCTACATCAGCAAGATACCCTGAGCCATCAGGCTGTATCAAGCCAAGGCGAATAAAACTATTGCGGCTGTTGACATCCTTGATCAGCGACATCAGCAGATCGACATTCGCTTCATCCATGGCACTGATAAATGTTGCCAAGGCATCTAATATTTCAAGATCACCTTTAATTTTCAAATTAACCGCATTCTTTGTCTGAAGCTGTGAAGATTGCATCGAGGCTATGCCCTGCTGCCGGCTCTCATTCAGCGTATCAGCAATCAGCCATGCGGAAAGCATAATAAAAAGCATACAGACGGCTAGTGCAGAAGTAATAAGAACTGAAACAGATTTTTTGTTTTTCGTCATAAAGATACCCTATAGTTTTTATTTATCATAGCATAGTTTTAATACTTAGGATAGTCCAGCCGTACTTATTAGCCAATAAATCCAGCCGCTGCTTCATAAATAAAAGATCCTGTTTATTTTACTTGCCCACAAGCTAAGAAAAGGCTTACAATAAAAACAATAGGAGGTATATTTTATGATCTATAAATGTGGGATATGCGGATATCTTTATGATGAGGAAACAGAAGGTAAACGCTGGGATCAGCTTGATGAAGAATGGGTCTGTCCTTTCTGTACAGCAAGTAAAAGTATTTTTTCATGTGCTGATGAACCATCAGTGCCAGCTAATAATGATAATGCGTCAGCCCGGTTAAGAAGGAATGATGAAATTGAAACCGCGATGGATTTAATACATGAAATGGCGGCTGAGGGAAAAAGCAGAATTGATGCTATGAGGACGCAAAAACCAATTATTAATTTTGATGATGTTTTAATTATGGGCGGTCAGCTTGCCAATCCGCCGCTTTTAGATGATGAAGAGGTTTGTACACAAACAATCATCGGCAGTCATGCATTAAAACCGATGGTGCTTGATCATGCGGTGTATATTTCACATATGTCCTTTGGCGCCATTTCCAAAGAAGCAAAAACAGCTTTAGCTATTGGCAGTTCAGCAGTGAAAACAGCAGAATGCGGCGGTGAAGGCGGTGTGCTTAAGGAAGAAAAAGCACATGCTTATCAATACATCTTTGAATACATTCCTAATAAATACAGCCTTACTGATGAAAATCTGCAGACCAGCGGCGCGATTGAAATAAAAATCGGTCAGGGCTGCAAGCCGGGCATGGGCGGTCATTTGCCGGCGGATAAGGTTACTGAAGAAATCGCGGCAGTACGCGGCAAACCAATGGGCATGGACATCCATTCCCCTTCCCGTTTCAGTGAAATCAATACAAAAGAGGATTTGAAGCATTTAGTTGATGAACTGCGTCAGCGCTCTTTAGGCAGACCGATCGGCATTAAAATCGCGGCAGGTCACATCGAAGACGACCTTGAATGGCTCAACGCAGCCAATCCTGACTTTATTACCATTGACGGACGCGGCGGTGCTACCGGCGCTTCACCCAAATATCTGAAAGATAATACTTCTGTACCAACCCTCTTTGCATTAGCCAGAGCCCGTGCCTATATGGATGCACACGATATGCCTCAAGAGCTGATAATCACCGGCGGCTTTAGAACCAGCGGCGATATTGTCAAGGCCTTGGCGATGGGAGCTGATGCGGTAGCAATTGCGACAGCGGCAATGATGGCCTTAGGCTGTCAGCAATACCGAATCTGTCATAACGGCAAATGTCCGATGGGAATTGCCACCCAAGACGAACAGCTGCGGAAACGATTGGATGTTGACAAGAGTGCTAAACAAGTAGAAAACTTCCTTACCGCTTTGCGTGAAGAATTAAAATCCTTTGCCCGTATCTGCGGTCATCGCAGCATTCATGAATTTTCAATTAAAGATTTAGCTACAACCAATTCAGAAATATCAGCACATACAAAAATCAAACACGTATAAAATTAAAAAGCTTATGCCACATTCTCATAACATGGTATAAGCTTATTTTATTATTCCTCAGCAAGATCCTTAGTCTGTTTGCCGCTGATCGCTTCAATATCAATTTGAAGCATGGTGAGTCCATTCCAGAAGGCATCGATTTCCTTCTGACCTTCCGCAATTAAATCGGGTGCGTATTTTTCACAAAGCATGGAGATAGCATGGCGCTTTGCCGTTTCATCATCGATTGTTGAAGCACGGCCAAACACAATCACACTCTTATAAAATGTTGTAAACAGCTCTGGCTTCAAATCATCTTGACCAATTACACAGAAGGATACCTTGTCACATTGTCTGATTGCATCAAGCTTATGGCCGGTTTTTGCACAGTGAATATAAATTTTATTTCCTTCAAGACAATAATTAAGCGGCACCGCATACGGATATCCCTCATCCCCAAGCACAGCTAAAACGCCGGTAGTTGCTTGGCTCAGAATTTCTCGGCAGCTTTCTTCACTTAATGCCTGTGCCTTGCGCCGTAAGGCTCTAAATTCAGTCGGACAGCGCAGCGGCTCTGCATAAATCACATTAAACTCCTCGAAAATCACCGGCATATCCCAGCTGAATTCATATCCGCGCCGCTTGCCGTCAGCCGTAAAGTAACGCTCATGATTCTGCCGCCATGTTTCAAGACATGTATCTTCACCTTCAAGACTGCATAAAGCAAAATCAATTTCAGAAAAAGGCAGTGTCTGCAGGCGAGTTGTCTCAATAACACAGGCAGGATTGCCCAGCCAGTCAGTGACAATACTCAAACTGCCGACTTCAGGCAAATTATCCGCCAGCTCATAGTAACTGCTTGAGGTGGCTTTTTTCTTGCCCATCAGCACTAATTCAAGCAATTCATCGGCACTTCTTTGATTTAGGTCAAAATGAAATGCCTCTAAATATCGAGTGTCCGCAGGCCGTTTGCTGTCCGCTAAAAACTGCTGCCAGTAGCGTTCAATCCGCGCTTCCCTATTCAGCGTATTTTCAAACCAATCGACACTCATCGCCATTAATTCATTAAAGGCGCTGTGATCACCGGTTAAAATATTAAAGCAATGGTCAGCTCCTGATATTAGCTTCGATGTTGATAGTTCATGATGACTGACAGCCGCAATTTTTGACGCGCATTCAGGATCGACAACATCATCACGAGTACCGGCAATTGCCAGCACGCTTGCATCACTTTTCGCAAACACCGACAGCACATCACAATTCCGCGCGTCGTTCATCCATTCAAGACTCAGCCGCAAGGGGGCTCTGAATCCCAGCTCCAACATCGCATATCCTTGTTTCTGCGCAAGCGCATAATCGGCCTCATCATAGAGCTGCTGAATTTCACATGAGCCTGCCCAAGTAACAATTGATTTAAACCGCGGATTTTGACCAGCCGCCAGCATTGCCATTGTACCGCCCTGACTCCAGCCTAAAATACCGATAGCATGCTTGCTGATGGTTGGACAAGTATCAAGATAAGCCAGCACATCATTAATATCCCGCTGTGCTGATGTAAAGGTATATTCAATATAATCAACACGGCTCTCACCGGTTCCGATAAAATCAAAACGCAAAGAAGCAATACCTTTCGCCGCCAGCCGGTTTGCCAAGTAAACATACCCATTGCCCGCCTCATCTTTATCACTGCCGGTACCGTGACAGAGAATCACAACCGGACAATCATGCTGCTGCGGAAGTGTCAAAACAGCTGGAATCTGATACTGATGAGTAGAACTTTCAATTTTTATTTTATTGATTGTAAATGACATAACCACTCCTAATCCATAATCGCATGGATAAATGCAAATAACTTATCATAATTATCTGCAGTTTCAAAAAGCATCGAGCCGTGAATCGCATCCGGAACAATCTCACAGATAACTCTTTCCTCACCGCACAGCTCATTAGCTTTTAAAGCAAAGTCAATGGATTGCTGCATCGGCACGATTTCATCACCGCTGCCATGCTGAATATAAATTCTCGGCATATCTGATTTAATATAATAAATCGGGCTGGCTTTACGGGTTAGTTCATTATCAACACAGCAATTTTCACCAAGCAGAATAGAGCCTGCTGAATCCAAAGAAGCATGATACGGGAACGCATTTTCTTCACTTTCCGGCATCGCGTTGACATAGCATTCATGCTGATCCTTAATTTCCTTGCGCAAATACTTATTAATCAAACTATTCGTTTGCAGCTGATGATCCAAAGTTGCAAATTCAGTAATTGGATACCAGGCGATAGCCCCATCAATTTTGAATTGCACATCCACATTTTCATCATCCGGATTATCGAAATAGGCTTCATTATTAAACAAAGCTGCCATTAAAGTTAAATAACCGCCGGCACTGCCGCCCCATACCATCATTTTTTCCGTATCCAGCTGATATTCAGCACCATGTTTTTTTATAAAACGAATCGCTTGCTTGATATCTCTGATTGGTTCCGGAAATTTTACTTCCTGAGTCATGCGGTAATTCAAGCTCACGGCCGCAAAACCGCGCTTAATTGTTTCCTTAATTGCGTGTGCCATTTCACAGTCACGCTTATCCAGCGCCATAAAACCACCGCCATGAATAATAAAAATAAACGGTACCTTTTCCTGCTCAGTATCAGGCAGCCAAATATCAAGCTTCTGTAATTCTGAAGCATTGCCATAGGCAATATCAAATGAACCTCTTTTACCTTCAATCTCTAATTTGCCATCGGCTGCCGCCCACATTCTTTTTGTCATATGCTTTCCTCCTATTGTTTAATTATTGAACGCTGGTTAGCGCTGCTTATTTAAAATATTTCTCTTCAAAATCTGCGGCGGACATCGGCTTACCGAAATAATAGCCTTGAATCAGTTCAATGCCGCTGTATTTAACAACATTATATTCCTCAGCCGACTCAACGCCTTCCAGACATACCGTCTTGCCAACCTCATGACACAGCTGAGTAATTGTACGAATAAATGTTGCATTAAACATATCCGTCGTAATTTCCTTCACAAAACCGCGGTCGATTTTCACAACATTGACCGGCATATTCTTTAATGAAAACAGCGATGAATAACCAGTGCCAAAATCATCCATTGCCAGCTGAATGCCAATACGCTTTAATTCGCTGATTGCTTCCTGTATTGAACCATCTTCCTGAGCTAAATAAGTCTCCGTCAACTCCATGATCACATTATCCGGACTGAGCTTCAGCTTCTTTAGCGTTTCTTTCATAAAAGGAAGAATATCTCCCTCAATCAGCTGCCGATAAGACAAATTAATACTGACTTTAAAATCCGGCTGATAGGCACACCACTTTTTACACTGCTGCGCTGCCTGATAAGCAATCCAATTACCAAACTGCACAATCAAACCGCTTTGTTCCAACAAGGGGATAAACTCCACTGGTGATATATTGCCATATTTAGGACAGCTCCATCTAGCTAATGCCTCCGCGCCATGCAGCTTCTGATCCTTAGAATTTACCTGCGGCTGATAAGCAACAGAAAAACCGACAAAACCTCGGTCAACACTTTCTCTAAGCATTTCCATCAGTTCCAGCTTTCGCTCCTTCTGTTTTAATATATCACTTGAAAAAAGGGTGAGACGATTTTTACCAATATGCTTTGAATGCTCCAGTGAATAATTGGCATACTTTAATAAATTCTGATAATTCTCTGCATCCTGCGGATAAAGCGCATAACCTGCCGATAATGTACAATAATATTTTCTGCCGTCATATTCCTGCTGACGATTGAAAACCGTCTGAATCTGCTGATAAAAAGATAAAACCTCATTCAGTCTTGGATTAAATAATACGACACCAAACTCATCGCCGTCCAATCGATACAGCTTAGCCTGCTCAGGCAATAATGAATTCAGCTTGGAAGCGGTCAGACGCAAAATTTCATCACCAAAAGAACGATTATATAAATCATTGATATTTTTAAATGAATCAATATTTAATACCATGATACCCAATTGTTTTACCTGATCCTTATTCATCAAGCTTTTCTTAACTAAGTCTTCAAACGCAAATTTATTATCCAAACCCGTCATCGGATCAATCTGGCGCTGTTTGCCAAGGTTTGAAATGATTCCCGCAAATAGATTTGGGCTGCCCTGTTCATCGCGAATCATATTGCCGCGGCAGCGCAGCCAGATCCACTCACCGCGAACATTTTTTGCCCGATACTCAATATTATGCGATTCAGCACGGCCATCGGCTATTTCTTGATTGCTTGCCAAAAAATCCTCAATATCTTCAGGATAAATCAGCTCAGACCAGAAAGCTGCAGCATTCTCTACAATCTGACCTGGCAGCCCAAATTCCTGTACCATTGTTTCCGGATATCTGAATACGCCGGTTTTCATATTGCCGACAAACAGATAATCATCACTGCTGGCAGCCAACGCCTCATACAAATGTTCCTTATCGTATTCAAAATCAACGACGGTTGTGGCACCGGCATGCTTTAAATATTGATTTTTAGACTTCATGATATGATAAGCCCGCTGCTGTTGATACAGCCGTTCATCCGCTCTGGCAATGATATCCTCAGCACTGTAATGATCACTGGGATAAACCTCATACAAACCAAAGCTAAATGTAAATTCATAAGGTAATTGACCATTATCCTTATCAAAAGCCATCGTTTTTTGAATTTGCTGGACACGTTTCTCAGCACTTTGATAATTCTCACCATAGAACACAGCCATAAACTGATCGCTTTTCAGAGAAAAGAACAGCTCTTGTTCATGAAGCTGACGGCGAAAATAATCAGCAAAGGCACTAAGCAGACGATCACTCGCCGACCAGCCATATTGTTCATTAATCAGCTTCATATCATTAATATCACACATGACCACCGTCACACTTTTATTTTCATTTTTACCTAAGCGAATCAGCTGCATAAAAGAGCCGTCATTCGCGTTCAGATTAAAGGCAGCTGAATTAGTTTCACTAATTGACATTAAATCCGTAATATCGATTGAATTTTCAATAAAATACTGCTTCCCCTGCCATTCAAAAAGCTGATCATAATTTTTATACAAACGATGATTGATTGTATTTACTTCATTCCATACGCAGTCTTTCATTTGCCGGTTCGTCAGTAATTCACGCCGGTTACAAAAAGCACAGCGTTCGTTCATATCCTTTTGAAGCACCTTATAACATGGCTTTCCCTCAGGATCTACAAGCTGAAACCGCTGTTTCATCGTTTCGTTCATGTAAACGATCCGATCTGTATCAGCTTCTGTTATAAATACATCTGTGTCCAATTGATTCAAGACCACAGAATGAAATTCACTGCTCATGTCTTTTTCTGATTTCATAGCTGGCTCACCCTTACTCACTCTATCACTTTTAATTGTAAACTTTTAACAGCATTGAAACAAGCGATATTTTAAATCATTTGTATTTATTCATTGAAAAACGATCGCGTGTAAACACATAATGCTCATGATTTGAAAGGGTTGGCTGAAAATGATAGCCAAGCCGATCAAAGCTTTGTGCAGCTTCTGGCTCTTCAGCTTTTATTTCGGCCAGATAACGCACCATTTCACCCCGAGCTTTTTTCACATAGACGCCCTTCTCTTTATATCCATCATCACATTGTTCCATGAAATAGCATTTGATCATACGAACTTGGCTCTTTTTGTATCTTCTGATTATTTTACTGTATTGAACACTTGATAAATCAAGAATGCACGATGATTCATCAAGACCTTCATAGAGCTTATTTCCCCAAAACGCATACAAGCTGTCCCATGGTCCATATTTAAAGCGATTGTTTAATTCCAGCCGATAAGGAAGCACACCGTCAAATGGCCGCAAAAGGCCATAAAAACCAGATAAGATACGCACATGTGCCTCACAATAAGCGAGCTGCTCATCGGTAAATACGTGCGGTGCCATTGATGTGTACTGAATGCCTTGATAGCTGAGCAGAGCCGCTGTTCCGCATTCATTCAAATCCATATGCTGATACTGTTTATATGCCTCATGAGCAATCACTTCATTGCACTCAAGAATATATTGAAGCTGCGGCTGAGTGAATGAGCGAACGATTTTCAAAAGCTCGGCACTCTCTTTTAAGAAAAGCGGCTGATTCACTTCAAAATAATTATTATCAGTATTCATCCGTTTAGCCGGAGAAATGATTATTTTCATACTATCACCAGCATTAAAATACCATAAATCAGCGGTTTTCTAAAGCCGAAAGCACTTATTTAACAAGATTTTAATGTAAGAACCAATTCGTAATAATAGATGCAATGCATTAAAAAAAGATGCAAGTCAACATGGACGTACATCTTTTGTTAATAATTTAATATCATTGGGGACAATATCCTTCAATTCATGTCTGAATCAGAAATTCATTATAGAATCGCTATCTCACTAACTACTTCAAGGATCTGTATTTCATAAAATCAGCACCCAATTTAATATCAATTAAATTTACTTTCTTACAAGCAGAGTAATAGATTCGACGTGTAAAAAGTCATTCATACTGATTTTCGAAACCTTCTTTCTCATCGTATTACAAAGCACTTTCGTATAGTAACATATACTTTATTCAATAGTTGAACTAATTAGATCATGATTTATTAATCTTCAAACGCAATAATCGCTTTTCTAATTTTTAGAATGATACCAAATCCCCATACAAAACTACCAAAAATAAGTGTTATTATCAATTACGCTGTAGTAACTGCTAATATCTTTGTAAGGGTAATTGTGATAATTATTCCAATAATGATTAGAATTTCAGCAAAAGTTCCAAATGTTTCAAGTTGTGATTTTGTTTTAATAAGATTTAAGGCAGATATTTCACCTATTAGATAACGGGAGCTTATAAAGTTCACTCCAGCAGTTTATGAGATTTTCAGCTTGTTTCCTATATAGATTAGAAGTTATATCTTTTACTTTAAAAAATTCATTACTTCTTCCATAGAACCTTTTCCTAAGGTAAATTGTTCTAGTGTTATATATCTTTTCTCCGCAATAGTGTATTCTCTTTCACACAATTCCTTTACTATATTCACTTCATTGTCTAATGGCTCGATGATATTAGATTTGGTCTGATAAGCTTCAAAATATCTAATGCCAAATCTTCTTTGAGACTCCGCATTAATATGGATACCATCTGGATTAGAGTATAGTTTTTCCCCTGTTACAAAATAACAATTCTTATTATTTTCAGCATATTCATGTAATTCTTTGTTTATTAAATCATACTCTACACAACTTTTTCCAAATCCAGATTTACCTAAATAATCTCCCAAACCGCCAACAATGAACGGAATTTCCAAAGTTCCCAGTTCTTTTCTGAATGAATTAACTAAAACATTAAGTTTTTGATAATAATTTTTGTATTTTTCGCTTCGACCGTCACTTTCTCCTTGATGCCACAAAATGGCAATCAATTCACTGTTTTCCATAGCGAATTTTGCTTCACTAACAGCATGACGAAATAAAGCCCCTTCTTTATTCCATTCATCAATGGAACTTCCTCCTTCCGCACAAGGGATAAGTCCAATTTGTTCATCCTTATTTGCGTTACACCATGCCTGTGCAAAGGAAGCCGCTGGTCCAACACCAGCAACCGACCTGTCAAAGTGTATAGGTTCTGTCATCATTTGCCATCTGCCGTTTCTTAGCATAAAAATATTTTCATTATAAATCGGCGTAACCTCATTCAAAAAACCACGTCCTGCCATATTTGATTGTCCTATAAGTAAAACTGATTTCATCACTATTTTCCTTTCGTTTTCATTTTTTTGTCATTACATCATTTCTCTTAAATATTAGGGTGTCTCTATCACTACTATACTTTCTCTCATTTCTTATGCACCACTTTTAGCTCTTTTTCAAACAAAATATTAAAAAGATCCAGTGTGTCTATAATCTGTTCCATTCGTTCATCACCTATTTTTTTTGTAATACGTTCTTCTGTTTCCAATAATGGCCGTACGATATTTTCCGCATACTTTTTTCCGTCTTCTGTAAAAACAACCAGTTTTTCTCTTCTATCTTCTTTGCTTGCTTCAAGAACAATAAGCCCTCTCTTCTTCAAATCACGTATTACTGTACTTACTGTCGCTTTTATCAGCCCGAATTCTTCTGTGATTGTCTTTTGAGTAAGTCTGTGCTTTGCGTTCAAGGCATAAAGAATTATGAGTTCTGGATATCCTATTTCACACTGATTTGCCCAACGGGCATAAAGAGATGTTCCCTTTGACCCCACAGACAATAACTCATACGCTTTTGTAATTTGATACATAACAGCCTCCTAACAATATTTTTAAACCCTTATTTAATATTTACAAATACTATTATAAGATTTTGAAATTCTTTGTCAAGCGTTTTAACTACTTTTCCATATCTGAAAAGATAAAAAAAGCCCAGATAAGTGTCGCTATGTCACAATGCGTTCTCTTAATCCGAGTTCATAATTCTCTGTCTTCTTATTATCTTTCATAAAGTTACAAGATGGAACGGTGATGTAGATATGCCAAGTAAAAAACAAATTAAAGTTACAATTGCCCTTGCTGGCACTTCGTAAAGGAAATTAGCCATACGCATTGGGACAACACCAGCAAATTTTAATCAGAAATTAAAACGCGGGACATTTACAGATGAGGAACTAAGCCAAATAGTAGAGGCTTTAGGAGCAAAATCTCATTCCTACTTTGAGTTTGAAGACGGTACTAAAATTTAATAGCACAACAAAAACAGTGAATTCACTGTTTCATGCACAATTTAATCAAACTGAAAAAGGTTTGTCGCTTTGTCCTCCATCTAGGATTGCTATAGAAGATAGCTTCAATTTTTTCAATTTCCGCTATATAAGCCTTAATAAATGTTTGATCATATTTAGAATTGGCATCTCCCGCCAATTGATGATTATCCTCATCCAAATTATCGAAAGCCACAAAAAGATATAAATTTTTATCATATCATCATATTCGTTATCATCATGCGTTCGAAAAACATCAGCAAAACCATCTTTTAACCAGCACCTTACTTTCATTCCATTGCACTTTGCGATTGCATCATCACTCAGTTCTTCTCGATCCTTTATTTCCCCTTTTAAACTATAAAACACAATATCACGTAAATTAGTTTTTTACCAAGCCCCTGATATCTTAAGAAATCTGGTAAAAATATGTTACTTATCTGAATTTGCCTATATTCAAAATTTATAAAAAATCTCAGCAATAGAAAAGCTGTTTGTTGTTCAGTATCATAGTTATCTTTATGGTATCCATTTATTTCGACTTGATAGATATTATCACTTAACCAAAAGTCTGTTATCTTGAACTCAAAATATTGTTCGGTATATTCAACCTTGTATGTATACAGTTATTAGAAAATTCTATCAATGATATCATAACCATATCAAAAATTTGTTTACACTTATTATCAAGTGCTGATTCATTTATTTTTATAAACCTATGATAAAATAAAAAAACTAGAGAAGCTATTTTAGCCTCTCTGGCATTAGTAGTATAAATCTACATCTATTTTAAAGGTAACTTCAGTTTTAACCAGCTCTTCTCCATCATTGTATACATATAAATTTCTATCTGCAATCGTAAATGAGTTTACTGCTTTGCCGTTCAAATTTTTATTATTTGCATTCTGCATAAGCACTTTTACGATATTGATATTATCTCGACTAGGATCCCCTATAACGATTTTATAAATAAAGTTATCAAAAAATATATATTCATTTATTTCAGGCTTTTTCTTTTTATCTACAAGATATGATCTTAATTTCTGAATGTATTCTTTTTTTTTTTTTTTTCAAGACTACAAAAAAAACATAATACAATGTGATAAAAATGGTATTTTTAATATTTATCAGGATTTTTTAAATTATTTTCTACATAGCAATACGATTGACTCCACATGCGCCGTATTTGGGAACATATCGACAGGCTGCACCACCTTTACCTCATAACGATCCAGCAGAGTATCCAGATTTTTTCCCAACGTCGCCGGATTGCATGAAATATATACAATCTCCCTGATTTTACTTCGCAAGATCGTTTCCAGCATTGCATCATCAAGACCACTGCGCGGCGGATCGACCACGAGCAGATCAATCTCCCTTTTCTTTGATAAATAAGTCAGCTTATCAGCGGCATCCGCACAAATAAAGGATACATTATCAGCATGATTCAACTTAGCATTCGCATTCGCGTTAACCACCGCATCCTTGATACTTTCAATACCGATAATTTCATCAGCTTTATCTTTTAAATATAATGAAATACCGCCTACCCCGCTGTATGCTTCTACAATCAAGCCATAGTGTTCCTTAAGAAGTCCCTTGGCGGTTGAATAGAGCCGCTTAGCCTGCAGAGTATTCAGCTGAAAGAAAGAACGCGGTGAAAGCTGAAGCTTTAAATCATCCATACGGATATCCAAAGTACGCTCGCCTGCCAGAAGCACCAGCTTAGGCCCGAATATTTCCGGTGTCTTTTTGATCGTATTCACACTCTGCCACAACGAAACTACACCCTTAATCTGCATGATAGCCTCAATCATTGACGCTGGCAGTTCCTCCTCACCCGTTACCAAGGTAATCTGTGAGCGGCCGTCAATCATACGAATAATTAAAGAACGGAAGCCCTTTTTCTGATGATAATCATAACTCCTGCACCGATAATCATTCAGTACGTTTAAAACAGCCTTGCGCGTCTGTTCCAGATCCTGATCATGAATTACACAGTGATCGATCTCATTAAAATAATTTGAATTTGGCTGATACATCCCTGTCACTAATTCGCGTTCCTCATTCATTGAAAACGGCAGTTTCAGCTGATTACGGTAATTAAACACGTTCTCTGAAGGAATAATCTTCTTAATCAGCCGCGGGTTTACATGAGCATACTTAATCAGCGCCTGCTTCAGATTAGCTTCTTTGACAGCACATTGATCCTCATAATCAGTAATCATCAGCGGACAAGCACCGCAGCGCCCCTGTATCTTACATTTCGGCTTAACGCGATGCTCGGAGGTCTTCACGATCTTCTTTACTTTCCCAACCGCATAAGTCTTATTGTTAGCAGTTATCTCAATATCTGCCTCTTCTTTAATCAATACCCCCTCAACAAACACCGGCTTGCGGTTGATATAACCAATCCCCTCACCGTTTATTCCCATTTTTTCTATTACTACACGCATACGCTTCTCCTATTTCTTCATGAATTTATTTTCTAAAAAGCCTTGTACGCCTTCATGAACTGACGTACAGAAATTAAATAAACCAGCAGCCTTCATTCTCGGATGCTCGGTTTTATCTTCAAAAACCACATTCAATAAATAACCAAAATAAATAATACTCGAAATCACATAAATCGACAACAGCAAGACGACTAACGATGCCAATGGCCCATAAACCAGCGAATAACTGGTAAAACGATTTACGATATAGAAAAACAAATAGCCGACACCACTGATACTGATTGTCGCGAATAAACCGCCGACTGCCCCATAAGACAATTCCTTTTTTTCAAAAGATATCGTTCGATAAAACAAAATAAAGGCAATCAGCAAGATCGCGCAGACCCCTGCCGGCATCAAATACGGCAGCCATGTGCCAAGCAGAATCAACGCATAAATTGACGCAATCACATATCCGCATAATACCAACGACACAATTAATGATTTGATTCTGATCGACCATTTCGGATAGGTGATTTCTTCATGCTGAGCACTGACTAAAAGAAATGAATAAATACTTCTTGAAGCCAGCCACATAGAAATTGCCAGCGTTGTAATCAATGGCACTAATCCGCTGACTTCTTTGCTTAAGATAAAATCTACATAGGGAGTTATATAATCAGCTGGCAGAAATTTTGTACCAAACTCAATGATTATCTGAGGATCAAGGTAAAAAATGACAAAGAGCATGACAAAGATTGTCAGCGCCGGTGCCAGTGCCAGCAAAAACGAAAAAGATAATGAATAACAAAACAGACTGCCTTCAAATGAAGTAAACTGTTCAATCAGCTTTCTAATTTTATCCACCTTTACCACCTTTACTATTATACCTTATTCTTTGCTTAAAAAGCAAAAAAGAGGAAAGTTCCTCTATTTTAAGAAAGTAAAATTCACATCACTCATAAAATTCTTGCCGCTGTACAGAATCAATACCCGATCAATTTCATGCTCATCGATATATTCAGAAATTGAATATTTGTAATAGCGTAGATCAAGCAGATCAATTTCACTAAAGGCCTGAAGCAGATACGGGGTAAATATATTAGCATATGAATCACGCAGAATCAGTAATTTTTCATGCCGATCAGCATTCGTTTTGATCTGTACCAGAGAATGATTGCCATTCAAATAATAAGTATATTTATCCTTAACATTCAAATTATCTTCAAGATATACATTATTATCTATCAATCCTGTATCCGGATAAGTCACAGTAATTTGTTCATCATTAACCAATTTGATAATAACATCGGGTTTAATGCCATAGGCACCTGATTGTGAAGCAAGTGTACCAAGAAAATCATCGGCCACAACCTCATACACATAGCTCTCGCTGATTGGCAGATCAAGGGCCTCTGCATAACATTGATAAGCCAGACCCGCGCCATAGATTGAATAATGATGATCAGTTCTAAAATATAAATCCTCATTTGCATGTGCCAGAAAAGTTTCATTCACATTAACAAAATTAATCCGTGAAGTTAATTTACTTTGAATATCATCAATCAATGCCAGCTGATCAATATCATCACTGATCCATGGCAGCTTGGCCTTTTGAATCGCGGCGGCACCTGGTATCAGCATCATATCAATCTTTACCTGCTGATCCAACGCGTCAGCGAATTGATTCACATAACGTATATTCTTATCAACAAGCGCTGCATCAACAGCAGACAGTTTTTCAATCAGCGTATCATCCTTACCGAAATAAACGCCATTATTTTCAACCTTGCCGAGCAGCAGACGCTCCATTGAAGTTTTTGCCGCAACCCATTGATCACGGCCGGCAAATTGATCAGTGATAAAGGTTTCATAATTACTTGTGAATTCATGATTCAGCAGCTTTTTCACTGAAAATTCCGGAAACTGAGCAAGTATACGATTTTCATTCGGTGAGAAAGAGCGAACCGGACGCAGAATATTCATGATAAATAAACCGCTTAGAATGAATGCAAACATACCGATGGTGATACGGTCAATCATTTTTTTCATAATTCTGCCTCCTTCCTAAAACCGAAAATATAAAAATGGGTTATAGCTGGCATCGACAATATAAGCTGTACTTGCAAGCAGCAGGAACATCAATACAAGCGGAACCAGCACATAACCAGGCTGATTTTCAATAAATCGATGATACAGCTTTTTACCAAGCGGCAATGATGCAATCGTCAGGATTACCAGCATGATTGCATAATTAGCTAATAAATAAATCGATGAGCTATCAAAAAGGCCATTGCCATTCAGGGCAAACATCGCCCGCAGATAAGTGAATATCGAAGGTCCGTCACTCAGGGCAAACAATACCCAAGAAATCAAAACCAATATCAACGTATATAAATGCGTGATAACTGCCGGGCAAGCATCAAGCAGCCGCTTCAAAAAGAGTTTTTCAATGATCAGCAGAACACCAAAGTAGCAGCCCCACCAAAGAAAATTCCAGCTTGCGCCATGCCAAAAACCGGTCAGCATCCAAACCACTGCAAGATTCAATATCATTCTAAATGTTCCCTTGCGGTTGCCGCCAAGCGGGATATAGACATATTCTTTAAACCATACGGATAAAGAAATATGCCAGCGGCGCCAGAATTCAGTGATACTTTTAGAAATATAGGGATAATTAAAGTTTTCTAAGAAGGTAAAACCAAACATTTTACCAAGGCCAATAGCCATATCGCTGTATCCTGAAAAATCAAAGTATATCTGGAAAGCAAAAGCGATAATTCCCAGCCAGGCTGCTAATACGCTCATGCTGCCAAAATCCATTTTCTGAACAGTTTCCCATAATAATCCAATGTTATTAGCAAGCAGCACTTTTTTAGCGAGACCTAATATAAAACGCTGCACACCATAAGCAAATTGATCTGCCGAGGATTCACGATGTTCCAATTGATCCGCCACATCATTATATCGAACGATGGGACCGGCAATCAGCTGCGGGAATAAGGTAACATAGGTGCCGAAATTGATAATGTTCTTCTGGGCATCCGCCTGATGACGGTAAATATCAATCGTATAGGACATTGTCTGAAAAGTATAAAACGAAATACCGATTGGCAATGCTAAACCTAACGGATGCAATACCTGTGCGTTCAGCAGACTATTCAGACTGCCAGCCAGAAAATCATAATACTTAAAGAAACCAAGCAATGAAAGATTCATTACTACCGATATGATTACAAACCTTTTTGCTCTTTGCCGATCAATGTCCCGATACTTGGCAACATAATAACCATTGACATAATCAATGCCGATCGATAGGAACATCAAGAGTATATAGACCGGTTCTCCCCAGCCATAGAATATCAAATTGACGATCAATAATAATAGATTACGATATTTTAAAGGTGTCAGCTGATAAATCAGCAGCACTAAAGGCAAATATATATAAAGGAATAATACACTGCTGAAAATCATATTTTCCCAACTTTCTATTTTAAATTCGTTTCAACAATTGATGCCACCTCATCCACATTTCTGGCAGCAATATACACAATTATATCACCGATTTCAATAATTTTTGAATTATTAAACATTTCTTGTTCCATTTCGTAAAAACTGCCTTCATTCTTACCATAAGTATCACGCGCATTGATACCGGCTTTCACCGCATCCATCTGATTAGCCTTTACTTTAAAGATGGCTGCTTCATCACCGCCCGGTGACATTAAATTCTTTAACACAATGGCTGTCTCATAGTGATCCGTACCAATTCCGCCGTATAGATCAGCAATCTGCTGATTGTCCATCATCATACTCATAGAGAAAAGATCCGTTGCCTGAATGGCAGTTGCCAATGCGTCAAGATCCGCAGTTAAAGTTTCCTCAGGCTCATCTTTAGGCGCTTCCGGCTCTGAAGGTGCAGGAGCTGCCGGTTTAGAAGGTACAATCGGTTCCGCGCTTTCCTGATCATTTTGATCTAACTCTTCATCCTTTTCTTCTTCATCATTGATTTCTTTATTTTCTTCCTTTTCATCCTCTTTATCAGAAGCAATGTCATTATTAGTTGCAGGTTCTACAACCTTATTCTGGTCATCTTTTGGTTCCTCATTCTTAGGTGCACAGCCGGCTAATAAAATCAGCATGCAGCATAATAGTGTTTTTGTGTTTTTCATCTCTTATTCTCCTTCATAAAATGCTATCCTATTAAATCATGATTCAATAAAAGATACCAGTCATTTTCCATAAGTTGCGAAATTCTAAGGCAACCTGCATGATTCCATAAAACGTAAAGAGCACCTAAGTGCTCTGATTGATTAATTCACTGACTGCATCAATTAATGTCTGATTCTCTTCCAATACGCTGTAAATGATCCAATCATTAATCCGTATGATCGATGCCTGATTGACATTCAAAGCGGACGGATACTGTGCCAGCAGAAAGGCCTGACGCTGAATCACTTTTTGATAGACCTGATCGCTCATTCCCGCTCTGGCTTTAAATACTGCTGCTTCATAAATACCCTGCTCTATAATTCGATTGCCGCCTACAAATTCTTCTACCAAAAGCTCATTCACACCATAAATTTCATAGATTGAAATGGGTGTAAAATAATTCAGTTCATAAAGTGCCGCGGCATCTTTAAAGCGAGCCACAATATCCAAAAATGAAACTTCTTTATTTACCGGTGCCTCTTCTTCTGGTTCAATTGGCAGTACAGGTCTTACAACCTGCTGAATAATAATTGGCGGTACAACCTCATTATTTTCCTTTTTTTCTTCATTGTTTTCTTGATTTACTTCATCATCTGAAGGTGTCACTTCCTCTTTGACACCTTCAGAATTAACTGTAAAATGATAATGATTCACATTTACACAGCCGGTTAAAAATAAAAGCAATATACATACAATTTTCATTTCCTCACCCTTGGCTATTAAATCATATTTTATACAAAATTGTTAGCGGAAATAAATGGGACTTAAAAAAGGAAAATCTGAAGCTAAAGGTTTAATTCAGCCAAGACTATTATTTTTATTAATTATTCACTATAAGCTGCCGCATATTCAGGGTCAGTATACAGCGGACTCCAATAAATGCCGTAACTGTTGATCCAGCAGCCATCAACTTCTTGATTCCGAACCATTCTGCCCTCACCGTCGAAGTAATACCAGCGTCCCTCACTGCTTGGCAGCCAATAATTTTTCACATATGTATAATTTTGGAAATAGTACCAATCAAGGTTATGTGCCTGCCATTGTGAAGCCCTAGCCGTATAATCTGTATTAAAATAATACCAATTGCCACCTAAAAGCCGCCATGAATCAGCAAGTACACCCGCTTCATCCGCCCAGTAAATACGATAGCTTTCATCATATTGCTGATCAAAAGAAACAGCAGTTGATGTTTCCACAAGATTTCCTTCTTGATCTAAAATGATCCAAGTCTTTTTTACCGGCTTACCATCTTTACCTAGATATGAAAGCTGATAATTCAGTCCATACTGTCCTAAACTTTTAACTGGCGTCTTGATGTATTCTACAACACGGCTGTCAGCTTTTACGGCAAAACAGTTCTTATGCGGATTATAAGTGCTGCCGGTACTGCTGCTTTCGGAAGCTGCTTTGCCTTTGATAGTGAAAGAGATAGATTTTTCGAGTGATTTGCCAGTTTTAATCCATTCATCGGTTTGAATATACTGTTCCTCATCAAAGATGACTCTCAATGTATAATCACCTTCATTATCAATTTTAAAAGCTGCCGTATAAGGTTCCTTATCCCATGTACCATTGGGATTAACACTCCATGAAGCCGGAACATATCGTAAATCATTTAATCCGGGCTTAGAATGATTAAGATTTGCTCCGATTGCCGTAAAGGTAATCGATTCACCTGTCTTGAATTCCGCATCAATTTCAATGCCGCTAATTTCATTGTCGGTTTTATTCAGATCTAAGATTGCATCCTTTTTTCTTAACTCAATACGGATTGATCGTTTAGGCTGAGTAAACGTGATTTTAGTATCACTTATTAGCGTATAGCTTAAATCCAAAGGTTCATACGGACCATTTTCCTTACTCCAATTACGTGCGGAGAAAATAATTTCATCCTCATCAGTAATACTGCGCGGAAAGATTACCTCAACCGTATCCGGACTGTATACCAAGGCTGTTCCTTCAGCTGTTTCATTTACCTTACCAAATTTACTATAAATATTACTTACATTTTGCTGATTATCATACACCGTGATATTTTCACCATCACAGATTACTTCATCAGCAAATAATTGATATCCCGCACCGCTAAATATTGAATCTTGCCATTGTACAGACTTGTCTTCTTTTCGATATGTCCAGTAATTTGTGTTTTTTTCATTCCAAAGTCCTACCGATACAGTTTCTGTTATAGCACCATTTACTTCCGTGTTGATATATCCGATGCTGCCGCCGCTGATCTGAAGCATTGCCGGAACATTATATAACAATACAGAAGCAAGGTTAAGATCATCTGGCTGTGCTTCAAAATGTGAGCTGCTGTTAAGAACTAAACCGCCTTTCATATAAAGACTGCCAACAACACAGGCTGCATAACCTCCGGATCCCGGTTTTAATTCACCATCATTCATGATTAATTTGTCAACCGAATAAACCGCTGATCCGGCCCGCTGAAAACCATTCCCATCAGCATCACCCGGCTGATAAGCAGGGCCATTGCCACCTCTGAGAGTAGCACCGTTGACCGTAATCTTACTGGCATTATAGACAGCATGGCCGCCCAGTACAGAACCAGTACCGCCGCTGATTTGTCCATTTGTGTTAAACACACTGTCTGACCAGCAGCGTGAAACACCATAGCCGCCATAGGTGCCATTGCCACCCCTAACAATACCGTTTACATTCACCTGAGCACCTGTAATACCATTACCGCCATAACCATTCTCAAAAGTTGTACTGCCGCCGATTATTTCTGCGGAAGCAGCAACATTCACAATTACCGGCAGGTAATTAGCATCTGCAATAATTGCCGCACCGCCGTTTGAACCACTTGAATTCAACCCTTGCAGCGTCACATTTTCACCAATATTCACAATAGGTGAAACATCATCATAAGGAGAAATATTAAAATCGCTCAAAGTTGAAATCTTCAATACATAACCGGCTATCTTGTCACAGCTGCCGGCATCATACATATCACTATCCATCTCCACAATCTCTTCGTAAGCTGAATCCGGAATGATAATTGATGTATCACTGATTGAAAAACCGATTGCACAATCTCTTTCATACATATGTGAATTAAAAGAATCGGTACTTTCAATATCAATGACACCATAAGGAAATGATGCCTCAGCAGGAATGACCGTACTATTTTCGATAATTGCATTATAGGTTGCTGAAATCAAACTGCCGCCAGAAGAATCTTTATCTTTATCCACACAGCCAATGATTGACGCATTTTTAATTTCCAATTTATTTACATAAGATATTAAAGGATTATCAGCTGCCCCTCTCAAAGTAACTTTTTCATCAATCACGCCGCCTTTTACACTGCCGCCATCAATTACAACATGATAACAGTTATGAATAGCACCGCCTTCAATCTTTTTAACACCCTGGCCGCTTTCAACTTCACCATAAATCAAGACTTCCTTGAAACCTCGAATTGCGACCCCGGACATATAACTAAAAAAAGAACTCGCATAAGAACTGCCAATCAGTTTTGCATCATGCTCTACAATTAGATTAGCGCCTTTTTCACCTTCGACAGTTGTCCCCTTCGCTCTTGAATTAGCATAATGTCCAACAATCGTAACATTGCTTAGCGTTAATGTTTTATCTGCCTTAACGTATAAATACAAACCCTCTATCGTATTATTTGATCCCATTAATGTCAGACTTTTGTCTATCGTATAGCTATGATTATTGTTATCACTGCTTAAATCAGATAAATCTATTACCGCATTCTCATTTGCCGACTGAATAGCATTTTGTAATTCCGTGAAGCTTGCAGGCTTAAAATCAGCCGCAAGGTTCTGGCTTACAGTTGTATCTATTTCCATTTCATTTGTGATATTATCTGCCTCATCCGCCAATAATAGCTTTGAGTCTGACCATAATACACTCATACATGTCATCATTGCCAATCCGATTTTTATAATTTTCTTATCCATATCGCTGCTCCCTTGCCATTTTATCTGCTGCATATTAACAATCTTTTTAAGCAGTGCCCATCAATTCATACCATTAATATCAAAGTTGCTCACTCATGATTCAACAATATGTTTGATTAGTGTCATAAAGTATACTTTACGAGACATTTGTTTAAGAGCATAAAACGGGCCTAAAAGGTAACAAATCACAGTGAATATCTTTACAAAACGGCTAAAAAAGCATAAAATGTAACTGTCTTATAAAGTATACTTTATGAGACAGTTTTTATATACATACTAAGAAAATGCTGGGTTATAGCGTATTTTAAAGCTTTATATCCAGCTAAAAAACTTTATAAAGCTGATAAATTAAAGCGATAAGGATATAAAGAAGGTGTTATAGTCATGAGTTCTTTATTACAATCAACAAGAAATACACGTGCGTTACCAACGGGCAGCCTGCGATTTATCAGAAGTGATCTTCCGGAAAAATTGAGTAATGAGGAAGTTTTGTGGTTATTAGACAATAATATAACGACAATTATTGATTTGCGCTCAGACGAAGAATTAGCTGAAAAAACATGTACTCTTAAAAATTGCGAGGGATTTACATATATCCATCTGCCAGTTACAGGCGGTGGTGGTACCCCCAAGTCACTTGCTCATCTGTATACCATTTATCAACAGATGCTCGATGCGAAGATGGATACCATTATTGATACAATTCTGAATGCAGAATCCAATGTGCTGTATTTCTGTACGGCAGGCAAAGACCGTACTGGCGTAGTTTCAGCAATTATTTTAAAACGGCTTGGATTCAGTGATGAAGTAATTATTGAGGATTATATGAAATCTAAAGATAATTTAATGGACTTGCTTACAGCCCATGTAAGTGCTCATCCCGAGGTCGATATCGAAATTATTGTTCCGCATCCTGAAAACATAGCACAATTACTAAAATATCTGCCATAAAAATTACTCCATAGCATATCACGGAAATAAATAAAGATACATTTATTCTCTCCTGTAAACAGGAAATGATAGAGAATATATGTATCTTTTTACTTTAACTAATTATTTTGGTTATCATTGCTTTTCCTTATCAAGAATAAACTCTTTCAGCTGATTTATTATGTATTCAGCATATTTTTCTCCTTCCCCTTTAGGAAATTTAGTCAGCATCGATTCAAAATTATCTCCATATTCATCTTCAGCCACTATATACCCAGCATTAGCATCAGTCAATCCCCATATTAATACTTTATGCTCAGGGAATGCTGCTTTGATTTGAATCGAAAATTGGGTAAACATCGCCGCACCAACCATTACCAGATAAAGATTACCAATACTCAAAAGCCGTGTACTGATGATTTCATAAGGTGCTTTCATTTGCCTTTGATTCATTTCTAAATAATTTAGTCCAAATTTCAAGGAAGCTTTTTCCTTTTCATCAGCGTTATTCATTAACTGAATGATTCGATCACGCTTCTTTGCTAATTCAATAAGACTTTTTTGATTATCAACCTTATAAGAAATATCTTTTACGCATATACCCGATTTTTCTATCGGTTTGAAATGAAGATCACTTAATTGTGAGCAAATTCCATCATTCATTCTTTGCAGCTCTTGTTCATCACGACTTTTCCGATATAAACGATTTGAAACATTGCCTTGAGCGCCATTCATCATAAATACCTCTACCTGATAAAGCTCCTGCATCGAATCACGGATTGCGCCAAATAAATCGGCACTGATTTTTACGTTCTCTGAACCTAGTACAGTTGGATAACAGCCAATATTCACAATCATATAAATAGGCTTTTTCAAATAATCAAAACGGATGCAAGAGACATCTTTATCACAAGGCAGCTCCATACCATTACGATTCCCATAACAGCCGTCTATCTTTTGCACTGCATAGCTGACTTCAACTTCAACACCTTCACCGCAGCCAAGCCATGCCGCTTCCATTTGATTAACTAAAAATTCACGATAACCTGGTGAGGCGCCATGATTAGGATCATCAAATATACCATTTACCATTGTTTCAGGAGCACTATGAGTACAAGTTGTTGATATTAAAATGTGGTCATAGTTGACACCATGTTTTACGATACGCCTTTTCATTTGTTCCAAAAGCTCTGGATCAAGGCTCAGCAAATCAAGACTGTAAAGAACATAAACTTCATTCTTTTCAATTATTTTTAAACAGGATGCATAAAGATCATCAAGAACTTCGCTGCATAATTGATTCCTTCCTTCATAACCGCATAGATAAGCAGGCTGATTAGGCGTGATTTTAACTTTATGAAATGATATTTTCATCGCTTCTCTCCCTTAAATCACGCACCTAAAAGGCCAAGGAAATAACCGATAAAAGAAATAATCAAAATCAAGAAAACTGCTTTTGTACTTGTAAAGCCTTTTTTGCCAAGCAGCCAATAAACTAAGAAAACTAATAGAATCGGCAGTAAATTAGGCATAATCATATTCAAAGTATCCTGAATTGCAACCTCTACTCCGCCTTGACTTATAACTAGAGGCACATTTGCATGAACTGAACTGGCAATCAGCGCACCGATAACCATTAAACCCAGAATGGTTGCTGCGTGCGTGATGCTTTTTAATTGTTTAGATAATGTAGTAACAAACTTATTTCCTTGCTTATATCCCATAAACAAGAACCAATGGCGCAAAAACATACTTACAACCCAATAAGCAACCCCCAGCAAGATTCCTAACGCGCTGCCTTCTAATGCCATATTGCCAGCCATAACGCCAAAAATTGTCATTGGCAGTAAAACTAAAACAGCGTCACCGACACCGGCAAGCGGTCCCATAAGTCCGGTTTTAATTGAGGTTACCGCCGCTCTTGTTTCCTGAAAACCACTAATTTCATGTGATTCTTCAATGGCGATTACAGCCCCAATCAAAATATTGCCAATCCATGTATTAGTGTTAAAAAAAGCAAAATGAGAAGCAATCGCCTGTTTATATTCTTCATCATCAGGATAAATTTTACGCAAAACTGGTCCAAGTGTTACAACTACACCACCAGCCTGAGCAACTTCATAATTTCCTGACATTTGTGCGCCTATGGTCCATCTGGCAAACACTTTATTTAAATCCTTTTTAGTTACAACTTGCCGGAATTCTTGATTAGAGCTCATCTTCATCGCCTCCTACTTGTAATACTGCATGATCATTGTTCGTTTGATATGCCATTTTTTCATTTTCGCGTTTATATTCCAATAAACCGAGACCTACCCCAAAGATAGCGATACCGATCATTGGTACATTTAAAAAGCTGACTAAAGCAAAACCAAATAACAAATAGGCAAGGTCATTTTTAGCATTCATAAAGCGCATGAGAATTGCGATACCAACAACTGGCAGTAAACCGGCGGCAACCCTAAAACCACCGATCAGCCATTCCGGGATTGCATTAGTGAAAGCTGTCATTCGTTCTGGCCCAATTATAAATAAGGCAATGACCGGCAGCGCATATTTCAAAAATGATAATGTATACGCATTCCAAAGCCATGTATAGCACTTTTTCATCTGCAGCTTTTCAGCAGCTTTCTGTGCCTGCCGAACAAAGAAAATATTAGCTGTGCGAACCATGACATCTGCCTGTATTGCGATTAACGAAATTGGCAGGGCAACCATCAAACCGTATTCGGCTCCCTTTCCTGCCATAATGGCTACAATTGTACCTAAAATGGCACCTAGCGGATATTCCGGAACACTGGCGCCACCAAATGCGACAACCCCTAAAGACATCAATTCCAACGTGCCGCCTATCTGAAGGCCAACAAGAGGATCACCTAAAATCAGACCAACAGCATATCCGCAGATTACCTTTTGACAACATACGAAGATAGATGGATTAACATAATCCCAGATAAAAAAACAGGAAAATAATACGACTAGAATCATTTGAATAATTGAAACTTCCATTCTGCTTCCTCCTACTTAGTGGCTTGCTCCACTACTTTCATAAAATCCTCTCTTTGATTATTCGGTGTAAGCTGTAGCGATACTTCAACCCCTGCTGCTTTCAGCTTATAGAAATCTTTCACTTCTTCATCAGTTACCGAAACTTGATTTGAAATTTTAATCTTACCTTCTGTATGAGTCAGATTACCGACATTTACCTCTTTTATTTTTACCCCTAATTCAACAAGGCGAAGCAATGTATTGGGTGCCCTTACGATCATAAACACCCGCTGCCCTTCATAAGCGTTTGCGATGATGCGGCTGGCCGCCTTTTCAATTGGCAGTACCGAAAGCGCTACACCATAAGGCGTTGCCAGTTTTAATGAAGTCTTAACCATATCATCAAAAGCCGCTTTATCATCAACAACCATGATGCGTGTCGCTCCTAATTGGTTAGTCCACATACTTGCTACCTGACCGTGAATCAAACGATCATCAATGCGTGTATGAATGATTGCCATAACAATCTCTCCTTTCTATATCTTCACTATAACGCTGAGTAAATTTAACTTGAAGTTTTAAATTTACCGCATAATTAAGGTATTATTCATCAATATCATGAATATCAACCGTATAATCATTCATATAAACAATACCCTTCTTTGTCTTTTTAAGTGCTGCCTGAATCTCCTCTTTAGTTAGATAGCTACCCTCTTTAAAAATCAACTCTAAAATTATACTTAAAAATACGCCAGTAATTACATGCACATGACTGCGGTTTAAATATGATAGCATCGCTTGATTGACACTGCCCCCTAAAAGATCAGTGAAAATCAGCACCTCATCTTCATCAGATACTTTTTCAAAGAAGGCATCCAATTTAGACTGCAGACTTTCTTCATCTACATAAGCACAAATAGCACTGACATCAATTTGATTGCCGGCAAAAAACTTCAATGTCTGCTTCATGCCTTCTGCCAATTCTGAATGACTCGCGATTAATATTTTTCTCATAGCTCATATCTCCTCTTCACAACTTTCATTTTAAAGCATTCAATATAAAACTAAAGCAGTGAAATTTCCGGTATATTCATGAAATTCAGCGATAGAAAACGCGCATCACGGCGTAAAAAAAACTGTATGAACAGTTTTTTACTTAACTTCTTTCTAAAACCAAATATTGATAAATGATTTTTTTAAGCTGAGCCAATGATTTAATCTTCAATAATTCATGAATAGCAAAGATATTACTAGTTAATAAATGAATTAATGATGAGCTCATGAAAACATAATTTTCATTGCTGCCAATGGCAATGACAAATATCAGCTGTACCATTTCATTTTGCCAAAGGATCGGTTTTTTCAAGATTCCCACGGCAATTGTCGTCTGCTCACAAACCGGAAAGAGTGAATGCATGATTGCCACATTATTCCCGCGTTCACCTGATGAAATACTTTCCTCAGCAAGCACTGCCTGATACAAAGCATTGGAGACATGATGCTTCTCTGTAATTTGCTGGCATAAATATTTAATAACCTCTTCTTTCGTCGAAAAATTAAGTTCACACAGAACTAAATTATCATGAAAGCCCTGCATAAAGAGCGCATATTCATCTTCAAGATGCAGCAAAAAGCGTTTTACCTTCAGAATATCATCGCTGTTAAAATCATTTAAAACCTGATAAACAGGAATTGAGCAATTAAAATTTATACGCGGCATATCAGTAATGATTAAATCATATTCCTGATCGATTGCACGGGTAAGTTCATGAAATTCGCAAAATTTTATTGTCTCAATGTATTCGCCTAGATTTTTACGTAGGCTGTGATCAATACTGTAACTTGATAATTTCCCATGATGAAATACTAAACAAACACGCTGTTTTGGATAAAATAAATTATCCTTAAAGATAGAATGCTGAAACAATAAGGTTAGCTGGGCAATTTCTTGTTCTGATATTTTATAATTATACTTCTTATTTAAATAATCAGCCGCTAAAAGCGCATAATCAAAAATAGGACTCATTGCTTTCAATTCCATAACCGGCAGTCCGCGGTTTTCAATCTTATAATTAATCCTCAGCAATAAGCCTCTAAATTCACGCGACATCAGCAAGCGTACATCTTCATCCAATAGAAAATTAATATCAGTATAAATAAACAAGAATTTCAAAACTTCATCACATAAGAAGAATAATGATTTATTCTCTTGCAATGAAAATTCATCATTAATCTCATATATTCTTCTGGAAGCAATGTATAAAGCTAAATAGGCTATCTCACTCTGCGTTGTATTAATATTTAATTCACTGTAAATCCATGAAGCAATTGAATATTCTTCCAAATTCATTAACTCTTCCAGCTGCAATTCATTAAACAAGACAAAATGATGATGTCGCCTGCGATATTCACTGACTGAAATTAAATCAGCTAATTCTCTTAAGGATTGATAACTTACATGAATCTTAGATTTCATTAACGTATACTGCATAACATCAAGACAGCCTTTGGTATCTAGTTTAAGAACCATCGGCATAAATTCTGCAGCAGCTAATTCTTCATCTAAAAACAAATAATTGATTAAAGCTATACGCAAATGCTGTTCCTCACCGTCAACTGCCAGACCATGATTAGGTTTTTGCTTTAAGGATAAATGATAATCGGCTAATATTCCCCTTACATACCGCAAATCTTGAGTCAAGGTTGTTCTGCTGATATAGAGATTATCTAAAAAAACTTCACTTTTAATATAATCTTCACTGACTAATAAATAATGCATGATATAGCGAATTCTTTCTTCATTATAAACCGGCGGTGAAGCACTGTGATTATATTTCTCATTGAATCGATCAAGAAAAATATTAAATTCATTTTTATCCACCACTTCAATCAGATAACCGCTGCCTGATTTAGAACTGACTTTAGCGCCCACACTGCTTAAAATCAAATCAATAGTTTCTATATCAGCACGGATGGTTTTGGATGTAGTGCCAAGAATTGAAGCAAGTATTTCTGAACTGATGGGTTGTGAGCTATTTAATAAGTATTTCATTATTGATATTATTCTGCGATTTAAATTAGACATCAGGTACCTCCGCTTTCTTAATATACTAACCAGAGATCCCCACCACCAGTATCTGTATCATACTAAATTGAAGATTAGATTTCAATAGAAGTAAGAAATTCGATGCTTGCTATCTTTTTAAGCTTGCATATAATGCTTTAATTTCGGTGTTTAATTATATGATTCTATTAAAAGGAAATAATTGGTTTCGCGCATAATAAAAATCCCAATCAGAGAAATGAAATCAGATACTTTCATTTATCTATTGGGATTTTATATTTATGATTAAAAATTAGCTTTAATCAATTCTAATATTTTCTCTGCATCCTGACCAACAATAAAGAAATAGTAATTACCATTTTCATAGGTTACACTATTCTTTACTAGCTCATACTGATCTGGTAAATATTGACTCCATAATTCCTTTAAATTCTCCAGACGTTTTTCTACACCTTTTTTTACTGTGTCAAGCTTGCCTTCCTTTGCTTCAAACATAGCAATCTCATTTGCCTGAACATTGATCAAAGCCATTCGTACGTCATAGCTTTCTAAATCTTTAATATCTAAACCATATAAATCCATCAATGCTGAAGCATCAAGATTCTCACTCATCATACCCATTTCGATCTCGCCGCTCTCAACCTTTTCATAGACTGATTCTGATACCTTGCTCAAATCAACCTCGGTTGCTGATGGTTTTGATGTACAGCCAGCCACTACCATTAATAATGATGCGGCGCATAATAATTTTTTTAATTTCATGTTAACCCTCCTAATACAACTATATTATGCATCAAATTCGAAAAAAAAAGCAGAATCAATGATGACTTGCCGCTTTTTTATAATAAGTTGCTTAATCGTTGCTTGCCCATTCAGGCACTTCATCGCCGCGATGCAATAAAATAGATTTCTGGAATTCAGTTTGATTTAGAAAAACCAAAATTTCATGTTCTTCCTCTTCACTGCATCCCACCAGCAATTTCACGTCACAATCCTTCTTCAGGATATCGGCACTCACTACAATACCTTGTACCAAATTGCTCTTTTCACTGCCCTTAAAGACATCGACCGGCGCCTGATCTGTACCTGTTGTATCAACTAAATAACCATAATCAACAGGATAGACAAGATTAGAATATTTATAATGACAAGTATTCTTTGCACGATCAATAATCAGTTTACTTGACAGATACAAAGTATCGAGTTTCTGCCAGAAAAAAGCGTTGTTTTCATAAGCGTTCATTTCATCTTCTCCTTTATCTATAATTCACTGTGACACAATCGCGGGTAATATCACGAATGGTCTTGCAGCCAGCCATTGCCATGGCCTCTTTTAATTCTAACTGAATCTTTTCAATATAAAGCTTTACGCCCTCATGGCCATCACCGATGACAGCATGTGAGAATGGACGGCCGATCAATACACCATCTGCCCCTAAAGCCAATGCTTTAAAGACATCATTGCCGCTTCTAAAGCCGCCATCCACAAAAACTTTCATTCTGCCGTCAACTGCTTTCACAATTGATTCAAGCACTTCAATGCCGGCCAGACATTCGTCTAAAACACGGCCGCCATGGTTTGATACAACAATGCCGGAAGCATTTGCTTCTAAAGCCTTCATTGCCCCATCAACACTTAATATGCCTTTGACGATAAATGGTGACTGGCAGCAGGCAGATATCTGCTTCAAATCCTCTACACTCTTGTATTCAACCGGTGTTGTAGAATTTCTAAGACCAGTAAGTCCTGATGCATCAATATCACTGCAGACAGCTAATACTCCCGCTTCATTGGCTTCTTCGATCCGCCATTTCATATTCTGCATATCCCAAGGTTTAACCGTTGGCACACCCAGACCATTTTTCGTTTTTAAATAAGCTACCGGATCAGAGAACATCGAAGGGTTCATGCCATCGCCGGTAAAAGCGAGCGTACCGCCAGCCAAGCAACCCTCTACAAGTTCTCTGGCATAGTCAGCCTCACTGATTTCAGCACCATAATTTACCTTAATGCCGCCAATCGGCGCCGCATACACCGGTAATGAAACAGGTGTACCAAAAAAATCTGAAGCTGTCGAAATTTCATCATTGCCTGCAATCGTATCAAGACGAATACAGATCTCACGCAGCTTATTGTAATTGCGCATAAATGAACTTCCGCTTTCCTTGCCGCCGCATCCCGGTGTTTCTCCCGCACACACGATGCCGTTGCAATTTTTACAGGCTCTGCACAAACTCATTTTGCCCTTTGCGCTTGCCATCACTTCATTCCATGATTCCATTCTTTCACTCCACTTCCAATAACTATTATACGTTTAATGAAACATTTTTTCAAGCTTTTTCATATTTTTTCAGGTTTTTCTTGTTAATGATTTGACGAACGAAATAAAAAGAAACAATTCAGCAAACACTTGCCTGTTGTTTCTTTCTTCAACACTAACCTTTTACTTCATCAAGGCGATACTTCTGAACATAATTATCGAATCGTTCTTCACTCATTTCACCGATCCAGATATCCTTAACCTCACCTTTTTCAATAAAATAGAATGTCGGTGTATAAGGCGCTTCCGCATCCATGTCCTCAGTTAGAAATTCTGATGGATTCGGATGTTCTTTAATAAATGCGAATACCGGGTCCATACTGTCCTGTTTATCGAACACAACATCAAAAACCTCAATTCCGTGATCAACTATATAACCAGCCAGCACATCTTCCTTAAACTTCTTGCAGTGTGAACAATTGGTTTGTGAGAATATCATCATAAATGTATCACCGTTAGCCATTTTCTCTTCCATTTCCGGAAGCTGAACAGCCTTTAATGATCCTGATTCAGTTGAACGTTCATAATTATTGCTGCACGCAGATGTAAGCAGTACAAAGAGACAGCTTATACTGATAAAGAATTTTTTCATAAGTTCCTCCATTAATACTCAGTTAGTATATCATCATTTATTAAAATGAGCAATTGTATTCACCAGGGCATAACTGGCAGCTACCAGCTTATCCGGGGCGTTCTCCAATGCCTGCTGGAAAGTCATGGCTCGATCAGCAATCGAAAAGATGCCTAAGAAACCACATTCATACAATTCATGCACACCTAAACCTATGGCGCCGCTGAGTACCACCACCGGTTTATCGTAACGCTTGGCTATATTTAGTATACCCATTGGTACTTTTCCAAAACGTGTCTGACGATCCGTCTGTCCCTCACCGGTTATTACCAAATCGCAGTCAGCGATTTTTTCTTCAATATCACAATATTGACAAATCAAATCAATGCCCGGCATCATCCGTGCATTCAGCAAACCGATAAACGCCGCACCGATGCCGCCAGCCGCACCGCCGCCGGCAAAGCTGTCTAAATCAAGACCGCACGCCTCAAGCATCCGGTCACGATAATTCTGCATACCTTTTTCCAGCCGCTTGATCTGGTTGGGGAACAATCCCTTTTGCTTGCCGAACACATGTGTTGCCCCCTGCATTCCCAATAGATGATTTGCCACATCACAAGCCGCAATAAGCTCTACATCTTTAAAACGCTGGAGATGATCCAGATTAATTTTTGCTATTTTTTCTAAAGAAACCGCCTGAGCATTCAGCAGGTTGCCATTCACATCATAAAAACGAGCGCCCAGCGCCTGAAGCATTCCCATACCTCCGTCATTCGTACAGCTGCCGCCCAGCCCCAAGATTATGCGGCGAGCACCTCTTTGCAGGGCATTAAGCAATGCCGTACCGACACCATAACTGCTGGCAATCATCGGCATCCGCTTTTCACGAGGCGTCATCGTCAAACCGATGATGCTGGCAACCTCAATCATTGCTGTCTTACCATGATCACAGAGACAATACTTGATTTTACGCTTTTTAAAATAAGCATCAAAGACCGTCGTTTCTACAAGCAGGCCATTTGTTATTCGGACAAACGCATCAACGGTGCCTTCACCGCCGTCACCAATAGCATACTTATTCACAGCCATTGTCTCATCAACCATAGAAATACCTTTTTCTATGTACTGAGCAACTTCATATGAGCTTAAACAACCTTTATAAGAATCACAGGCAATGACAATTTTCATTTCATCACATCCTGACTATATAGTTTATTTTACCATTAGAAGTTTGGCACTGCCAGTATTTTATTGATTTTCGACAAGATCTTTTACAAGATGCAGGCCATAAAAGAAAACCCAAGCGAAAATCACACCGTAAAGCAGCGTAAATAACAGCCAGCTGAATGGTTCTGTATTCAGCGCTGACCAAGGATTAGCGCAAGTTAAAATCTCACTGACATAAACCAAAGGCTGAAAGCTCAGTGATGTTTGAAACAGTGAATTGCTTAATGCCATATATAAACCCTCAAGCAGCGCAATGACACAGACAAGCCCTAAGCAGGCGCGGATATGTTTGACTAAAAGACAGGCTGAATGCCACATGATCTTGAATGGGTTTTGAGCATCGATAAACTGAAACATGCATAACAGTGAATAAGGAATATAAAGAAGGATAAACAGCATGATTAAAAGACTCAGCAAGAATGATCCCTTTCCCATCAGCATGACAAAACCATAATAGCTTAACAGTGATGAACAGCTATAAAAAAGCAGAGAAAACAACAGGCTGTAAAGGATTGTCTGAATCATTTCCTGCATCCTTAATGTCCGATCCGCTCTTAAAGCTGAAACATATAGAGAAAGCATCATGAAGTAAAAGCAATAACCAAGATAACCGCCCAAAAGCATGACCCAAAGCTCACTGCTGTCTCTGCTCAGCATACCGGTCAGCTGAATCAAAATACCGGAAAGCACATTAACACAAAGCAATGCGAAAAGCAAAACGATTTTTTTATCTGATACATGAAATCGCTGATCTAATTCTTTCATTCAGTCTCCCTCCTTTAAAGAAAAAAAGCAATGCTTTGATTGCTTCTATTCATCGTCATCATCAAGGTCTACCTTAGCGATATTCGGCGCGTATTTTTTAAAATATTTTTCAATTTTTCTTCTTGAAAATACTGTAAAGCGCACCTTTTCGCCATCCTTCAGCTCAATAATCAGCTGATCCAGTCCCGTCTTCATCGGCATGATCTTCCATTCTTCTACATCATCCCAATAAAGATAGAAGCACTCCTCCCGGCTGCTTTCTTTATAGAATACCGCATGATCACTGCTTAATTCAGTCATAACGTGATTCTTTATAAAGACAACGCCCGCCAGAGCCATTAAAGTAATCAGTAAACCAAAAATCCACAGCTTACCGACACACATTAAGGAAATGCCAAATAAGACAAAGACAAGCAGACCGCCTGTCGGCTTGGAATTAATTTTAGTTTCAATCGTACGATCTTCAGGGAGATTATGACAGTACAAACGTTTGCTTCTTATTTCACTCACGAGACTCACCTCTCACGTATTAATTATAACTGAAAGCATTATATTTTCAATAGCTTCACACAATTCCACAAATTCCTTTTTATAATGATTTTTTAAGTCTTTTTGAGTATAATAAAGACAATGAAATGAGGAAGTACAATGCAGCAAATTTTAACGATGCTTAACAGCTTTTTTATGACAACCTTTATTGATGCTTTATTAACAATGCTTTTTTTGTTTTTACTGATTACCTTATTAAAAAAGCTATTGATTCATATTGTTTTAAAATATGAAAATGATAATCAGCAAATCATCATCAAGCTGATTAAAATTGGGCTGAATATCGTCTTGATACTAGGCATATGCTATCAATTCACAGCTTTAAAGGAAATCGTCAAAACATTGCTGACCGGCGGTGGCGTACTGGCTTTAGTATTAGGTCTTGCGGCTCAGGAAGCGGTTGGCAATTTAGTCAGCGGCATGATGATTCTCTTTTTCAAGCCCTTTAAGGTTGGTGATTTAATTAAAACCAATAATGGCTTAGTGGGTACTGTTTTAGATATCTCTTTACGTCATACGGTAATTAAAACTTATGAAAATACTCAAATTATGATTCCTAACAGCGAAATTAATAAGGCTACGCTCGAAAATGTGACAGCGGCTGACTTTAAGGGTGATTTTCTTATTCTGCAGATATCCTATGAAAGTGATCTTGATCTTGCGATTAGCATCATTGCTGAGGAAATCATGAAGCACCCAGATTTTCTTGATCTGCGCAGTGCCGCCGAAAAGACGGATGGCATTCCAGCCGTAAAAGTGCGCTGCACAAATTTTTTAGACAGCGGTATTGAATTAAAAGCTGCCTTGCAAAGCCGTTCCAGCGCGGTAGGCTATGCAATGCTGTCCGATTTGCGCATCAGTATCAAAAAGCGTTTTGATGAAGCAGGCATTGTGATTCCTTATCCGCAGGTAGTCATACATCAAAATTAAAAAGTGTTAAAATTGTTGTTTTCCGGCTGATTGGCTATAATAAAAACAGGAGGACAACAATATGAATTTAGAAAACAGAAAACTGGTACTGATTGGTACTGGCTTTGTCGGCATGAGCATGGCATATACCTTTTTAAATACAGGTGGTATTGATGAAATTGTATTAGTCGATATGAACACAGACAAAACCATAGGTGAAGCCATGGATTTAAGTCATGGTCTTCCTTATGCCAGCAGCCGCATTAAAATTAAAGCCGGCAGCTATGCTGACTGCAAAGATGCAGCAATTGTGGTAATTACTGCCGGTGCAGCTCAAAAACCAGGTCAGACCCGGCTTGATCTGACAATGGTTAACGCAAAAATAATGAAATCGATTACGGAAAGTATTATGGCCAGCGGCTTTGACGGCATTTTAATCATTGCCAGCAATCCGGTGGATCTGATGGCCTATGTCGCGCAGAAAGTCAGCGGACTGCCAACCAGCCGGGTGCTGGGCTCGGGTACGATCTTAGATACTGCCCGTCTGCGTACCTTGATGGCTGATTATCTGAATGTATCACCAACCAACGTGCATGCCTATATGATGGGAGAACATGGTGATTCATCCTTTGTGCCTTGGACGCATGCCTATGTAGGCTGTAAAAAGATGCTGGAGCTTTTGGATGAACAGCATAAGGGACTTGATGATTTGCATGAAATCTATCGTCAGGTACAGCAAGCCGCTTATGAAATTATCGAAAAGAAAAAAGCAACTTATTATGGTATCGGATTGTCTTTAAATCGTTTAGTCCGAGCTATCCTGGATGATGAAAACGCCATTCTGACAATCTCTGCCTATCAGCAGGATGAATATCATGAACGTGATTTATATATCGGCGTGCCGGCGGTCATTAACCGCAGCGGAGTTCGTGAAATCATTCGCCTGCCATTAAATGATGTTGATCAGCAAAAGTTCTTCAACAGCTGCAAGACATTGAAGGAAAATATCAAGCATATTGAACAAGAATTAAATTGGAATTAAATAGTCTGCCGTACTCGGCAGACTATTTTTTGCTTCTATTATTCATATATACAGCCGTCGTTGCTGACAACTACTTCGTGGTATTGAATCGGCAAACCGCTTAATTGCACAGCTTCATCCACAAGCATTTTCAGACTCATGCAGCAATTGCTGTTCATGCGGACAATTTGAATCGAATGAAAATCAGCCTTTCTGAACATGTCAGCCAATTTTTTTGCGTATGTGTGATTAGCGTCGTTTTTCGGACAGGCAATCAGTACGACTTTATCAATCATAAATTCTTTATGAAAATCCGCATAAGCATAAGCAGCACAATCGGCGGCTAAAAGTAAATCAGCATGCGGCAGATAGCGGTTATCACTGCTGATCATTGAAAGATGAACCGGCCAATTATATAGTTCAGAATCATTGCCGTCACAGCAATCCCCTTCACAGCACCAGCATTCTTTTTTTGTTAATTCTATTGCCGCGCAGGGACAATGTGTCACACACTCATTACAGCCGCTGCAGCCATCCTTAATAGCTGCCGTATGACCATTAACCTCAATAAACATATGTTCCTGACAAATGCGCAGACATTGTCTGCAGTTCATGCATCGATCTGTATTAATAACAGCTTGAAATTTCATCTCATCACCTACTGAGAATCATTATAGCCGATAATATACAAGATTGCATTTAATATACACTCTGAAAATATGATAAACATATATTATCACTGATTTTCATTATTCACTTTTAATCTTATTGATAGATAATGCTGAGTCCATCTGGTTCAAGCTTCTCCATCGCTCTGGCGATACTCAGCAAATTACCTTCAGCATAAGCATCAGCATAATCAGCAATGAAAGCTTCCGTGATATCCTCTGTATCAGCAAACATATAGCCCCTGCCTGAAAAGATTGCCTCAATCACTTCACGCCGTTGATTAACACAATCGCTTGCCTGCTTCTGATTATACAAAAAGCTGCCTAATATTAAAAAACATAATACCGCCGCAAATAATTTTACCTTTTTCATTCAGCCACTCTCCTTTCGTAATTATCGATTGCGATGTTTATCCTCATACATCAGCTGATCCAATTCACCTAATGAAGCTTCAATGGGTGCTTTTAACTGACCGATGCCGATACTGAAGGAAAGCTTCGCATGCTGATGATAAAGTGACTCATACCGTGTTCGTGCCTGCTTAAGCGATTCTAAAATACCCTCCGCACTCTCACCGCTTTGGAAAACCGCAAGAAATTCATCACCGCCTAAACGAACCATCGCCAAAACACCAGGTACTTGTTCCCTGATAAAATTAACAAAATCGCGCAGAACCTTGTCTCCGATGAGATGCCCTTCAAGATCATTGACTGCCTTAAAATGATCTAAATCAAAGGCTGCCGCATAATGCCCATAAAATTTCTCTGAATTCATTATCAGATAGCGGCGATTCTGCGCGCCTGTCAAACTGTCCGTCAAAGCATTCTGCAGATTAACCATATCCTCCTGATAAAGCTCAGTTACATCATAGGCAACTGTAAAAATATATTTAGCACCGTCTATTGTTACCCAATATTTCAGTGCATCAAAATACTGAGATGGTTCATCAGTACCCGCCGCCCCTTTAAATTCCAGCAGCTTCTTAACACCGGTTATGTTATCCTGATCCTTTTGCAGATCAAGACTGCCGTCATGACACTGCATAAATGTATCCGCCACATTCTCCGGAACAATGGCCGCCAAATCTATATTCGTTTTTCCCAATGGATCAACATCCGTATACTTAGCAATCCAGTTACGGAAATTTTGATTCAGATAGACAATCTGATGCTTTTCATTGCGAAGACTCAAGAAGCCGGGATATGTTTCAGCCAAAATCTCCTCAAACATCCGCTTGCTGCGTTTTTCCCAATTCGGCACCATAGAAATATCACTCTTGGTCATATGGCGATGCGGTAAAAGATTACGCTGTTCAAAATGCGGATATTTTTCATCAAACGCGCGCTGAGGAATCGGCTTGGTAAAATAATAGCCTTGCACAAAATCACAGCCAATTTCACGCAGGAAATCAACATGCTGCTGCGTCTCTGCTCCCTCACACACAATCTGAACACCCATCGTATGTGCCAATTCTACTGCACAAATGATAATCCCCTTTACCCGCTCATTGCTATCTGCTTCCTGTAAGAAAACTTTATCCAGCTTAATAATCTGAAGCGGCAGGCTGCCTAATAAATTCATATTAGAATAACCAGAGCCAAAATCATCCATCGCGATAGGAAAACCCTCTTCATCAAGCTGATTCAGCATCTGAAGAACAATATCTGCAATGTCATTAAAGGCACTTTCTGTCACTTCAATTTCAATGCAGTCATGAGGAATAGCATATTCATCTACAATCGCATGAAAAGTCTCATAAAACGCTTCACGATAAAGCGTGACACGAGAAAAATTAACTGATATCGGGAACAATTCTACACCCTGTAACATACGCTCATGAAGATATCCGCAAACCTTTTTAAGCATATAAAAATCTAATTCAGCAATAGAACCATTTGCTTCAAAAATCGGAATGAATGAATCCGGATATAAAGTTCCGCTGCCGGGTAATTCCCATCGAACCAACGCTTCAGCACCGACAATCTGCAGATTGGACAATTCAACCCGAGGCTGGAAATACAGCTGAAATTCCTCATTACTAAGGGCGCTTTGCAGATGCTCCTGCAATTTACGCTCCCGCATCATTTTTTCCAGCAAATGCTCATCATACCAAACAAGCGATTTATCAGCTGATGCCTTGGCAGCTTTATGAGCCAGCTTAGCCTTATCCATGATTGTCTTAATCGGCTCATCATTATTTTGCAGCTGATAGCAGCCATATGTAATTCCAACTGTTCCAAAAGGTTTCAGAAAACTCTGTTCCTCTGCCGCAAGCTTTAGAACAGCCATTAACTCAGAAGCAAATGTATCATTCGCTTCACCCAGCAGGATGAAATCATCCGCATCAAGACGCGCGCATAGATAATTTTCATTTTTCCAATGTTTTAATGCTGAAGCGATAGCCCTCAGAAGCTGATCCCCTTGAACATAGCCAAAGGAATCATTAATAATCTTAAAATTATCTATATCAAAAGCTGCCACAATATAGTTCCCTTTGGATTGCTGAAGCAAATTTTCAGCTGCTGCTTCAAATCCGGAGCGGTTCAAAAGCCCTGTCAGTTTATCAGTTGATACCGCCGTTTCTAATGTTTTCTCATTCCGCTTATTCACAATAAAAAACACAGCAATGGATAGAAGCAATATTAAAAAGTAAACTAAAATAAAATTTACAAGCTTATGATTTGAATCTTGTTCAGCCTGCAGTACGAGACGGTCTGCCATCTCAAAATGCTGCTGACTTAATGTATACAATTCAAGTTTTGAACGGCCAGAACGAACAGCGTATATCTCATCCTTAATACTGCTCCAAACCCCATTCAATTCAGACAGCTGTCTTTGAAATTCCTTATCATTATTTTTAGTAAGCCCAAAGTCACCCTTACCGGTCTGAAGATCATAAATGATACCGTCAAGCTGCACAATCAGTTCATCATCCGGCTTGTCATTCATTTCTTCCTTCACCAAACGCTGTGTTGCACCGCGCACAAGACCACTGTAATTGATGATTCTAGCGTCGCCAACTGTCCTTATAAGCATCAATGCCAAAAGCAGGACGGCAAGCAGCCACATGCCGGTATATAGCTGAAATCCCCGTTTCGTTCTCATTGTTTGAATCTCCCGTCTTCCATTTAATTTAACGGCTGTGAATGACTGCCACAGTAATTAATTAAACCCCAAAAATTACGCTATTATTAATTTAATTGTACCCCATTATGCTTTTCAAAGCAACAAGGTTTTACGGTAGTTTTAATGATTACACGGCCATGAATCAGGCAAAATAAAGCTGCTTCATTCCTAATCTCTATACTGCTGATGAAACCCTCACGCTTCTTAATTTAAAAAAAACTGATCAAATTAATGACCAGTTCAAGGATTATTTAATCATCATACCGTGTCTTGCGGCGCGGCTTTTCATTCTTGCTCTTTGAGCTATTGCGGCGGGCATGTTCCGTCGTTTTTCTTGACTTATATGAATCTTCGCTCATCTTTTTAGGCTTATAGCTGCCTTCATTATTTTTCTTAACTGTCTTGCGCACTGGCGCACCGCCGTCGATCTTAACATTTACTTCAAATCCGCGGATCGTGCAGTTTGCCATATGTTCAAGCACCTTATCTACTGAATCATTGGCGATATCAACCAAGGTATATTTAGCTTTCAGATCAATTTTACCAATAACCGATGAAGGCAGACCTGTCTCTTCAGCAATAGCGCATACTAAATGATTAGCAGCAACCCCTTGATTACGGCCAATATTGAAATGCAGCGTTGTCGCGTCAGCATCATTGAACTTACGTTCCTTTTTCTTATTGAAAACCTCTTCCACAACCCCGGCATCTATTACCTCAGGCTTATAAAGCATTGAAATCAAAGCACTTAATACGTTCTCAATAGCAACTCCCTCACCGAGAATTTCATTTGCTATTTCAATACTTTCCTCATTGATATCCTCAGAGCATGCACTCATGACCTGAGCCACAAATGCGCGTTTGCTCTCTTCCAACAACTCTTCACTGCTTGGCAGCTGACGATGCGCGATGGCTGTCTTCGTATAACGCATGATGTCACGAATGAACTGACGCTGACGCTTGCCGGCAATCAATGTAATCGCCTTACCCTTTTTACCGGCACGGCCTGTACGGCCTACACGATGAATGTAATACTCATTATCCTGCGGTATATCATAATTGACTACCAGATCAATATTATCAACATCGATGCCTCTTGCAGCAACATCAGTAGCAATCAAAATCGGATAATTACCAGTACGGAATTGATCCATGACACGAGTACGCGCCTGCTGCTTCATATCGCCATGCAGACCAATGGCTTTAATATCATATGAATTTAACTCATCGACAAGTTCATCCACCATCTTTTTCGTATTACAGAAAATCATTGTCAGTTCTGGATCAAAAGCATTCAGCAGAATACGTAACGCATTTGTTTTCTTGCCGCGGCCACACTCATAATAGCTTTGTTCCACAGTATCGATTGTACGCTGTGTACTCTTGATTTCAACACTGACCGGATCCTGCTGAAACTGTCTTGTAATTTCCATAATACTGTTTGGCATTGTTGCAGAGAACAAAGTCATCTGATATTGTTCCTTTGGCATGCCCTTTAAAATTTCTTCAATATCCTCTTTAAAGCCCATATTCAGCATTTCATCTGCTTCATCAAGAATTACCATCTTGATTTCATCAAGCTTTAAAGTACGGCGGCGTAAATGATCCATCACACGGCCCGGTGTCCCTACGACAATACCACAGCCGCGCTTCAGCAGCTGAATCTGACTGTCAATTGGCTGACCGCCATAAATCGGAACGATTTTGACACCTTCTTTATATTTAGAAAACTTTCTTAATTCAGTCGCAATCTGAATATCCAATTCTCTGGTAGGACTTAGAATAAGAATTTGCGGCTTGCGATTTGTTGGATCTACCTTATCAATAGCTGGTAATCCAAAGGCTGCTGTTTTGCCTGTACCTGTATTAGAACGACCTAACACATCTCTCCCTTGTAAGATATATGGGATTGCCTGTGCCTGTATGTCGGTTGCATTTTCAAATCCCATCTCACTGACGGCTCTCAAAATTTCATTACTTAAACCTAATTCATTAAAATTTGTCATTTGTACCTTCTTTCTAATGATTCGAGTACAAACTAATGTACTCTAGCCTATATTAACAATAACTGATTAATCATATCATTTTTAAATATGCCCGTCAATAAATATTTTATTCGGCGCTGCAATTCGTAAAGTAACTCTATGAGATATATTCTCTTAAAGTTCACAAAAAAACTAGCGATTAGCTAGTTTTTAATTAATCAAGAATTAATTTATTAGATTCAGAAAGTTCTTTAATTAAATGATTATCAATTTTCTTTATTATTGATTTTGTTAATTCTTTAGCATTTTTATTTTTATAAACTAATTTGCTATATACTTTACAAGTATTAACTTTTTCAAATATAAAATCAATTTCATATACATTTTGACTTCTATTAAAACAATTCTCATCTCTTAATGATTGAGCTATATAAAAATCACTTTTTTTGATTCCACTATTATTATAGTCTTCTCCAAAACATAATGTAAAGTTTAATTCTGTAAAACCAAATTTAAATGTAGTTTTATCAGCGGCGATATTTTCCAAAATATATCCATTACCTTTATCTACTGATATTGTTTTATATATGTTCTGTAATTGTGCTACCTTTTTTAAGCATAATTTTTTAGGATGTCTTGATGAAAAATATATTTGAGATGCACTTAAAGTACCACGAATAGCTTCTTTATAAAAATCATCAGCAGAAATAGTTCTTTCAACTCCTGTTAAATGTGCAAAACCAGATTTTTTGAACATAACTTCAATATATCTATTATCAAATACATACATAAAAGTTTTTCCCACTAAATATCTTTTATAGATATCTGCACCTTGTACGATATCATTTACAATATTTATATAATTATTATTTTTCCCCATATTAATTCTCCTAAATCTCCTAAAAAAAACGGATAGACATAAACTATCCGTATGCAATATATAAGACGAGTGTTTTCTGCTGACCGTCAGCCCCGATATCCCATAGAATATCTAAATACAGTTACTATATTTTAAGTCCTTAGTAAAGACTACATCTATTTCTTAGATGCCAAGCCCGATATCCCAAAGAATATCTAATAGTTATGGAATTTTCCTGCTCCATAGTCAGTACGGTTTTAACGTGTCTCCACACGGAAGCTATTTCTAACTTCACTATTAGTATATGCCATATTGTTATATTTGTCAACCTATTCCAATACATGAACATCTAATAATTTTACTGTGTTATTACAGTAGTTATTTATTGTACTTATACTAATGTTGGTTAATAGACATAAATCAGATTTACTTAATTTCTGTTCAACCATTAATTCAGTTAATTTGATATTGATTTTATCTTTAGTCATAATTCTTCTCTATTAATTAAGGAAACCAAATATATTACTCCATTCAGTTAAACAATCTATTGAATCTTCTGTATATTTTATCAGTTCGTTGGTGCTATCCATTAACCTACTTTTTGCTTCTTCAAAAGCATTCACATCATTATAAATAATAGCATTATAGTAATCAGAATAGCTATTATAAGTATCACGTACTGACTCTATTATACTATCTATACCTGCATAATTTGGATGTTTGTCACAAATTTCTTTTTCTACTTTATGAAATTCTTTTAAAAATTGTTCTAGTTGAGCATGTGCTGATTGAAAATCCCTTATTTTTAAGGATGATAATATGTTTTCGATATAATTACTTATCTTATCACTTGATGGACTTTTCTGATAAAGAAGAGTAATTCTATTTCTATAATATGATTCTTTCCATTTATCTAACCGTGTTATAAGAATATAGTATTCATCTTTTTCCATTCCCAACTCTTTGCCTAATGAACGATAACCACTTACTAAAGAGAAAAAGTTAGGATAAACTTCTTCTAAATACCAAGGTAATTTTTTCATATCTATATCAATAAAATCTTCTATTACTGCTTTATCAAAAGAATCCATAATGTCATTTTCAATAAAGGTTAAAATATATTCATTTGATTCTTTTACTTGTTGATATGCTTTACTTAAATTTCTACTCTCAATGTTATAAATAATATCATTTTTTAAATCATTCGCATTTTTTGCAATATATATTCCTACGCCACCTAAACCAATTAAAATGACTGCTAAAATGATTAATATAATTTTCTTATATTTTTTCATTTATAGTTGCCCTCATTGTCAATTGATCGTTTTTGTGTATCTTTAATTTCATTCAACTCTTTGTATAGTGTGCGTAAATTAGCATCACATAAAACTGTTCTTTCTAATATCTCTCCAAGCACATAAACTAACAATGATGTAATAGTTGTCATTATTAAACCTGTTGCAAATGAATTAAAATCATAACTTACCCTTCTAGCATAAGTATCAAAAATGTACTTCATTTCACCCATAGATTCACCTAAAAAGTAAGAACCTATAACACCTAATATAAAAATTACGATTGCCATTTTCTTTACTATTGTAGCCAATAGCAACATTCCATTGTCATTGTTTTCTTTTTCCATAGATATTTCTCCCTTTTCTATTACAGCTATATTCTACTTTATAGCACTTATTTAATAAAGTGTATTTTACACGGTTTTTAAAGTGTATAAAACGGTCAATACTTGCAATATGATTAGCGTATAAAGGAGTGATGGCTATGGCTTTTAAAATTGAAAAAGAAGAATATATAAATAAGACTTTTAGGTTAAACAAGAAGCTGGTAGAAGAAATGGAAAAAGTAGCAGATTCTAAAAATATATCTTTGAATAAGTTAGTCGTTTTATGTGTTGAATATGCTCTGGAAAACTTAGACACGAAAGAAGATGAATAATTTATACTCAATTTATTCGTGAAAATAGCACTTGATTATTGATTATAATCGTTACCTGTTCTATAATGTAGATGAGGATATAGTAATATATCCGAAAAAATATTAATAGATACTAAATTGTCTACACTTTAAAATGAGACATATGAACTCATTTCATTACACTAAATAGAAGGAGGAACGTTAATACATATTTCTGACAATTAATTTTTGTCATGAATATGTGTTACGTTCCGTTTTTTTATTTAGGAGGTGGGCACATATGCTTAGAATTTGTAAACAAGATAAAAACAAAGTCATGGAACAAGTTAAAAATAAAGTGTTAGACGGTATTATGGCAAGCAACAGTAATTTGATTGATGATATTATACTTTCTATGTGTCATGAAGGTGTCTTGGATAGCTTAGACAAAGGCTTTTTAGATAAGAGAAATACTAATTCTACGATTCCTTTAAGGTTTATTATGGCTTTAGCTATTGCTTCAAAAATGAAAGTCAGAACTAGCTTAACGGATATCCCTTATGCTATTCAAGATTACAGAACATTAGCTGAATTAGGTTATAATGCAATGAATACAGATAAGTCAGATGGTTGGTTTAATGAAGGAACTATCAGACATTTATTAGGTAAATATAAATCTGAGGATATATTCAATTACTATAACAATGTAGTACAAAAGCATATCTTCAATACCATGGATATTGAAACTAATATTCATATATTAGATTGCACCAAGATAGCAGTTAACTATGATAATGAAAACTATGAAGGTTCAACCTTTGGTTATGATAGATTAGGTAATTCTATGAGAGGTTATAAACTAGCATCTCTAAGAGGTGTCTATAACGATAATGGTTTAATTGAAGATGTTCGTTTTGGTACAGTTAATATTCACGATTTTAAGTTAAGTGAAGAAATGTTAAAGACTACTCCATGTTTCCATGAAGGTGACATCCTATTAATGGATAGGGGATTCACTTCACGAGAAATGATGAACTACTTAAAGACAGTTAGAAAAGTAGATACATACATACCAGTACGTAAACATATGGCAGAATATGATATGGCTGTTGCTTTAGCAGAAGAATATGACAATTGGCAACCTCACCCTACTAGAAAAGGTCAAATGATTTGCCATGTTCCTCATGTTAATAGTAAATATAATGGCAATGAATCAGAATATGATATGGATTTGAACTCTTGTGTTGTGTGGATTGAAGATACTCAATCTTATGCAGTGTTTGTTACGACTGATATGAGTAAATCAGCAAGTGATATTATTAGAACTTATGAACTTAGAACAGAAATTGAAGAAGATTTCAGACAACTAAAAGACTTCTGGAAACTTGAAGATTTCAAGAGTACAAAGTTAAATGTTATCTCATTCCATTTAGTATGTGTGTTATTAGGGTATCTGTTTTATCAGTTATACTTAAATACAGAAGATGGACAAAAATACATTGGTAAATGTTTACCAGTAATTCTTAAAAACTATAAACAAGAATTTCTAAATTATCTAGTATTATTCAGCGGAGAATACTTTTGCAGTATGAGTATGCGTGAGTTTTTAGAGTTTAGAGATGAATGTAATGTTGACGTAAGAAAATTCATTTTAGAATTTTTCAGTTAAAAATTTAAGATTAATTTTATTCGTAGGGTCTTTGCAGGCTTTTTTGAATAAATAGAAAAAATACCTTTCAAGAACATAGAAATTCTGAAAGGTATTTTAATTTTACAATTCGCAAGCTGTTACTTTACGAATTGAAGTATTCGGCGATCATAAGCGATAAAATTAAACTTCTTATTTTAAACCTATTTTTCGACAAATTCCGCAGATTGCATTTGGTATAGTAAACGTGCAAGGAAACTTGCATACGAAAAACCATTCCCCTTTAATCCCTTTTTCGTATTAAAATTCTATCTCTTTAAGCAGGAAAAAACCTTCTTCCCCTGGAAGGTTTTTTTCTGTTTGCATACTCATTATCATAAGCATCCTATATGACTTTATTCTTCAACAGAAATTTCGCAATCCCGGATTCATCATTGCTGGAGGTAATGAACTTCGATGACTGCTTTACTTCTTCATTGGCATTTCCCATTGCCACCCCAAAACCAGCTTCTTTCAGCATAGGAATATCATTTGCACTGTCACCAAATGCCGCCGTGTCCTTTAAATCGATACCCAGCTGTAAACACAAGGAACTAAGTGCCCTTCCTTTATTGACACCTTTTGCCGTAACTTCAATTAAAAACGGGTCGGATACCAACACATCACATTGCTGACATAAACTTTTTTGAATCTCAGGGTATACCGCAGAAATCAAGCTTGGATCACCTGAAATTAAAACCTTTACAGGGTCAAAATCAATATCAGTTATAAAATCCTGACAAATAGATATGCCTAATCCGTTTACAAGCATTTCTGCGACTGCGTAAACTTCCTGACGCATACAAAGCAGCTTATCTTTTTGATAAGTCATCAAATTTAAATTGGTCTTATCAATAATTCCATGGATTTGCTGCATCAAGTCAATTGTAAGTTGAACTGAATTGGAATATTTATTAATCAAAGCCGCAAGCTCACTCTTTTGCGCTGCTTGTTCAAGTGAGCGGGTAATATCGTAAACTGCCTGTAAATCTTCCTTAGCCATTGAACAATTATAAATTGTTTTTTCACTGTTTGCATCAATGATTTCACCACCGTTAAATGCTGCATAGTAGCCATGGTAACGGGCCAGTTCTAACTCTTTACCATACCGTATCATGCCTTGGTATGGCCGCGCGGAGCAAAGTACCAGTACGCCGCCATGCTTTTGAAAATCAAGCAGCGTATTTCGTGTGAGTTCATCAATCATAAAGCGTGAATTCAAGAGTGTTCCATCAATATCAATAAAAATCGCTTTTATATTCATACCCATTTGTCCCCTTTCCATTATAAGTATCTTCAAATTCTTAAAGTTTCTTTTTGACCCTATGCTTTGAAACAAACACAACATACCTTGTGTTTATCAATACCTTTATAACGCAATGATAGCAATTCTTACTTATCTGCACGATTAACCTTCTGTATTCATTATATACCATTTTTGTATCAAACAATCAAACTTTTAAGATCCCCTTCCACATACTAATTTAAAAGGCCCACCCGATGGGATGAGCCTTCATGTTAATTATTGAAATCTTTCCTTCTTTGAATAATGCGTATGCAGCAATTCATGTGCAAGTTCACTGTTAGGTTCCTTTAAGAAATTCTTATACAGTTCCTGAATTTGCGTATTTTCATGAGACTTACGCACCTTGCACTCAGAATCTTCAGTATAGAGTGCTTCAGAACGTTTCTGTTTATAGTTAAGACCGCTGTTGCGAATCTGAGCGCTGACAATCGGCATACCGCCGCCATTGATACAGCCGCCAGGACAGCCCATGATTTCAATGAAATGATAAGGTGATTTTCCTGCTCTGATATCATCAAGCAATGGTTTCGCAATTGACATGCTGTGAGCTACCGCTACCTTAACTTCCAGGCCAGCAATGTTTAAGGTTGCTTCTTTCAAGCCCTCAACACCGCGGACTGCCGTATAATCAATATTTTTCAGCTCATGTTTAGCAAGCACTTCCGCAACGGTACGAAGCGCAGCTTCCATAACACCGCCGCTGGTACCGAAAATAACGCCGGCACCGCTGTATTCGCCAAACATATCCTGGTCAAACTCACTGTCAACCAGATCAACAAAATCAATACCGTACATTTTAATCAGACGGCCCAGCTCTCTGGTTGTCAATACAGCATCGACATCCTGCAGACCATTTGTCAGATTTTCACGGCGGCCTTTTTCACCTTTTTTCGCAACACAAGGCATGATTGATACAACATAAATATCCTTTGGATCAATTCCCTTCTGCTGAGCGTAATACGATTTCAAGATAGCACCAAACATCATATGCGGTGATTTACAGCTTGATAAATGATTCAGCAGATCCGGATATTCCTTTTCTGCATAATTGATCCAGCCTGGTGAACAAGAAGTAATCATCGGCAGAACACCGCCATGCTGAACACGATTCAGGAATTCATAGCCCTCTTCCATAATCGTCAAGTCAGCCGCGTAATTAGTATCATAAACACGGTCAAAGCCTAACAGTTTTAATGCGGTTACCATGCGGCCGGTTACTTTCGTACCGATTGGCAAACCAAACTCTTCACCTAAACCTGCACGGATTGCCGGTGCTGTCTGGACGATGACATGTTTAGTTGGATCATTCAACGCATCGATAACTTCATGGATTTCTTCCTTTTCATGCAAAGCGCCTACTGGACATACATTAATGCACTGGCCGCACTGCATGCAGTTTACTTCAGCCAATGATTTATTAAACACTGGCCCTACCGTTGTTTTGAAACCGCGGTTAATATAATTCAGACAGCCCAAGCCCTGAATCTTCTCACACGCAGCAACACAGCGGCCGCAAAGCACACATTTACTTGTATCACGGACAACTCCTGGTGATACTTCATCAAAATGCGGTGCTGTATGCTCGCCCTTGAAAGCTTCCTCACGGATGCCTACCTGCTGAGCAAGACGCTGCAATTCACAATTGTTATTGCGGATACACTGCAGACAGTTCTTTGAATGATTAGAAACAATCAATTCTACAACTGTACGGCGGGCATCCAAAGCCTTCTTAGAATTTGTATAAACTACCATACCCTCATTGATTGGGTAAACACAGGCTGCACATAAAGAACGAGCCCCTTTTACTTCAACGTTGCAGACACGGCATGCGCCAGTACCTGTCAAATCCTTTAAAAAACATAAAGTAGGAATCTGAATACCGTTTAAACGGGCAGCTTCAAGAATCGTAGAACCCTCAGGTGCTTCAACTTCACGATTATTAATTGTTAATTTTACCATGATGTACCTCCTATCCTAATGAAATCGCATTAAAGTGACAGGCATTCATGCAGGCACCGCACTTGATGCATTTTTCAGTATCAATTTTATATGGCTCTTTGCCAGGCACACCAGTAATCGCGCCAACCGGACAACCCTTGGCACATAGTGAACATTTACGGCAAGTATCAGGATCAATCGTATATTCCAGCAATGCCTTGCAGACCTTAGCCGGACACTTCTTATCAACGACATGAGCAATATATTCATCCTTAAAGAAACGCAGTGTTGAAAGCACAGGATTTGGTGCCGTCTGACCTAAACCGCATAAAGCTGTATCCTTGATTGAATAGCTTAAGCGTTCAAGCTCATCAATTGTTTCAAGAGTACCGCGGCCTTCACAGATATCCGTCAGCAATTCAAGCAGACGTTTCGTACCAACACGGCATGGCGTACATTTGCCGCATGATTCATCAACGATGAAATCCATATAGAAACGGGCAATATCAACCATACAGTTATCCTCATCCATAACGATCATACCGCCGGAACCCATCATTGAGCCCTTCGCAATCAGTGTATCGAAATCGATTGGTGAATCAAGATCCGCTTCTGTCAGACAGCCGCCGCTTGGGCCGCCGGTCTGAACCGCTTTAAAGCGTTTATTGTTTGGACAGCCGCCGCCGATTTCATAAATTACCTCGCGCAGTGTTGTACCCATTGGAACTTCTACAAGACCGGTATTGACAACCTTGCCGCCCAATGCGAATACCTTGGTACCGCTTGACTTTTCAGTACCGATTGATTTAAACCAGGCAGCTCCTTTGTTGATGATCTGTGCCACATTGGCAAATGTCTCAACATTATTAATAATTGTCGGTTTGCCCCAAACACCCTTTACCGCAGGGAATGGCGGCTTCGGTGTCGGCATACCGCGCTTGCCTTCGATTGAAGCAATTAAAGCTGTTTCTTCACCGCAGACAAAGGCACCGGCACCCAGACGGATCTCCAATGTGAAATCAAAACCAGTTCCCAAAATATTCTTGCCAAGCAGACCATTTTCTTCAGCCTGTCGGATAGCAATCTTTAAACGGTCAACCGCAATTGGATATTCAGCACGGATATAAATATAACCATGATGTGATCCAATTGCATAACCAGCAATCGCCATAGCTTCAAGCACTGCATGCGGATCACCTTCCAAGATTGAACGATCCATAAACGCACCCGGGTCACCCTCATCAGCATTACAGATTACATATTTTTCATCATTTTTCTCATTCAGTGCAAACTGCCATTTACGGCCGGTTGGGAAACCGCCGCCGCCGCGTCCGCGCAAGCCGCTGGCCATGATTTCATCAACAACCTGCTGAGGAGTCATTTCCGTCAGCACCTTGCCCAATGCCATATAACCGTCACGGGCAATATATTCCATTATATCCTCAGGATTGATTACCCCGCAGTTACGCAGAGCGATACGCTGCTGCTTCGCGTAAAAACGGATCTTATCAATATTGAAAATCTTATCCTTTGTTTCTTCATCAATATCGTGCATTTCCAAACGTTCAACACGGCGGCCCTTATACAAATGCTCACTGACAATTTCATGAACATCCTCAGGCTTTACCTGACAATAGAAAACACGGTCAGGATGAATCGCTACGATCGGCCCTTTCTGACATAAACCAAAGCAGCCTGTTTTTACGATTTTAACTTCTTTTTCAAGACCAAACTGAGCGATCCAGCGTTCAAACTCAGCTTCAATTGCCGGTGAATTGCTGGAAGTACAGCCAGTACCAGCACAAATCAGTACATTAATTCGTTCCATGCGCTTCCTCCTTATGCCTTTTCCGTGCCAACCGTATATTTTTCAAGCACGACGCCATTTTTAATATGACTTTCCAGCATTTCTACGGCCTTTTCAGGCGTCATTAATACATAGGTGGTTTTTGAACCATTCTTATCAAATACTTCAACGATCGGTTCCAGTGTGCACATACCGATACAGCCGGTCTGTGTAACCACGCAGTTATAATTCTTATTCGCAGCTTCTTCTACAAGCGCATTCAGCACAGGTCTTGCCCCTGCCGCAATGCCGCAGGTAGCCATTCCCACAACGACGCGGTACTCCGCTTCGCCTTCACGTAAATCAAGACGTTTTTTAGCCTGTTCACGCAGCTTTTGTAAATCTGCTAATGATTTCATAAATCCTCCTCTTTTTTTCCGCACATTGCAATTCCCTGATTAATATAATCCTTACACCAAAGCATGATTTCAGCATCCGCGATACTCACCTCATCACCAAGAATCGCCTTAATTTCATCAGTATCAAAAACAAAGCATCCCGCGTCGTTTTGATAAGTAAAAATAAAATGGACACTGCAATCAGTTGTCGCCGCGATCATTACCGCATCACCGATATCACCCATCGGCGGCGTATCCCAATGATCCCGCTGCATACTGGCAGAAATCTCAGTTCCTGCCCCTTCCTTTGATTTTAAACTAAACTCACCGCCGCACTGCTCACTCAATTCCTTAAAGAAAGGAACCCCCAGACCGATCTTTCTCGTCGTTCGGGAAGTGAAGAACGGATCTTGTACCTTCCGGCACATTTCCTCATTCATACCACAGCCATTATCGCTGACGGTAATCTTAATCTGATTGCGCAGCTCACTGTCCACTACCGCAACCGATACCTTCGTAGCTTTTGCTCTTACCGAATTAGCCGCGATATCCAGCACATGCATTGACAGATTCTGCATCATAAATATTTCCTCCAAACAGCTTCCAGCACTTCAAGATCAACAGCATGCTCAGCCTCTGATATATCCACCAGCTGATGCGCATCACTGTCGCAGAGCCAGAAAACCTGACTGCTGATCCAAGGATGCATTGCCATCACCCGCTGATAATCAGTTGGGTGTTTGATTTCAATACCGTCAAACTGCAGCGTTTCCGGAATGAAACCCAGCTGCGTGGTAATTGAATTTGAACGATCCAGCACATGTGCCAGCACCGCCAGCCCATGATGCTCATGAATTGCCATCATCGTCTCATCAATATCCGCCATTACCGATTGAAGTAGCAGCACCTCTTCATTGCCGATCACTTGATCCTCAAGATCAAACAAATATTGATGACCAAAATACTGCACATCATTTTTAATTGGCAGCAAACGCTGAGCCAGCCAGCTTTGGAACTGCTCTGCATCATTCAGCTGCTTAAAATAAGCAAGTATATGCACTTCTTCCAGCGTCTGCACCTCTACACCGTATACATAGGATAAACCATACTGCTTTGCGGCTGCCGCCATAACCCGCTGCTGTTTCAGCGAATTGTGATCAGTAACAGCAATCAGCTGTAATCCTTTCAGCATTGCCATACCGGCAATATTATTCGGACTCATATCATCATTGGCACAGGGTGACAAACCGGAATGAATATGCAGATCATAAAACATAACTATATGCCCAGCTTAAAGCACTCACAGCACACATCATAGGCACTCTTCGGCACTTGAAACAAAGCGATATTCTCTTCCAGCACCTTATCAAGCGTGGCCTGCGGCACTTCGGCTCCCTGAACAATAATCAGACAGCTGATTTCTTTTAAAGCCGCGACAGCTACAATATTCAGATGCGTCTGTACGGTAATCCAAGCCTGCCCCGGTTCACAGTTACCCATGACCCAGCTCAGCAGATCACCGCAGAACACACCGCTTATTTCTTTTTCAAGCGCTTCCTCACTGGCCGTTATCGGCCAGTTTGTTTCAGCAAGTACTTCCTTTACTTTCATACATCATCCCGCTTTCCCAAGATTTTGCAGTCATGCAGCGTTTTCCTGCCGTCAACGATTTCTTCAGCCATTGTTCGGCATGAAGGAAAACCGCACGCGCCGCAGTCAAAGCCCGGCAGAACCTCAAGCTGTTCATTTACCGATTTGAATTTTGCCAGCTGGGCAAAAATATTCGGCATCGATTCAATATTGCTGTTGGTTTCTTCACCATACAGATCTGCAATCTTAAATTTTTTCAGCATCGGCTCGGCTTCCTGCAGCAATCTTGTCATATTCACCTTGCCGTTAAACGGATTACCCCATATAAACTTGCCGCCGATACAGCCATTGCTGCACGCCGACAATGACAGATATTTGACCTCTTTCAGCAAACCAAACTCCGCCAGCTCCAATACCTTTTTAATCTTATCCAAGCCATCTACCGCCAGCATCTGATTATTCACCTGCATATTCAGACCGCTGACCACTGATTTAATCGCTTCCTCATACAGCACCATCGGCTTGCGTGTTTCATTGCGCACATGATTGATCTGCGGAAACAAATCAACGATGGACAGCGCATGATCAATCGCTGACTGCTTCCCATATGGATACTTGGCCAGCGTAAGCTTTGACGGACATTCACAGAATAGGAATATCCCTAGCTTATTCGGATCATCTGCCGCCGCCCGCACCGCTCTTGCCGCGATTTCAGCCGGATAATCAAAAGGCAGAATATTACTTAAAAGCATTGGATATTTCAATTCAATCAGCCGGTTAATCACCGGACAGAAAGAAGAAATCAATAATCTTGAATCATTATACTTCATATAATCACTGGTCGCAGCATAAACCGCTGCCTCATATTCGCCCAGTGACAAAACTTCATCAAATCCCAATTGATCTAATGCGGCATTCAGTGTTTCAACTTCTTCTAATGAGCTGCAGTCTGAATAAATTGAGGTTGGCACTAACAATACGCTCTTTTCATAATTATCCTTATCGATAATCGTAGAGCCCTTAGCCTGTAACCCCAAATTTGTACACGCATCCATGCACTGACCGCAGTTAATGCACTTCTTGGGAGATATAATTGCTCGTTCATTCTGAATCGTGATGGCTTCCGTAGGGCAGATACGAAGGCAATGCATGCATTTGGTACATTTATGCAAAGTATAGGAAATTACACTCATGGCTGAATCCTAAATCCAATCATAAGCCGTGTACCCTGCGGTGAAGTTTCAATTTCAAACTCATCACTCACCCGCTTGATATTCGGCAGCCCCATACCTGCACCAAAGCCAAACTCCCGCGCCTTTTCACTGGCCGTCGACCAGCCCGGCGACATTGCTTTCTCAAGATCGCTGATGCCTGGCCCGTGATCATTAAAATGAATGCTCAGCAAACCATCCTCAGCAATATTAAGTTCTATTTCTCCGCCTTCAGAATGGATGATCATATTGATCTCTGCCTCATAACAGGCAACCGCAATATTTCTCAGCACATTCGGATTCAATCCCATCTGTTTCAGCACACTCTTGATACTGCTTGACACACGGCCGGCATTGGCATAATCCTCACGCTGCACCTGATAATCCTGATGAAACAGACTCATGCTTTCTCCACTGGCTTCAAGCCGTGTCCATAAAGCAGACCGCAGGTTTCATACATTGTGCAGCGCGTTGCCAGAAGTGTCAGTCCCATGCTTTCAGCAAGCTGAAGATCCTCATCACTCACGTGTTTATCACGGACATAAAGCACGGTTCCAATATCAAGCATATCCGCCGTACGCAGACTTTGAGCATTACATAACCCCGTAACCAAAACCGTTTGATCGCTGTCCTTCTGCACTAAGGCTAAGACATCGCTCATCAGATCACTGGCAAATACATAATTAAATTCCTGATTTTCATCATAAGGTGTTAAAGCTGTCCCGTCTATCAGCTGCAGCAGCTGTTTCAGCTTCATAGGCTTACCCCCGTTCAGTTTCGATCATATCACGTAAAATAACTTTAATTTCCGTTGGATCAGCTAAATTACCATGCACCTTACCATCAATCGTCGCAACCGGTGCCAAACCGCAGGCTCCCAGACAGCGGGTAGCATCGATTGAGAAGAAACCATCTTCACTTGTTCCGTTTACCTTACAGCCGCAGATATCACAAATCGTCTCCAGCAGCTTCTGGGCGCCCTTTACATAACAAGCCGTACCCATGCAGACATTGATCACATGTTTTCCCTTTGGCTCAGTGGTAAACTGGGTATAGAATGTAACCACACCATACACCTTCGCAACCGGTTCGTGACACGCATCAGCGATCTTCACCATAGCCTCAAAAGGAATGTATCCCAAATCGTGCTGAACATCATGAAGCATCAGCTTCACAGGACCTAGCTTATCCTTGTGACGTTCAACAATTGCATCAATCACAGCCAGTGACTGAGCATTCAGTTTTTCCATTTCATGCACCTCTTTCTTTATCTCATGAAGTAAATAAGGTAGTTCTATTTACTCTATAATAATACCATGTAAACGCTTCATTTAAAACATTTACCTCGTGTATATTTTCACAAAAATTAATAATTTCACAAGTTAAAAAATGGTCAAATTAAACAGCTAGAACATTTTTGTTAATATATTATCAATTTAAGATAAGCTGAATGTTTCCGTACTTTTCATGTATCAAATAAAAAAACATCGAGTTAACCCGATGCGTCATATAAGCAATAATTTCACAACTTAAATTTCCCTTTTTTCCAGATATTTCATGATTTTTTTTGAAATAAACTCAGTAAATGCCAACAATAAGATAATCCACAGCGTCCAGGCAAACAAGCCTGACATGTCCATATTGATCCGGCAGATCTGCAGCTGACGGCCAATTCCCGGTGATACCGAACCGATAATTTCCGCCATGACACCCACCTTAAAAGCCAGCCCTGCCCCGGTGGATAATGCCGCTTTAAGATAAGGCAGAATCAGCGGCAGATAGACCCGAAACAAAATATTCGGCATCGACTCAGGATAGACTCTCGCAACATCAAGGAGATCCTGATCAATACTTTTGATTCCGCTGAGTACATTGGCATAAATCATCGGAAACAAAATCATAAAACAAATCAGCCGCACAGCAGTTTCATTATTGGTCCAGATCAGGGCAATTAAAATATATGAGATATTAGGTATACTTTTCAAAATCAGATAAATCGGGGCAAACAGCTCCGCCAGCCAGCGATAATAGCCGCATAATAAACCCAGCAGCAAGGCACAGCTATAAGCGATCACCAAACCGCTTAACGAACGGTAAAGGCTCATCACTATTGCCTGATAAAATGCCGGTGAAGTGAGCTGGAAAAGCATCTGTTTAAAAACATCAAAAGGGAGCGGAAGCATGAATTCATTGTTGATTCGTGCCGCCAGCACGATCCACAAAAGCAAAAGCACAATAATTACGGCTGCGCCTTTTTTCTTCATCACCTTCACTCCCTTCAATCGAATGGAATTATTTACTTAACATTTCACTTGTATAATCAATACCAAACAGCTTCAGCATCGTCGTAATATCAGCCTCGCATAAGCTCGCAGGCGTATAGCGGATATTCTGCTTCGCCCAAGTAGCCGCCGCAATTTTACTGCTAGGCACACCTAAAACCTCTGGTGTCAGCTGATCGACTAAGCTGCTGACCTTGGAAGAATCACTGGCAGCCGCGCTTACAAAGCTTTCAATCTGCGCCAATGCAGCGCTGACCTTTTCCTCACTGCCCTGCTTTACAAAGATGGCCGCCTGCGGGAAGCCTGAAGATGCTGTGGACATCTTTTCCTGATAAGCGCTCTGCAGATCCAGAATCACCTTCAATTCAATGCCCTGCTCCTTTGCCTTCGCAATCGTAGCTGTCACTGCCGGTTCCGCCAGCAGGCCGCTTTCCGCCTTGCCGCTCAGCAAGATTCCCTGAACATCTTGAGCGCTTGAATAATAAGTAATCTCAGGAACAATGCCTGCCACATCAACTGCATTCTTAAATACGATATCCGGCACGCTGCCTTCACCGAAAGCCGCGAAATTGCCAGCCTCTTCAAGAGCTGTATCACTTGTACCTACCAGATACAGATTACCCCATGTAATTACCGCTTCAAGACGATAGTCAGTCTTATCCGCACTGATCAGCTTAGCGCCTAAATTAATCGGCGCCAAGATCATGTCATAATCTGAATCACTCTTGGCAAATTCAGCGCTTAACGCCTCACTGCCGGTAACAAAATCAACCGTATTCACACCATCTGCAGCCAGCTCCATCACGGATAATGCCGGTGCTCCCGTAGGCGCTAATACTTTAATCGGTTCTGCGGCCGGATTCTTTGGTTCCTCACCCTTTGGTTCATTAACATTACCAGCCGGTGCCGCGCAGCCTGTCAACAGCAGTGCCGCTACTAATAAGCCTTTAAATAGTTTCATCTTTTCTCCTCAATTTCTAAGCGCAATGATTGGATGAATTCTTCAAATGGTACAGTCAGACTTTCTTTTTCACCTTGACGGCGGATAGATACAGTGCCTGCTTCTGCCTCACCATCACCTAACACAAGCTGTACTGGTACCTTCTTCATCTGTGCTTCTCTTATACGATACCCTAATTTTTCATTTCTTGCATCCAATTTGCTTCTGAAACCTAAAGCCTTTAACTGATCATTGATCTGCTTGGCATAATCATAATGCAGCTCATGATGAACCGGAATAACTTCTACTTGTACCGGTGCCAGCCACATTGGGAATTTACCTGCGTAATGTTCAATCAGAATACCGATAAAGCGTTCAATTGAACCGAAGATAACACGATGCAGCATTACCGGACGAACCTTTTCGCCATGCTCATCGATATAAGTTAAATCAAAACGTTCAGGCAGATTCATATCCAGCTGAATCGTACCGCATTGCCATACGCGGCCTAATGAATCCTTAATATGGAAGTCCAGCTTAGGGCCGTAGAAGGCACCGTCTCCCGGATTGATCTTATAAGTCTTGCCGGCATGCTCACAAGCTTTAGCCAGTGCATCTTCACTCTTATTCCAAATTTCAATATCACCGATATACTTCTCTTCCGGCCGTGTTGATAATTCAATGCTGTAAGTCAGATTAAAAATCTTATACACACGGTCGATGAAATTGATTAAGCTGATAACCTCGCTCTCAATCTGATCCGGACGCATAAAGATATGGGCATCATCCTGAGTAAATGTACGCACACGGAATAAACCGTTCAAGGCACCGCTCGCTTCATGGCGGTGTACCTGACCAAGCTCACCCATGCGTAAAGGCAGATCCTTATAGGAATGCAGACTGTTCTTATAAACCAGCATAGAACCCGGACAGTTCATCGGTTTAATCGCAAATTCACGATCATCAACCATTGAAGTATACATATTTTCCTTATAGTTGAACCAGTGACCGCTGACTTCCCATAATTCCTTGCTCATCATGATCGGTGTCTTGATGAATTCATAATTCTCTTTAGTATGCTCATCATACCAGAAACGCTCTAATTCATTTCTTAAAATCATGCCATTTGGCAGAAAGAACGGCGCGCCCGGTGCATATTCACTCATCATAAATAAATCAAGCTCACGGCCTAATTTCTTATGATCGCGTTTTTTAGCTTCCTCAAGCAAATATAAATGCTCTTCCAGCGCTTCCGGTGTCTCAAAGCAGATACCATAGATACGCTGCAGCATCTTATTATTCGCATCGCCCTTCCAATAAGCGCCGGAATGCTTCAATAGCTTAAAGTTCTTCAATTGCTTCACAGTCTCAACATGCGGGCCGCGGCACAAATCTGTAAAATCACCCTGACGGTAACAGCTGATTGTTCCATCCTCAAGATCCTTAATCAATTCAATCTTATAAGGATCATCTTTAAATTTCTCCAAGGCTTCTTCCTTGCTGATTTCTTCACGGACAATACGCTTGCCATCTTTAACCAGCTTTTTCATTTCCTTTTCAATCTTAGCCAGATCTTCTTCCTTGATGACTTCATCACCCAGATCAATATCATAATAGAAGCCCTCAGAAATAACCGGTCCTACCCAGAATTTAGCCTGTGGATACAGATGCTTCACTGCCTGAGCCATCAAGTGTGCGCAGGAATGATTCAATACACTTAATTTTTCATCTTGTTTAATATCAATCATTTTTATTTACCTCCTAACAAAATAAAAACAGACTCCATCTGAAGGACGAGAGTCTGTCGCGGTACCACCTTGCTTCGCATACATTGCTGCATGCCTCAACTCTTTAACGCAGATTAAACGGTACACCTTTTCAGGGACAGCTCACCGGGAGTAAGATCAATCTGCCGCAGGAAGTTTTCACCACCACTTCCCTCTCTGATTAGCTCAAAGGATCTCATATCCGGATCATTGCTTATGTATCTATTTAACAACCAAAGCCGCTTTTTGTCAACCGTAAAACTCGATGATACGCATTTTATATGTGATCCTTAGAAAATGATATCCGTCTAAATTTTACAGCACAAAACGTCCATTCTCAAAAATCAGCGTTTCATTGCCGTCTTGATCAAGACCGCGGATACACATCGTTTCATCACCAAACATAAAATCCACATGCTTGATTGAATCGTTGACGCCCACCTCAGCCATCTTTTCAGGACTCATCTCACAGCCGCCCTCAACCGAAAGCGGATAAGCCGCTCCCAGTGCCAGATGACATGACGCATTTTCATCAAATAATGTATTATAGAACAGAATACCGCTTTGTGAGATCGGTGACTCATGTTCAACAAGAGCGACTTCGCCAAGGTAACAGCTGCCTTCATCGGCTTCTAAGATCCGTTTTAAAGCATCAGCTTCTTTTTCAGCGCAGAAATCGATGACCTTGCCGTCTTTAAATTCAAACCAGAAATTTTCAATCAGACTGCCGCTGTGATCCAATGGTTTAGTAGCCACTACCTTACCATTAACCTGCCATTTCATCGGTGCTGTAAAGATTTCCTCAGTCGGCATATTAGCATTAAAGAAAACACCCTTCTGTGACTTCTCACCGCCGCCTGACCAAATATGACCTTCCGGCAGTCCCACATAAAGATTCGTTCCTTTTTCATTTTTAAAATGCAGTGCCTTAAAAGCCTTCTGATTCAGCTTATCACAGCGCTCACTCAGCAAGCGGTCATGTTCATCCCAAGCCGCCATCGCATCATTTTCCTCATCGATATAAACAGCCTTAAGAATCGCATCCCAAAGCTTATCTTCCGCTTCCTTTTCATCCAGTTCAGGGAAAACTGCCTTAGCCCAGGCCGGATTACTGTCGGCAAACACACACCACTCATTTTGATCGCTGCGCGTCGCGTCATAAAAAGGTTTGAGCGCACGATCCAACACCTCATTCGCAAGATTCACCTTTTGGCTGTCCACACCCTTCAGATATTTAGGCGTCGGTGAAGCGATACTCGCTACGGCCGCTCCCTCTTTGATTGGTTCAAGACGGGCATCGATATACCATGAATGCGGTTTGCTTAAGCGTTCCTCACTTTGATATTCTAAATCATAACGCTTAATTAAATCATCCTTCCAGTTAATATAAACCTCACAGGCACCTGCCTCATACGCTTTTTTGCAAAGCTGGCGCACCAGCTCATAAGAAGTGACGGGCGCATTAACAATCAGCGGCTGATCAGGCTGAAGATTGACACCCTTTTTGATAATTAATTCCGCGTACTTATCTAAACATTTTTTCATGTCAAACTCCTATTTACCAAACGACATCGGCAGCATCGCCGCGCCAACCAAGCCCGGTTCATCAAGCATGGCTTCCGCGAAAATTACATCCTGCATGCCGACATGCACCATTGGTTTATAATATTGAATCATTTTATCCCAGAATACATCCTTAGACTTCATGCAGCCGCCGCCGACAACAAAGATATGCGGATCAACTACATGCGCAATCGATGAAAACATCTGCGCCAAATCATAAGCCATGTCATCAACAATCTTTAAAGCCTTTTCATCGCCTTCACGCGCCATATCGAAGACCATGCCCGCATGCTTGATATGATCGCCGAATACCGCCTTTCCCTTGCGGGTAATAGCCGTACCGCTGGCTTCATTCTCAACAGCTCCGACATTCAGATAATTTACCTTTTCACGATTGCGGTCAATAATAATGTTGGCAATCTCACCGGCATAACCATTCTTGCCGGATACAAGACGATTATTAAATGAGAAGGCACCGCCGATACCCGTTGAAATCGTCACATAGTAACAAAGCGGATAGCCCTTGCCGGCACCGTGAAAGCTCTCGGCAAGACATGCCACATTCACATCATTATCGGCAAAAACCGGAATATTGAAGTGCTTTCTGATTGTCTCAGCCATCGGATAGCCTTCAAAGCCCGGCAGATTGGTTGCCAGCATCATCACACCGTTATCCGTATCAACCGGTCCCGGCACACCCATGCCGATGCCGCTGATTGTATCCAGCTCACCGATTCCCTCAATCATGCGGATAATCTTATCCAAAACATGTTCAACACCCTGCTCAATTTCTGTGGCTTCCTTGATTACCTTTACGATCTGACCTTGTTCGCTGACCCGTGCGACACGAACATTGGTACCCCCAAGATCTACGCCAATATAGTATTTCATGATACTTCCTCCTGTTTTCTTTTATTATATCAAGACTTAGGCTGCCTGAACAGCTTAAAAAAGTTCAATAAAATAAGAAGTGGTAAATCCCTCATGCGGTTTGAGATTCATCGTTCCCTCACGCTGATCAAAGCTGCAATTCACTTCTTCAAAATCGCCATGCCCATACCATGGTTCAATGCAGATAAACGGCGCATCCCGTTTAGCAGTCCAGAAAGCCAAGAAAGGATAACCCAAACAGCCAACACGCACTTTATGCTTAGGGCCCACCAGTTCTACATAAGGACTCTTGATATCCTTATAAACCAAAGTCGCATACTCCTCAAACAATTCATAATTTAAGGCTATTTCTTTAAAGCTGCGGTCGATAATCTCATGCCGGCCATGAAACGCCAGCTGCTTAGGCTGTTCATCCTGCGGGAAAACAAGCTTGTAATCGCTGAATTTTTCACCTGGCAGCAGCGGACAGTTAAATCCTGGATGCAGACCGAAGCTGAAAGGCATCACATCCTTTGAATCATTTGTGATATGATAAACCACATCCAGACGCTTGCCGTTTAAACGATAATGAATCTGAAATGTGAAACGAAATGGATACTGCTTTAAGGTATCCTCATTTTCATGCAGTTCCATCACAATCTCATCTGCTGTATGCTTCACACACTTTAAATCCGCATAACGCACAAGACCGTGATTTTTCATCGCATAACGCTGACCCTGCCATTCATAATCTTTTGTCCATGTATTAGATACCATAGGAAACAGCGATGGATTCTTACCGCTCCAAAAAGCGGCATCTCCCTGCCACATATACTCAAGCTGATGAGTCAGATCATAAAAGCTCTGAATCTCACCGCCATGCTCAACAACCTCTAACCGAACCTTTTCATTTTCAATAATCATATCAGATCCTCCTTGATCAATCCAAAATGACGGCATGCTTTATATAAACCGTCCCTACCAATTTCATCCGCTACATAATCAGCCGCCGCCTTCGCTTCCTCACAGCCATTGCCCATCGCTACACCGATGCCTGAACGCTTCAGCATTTCCACATCATTATAGCCATCGCCAAAAGCGATCACCTCATGCATTGAATATCCCCAGCGTTTAATAATTTCCTCAATTGCGGTGGCTTTATTGACATCCTTTGCCGTTATCTCATAAAGTGCCTGATGATCAACAATATTACTTGCATTTAAAGTCCTTTTCAGCTGGTTCATCGTCTCATCATCAGCATAAAGCAGCATATTGGTCACACCTTCGCCATCATAAGGCTTTACCGTCGGCACCATCAGATAGAGCTGAAAATAAATATCGCTTAATTCAGTTGGAAAAGGACGGTTGAAATGATCCACCGCATAATTCGCATAACGCATATACAGCTGTTTCTCATTGCATACCTTAATGATTTTTTCCATATCTGAAGCATCAATGGTCTTCTCCATGACCACCTTATGATTGATTTCCATGACTGCACCGCCGTCATAAATAACGGCATCCCATGGAAAGCTTCTGAAAAATGAAGGTGTATGCTGCATCTCCTGCCGGCAGCGGCTGGTGGCAATCACAATTCGATACCCATTTTCTTTCAACCGGTATAAAGCACTTTGCGTTGAATGCGGAAAATCATGCAGCCGATGCTCATAAATTGTTCCGTCGATATCAAAAAAACAAACCTTTATTTTATTTTCCATATGTTCTACCAAAAAAAGACAGCGTCGGCTGTCTTATTTCTGTTTAAGCCCTCTTGCGTAAGTTTGAACAACCTGATAAGCGTCATCCAGAACCACGATATCAGCATCATAACCACTGCAAAGCTTACCCTTGCGGTTATCCAGCTTCAAAGCGCGCGCCGGATTGATCGTACAAGAATTTAAAGCTGCATCAAACGGAACCATCGCTTCTTCCACAAGGATACGCAGACCTTCATTAACCCGTAAGGTTGAACCGGCAAGACCTTTTGTTGAAGTTAAATGCGCGCTGCCGTCAGGATAAATTTCAATTTCATTGCCGCCGAATAAGAACTTAGAACCGATCGGACAGCCTTTTGCCATCAATGAGTCAGTGATCATGATTGTATAATCACGGCCCTTAGCAGCATATAAGTTATTTAATGAATTTACATTTGAATGACAGCCATCACAGATCACTTCACCAAACACATCACGGAAACGCATTGCCGCGCCTACTAAGCCCGGATTGCGGTGATGGAACGGTGTCATGCCGTTAAAGATATGAGTCATGCTGTTAGCACCGTTAGCCACTGCCATCAATGCCTCTTCATAAGTAGCCGCTGAATGACCGATGCTTACTAATACGCCATTTTCAGATGCATAACGAGTTAAAGCAAAATCCTCATCCTTTTCACAAGCCATAGTAATGACCTTGATCAAGCCCTTGGCATGTTCCTGATAATGCTTAAATTCTTCTACAGTCGGTGCCAGTATGTACTGCTCCGGCTGAGCGCCTTTATAAACCATATCCAGATAAGGGCCCTCAAAATGAATACCTAAGATTTCCGCGCCTTCATAGCCTTCTTCGACAACCTTCGCAACATTTTCAACCGCTTTAGTTAAAACCTCCTTGCTTTGGGTAATCGTAGTTGGACAAATACCGGTAACACCCTCATGGATAATATTCTTCATCCAATTGCGCAGACCCTCTGGGTTCGCATCATTGGTATCAAATTTATAAGCACCATGTGTATGAATATCAATGAAACCTGGCACAATGCGTTCATTGCCATAATCCTCGCACTCTGCTTTAGCTCCATAATTATGAATTGCCTTAATTTTACCTTCTTCAATTTCAATCTGAGCTGGGATAAACTGGCCGCTGATCCAAACTCGCTTACTTTGTAGTATCATAAGTAACCTCCTTGTATTGATGGTTTTATTATACTCCACCCCCCTGCTTTTTTAAACTCTAACGACTGTTTTTTTTAGAAAAAAGCAAGTAACTGATAGGTTTACGCAAGAATCCTAAAATCACTGGATAAATTTATGAAAAAGAGAAAACCATTCGCAAAAGAAAAACGGCATAAGCCGTTTATAAGTAAACATTAAATAAATTGCAACGCTGACATATGCCGCACTTAAAGAATTCAGATGAAACGCGTATTACATTCCCTGCTTCAGATGCTTCTTCGTCTTGCGGTCTTGAGGTTTGACATGACGCTTGCCGCCATGAATCAAATCACTGCGGTATGGAATCAAGCATTTAGGCGTATTGCCGACCAGATCAAGCCGCCCCGCTGTTTTCAGTGCCTTGTAGACAAGCTGATAATTCTGCGGATAGGTAAACTGCATCAATGCCCGCTGCATTGCCTTTTCTTCATAGGTTCTGGCCACATAAACCGGCTGCATAGTCTGTGGATCAAGGCCGGTATAATACATACATGTTGCCCGGGTTCCCGGTGTCGGATAAAAATCCTGCACCTGCTGAGGGGTATAATGAATCTTTTTTAAATATTGCGCCAGTTCAATGGCGGCATTAAGATCACTGCCCGGATGCGAGCTCATCAGATAAGGAACCAAAAATTGACGCTTATTGTATTTCTTATTAATTTCATGATATTTATCGACAAATTTAAGATAGAGCTCCTTATGCGGCTTCCCCATCTTATCGAGTACCTTCGGTGAAATATGCTCCGGCGCAACCTTAAGCTGACCAGAAATATGATATTGCACCAATTCTTCAAAGAATGTGTCATCCTTGTCATACATCAGATAATCATAACGGATACCGGAGCGGATAAAAACCTTTTTAACCTTCGGCAAGGCTCTTAAGCTGCGCAGAATATCAACATAATCACTATGATCAACCACTAGATTCGGACACTTTGGACTCAGACATTCACGATGCACACAGGCACCATATTTTAGCTGTTTGTCACAGGCGGTTCTTGAGAAGTTCGCGGTAGGGCCGCCGACATCATGGATATACCCCTTAAAATTCGGCATTTCAGTGATACTTTTCGCCTCCGCAAGCAAGCTCTCCTTACTGCGTGTTGAAATTACCCGGCCTTGATGATGGGTAATCGCGCAGAAGGCACATGATCCAAAACAGCCGCGGTTGCTGACAAGTGAAAACTGCACCTCTTCAATAGCAGGGATATAGTGATATTTAGGATGAAACGTCCGCTCATAAGGCAGTGAATAGGTAAAATCCATTTCCTGCTGGGTTAATGGCAGCGGCGGTTTATTCTGTACTACATACCAGCCGTCATACGGCTCAATCAATACATGAGCGGCAATCGCATCAATGTTCTCATGCTGAATCTGGAAGCTTTTCGCATACATGACCTTATCATTTTTAACTTCCTCAAAGGATGGCAGCACAATGGCATCCGGAATCAGAGAAATATCCTTTGTTTTATAGACACAGCCGCGTATAAAACAGCAATCGTCGGCTCTTAAGCCGCTGTTTAATGCTTCCGCAACCTCAATGATCGTATTTTCTCCCATGCCATACATCAAAAGATCAGCTTGGGAATCAATTAAAATTGAACGGCGCACCTTGTCATCCCAATAATCATAATGTGCCAGCCGGCGCAGCGAAGCTTCAATGCCGCCTACTAAAACTGGGCTCTGGGGAAACAGCCGTTTCAAAATCTGCGTATAAACAATCGTCGGCCGATCTGGTCGCCGTCCCATAACACCATCATCACTGTAGCTGTCCTTATCGCGCCGGCGCTTATTGACCGAATAATGATTCACCATCGAATCAATGTTGCCCGCTGAGACAAGAAAACCCAAACGCGGCGTACCAAACTGTAAAAATTCTTCATCATGATGCCAGTCAGGCTGAGCTAAAATAGCACAGCTGTAACCATAGGCCTGCAAAGTCCGGGTAATGATCGCGCAGCCAAATGAAGGATGATCTACATAAGCATCACCGCAGACATAAACAAAATCTACTTGTTCAAAACCCTGTTCCAGCATTTCTTCACGATTCGTCGGCAAAAAAGTCATAATTTCACTTCTCCTTAATTCATTTAATTATTGTATCATAGAAACACCCTTGATTCATAGATTTGATTTTTGCTTCGTAAAATCATAGAAATAATCTCTTAATGACGCACTCTTGGCATGCAGTTCCTCCACGTAGAAATCATCTTTAATGACACCCTTATCTAAAATCAAACAGCGATCCAATACATTTTCAATTTCATCCAGATCATGAGTTGCAACCAAAACGATCTCATTTCCCTGTAAACTGTTAATTAACATTTGAACGGCAATTCCCTTAGATACTACATCAAGATTCGTAAAAGGTTCATCCATTATGATCAGCTGTGCCCGCTGAGAAAGACCAGCGGCTATTTCAACCTTCAGCTGCTGACCGCGGCTCATCCGTTCAATCTTTTTATCCATTTCAAGATCAAATAAGCTGCACCGCTGCTGATAAGTGTCAAAATCAAACCGCGGGTAATAATCAAGCAGATAGCAGCCATATTGATACGGTGTAAAATAAGGGATAAAGGAATATTCCTCACTGATATAGGCTACCTTGTCATAATGCTTAGCGACTTCCCATTCGTCAAGATCCGCCGAACCCTCATGCTGAATCAGATTAAGAATAGCCTTTATCAGCGTTGTTTTGCCAGCCCCGTTTAAGCCAAGGATACCGACGATTTCCCCGGCTTTCATGGTGATTTGATCACAGGATAAAAGCACTGCCGAGCGCCGTTTCACCTTCAATTCATTTAATTTCAGCATCCCGTCACCTCCATTCACAATGCGCAAAAGTCATACCTTTATTATTAAAGGTCTGGCCTTCAATCACACCTTCATAAATCTTTTCATAACCATCATATACTTCAATTTGAATTGAATCCACATTATTCTTTATTTTATGCACAATCTTATAATAACATGATAATTAGGAGTTTAAATCATCATAGGCACGAATAAAGCACGAAAATTAATTTATTTTCCCAAAAATAAGTTTCAATCATACCTTCACGCTTAATTTTATGATGATTCATGTGTGTTGTCTATCATTATTTATTTTATATTAATAATTATAAATCATGTTGACCTTATCAGAAACTGTCTCTAATTGCATGATTTTATTTAGCCTTCTAACTTTTGTTGCTTGATTCACATCTGCAAATCTTTTATTTTACGCATTACTACACCTCATGTATATAAACAGATACAATTTTACTGTACCAATTTACACGTTATATTATTATAATAACAACACTAAAATGAATATACAATATAAATTTGCACATATATTGTATAGGAGGTATCTGATGGCTGACGAATTTGGTACGGTAAGGATGCGTTTAAAAGAAGTAATGGCCGAAAAAGGTATAAGCAAAACTAAATTATCTTACAAAGCTGAATTGCAAAGAACTCAACTTAACAATTATTATGATGGCAAAATTGTTAGAATAGATTTTGATATATTAGGTAGGTTATGTACAGCATTAGATTGTGATATTTCTGATCTACTTGAATTTATACCATCAACTAAAGACAAATAAAAGCGGCTCGCCCTCAATTAAGAGAGTGAGCCATTTACAATTATAATCCGAGGATCTGTTTCTTCTTACAATCGAATTCTTCTTGAGTTATGATTCCTTCATCAAGCAGACTTTTGTATTTTCTTATCTGATCAACAGGATCGATTATATTTGTCTGTTTTTGAAGGCTTAAATCATTATTTTCTTTTAATATAATATATAATGTAGCAAGCCATTGATGCACAATGTTTAAATTTGATTCATAAGCAAAAGAACCTTTATTAGTAGGGCTTGTTAGTAAATCTACTACAACTGATGGTTCTTCCATAGAATTCATAGTTAAGACAATCTGCATTTTTTTAATATTAATATTATTTTTTTCTTACCTGTAATACTTCCAACAATAGCACCTGTACCTCCAAATAATAATCCACCAGCTAAAGATGCTCCCATACCACCTCGTGTAATACATATTCCATCTTCAAGATATTCATAATTCAATAAATCTTCATATTTATATATTTCAATCTTTTTTAATCCTATTCCACAATTCATTTCTATTCCAAACATTTTATTTGTTTCATCAATCCATAAACCTCCAGGCACAGATATATCAGGATCGAATCTCTCTTTTATTTCCCATTCACGTTCCATGATTTTTTCATGTTCTTCAATTTCTTTCTTGACATCTTCTAAAGTCTTAGACTTTGTATTTGTTTGACCATATATATACCCAGCCTTATTACCACAACTCATACAAATCTGTCCAGCTTTGATATCGTATCTCCCAACGAAAGATCTTATTCCTAATTTACCACCACACAGTACACATAACTCATCATTACTAAATAACCCCATATTATTTCCCTCCTGCATCGTTATTTTAATTAACACATATATTGCTGAATTTTCAAGTGGATTTTAACTTGAATGATTAGCATAAAATATGATCTATAAAGAAAAATCCACCCTCAATTAAGAGAGTGAGTGTTTTTATACCCTAACAAATTAATAATAACATGAAATTCACAAAAATTATAGACTGATATTAATTTCCAAAAAATGGTAATGTTTAAATAGGAAGAGATGTATTTCAGATAACCCCTAATTAGTTAACTGACTGCAACATCTTGAAAGGGTTGGTGGTATCCAATGGACTATTTTATGAGTCATGAATAAATTATGATATATAAATCGAAAGGAGATCTATATGAAAAAAATTAAAAATATCATAGTCACTCTACTAGCAAGTTGTATGATATTTGCTATAACTCCAGTACAAATAAATGCTTCAGACGCTTTAGAAGAAAAAGTTACAATTAATTATGAAGATACAACAATACAAGAAACAGTCATAGGTAATGAAAGGCATGTTAAAATTGATGACGGCAATACAGTTTACGAAATTTATATTATCAACGATGTTACAACAAGAATTACAGAAAATGGCATCAATCTTAATTTAAATGAATTCTTAAGGGTAGATGCAGTTATCAATGAGGCACCCTATGATCCTTATGAAATTGAATTATATGAAAATTGGAAAAAATTAAGGGAAGTTGATACTACATTGTCAGAAAGATTTGCTAGTTCTGCTGCTGGAATTGCTTACCTAATAGGTTTATTTGCTTTTAGTGCAGCTTATGCTACTGTTTTATGGGATGCTTGTTCGACAGCAGTAACATTTATTGGTGAAAAAGTTATTGAATATGATTTTCAATCATGGATTACAGAGTCTATACTTTATGACTTAGACGATAATCAACATTACAAATATAATTATTATGCATATTCAGATTCAGCATATGAGAATTTAGTGAAATTTTGGTCTAAAGAAACAACGTACTATGATCCAGTGTTTTAATTTATGGATACAAAAGCATCATTAAAACTATTTTCATTTAGTACAATAGCACTTGTGGTCTTTGGCTCATTATTAACTATTTTAGGTGATGTGAATAATGTTAATCTGTTTAACAGCTTACTTTCTATAATTATTTGCATGATTTTTTATACCTTATGGTTGAAAATTGGTGAATATTGTGGTACACATTCATACGAATTTGAAAAAGCATTAGTATACTCTCATTTCTTATTATGTTTATTCTATATTTTATATTTGATATTATTTTTCACAAGCAATGATTTTAAGTATCTTACATTATTATTGTATGCTCCGTATTATTTATTAAAAGTGATGTTTAGCCAGTTTATGATTGTCAATGAACTCGGTAATATTTTACTTGCACCTTTTGGTATCTTCATCCTACTTTGTATATTCAAAGAAGGATATAAAAAAGGTAAAAATCATACTAATTCAAGGCTCACACTAAAATAGAGTGTGAGCTTTCTTATTTTTCTATTGATTTAAACACCTAGAATGATACCTCTTGCTCTGCTCTTACTGGTTTAGTAAGGGTTATTTTTGTATTGTCATTAATCGTATACTCAGCGGCCACCCTTTTGATATTGCAAAACGATTAGGGCATAGTGTAGATATGGTAAACAATAAGTATGGACATTGGTTTAAAGACGCACAAATCAAAATGGTTGATAAATTAAACGAAGCATTATAAGCACGAAAAAAGTACGAATTTTTTTAAAAGCGTACTTTTTTTAGTATTTTTTAGTATGATTAGTATTGAAAAATAAACTTATATATCGGTTTTTAAAGGTATATATATAAGTTCAAATACAATTCTTTAATAGATAAACACAGCCGTTTTTAAAAAGGCATAGTATAAGTTTTTTCATATCAGACACCCGCCTTATTATGCATATATAAATCATAGGAGGAACGAAGCATAACGATCGCTAATGCCAGATTCGGTACAAAAATATAAAACTTCTCATCAATAAAGTTTAAATAGATAAAACCCGTAGCAATGATTAAGACGATAGCTAAGCGCGGCAGCAGTGAAAATGATCGGCCGCACAGGATTAACAGAATAAAACCGGCAAGCTCTAAAAAGCTCAGATAAACAAAGAAGGTTGTAAAGCCATTGGCAAACAGCATCTGCATTAAAGCTGATTCATAAACACTCGCAAGCATTAAATTCATGGCTTGTGCGTCATAGAAATGCTTCAGTGCAATCAGCCAGAAAGCTCCCTGAATAACCGCAAGCGCTAAAAAAGTAAAGAATATTGTAAATAGTTCGGAAAAATAGAGTGCGGCTCTTGACTGCGGCAGAATCATTAAACGCCGCTGCAAGGGTCGATATAAATAATAGCGCTGCAGATACATTACATGAATCAGGATAATCGCGATAAAAGCGCCCAGAAAAACAAAATCTAAATGCTTTGCTGTAAACCAAGCGCCCATACCGGTAAACTCATTGGATTTTGTCTGAAAAATGCATTGTGCGTTAATAAGTGCCATTTCAGCATAAACAATCAGACATGGCCCCAGTGTCGCATCAAAACGATAAGCCCATGTTTTTATAAAATTTTTCATTTTATACCCCCTCTCATCAAAGAATCATGAGTGCCAATGCTCATTCAGCATAGCAATCAGTGTTTCCCGATCAATGCCTGTCTCAAGACATTGAATCACAAAATCATGAAGCATCTGATCCACCAACTCACGGCGGATTTTTTCAATCAGTGCGTCATTAACGATGATTACGCTTTTCACATTGGCAATTGTTTTCAGATAGCCCTCCTCTTCCATTGTCCGATATGCTTTCTGAACAGTATTGGGGTTAATTGAAAGCTGGGCAGCTACTTCACGGCGGCTGGGCAGCTCTTGATAATTTGTGCATTCCCCCTTCAGTATCTTGCGTTTTATATGCAGACAGAGCTGCTGATAAACCGGCAGATCATGGTTCAATCGGATATCAATGAATGGATTCAAGCGATCATCTCCTCTAAGTGTATTATATCCTTAATACACTTTTGTGTAAAGCTAAAGCAGCACTCTATGCTGCTTTGTGTTTATTTATTACTGATACGGGTGACGGTACGTGAGGCAATCACATTGACACCGCTTTGACAGATATTTTTAACGAGGATGTCGTTGACATGAACCGGTGCCTTCACCCGCAGGCGGTTCAGCACCTGCATCGCTTCCATCAGTTTGCCTTTGGGAATCGGGCCATCTGTAACTACCGGCAGCCTTGTCAGTTCAGCCCTTTCAAGCAGCACCGTCGTTGTCAGTGTCCGCTTAGGATTTGTCAGCTCCTCATGCGCGTATTTAATTCCCCGCGGACAATTGTTGCCGCTGACACTCAGCTTTAATGTCGCATCATCAATATCCAGCTGCAGCTGACAGCCCATCGGACATACGATACAAGTCATTTCCTTTTTCATTCGCATTCCCTCATTTCAAAGCTCAGACTGGTTAATCCTTTCAGCTCTTTAGCACTGAGTCTGACGGTTTCCATTTCCGCTGGCAGCACGATTCGCTTGCGGATTCGCCGTAATTCCTCGCCATTCTTAACAATGACTAATTCACAATTCTTCATCGGCCGCCGTACCCGGAAAGTAAATTCAACTTCCTGATTAATATTTTCCACACGCAGACATTGCGGAACTAACGCAGTGATATTATTTAAAGCGATGCAATCCACCGCCGCTCCCTCATGCAGCTGATTTTTCAGATAACGAGCCACAAAACGTCCGCACTGTTCCGCTTCACGGCTGACAAAATCTACCAGATCATGCACATGCAAAGCGTTGCCGCAGACAAAGAAGCCGGGCAGATTTGTTTCATAGCTCTCATTAACACGTGCGCTCTTTGTAGCCGGATCTTGAATGATCGGCAAATCGTCGAATAAACGCAGTTCAGGAATAAGCCCGACTGACAGCAGCAGACAGTCACATTCAACTTCCCACTCACTGCCGGCAATCGGTTTCAGATTTTCATCAACCTTTGCCAGCACAATCTTTTCAAGCCGGTTCCGCCCAATCGTTTTAATGACTGTCGTACTCAGATACAATGGAATATTAAAGTCCTCAAGACATTGGACAATATTTCTTTTTAAACCATTTGAATAAGGCATTATTTCCGCCACGCCATGGACAGCCGCCCCTTCTAAGGTCATACGCCGCGCCATAATCAAACCGATATCACCGCTGCCTAAAATAAATACATCTTTACCAGGCAGGTAGCCGTCAAGATTCAAATAATGCTGGGCAGTGCCGGCACTCATGATGCCGCAGCAGCGATCACCTGGAATAGAGATTGAACCGCGTGAGCGTTCTCGGCAGCCCGAAGCCATGACGACCGCTTTTGCCTGAAGCTTTATATACCCTTCTTTTTTACTTAAAATCATGGCGGTTTTTGTTTCATCCAAGGATAAAACCGTCGCCTGAGAATAAACAGTAATACTGATTCGCTTTAAAAGATCAATGTATCGCTGGGCATACTGCGGCCCGGTCAGCTCAGCTTTAAAAACCTGAAGTCCAAAACCGTTATGAATGCACTGATTCAATACACCGCCAAGCGTATTGTCACGCTCGACAATTACAACATCATGAATCCCCTGCTGATAAAGCGATAACGCACACGCCAGCGCCGCTGAACCGCCGCCGACAATCAGACAATCACAAGTTTTCATCAGCGTTCCCCCTTTGTCATTTTATATAAGATATGTGAACCCTTTTGATTATAGTCAACCTCCTCCATCGGAATCTTTAATGTTTCCGACAGCAGTCTTACAACCAATGGTTCACAAAAGCCGCCCTGACAATCCCCCATGCCCGGACGAACCCGTTTCTTAACACCAACCACACTGCGGGCACCGCAGCTGCGTTTAATACAATCGATAATTTCCTGAGCGGATACTTGTTCACAGCGGCATATGATTTCACCATAACGCGGATTATGAGCAATGTACTGCTTCTTCTCTTCTTCACTGCATTCCGACAGCACGACATTTTTCTGACGATGCTTCAAAATTGAACGCGGCTGTAAATCAAATGCCGGCAGCACAAACTCCTTCATCACCTTTTCTGCGATTGCCGGCGCACTCGCTAAGCCTGGTGAATCAATACCCGCCACATCAATAAAATGCGGACAGCTTTCTTCAATAATAAAATCATCCTCTGCCGTTGTCGGCCGATTGCCGCTGAAACTGTGAATGATTTCAGAGGCCGGCACCTCATCCAGCATCTCACTTATTTTTTCCAGCACCTCAGCCAAGCCCATCGAGGTAGTGGCAACATCATCACAATCATCATGTACCGCTGCGTTAGGACCTAACAGGACATTGCCGTGAACCGTCGGCACCGCCAGCACACCCTTGCCTTTGGCCGTCGGCACCGGATAAAGCACATGCTTTACCAGCTCATGACAGCGTTTGCTTAAGACAAAATATTCACCCTTTTTAGGATTGATTTTAAAGTGTGCCTGCCCATTCACCATCGCACTGATACGATCCGCATACAAGCCAGCGCAGTTGATTACCATCCGTGTTTTAATTTTTTGTGTTGCTGACTCTACCTCATAGCCATCAGCAAGCTTGATGATGGCTTTAACCTCTTCATTCAGCAATAACCGCGTTCCATTGCCCATCGCTGTTTCCATCGCCGCAATAGCAATCTTCCAAGGTGTGACAATCGCTGTTGACTCACAAAATAAGGCCTGAACGACCCGCTTTGATAAATGACTCTCCAACGCTCTTGCTTCATCCCCATCAATCAATGAAACAACGATGCCCCTTTGATCCGCACGTGCCTTTAATTCAGCCAATGCGGCGCATTGTTCATCATTCATTGCCACAACTAAACTGCCGACCTGTTTATAGTCAACCTTTAATTCCCTGCATAAAGTTGGATAAAGCTGTGCGCCACGTAAATTCATCGCCGCTTTTAATGTATTATCACGCGGATCATAGCCGGCATGAATGATGGCGCTGTTCGCCATACTCGTACTGTTAGCCACATCATTTTCCTTCTCAATCAAGGTTACATTACAATTATATCTCGAACAGGCATAAGCAATCAGGGTTCCGATAACGCCGCCGCCAATAATGACAATATCTTCCATAAGTCCTCCATAACCGAAAAAGCACCGATAAGTGCTTTTATGCAAACAAGCTGCTCGTTTTTTTCTATATATAATTATAGCATTGAAAGCGTTTGCATTCAACAAGCACAACCAAAAGATTTAGCCATGAAGCAATCTGAAAAGCATTCGCTTCATATCTGCTGCATTCCAATTTCAAGCTTTCTAAAGCCCTGCCTGATAAAAATAGATACTCACAGATTTCCATATATTTCCATAAGAAAAACGCACTTTCGATAAAGTGCGCTGATACTCTATTCAAATGCTTATTCACTTTGATTCATTGCCATCCGCTTTTTCAAGTCACGATAGGTAACCATCTCAACATGATGTTCCTTGATCCAATCCTTCATCACCGGTGACATCATCATCTCAACATCCCGCAGCCGTTCAATTGAAACCGTTGAATTAGCAATCAATTCTGCATCCACATAACCAGGATGACCATCTAAGGCCGCATATTCATACTGAAGCAGCTCATCACGATTAGCAATCACTGTCCCTAATGTATCTTTATTCAGCTGTTTTTCAATATCAAATACTTTTTTAGGCCGCTTGCCCATCGGCGTCCATGTTTTATGCAGATCCGCAAAGCCAAAATGCTCCCGCATCTCTTTTGCCATACAGACACCATGCCGTTTGCCAATATCTGATACGGCTTTGGCATAGCTTGGCACAGTTCTGCCAATCGAGTGTGTATGAACATATTCAGGCTGACTGCCCGCTAATTCAACATATTTTTGAAACTGGGCCTCCAGCTCAATCATCACTTCATCATAAGGCCATAAAACATCCCTGCCCTGATCAGCCATGAAGAGCGGATCGGCATACTTCACAGTTGAACGGATAAATTCACCGTCAGCATCAACTAAATGCGGAATTAATTGGGGATCGGCAACACATTTTCCGGATGTGATATTAAAATCAAGACCAAAACAAGTTTGCGGATGCGCAGCAATCTGTTTTGCCGCCCAAGCACTGCTTGGCATATTTACAAACAATCCGGTACAATTCAAGATACCATTTTCAATCGCATCCAAAATTCCATAAGTAACAGCCCTCGTAAAACCAAAATCATCACCCTGTACCAATAATTTCATCCATTCACCTCCAGATAGTTATTTTTTTAAATCATAATACGTTATCAATTCAATATTATGATCATCAATCCATTGCTTAATAATCGGTGACATACACATTTCAGCATCCCGTAAACGTTCTAAAGATAAGGTTGTCAAACTCAGCAAATCGGCATCAACATAACCCGGATGACCGCCAATCGCAGCAATATCATAAGAAAGCAGCAGATCACTGTGATCAAGCACATTCTGTACTTTATCTTTCGCTAATTGACCGCCCGCGTCAAATTCCTTTTTAGGTACGCCGTCACGGCTGCGCTGATAAGGAATACTGCCGACATTCATTTGCTTTCTGATCGTACGTGAATAGAAAATACCCGTCTCCTGCTCTAAACGCTGAATGGTTTCTAAATAGGGCTCCGGTCCAATGGAATGTGAATGAAGATACCCCGGTTTTTGACCGCTCATTTCGATAAAACGCTCATACTGCGCTTTCATCTCAATATAGCATTCTTCAATGGGAAACATTTCCCGGCGGCCTTCTTCACTTTTATAACGCGGATCTTTAACGCGGACACTGCTTCTGATAAAATTACCGTCATGATCTACTAAATGCGGAATCAGCAACGGATCGGCGCAGCATGGACCTGACACAATATTAAAATCGATGCCAAAACAAACATGGGGACGCGCCTTCATAAAGCTGACGGCTAATGCTGCCGAAGGCATATTAGCAAACAGCCCTGTATTTCTTAAGATGCCATGATCAATGGAATCAATAATGCCGTAGGTCACACCCCGCGTAAAGCCAAAATCATCACCTTGTACTAATAATTTCATATTACCTCCCGGTTTATCAACCGCTGTTAGAAAAACTGATCCTGCGAACTATTCACATCTAAAGAAACTCGCTGCGTCATTAATCGGCTGTTTTCGATAAGCTCATCCAGCTGGGATGCGGTGAAGTTTTGATGACACTGACACAATAACTCTAAAAGCAAGGTAAGTGTTATCCCCGTAATCACAAAAACATTCTCCAGATCTGAATATTTCATCAGTTCTTGATTTACACTGCCGCCCAGCATATCGGACACCAAAAGCTTAGTCTCTGAGGGTTCACACTGCGCCAGAAACTGTGCCGCCTGTTCGCCGACTGAAACTGTTACACCTGGCAGATACGCATCAAAAACAGTAAGTGCTTCACTGCTGCCCATTAATAAATCAATCGATGATTTCATACCGCTGGCCATACGGCCATGTGTTGCTAAAAATATTTTTGTCATAATACCCTCTCTAAATAGTGAAAATAATCACCTGATTGAATAAATACCATTGGTATCTCTTCCTGCAAAGCTTCCGGCAGCCATTGAAGCATATATTTCATACCTAATTCTTCACAATTAAAATGTCCCATTTCAAACAAAACCTTTGCCTGATTCAGATAAGCCGCGTCATGAACATACTGCGTTAATGTATAATCACAAATTTCAAAAGGGATGATTACATCTGCCTTTAAACCGCTTTTGATTTTCTCACCGTCATTCTTGCTGCCCATGACATGTTCCGCAAACCATACCGTAGATATCTCCTGATCCAAGTTACCAACAATCCGCATCCCTTGAAGATTAAATTTAGCCATAATAAAATCAGCTAAATCAGCAGCCTTAATCTTAGGAATCTTATACCAAAGCGGCTTCAGCTTGTCACCTACCACATAATCGTCCCAGCCCAGTTCCTTACATATTCCATAGAATATATAATCCGGATTCTTTCTTTCCGGATAGAAAGGCTTGCCATTGCCGTGAATATGATCATGATCACGCCAAATCACTAAATTATTTTCCTTAATATAATTAAGCTTTGCCTGATAAACATCATTGTCAGCAAGCTCATCAGCATCAACACGACCGCCAAAAAAGATGGATTCATGAGTGATGATCAGGTTAATATTTTGTTCCTTGGCTTTTTTTAATACCTCAAAGGTAGCGCATACCGTTATCGCTATGCCGCTGCATTCCTGATCAGCATCACCGCATAATATCTTATCCCGGCCGCCTTCATGTTCAATAAAGGGCTGATGCCATTCGCACAGCCGCTCAATTACTTCTTTTATCTTCATAAATTCTCCTTCAATTTACAGCTAAGCTGTCTTAATCAATAAATCGCCAATACGCTTTAACCGTTTAACATCAACGGTTTTATCCCGGCGGCTGCGAATATCCTTTACATAATACTCATTGCTTTGATCGCGTTCAGCAGCAGTCATAATCATCAGCTTTGAAGAGCTCTCAAAACAATGCAGCACACCCTCGTCTTCAATCTTTAAGCCCTCTGCCTCACATGCCTCAATGAATTGGCTTTTATCCTTATCCAGCTCTTTATAGGCTGAAACCAAATGCTGACCATGTGCTAAATTATTAAAATAAATAACCGCATCAGCACGTTCGCACTGCTTTTTATATTTAACCAGAAACAGCTTCAAACTCAGATAATTCTGAGCACTGTGATCTAAAAACACATAAGCAATTTGTTCATCTTTCCTTCGATGTGCCGCAATATAAGTGAAAAGCGCGAGCGGCGCACTGCTGCTGAAATTAAAAATATTGCGCAGCGAATACAAATAGAGCAAAAAGCTTACGAAAGCACAAATACAGGAAAGCCAAAATTGCTTAAAAAGCAAATAGACAAGCCAACAGACAGCCGCTGTCAACAAAACGCCGATACTGCCATTAATCAATGCAGCCAGCATATGATTTCGATCACTTTTCTTTTCATTAAAAGGATAATAGCTGTACTGTTTATAATAAGATTTACGCGGTGTATCCAAAGGCGCAATCAAGATTTTATCAGCTTTATCCAAATTGCCGGCAATACATAAACCAATCTTGCTGATACCTACTGAAAGCTTATCAAACTTCACATCTAAACCGAATTCTTTCGCAAATTTACTTTCAATATACGAATAGCATCTTTGCTTATCTTTATTGGAATTTCTGATGCCATAATAATACGTATATTGAAGCAGCTGTTCCTCTAAACGATTCTCAATATCAGACATTTTTCAATATATTGGTCAACGGTGTTTTAGGCTGTGAAGGCGTCATCTGCATGAAAGCAGGGATATCAAAAGCAAGAACTTTTTTCAAGCTAACAGCTTCATCATCATCGAGGAACAAATGATCCGTATACCCTTTTCTCTCCTTACCGCTCGTTACCAGCCGGCCATAATTTGATACATTGATTTCTTTGACATCCTTGGCATTTTCAGCAATATTCAAAAGCGTGTCAATCGTTCTGACAACCACAAAAATATGCCGATCAGCACAGCGCGGATCATTTAATACCTTTAACGCTTCCTCATTAGTCATAACAAAAGTCTTAATATTTGCCGGCGAAGCCATATAAAGCGTTTTGGTCAGAAATGGGTCGGTAGCACTCGTATCATCAATAACCAGCAGGGTATCTACCGGCAGCGTTTTCACCCATGCCGCAGCAATTTGTCCATGTATTAATCTTTCATCTAAACGAAGTAAATCGATCATAATATTTTCCCTCTTTTCTTTCTATGAGCAGAATGAGTAAGCCATGGAATCACGGCTTACTCATGTGCTGATTAAACAATTCCTAAATAAGCGAAAATGATACAGACAACCATGATGCCATAAATCAATTTAGTTGGTGTGACCTTCTTATTTAACAAGCCAAAGCATGTAAACAATATTACCAATGGAAGTAAACCTGGCAGCAATGCATCTAAGAAAGCAGTTTGGAAATCTGTTTCAACACCGCCAAAATTGATGACCCAGTTAAAATTAAATCTAATTGTTGTCGCTGTCAGACAGCCCATCATCATCAAACCGGCAATTGAAATAACCTCTTCCATGCGGTCAAACATATCCGTCTGCAGTAACTCTGTAACAAATTCTTCACCCTTAACATAAGTGATTCTTAAGAACAGCCACTTACCGCCGGCAAACAGAATTAAGAATAAGCCTAAATATATAATCGGCGCCAGGAAATTTCCCTCCTGAGCCATACCCATGACCATGGCGGCAATAATGATACCGATAGAACCCTGGAAAAGCGTATCACCAATTGCGGCTAAAGGCCCCATCAAGGCAATCTTCATATTTTGAATTGATTCACCGCTTACCGCTGTCTTATTCAGACTGCGTTTTTTCTCCATAATATAAATCAATGCCCAAACAATCGCACCAGTATATGGATTTGTATTGTAATAGACGCTATGACGATCAAAAGCAGCAACTTTTTCTGCTTCATCATCTTTGTAGAACTCTTCTAAATATGGCGCAACAGTAAATAAAACACCATGTCCGCCCATAACAACTGGATTGTTGGAACCCATAATCAGATTAGAACGCCAGAATAGGTTCCACATTACCTTTTTATCTTCTTTTGTTAAATTATTCTTAGCCATTAGAAAAAGTCACCTCCTCGATTCACACTGCCTGCCGATTGATTCAATTTAATCTTCTTATCAAGATCAGCTGAGATAAAGTACCAAATCGCACCAATTGCTACTGCAACGATCGCGCATTGGATCTGTGTTAAACCAATTACATAAGCTAAAATCCAGCCAAGGAAGAAGAAACCGGCAAATTTTGTCTGCCATGTCATCTTTAACGCGATAGCAATACCAACTGCAGTCATACAGTTAGAAGCAACACTTAAGCCCGTCATGAATTTTGCCGGCAGCAAATTAACTAAATTAGCTACCACTTCAGTACCGAAAGCAACACTGAAGAAAATGATAAGCGCTGACGGAAGCATACTGATTACTAAAAACCATACCCAGTGAGCCATGGAATAGCTTTTTGCATTTGCCTTTAAAGCCAAATTTTTCCACCATGGTTCAGAAGCGGCAAATATTGTATTAGCCAATTGATTAATACTATTACTGAGAACACCAATCGTATAAGCGATTGCTAAACCGGCTTCTAATTCCATACCGCCCAATAAGACGAAGGCACATGGGATAATTGAACCTAATTGTTTATTTGCCGGTGCTACACCGCCAATCGCCATTACACCTAAGAAAATTGCCTGCAGATAGCCGCCCATTACCAATCCCTCGGTTGGCTTGCCGACTAAGAGTCCCAACAGTGTACACAAGCAAATAGGAGAATAAGAAATATTTATTAAAAATACTTTCTGCAATACATTTGATATCCAAAAAACAAAAACGCAAATAAGCGCACCTTGCAACATTATCATCCACTCCTCTCTGTTTTTAATGTTCAGGCTTAAACAAATCCCTAATTAATTCTCAACACATTCCTCCTTAACTTGTTGGCTATATTGTAACGGTTAAAAAAGCGCTTTCAATTGTTGATTTTTCACCAGCCGCAGTGCAACCGCTCAATTTATGACTGATACAGCAAGCTTCACTTCTCCTGATGAAATTATATAAATTCTGATCCCGGCAGCGATGTTAAAATATAAATAATACAAAAAAAGGATAAAAGATATGGAAAAAATAAAATTGATACTCTGTGATATTGACAACACACTGGTGCCTAAGCATCAAGATTTAAGTGAACGGGCTGTACAAGCCATTCACCAATTAAAAAAAAGCGAGATTTTATTTGGTCTCGCCTCCGGCAGGTCAATCAGTCAGCTGCATCGGCTTGAAACATCTTGGAATATCCGCTGTGATGTCATAATCGGCTTGAATGGTTCTGAACTATATGATGGTTTGGACGATTTCAGCGAACAGCTCTATTTTATGGAACCTGCATGGATAAAAGCCTGCTTTGAAATTATGGCACCCTTTGACTGCAATCCTACCCTGCGCAGAGACGGCATCAGTTATGTGCGCAATTATGATAAGAATGTTGCCGCCTCCTCTGCTTATATAAAAAATGACCATCAAGTACATATCGTTAAGGATGACGCTGAATTCTGGCAGGGACCCGCTTTTAAGGTTGGTTTTCGAGTTAAAGCAGAAGATATGCCCGCAATTGAAAAACGTGCCGCCAAATTTCCGTCACAAGCATTCAAGGGCTTTAAAACGGAAAATACAATGTTTGAATTCTGTAATGCGGAAGCTTCAAAAGGCAGCATGCTGAAGCGCTTCTGTTCAAGACATGCTATTGATTTACAACAAGTCTGCTGTTTTGGTGATATGACCAATGATATCAGTATGCTGCAGGCTGCCGGTATAGGGGTTTGCATGCTGAATGGCTCTGAAGACGCAAAAGCGGCTGCCGACTGCATTTCTGAGAAAGCCGCTGATGAGGATGGCTGGGCTGACTATGTTGAAAAGCATATTTTAAATCGTTAATAGGCTTTCTGCCAATAACACACGGCAGCTGGCCGCATTGACATCATATCAGCGCTTTGCTACAATTTGATTAGGAGGATCGATAGGATGCTAAATAAAACACAGGTTGATTTAATTGAATTACTTAACGATCAAAAAGTTTCATCATCTAATTATCTGGCCGACTGTCTTCAAGTATCCAAACGTTCGATCATCAGCTATGTAAAAAAAATTAACGAAACTTATCCAACCTTGATTCTGTCAAGCAATAAGGGATATTACATTAATAACGAGCTGCTGTCTCAAATCATCGATGACTTTCCAACCATCGTATCTGCGGAACCGTCAGAGCGAATCAGCTATATTATTCTGCAGCTGCTGACAGGCACCCGTGACAGCATCAATATTACCAACATCGGTTATGAGCTGTATTACAGCGAAACAACGATTCGTTCTGATTTATATAAGATAAAAGAAATGGTTGAAGCCTATGAGCTGACAATCAGCTTTAACTACAATACGGCAACGATCAGCGGCCCTGAACAAAAAAAGCGTGAATTCTTATTCTCAACTTTATTCAATGATGCTGATCAAAATGTCTATAATCTGGAAACCATTCAAGCCGCATTTCCTGGTTATGATTTTAATAAAATTCAGACTATTCTCTCAGAAATCATCGCTAAATATCATTATACGATGTCTGATTATGCTTTTCTTAATACGCTCTATCATATAGGCATAGCAATGAATCGTATTTCACATAATCATATTTTAGATAGAGAATTATACTTAAAATTTGTCAGAAATCATAATTTTACGATTGCCAGAGAAATCTGCGCCAAATTATCCAAAGCCTTTCAGATCAGCTTCCCTGAAATTGAAATCATGCAGATTGCACTGCTTATGGCGGCGATTGTCGTCAATAATGACCGTTCAGAAATCACCATCGATAATCTAAAAGAAAATTTATGGGCCGGCTGTTACAATCTCGTGATTCAGGTAGCCGATAATATGAAGCATTTCTATAACATTGATCTTTATGATGATGCTGACAATTTTGTGAATTTCGCGCTTCATATCCGTTCACTGATACACCGGCTGACAGCCACAATCAGTATTAAGAACCCTTATCTGAAAGATATAAAATATCGGCATCCGGCAATTTATGACTGTGCCGTTTATATCGCAAACACAATTCAATATAATTATCCGATCATTGTAAGTGAAGACGAAATCGCTTATTTAGCATTATATATCGGCAGTATTTTTGAAAATAAAAAGAGTCACAACAGTAAATTAAAAGTGCTGTTTGTCTTACCAAATTATTACAATATTAATCAAGATCTCTATCAATTTTACAGTGATCAGTTTGATAAATACATTACGTCGAACTGTATCTCACATCTGAATTCTGAATTGGATCTTGAACCCTATGATTTAATTATTTCTACTTCTAAATTAAATCATTATGATTTAAAGATTCCTTTTCTATTAATCAGTCCAATCAAGAGTGATCAGGATCGAAAAATTATTTACCGCACAATTGATGACATACGCAAGGAGAAGCATAAATCTAAACTGAAGAATAACTGCATTCATTTAATGAAAGATGAATATTTTTATTTAGACCCAGCGGGAATACCTGATCGTGATGCAGCACTTGATTTAATGATTCAGCCGCTGATTAAAGACGGCAGTGTAAGCGATGATTTTAAACAGCAAGTTTTAAAGCGTGAGCAGCTTTCAGATACCGTCATCGGAATTGCCGCGGTGCCGCATTCAATGAATTCAAACGCAGCCGCATCCTCGCTGAGTATCCTGATATCACAGGCACCTATTGCATGGGGGAACAACAGCGTGAAAGTAATATTGCTTTTTGCATCAGCCGCTGACGAATACCTCAGCACTTATGGCGACATTATCAGTTTTCTCTCTGAGAAGCTGCAGGAAAAAGCCTTTATCCGAAAATTAACACATTGCCGCTGCTGTCAGGATTTCGTTGATCTGCTAATATAAAAAGAGTGATCTTTAAATCACTCACACAAATCATTCTAAATCAGGAGCAGGATAACTGCTCCTTTATATAATAAACAAATCCTATGGGGGAGAAACAACTCAATAGTTATACTGATTTTTATGCCTTCATATTACCAATCCACAATGGTGAATTAATTGCTTTTAAATGTTCCTGATACTGATTAGTACCATAAAGAGCATCATGAGTATTAATCAGTTCAATTTTATTTTCGATGATCCACTGCTTAACTTTTGGATCACAATAGGCCTCAACATCTTTAACCCGCGGAATCGTACAGCTTGATTCAGCTAATACATAGTCATCGAGATAACCCGGGTGCTGTGACCGCATCCATATTACATCTTCATCAATCGGCATTTCCATGATTGCGCCGGCTGGATCATAATATGGAAAATCTGTAACTTTTAATGATTTATGATGCTTGCCGCTTAAATCAATCCATTCTTTAATATTTAATGAGCGATATTTTTCAGCCGGTTGTTTTTCTTTGCCATCGTAGCCGATGCCGCCCACGAAATCATAAGCAATACCATTTTCATCACAAACTTTTTTTATTGCATCACCAAGCGGACCGCGGGCGCCGCCGCATGTATCCGGCAGTCTTCCCAGCCAATCATAGCAACGCTGAAGCTGAGCCCGGCATTCTTTTAATGCTTCTTCATAATCGACTTCCATCAATGCTTTTTTATCCTTCCGCCATTTGAATTTACCCTCGTCATCAACCATTGACGGCACTTCACTTGGCTTAAGAACGGGTCTGCCCCAAAAATGCGTATGCCAGCCAATCGTAATCCAAGGACAATTACGCAAATATTTGCACGCTGATTCAAAGCCTGGTGTATCAAGCATTAAATCGCAGGCTGTAACAATACCTTTTTCAATTGCCTGCCAAGTTCCTAAATTATGAACATCCGTATAACCGACATCATCTGCTCTAAATATTACTTTCATTTTTTCCCTCTTTTCTTTTATCTTTCAGACTCACCTATTTTATCTGATACTTAAATTCTATAAGATTTTTTCCGTTTATCAGCTTTACTTTTTCACCGGACTTGGTGTAATCCAATATAAAAGAATCAAGAAAATTCTGGTTAAGCAGAATTTTTTATTTTTTGAATAATTCAATCAGACGCTTCGCAGGCAATGACAGCGGCTTCTCTTTTAGACAGGCAAAGGCAACACTTCCCCTAACCGCCTCCAGTAATGGCATGATGACCACATTGTTTAACGAAAAGGCTTCAATGTTTGATTCCATCAATAAGGAAATCCCCTCCCCCTCAGCAACAGAACTGATGATGCTTTCAGTTCGGCAATACCGTACCCGCTCCGGCACATAACCAGCCTTTTGACATACGCTCATAGCCCTTTTGGTAACTGCGGTATAAGCCGGCATCAAAATAAAGGCTTCCGGTTTGAGCTGGGTTAAAGAAATGGCGCTGAAAGCGGCAAGCGGATGCTGTTTAGGCAGCAGGCAAACCATATGATCCAATGCAAAGGAGAAGTAGCTAAGTTTAGGATGGGGAAAATCAGAGCGCAGAATCGCCAAATCCAAGGTTCCATCCAGCAGCTTATCAAGCAGGGCAGCATCCTCTAATTCATAAATTTGAAAATCAAGCTTTGGGTATGCGGATCGGAATTGCTTTAATCTGCTGGCTATACGAAAGCTTGCCTGAATGGGCAGCAATCCTAATTTTAAAGTATTATCATGGCTGTCTTTAATCTGATTCAAATTATTGATCAATTGAGTGTATGCGGATAGAACATTTTTGGCATCGTTATAAAATTGATGACCTGCCTCAGTTAATCTCGCACTGCGGCCGCTGCGGTCAAATAAAACAACATTTAATTCTCTTTCCATGCGCTGAATACTTTTTGATAGAGAGGACTGAGAAAGATGCAGCTCTTCAGCCGCGCCTAAAAAAGTTCCCGTTTCTACAATTACAATAAAATACTGCAGCTGTTCCAATGTCATACACTCACCTATTCCTTTATGGAATATATTATACCAAAAATCAAATTGATTCGTGCATGTTTTTTGATACGATTGAATCAGGAGGAATATATGAAATGGTTCAATGAAAAAAATGGTATAAAACTGGAATGTATTGCCGTTAAAATGGGAAAAGATCTTTCACTTATTTTAACCGGCGGTGAAGCTCATTTAGGCAGCACTGCATTAGCCATTCCCCGCTTGAGCCTAAAGGGCGGCAAGCTAAGCGCTACTGCCAGTATACTCAATGTTACAGGTCATAAGGATGGTGTGCTTGCTGAGCATTATGCCAGTACGGCAGCCGCACAATTGGGATGCCGCTGTGTCTGCAGCTGCGGCATTCATATCGAACAGGCGACCAGTCAGCAGCTGGCAGAAATCCAAAAGCTTGCTGATGAATTATTAAACCAAGTTTTGACAGACCTAAGTGTCAGCTAAAAAGGAGGAATTATGAATCAAATTAACGATCTGCGATCAGCTTTGGACTTATTAAAAACCATGGATAATCAATTCATTGAGACTGATATAGAAATCGATCCAATGAATGAATTGGCTGGCTTATATCGGAAAATAGGTGCCGGCGGTACAGTCATGCGGCCAACTAAGGAAGGTCCGGCAGCTGTTTTTAATAGAATAAAAGGATACCCTGAGGCACGTATTGCGATAGGCCTTTTAGCAAGCCGGAAAAGAGTAGGCTATTTATTAAACTGTCAGCCCGAAAAGCTTGGCTTTTTATTAAAGAATGCCGTTGAAAGGCCGGTTAGACCGATTACTATTCCACAGGCGGAAGCCTTATGTCAAACACTTGTGTACCGAGCGGATGAACATGACTTTGATTTACGGAAACTGATTCCGGCATCCACCAACAGCATCGAAGATGCCGGGCCTTATATTACCCTCGGAATGGCTTATGCCTCTAATCCAATCACTGGTGAATCAGATGTTTCGATTCATCGTCTCTGTATTCAGTCAAAAGATGAAATGACCATTTTTCTGCAGCCGGGAGCACGGCATATCGGTGCTTTTCATGAGCTTGCTGAGGCAAAGGGGCAGCCGCTGCCGATATCAATCAGTATCGGTGTTGATCCAGCCATTGAAGTGACGGCATGCTTTGAACCGCCTACCACCCCAATTGGTTATGATGAGCTGCAGATTGCAGGCGCGATCCGCAATAAGCCTGTTGAATTAGTCCAATGTCTGACAATTAATGAAAAAGCAATTGCCAATGCTGAATATGTCATTGAAGGTGAGATTCTGCCCGAAGTTAGAATGCGTGAGGATATAAATAGCAACTCTGGTAAGGCAATGCCGGAATTCCCCGGTTATTGCGGTCCTGCCAATCCTTCATTGCCTGTTATTAAAGTAAAAGCGGTTACCACCCGTAAAAATCCCATTATGCAGACATGTATAGGGCCAAGCGAAGAACACGTTTCAATGGCGGGTATTCCAACCGAAGCCAGTATTCTGCAGATGGTTGATAAAGCCATGCCCGGCAAACTGAAAAATGTTTACTGCGCGTCAAGCGGCGGCGGAAAATATATTGCTGTTTTACAGTTCCAAAAGTCAGTCGCTTCCGATGAGGGCCGTCACAGACAAGCAGCCTTACTGGCATTCAGTGCATTCGCGGAATTAAAACATGTCTTCCTTGTTGATGAAGATGTTGACTGTTTTGATATGAATGATGTCCTATGGGCCATGACCACCCGCTTTCAGGCTGACCGTGATTTGATTCTTTTACCTGGCATTCAATGCCATCCGCTTGATCCTTCCAATGATCCTGTCTATAATCCATTGCTTAAAGAACACGGCAATGCATGCAAGGCCATTTTTGACTGCACCGTTCCATTTAATCAGAAGCAGCGCTTTGAAAGAGCAAAATTTCAAGATGTAGATCCGCGGCACTGGTTTAAGGAGGACGATCAATGAAACGCATCATAGTTGGCATCAGCGGTGCTAGCGGACTGCCGCTGGCGATTCATTTACTGGAAGCATTAAAAACGAATCCTGAGGTTGAAACAATTCTGACCGTCAGTGAAAGTGCCAAGCAAACATTGATGCTTGAAACATCAATCAGCTTTGAAAGCTTACTATCTAAGGCCGATCATTACGAAGATGTGAAAAACATAGGGGCAGCGATTGCCAGCGGTACCTATCCAAGTGCCGGCATGATCATTATCCCCTGTTCGATGAAAACCGCTGCCGGAATTGCCAATGGTTATTCAGATAATTTATTATTGCGCTGTGCCGATGTAATGATTAAAGAGCATCGGCAGCTTGTCTTAGCTGTACGTGAAAATCCTCTCAGTGCGATTCATTTAGAAAATCTGCTTAAACTATCCAGATTCTCAAACATAACCATTATGCCGATGATGCTGACGTATTATCAAAAACCCACAACAATCAAAGAAATGGAGGATCATCTGATCGGTAAGCTGCTGGCGCAATTTGAACTGTCCTATCAGCCTTTTAAGCCATGGCAGCCAAACTGCTGATAACTTTCATATATATATTAAAAAACCGGAAACATTTGTCTCCGGTAATCATTAATCTGGTGGGCCTGAATGGACTCGAACCAACGACCTCACCCTTATCAGGGGTGCGCTCTAACCACCTGAGCTACAGGCCCACTTGTTAGTGCCCATATATAATACCATAAAGCATTTTAGCTTGCAAGATAAACATTACAAAAAATTGTTCTTAGCCGGCATTTTCTTTGCGGATGGTTTTTAAGCGTTGTCTTGGTTTAAACCTTTAAGTCATGGTATAATAGCTACCATAGGAGGTACATTATGTTACAAATCAATACAAAAGCACCTGATTTTGCACTCGCTGATCAGCATGGCAATATTGTTCATCTCAGTGATTTTCTAGGCAAAAAGGTCGTTCTCTATTTCTACCCTAAAGATAATACACCTGGCTGCACCAAGCAGGCCTGCGCGTTTAAAAGTATGTATGAGGCTTTCCGCAGCAAGGATATTGAAGTGATTGGAATCAGCAAAGATTCCGCTGCCTCACATAAGAAATTCATAGAGAAGTATGAGCTGCCCTTTACCCTTCTAAGTGATCCGCAGACAAATATACTTCAGGAATATGAGGTATGGAAAAAGAAGAAGCTGGCGGGTCATGAATATATGGGCATTGTCCGTTCTACTTACATCATCGATGAAGAAGGCAAGATTCTGCATGCGATGGAAAAGGTTAATCCAGAAAAAAATCCGCTTGAAGTTGCAGCGGTACTGAATGTATGAAAATAGAATTAACCGTATCCAGCTTTGCCCACTGTTATGAAGGTGCAGAATTAAAAGATACGCAAACTTGGCAGGCCGCCCTGATTGACGTCTTAAAAGAAAATGAAATCATGATTGACGGCTGGCAGGAAGATAGTTCAGCATTTGCTGTCAAAGAAATCGATGAGGAATGTCTGGCTGCCCTCGCCCTTTGCGCCGCTTATACGGAAGCGAAGAAGCCGCTGCCCGCTAAATTAAAGAGCGTATGGGATGAGGATAAGATTTATAGTAAAGCGGCCAACAGCAATGATTCAAAATATAAGCAGCTGCTGCGCAGTGTTGATATCTTCCTGCCCGGTAATTTCCCTTATAATTTTGAATTTGCTGATATGAATGAAGAAGTGATGCTTTTTGGCAGTCTTGATGAATTGATTGATCAATGCCTGCGTCTGAAACGCAGTGCATTTAAGGATGAAACATCCATGAATCAAGTAAGTAAAATGGCCCTTGAGGCATTAAATCTTTACTTGGAAATGGCGCAGCTGGCAAAAACCAGTCAACTGCCCCTATTTATTAATTAAAGCTGGCCGCCGCCAGCTTTTTCATATAAAAAACCGATCTGAGATCGGTTTATCCTAAATGTATAAAAGATATAAAAGAAGCGAGATACATTACAGCTGCTGACTTTCTTACAATCGATGAAGATTGATGAATGCATTCTAATGTCGCGCAATACTTATCCATGCCGGTAATTACCCAGCCCTCTTTATAGCGAGGCGCCTTCAAAGTCATCGGCCACATATGCTTGACGATGCAGTCAGCCATCAAAGGTGTAACATCAGCGATTTTACGCGCGTTTTCAAGCGCTACCCGCGGATGCAGAGCCGGATGCCAGCCTTCATGTGTCTTTTCACGCCAATCATAGTGAAACAGATCATGCAGCAAAGCCGCCCTTGTAGCCTCTTTCGTATGCCAGTTAAACTTACGGCAAATCAGAAACGTATAATAAGCAACATTCAAAGAATGCTGGAGTCTTGTTGTATTTAAATGCTGGGAAAACTCATCAAGCTGCTGTACTTCATTCATTGTAAGCAGGTCACTTAATATTTCATTAAACTCCCTGATTTTTGGATTTGTAATGTCATTCAAGTCTAATCTAGAATAAATCGCTTTTTCCAATCTCTTCACCTCTATTTACTAGAATAACATACTGAAAATAAAAGTCAATTGACTTTATCTGAAATCTTTGTGAAGTTTTTGCTTATCTCTTAATTAATGATTACACAATGGTCAGTATGACACCTACAACCGCCAAGCCCAAACCGGCAAGATGCAGAGGCGGCATTGATTCACCATAAAATAGTAACCCGATACCGCAGACGGCTACAATGACTAGAATATTGGCCAGAGGCGGTAAAGTTGTCAAGCTGAAACCATGACGGTAAGCAAGCAGAAAGCCTAATTCATAAAAGCAGATCACCGCTCCAAGTAAAAAGCTAAAGCGATTTACTTTCTTTAACTCAGTACCGATCTGAGCCAAGCCACCGCTAGCCGCAGCAAGCAGTAAAGCACAGAGCAAAGCGACAGCATAAGTACACAGTAAAGGAATAAACGGATTCACATCAGAAGGAATGGATTTTGAGCAGATCTGATACAGCACCCCGGAAACGAGAATAATCAGCAGGGCTATTAATTTCATTTTCAGCCAGCCTAAGAAATAGGAATCAGCATTGCTGATCCCTATGTTCTATCCAATCCTTTGACAATTTCCTGCCATACGTTATCCGCCCGCATTAAACCAAAGTCAGACGCTGAAATCGTCAGCACAAGACGATCTGCCAGCTTCGCCTTAATGTCATCATAGGCATAACGCACCTGCGGCCCTAGCAAATAAACATCATAATCACCGAAATCATTCTCAGCCTCCGCAAGCGCCGTAGCGACAACTTCAATATCCTCAACACCATACTTCTTTGCTTCTTCTTCCAGTCTGACTTTCATTAAGCCGGTACTCAAACCGCCGTAACACATTAATAATATTTTCATCGCTCGTTCTCCTTCTATTTGACGCTGGCCATTTCTTCTTCATACTTTTGTTTATCATACACTTTGATAAACGGAAAGTAAATAAGCGCATCTAATACAATCAATCCCACAATCAGCAGCATTGCCTTGATGTCCAGCGTTGAAAGCAGTCCCCCGATTGGACAGAATATATTCCATCCCGGCTGAGCAATCGTTCTGCCCACCAGACCAAAATACATCGCGCCATATGATATGACACAATTTACCAATACCGCGCCGACAAAAGGGATATACATCATTGGATTCAGCATTAACGGCACACCGAAAATAACCGGTTCATTAATATTGAAGAAAGCAGGCACAATACCGAGCTTGCCGACTGTTTTCAGCTGTTTTGATTTACAGGTCAGCAAGACGATACACAAACCGAAGGTCGCCCCGGAACCGCCGATCATCAGGAACATAAACCAATATGGATCAGTCACAATATATGGAACTGCCGTAGTTGCCGCACCACTGTTGAAAGCAGCGATATTCGCCGTCAGCGCGATGGTCCAAAAAGCTGTCATCGGACCGGTAATACAAGAATCATGAATACCAAACCACCAGAATGTCATAACTAAAAAGGCTAATAGGAAGACACCAGGCAGTGAATCTGTCGCGCTCAATACCGGTGAAAGCAGCACCGTCATCAAAGCCGGTAAAGTGTCACCGGTAAGACTGACAATACCCCAATGCAGCAAGCCAATACCAATTAATGTAATGGCCGTAGGTATCAGTAAGGCAAAGGCCTGCGTTAATGCTTCCGGTACCCCCTGACCTTCTAATGAAATATAACCGACTTTACGTTTAAATAAGAAATGCAGGATTTCAATGGCTATAATGCTGCCGATAATTGCTGTAAACAAGCCGGTACCGCCAAAATAATCAAAGGTCTTGCTGCCATCAGCGCCCAAACCTGCCAAGATCAAAAAGGCAACTGTTGATAGAACAGGCGGCAGAAAGCCCTTCATTTTATATTCCTGTGCTAAGAAATAACCGATAGCCGCAGCCACAAAGATTGACATAAATTCCATACATATCGTATAGATAGACCCAATCGGCGTAGCTATCTGTTCAGCAAATACAGCCCATGCCTGAAAAAAGCTATACATAAAACCAGGCTCTAATGTTGTATAATCAACCGGCGGTGAAATTAACACCAGTGCTAAAGACCCGATGGTTAAAAAAGGAACAATGCTTAAAAATGAATTTGAGATTGCTCTTAAATGCCGCTGCTTAGAAAATTTATTTGCCATCGGCAATAATTTCTTTTCCAGCATTTCTGATAATTTCTTCATATTATCCTCCCTATAGATTCTCTTTTATCTTTTTTTGATACCAGCTGTAGCTCTTTTTCGGAATGCGCTGACAGTCATGCTCATAATCAACATAAACTAAGCCATACCGTTTTTCATAACCGTTGATCCAGCTGTATAAATCCATTGTCGACCAGATAAAATACCCTAAAACATTACAGCCCTCAGCTTTTGCCCGCAGCAAGCCATCTATCCAGCCTTCTAAAATTTCAATGCGGTAATCATCGTCAACTTTACCCTCTGCATTTAATTCATCATAAGTGCCGATACCGCTTTCCGTTATATACACAGGGATATCACCATACATCTGCTTGATATCTTTAAGCATATCGTAAATGGTATCCGGATAGATTTCTGACCCCCATGGATTATACTTAGCCTTTGGATCAAAATCTGTCTCAAACCAACCCTTGATAATACTCGAAGCATGATTGGTCTTATTCTGTTTTCCCTTATTATTCATAAACATCGTCGATTCACCGGCAGTATAAGGCTTAACTAATACCCGATTATAGCTGTTGACACCTAAGAAATCGACGATACCAGCCTGAAATACGGCTTTATCCTCAGCTTTTACATAGTCTAAATTTAAGCCGCTTGCCTGCATCTTGGCAATGAGTTTTTCTGGAAACCAACCCTTAACGATGACATCGCTGACCGCGGTGTTATAATAGAGTTCAGCATTCTCTGCCGCCTGACGATAAGCTTCATTATCAACGCGGATCTGAACGGAGCTTGGCGTATAAACTAAACCAATTTGACCGTTATACTGTTTATCTCTGAATATTTTGACGGCCATCGCGGAACCCAGCAGCATGTGATACAGCGCCTTGCTGCGGCGGCTTACATCATGAACATGCGGTGGATAATTGCCAACGATATATCCGCACATTGACTCATAATCCGGTTCATTGATTGTCGTCCAAAAATTAATTTTATCATGGAAGGCTTCAAAACATACCGCGGCATATTCAGCAAATGCCAAAGCGGTTTCGCGATTCTCCCAGCCGCCCTTTTGATATAATGATTCAGGTAAATCGTAATGATAAATTGTTACAAACGGTTCCACATGATAGCGGCGGCATGTTTCAATGACCTTCAGATAGAAATCAATTCCCTTTTGATTCACGGCCCCTACACCGTCAGGAATAATTCTGGTCCATGACAATGAAAAACGAAACGCATTCTGACCGCTTTTTGCAAGCATACGGATATCCTCTTCATAACGATGATAGAAATCACTGGCAACATCACCGCTGATGCCGCCTTCATTACGCTCACTGTGACAATAAGTATCCCACATAGATAAGCCCTTGCCATCCTCATTCCAAGCTCCTTCACACTGATATGCAGCGGTTGCGCTGCCCCATAAAAATTCACTCATTCTTTCACTCCTTCCATTTTCTTGTAAAGCCGGATCAGATCAGCTGCACTCTGTTTATACGTCATCGCATGCATAAAATGATCCTGTGCATGTACCATCAATATTCCGATGGGTATTTCTTCCCCCCGCATTTCCGCATTCAGCAGATCCGTCTGCGCGCGGTGGGCATTCAGCAGATACTCATCACCGTTTTTCATCAGATTCTCAGCCTCCTCAAAAGCGCCCTTATCCGCTTCCTTGACCGCTGATATAAAACAATCATAAGCACTCCCTGCATTAGCGATAACACTGCAGGCTATCAGCTGACATTCTTCCTTATTCATGATTTGCTGCCACTTCCTTCCACGCCTTCATTCTACGATGCATTGCTTTGCGATACAAATTAACAATTGCGTACCCCCTTGCAAATGTTTGTTTGTTTAATTATGCTCTTATTAGTTAAAATAAATAAGAAGAAGGTGAGTGCATCATGAGCAATACATTAAGTGAACGGCAAAAAAAGATACTTCAATTACTAATGAAATGCCATGGCCGAGCCAGCGGCAAGCTGCTTGCGGAAAACATGAATATTTCATTAAGAACACTTACAAGTGAAATGGCAGAATTAAAAAGAATGGCCTTAGTTGATTCAGATAATGCCGGTTATAAAATCATTGATGATGAATCTTCACTGCAGCTGATGGCCTTAGAAGATACCGACCTGAGACAAAAAATCTTACGACGGCTTCTCAATGCTAATCAAGCTATTGATGTTGATGAGCTCGCTGATGAATTTTATGTCAGCACCTCGTCGCTGCGCAATAAGCTGAAAGAAATTAATAAGCTCATTTGTGAAAATGATCTGCAATTAATTTACGCACATAATACAGTAAGAATCGAAGGTACTGAATTGAATAAAAGGTTCATGATCCGTAAAATGATCTATGCCGATTTCCCCAGTCGAATGATGAATATCGATAATCTGGCAGATTACTTTCATGACATGGATATCAGCAGTCTTTATACTATTGTATTAAGCAGTGTCGAAGCAAATGGTTATTATATCCAGGATGCCTATTCATCAAGTCTTTCATTAAATTTAATTATCGGCTTATACCGCATCAGTCAAGACATTCATACACCGAAGCTGAAAGATGTAGACACTGATTCAATCGAATATAAATTAGCTTCTGAAGTTTGTCATCGTTATACAAAGCATTTTAATAAAACAGTTACCGAAGGTGATATAGCTTATATTACCAGCCTGTTCTGCGGCCAAGTCGTTCATCCAAACCGTGAATCACCTTATGACAGTTATGATTTTGAATTTGAAACAAAGATCAGTTCAATTCTCGCAACTACCTTTGAGAAATACATGTTGGAGGTTGACTATGCCAGTATGGTTCACAACCTTTCACTGCATATCTTTGATCTGATTAAACGCAGTAATTCCAATAATTTTGTCAGCACTCAAATACACAGTACGATGAAACAGAAATGCCCCTTTATTTATGATGTGGCTGTCAGTCTTGCCAAACAATTAGAGGAAGCCTTTCATATAACGATCCCTGATGATGAGATTGGCTTTTTAAGTGTTCATATTGGTTTTATCATTGAGAATTCTATGGATAATGATCAATATATTGACATCCTCTTGATTGCCAATCATTATCAGGGAATCGCCGTCATCGTTATACAAAGCATTTTAATAAAACAGTTACCGAAGGTGATATAGCTTATATTACCAGCCTGTTCTGCGGCCAAGTCGTTCATCCAAACCGTGAATCACCTTATGACAGTTATGATTTTGAATTTGAAACAAAGATCAGTTCAATTCTCGCAACTACCTTTGAGAAATACATGTTGGAGGTTGACTATGCCAGTATGGTTCACAACCTTTCACTGCATATCTTTGATCTGATTAAACGCAGTAATTCCAATAATTTTGTCAGCACTCAAATACACAGTACGATGAAACAGAAATGCCCCTTTATTTATGATGTGGCTGTCAGTCTTGCCAAACAATTAGAGGAAGCCTTTCATATAACGATCCCTGATGATGAGATTGGCTTTTTAAGTGTTCATATTGGTTTTATCATTGAGAATTCTATGGATAATGATCAATATATTGACATCCTCTTGATTGCCAATCATTATCAGGGAATCGCCGAGCATATTCAAAATAAGCTTTTAGAGCGCCATAAAGATATTCTGCGCCTGCACGTGATGGACCCGGCAAGCAATGTTGTGCCAAAACAAAATATCGACTTTGTGATATCAACAGTGCCATTAGAAATTATCGGCAAGCAAATCATCAATATATCGCCTTTCTTTGATGTAGTGGAACGCGCGCAGGTCGATGAAGCGATCGCCAAGTATTTAAAAGAAAAAAAGCTGCGCCGCAACAATGTCTTTCTGACATCATGCTTCAACCCCGCCTTATTTTTTATTGATGAAACAATAACTACAAAACAGGAAGCCATCCAATTTTTAGGGCAGAAAATGGTTGATTTCGGGATTGTCCAGCAAAGCTTTATCGATTCGGTATTTGAACGTGAAAAGCTCTCACCGACATGTTTCTTTGATGCCTTTGCAATACCCCACGCATTAACCATGGACGCAAAAAAAACGATCATCAGCGTACTGATCAACGAAAAAGGCATCCAATGGGATGACACGCAGATCAAACTATGCTTACTGATCGCTATTCAGAAGGAAAATATTCTTGAATTCTCTAATGTATACAATAATACGGTCTATGCACTGTGTGATTATGAACGTTTAAACCGTTTATTCAAATGCACTACTTCTGCTGAATTTGTCAACATCTTAAAACAATAGATAAAACAAATCCCCTGCCAAAGACAGGGGATAATTTTATGATTATAATAAACCTTTTTTATAATTGTTATTTTTTAGATAATGCGTCATTAACAGCCTGAATAATCGCTTTACTTGTTATTGTAGCTTTTGAAACAGTATCCACACCATCAGTTCCATTGTTATCAATAATTGCTTGAGGAAGCGTTTCAATCGCTGGAGCGGATATCCCTTCAGTTTCATTGTGCTCGAGAATTTCAACGTTTTCAATTTTATCGCCATTCATTGTAACTTTGATTACAACATCACCGCCCATACCAGTTCCAACACCGATATATTCATTTTCCTTAGTTTCATACTCTTTTGGTTCAATAACATCTGTAATTTCTCCAAGCGATGCAGGAGTAGAAGCTACTTTTTCATTTAAAACATAGGCAGGCAGCTCAGGTTTCGGAACCGATGCATTCTTACCAGCAATCTGACCAAAAATTAAACATTCTGCTAAATTTGTACCACCTTGATATAAATGAGTTGTCATGCCTCCCATTTCACCAGCTGAATACAGATTCGGAATTACATTACCATTTACATCCAAGATTTCCGCATTAGCATTTTTTCTAGGACCGCCCTGTGTATTTAAAATCGCAGCTTTTACAGGTAATGCATAATACATCACATTATCAAATGCACTCATTGTTTCAGCATCTCTGTCAAATTCTTCATCCTTACCATTTGCTGCAAAGCGATTATAATCTTCGATCGTTTCGGTTAAAATTGCTGCATCTACGCCAATTTGTTCAGCTAAACCAGATATAGAGTCAGATGAAAGAATACCAGACAAAAAGCGTTCAGGAATGAAATTTTTCTCTGCAATTTTATCTGCCTGTGTTTGATCGTAAATTACCCACATTTTTTCAGGATATGTTGGATTGTAATAACTTTCATTCATATATTGATGACCATGTTTTAATGGCTCCGTTTCGTTTAGAAATCTTTCACCACCATTACCAACTAGTACAACAGCACCTGTATTCAAAGGATTCTTTCCTAGCATAGAAAGCATTACACCATTTTCATCTTCTCCGACAAAATAGGAAACACCACCTGTTCCCATACCACCTTCATATACATGCATGTGCCATAAATCCGCACCAACTTCCATAGCCATGCGAATTCCGTCCCCTGTATTATATTGACCGCCAAACTCGGCATAATCAACTAACCCGATATAATCTTGTACCATTTGCTTATTGGATTCAAAACCACCTGTGCATAAGATGACACCATTTAAAGCGCGAATATTCATCATTTTACCATCACGCTGAACTTGTACACCAATAATAGTCTTTGACATTGGATCTTGAATTAAATGAACCGCTGGCGATTCAAACCAAATATCGATATTTTCTGATTTATCTAAAACAGCTTGTTTCATAATTTGATACATGTAAGAATCACTTGCACCTTTATGAAGATTAAACATCCCAATAGATTCACTTCCTGGAAGCTCAGGGAATTCAGGTGAATAGCCTGCAGCCTGCGGTAGCAATCCATTATCCATAAAATCTTCTGAATTCAAGCCATAATTTGTCACCCAATTTTCTTCAATATTGGCAATTTCTTTTGCCATTACTTGAAGAATTTCATCATCAATCTCATGATCGCCAGCCATAGCTTTTAAATAATTATAGGTATTTTCAACATTACCTTTACCATTAATAAATACCTGTCCGGCTACTTTGCTATTTCCTCCTGATAATCCTTCTGACATTTTTTCAACCAACAAAACCTCACTTCCGTTCTCGGCAGCTGATTTGGCAGCTGAAGCACCTGCTGCACCAAAGCCGGCTACTACAACATCATATTGTGCATCCCAGACAATAGTATCTGCATAAGTGTAAGTTTCAGATGCAGATGTTGAGCATCCGGCGACTAGTATAACTGCCGCAAATAAAACCATAAATTTTCTTAATGTTTTCATAATATCCCTCCGCTATGTATCTTAGCATGAGAATTAGCTGGAAAGACTTGATAAAAATTTTAAAAATACGAAAATAAATGTAGTTTTAGTCTTTTAAATATGATAATTTTATAATATGAAAAATAAACTAACTTCTGTACAAACAAGTGAAGTAATCTCTAATAATATGCGATTTAACTATATTCTTTTAGAAGATCACAGTTACTTTATTGAAAGCTACATCAAAAACCTAAATCTGCCTGTTCGTTTTAATATTGAACATTTCCATTTTTGCATCACAGGTCCGGATAAAAAACACATGGAATTTGTTGATGCTGATAATTTACGTGCCAGAGGAAATCAAATTTACAAAATATATGATCAAATACAGGACATATTAAATGAGAACAACTATGCTGGAAATCATTTTTTAATTAAAGTTGATAACTCAAAAAAAATCGGTGTTATTTTTTCACCGTTGGAAAATCCATTATGCCCTCCTTTAGATATTGCTAAAAAAATTCATGCAATTAAACCCTATGTTGAAAAGAAATATTATCGCTATTTAGCAACCTCTTTAGTTACAAATTATGAAGGATATGGCAATATTCATAAAGCTTACAAGGATGCTGACAATCTGAATAAATTCATATTTTTCCACTTTTTCGATCAAATTATAACACCTGAAATTATGACCAATTTATGTATACCCTGCACTTTTTACGCCATTAATCAAAATGTAAACCGTTGGTTAGATGCTTTTTGTAATGGCAATATCAATGAAGTAAATGCCGATATTGATTATCTTTTTTTAGAATTAATTGCAAATAGCTATGATTATCTTCAATTTTCATCCGCCTATTCATTGTGCAAATCACATATCGATTTATTTATTCAGGTATATAAACTTAGTCCTGATTCTTCAGAAATTAAACGAATAGATGCTTATGACGCTATAGAAGACTATGTAAGTGATTTAAAACTGACAGTAAAAAATATTATGAGTCAAATACATACCTTTTTCACACCAAGAGTATTTTTCGCATTAGGTTATATTCAAAATAATTATATGCATGATATTTCATTATCTTCAATTGCAGATTATCTGCATATTTATCCAACCACAATCAGCAGTGAATTTAATAAAGAAGTGCTATGTTCTGTAAGTGAATACATTTCTAACTGCCGTATTCAAAAGGCTTGCGATTTGCTAAAAAGAAGTTCATTTTCTATTGAAATGATTGCAAAAAAAGTAGGATTCACAAGTGAACGTTATTTTTCTCATATTTTTAAGGAAAAGATGGGTTGTGCTCCCAGCCAGTATCGCAGACACAAGTATGCTGATAAATGAATTTAATAGTATTATAATTCAAACGATTTCCTGTATTTATTACGTGAACCAGATTATATAATATCTGCATTCGATTGTTTATTCAAATGCACTACTTCTGCTGAATTTGTCAATATCTTAAAACAATAGATAAAACAAATCCCCTGCCAAAGACAGGGGATAATTTTATGATTATAATAAACCGATAAAGCTGCAGACAATACCTAATACGAGTGTACCAACGATCAATACAACCGGACTTACCTGTTTCTTTTTAAGCAGGTAGAACATCAATAATGTATAACCCATAGGCAGCAGTTTCGGGAAGATCGTATCCAGGAAAGCTTCCTGAATAGATACTTCGATACCGCCGGCAACGGAAATAACCGGTAATAAATCAATGGTTACATAGCTGGCAATCAAAGCACCGATAACGGTAATACCAAGGATTGTCGCTGAGTTTGAAATCAAATCAGAATTTTCTTTCAAGACATCTAATGCCTTTGTACCTAATGTATAACCCATCTTCGTCCAAACAATACGCAGACACCAGATGATAAAGTATACGGCAAAGAAAATGATTGGTCCAATAATCAGGCCTTCCGATGCGAATGAACAAGTGATACCGGCAACGATAGGCAGTAATGTAAACCAGAAAATAGCATCACCGATACCGGCGATAGGTCCAAACAGCGCTAATTTTAAGCCACGAATCAAACCGCGGTCGCCGCCGTTTTCTTCTAATGATACTAACAAGCCCATCAAGAACCCTACAAAATTTGGATGTGTATTGATGAATTCAAGGTTGTCATGCATCGCTGCTTTTAAGCCTTCAGGATCATCAGCATAGATTTTCTTTAAAGCAGGAAGCTGCGCCCATAGCCAGCCGCCAGCCTGCATTCTCTCATAGTTGAAAGAAGCCTGCAATAAGGAAGAACGGATACCCAATTGGGTAATATCTGAATTAGTTAAGATTTTTTTAGATTCCGACATGTTTATTTCCTCCTCCATTATTATTTACAGACAGATTAGCAACGGCTTCATTGATTTCTTCTTTTCTAGCTCTAGCAGTAAAGAAATCATATAACGCGAATGCTGCACCAAGTAAAGCAACCGGCAGCAGATTCGGCATAACGATAAAGTTCTGCATCAAGAAACCAGCAATTAAGAAAGGAATATATTTTGTCTTCATCATAACGCGCAGCAGCATACCAAAGCCGATTGCTGGCAGAATACCGCCGGCAACTTCAAGACCATGTGTTAAAGCCGCAGGCATTGCGTTAACTAAAGCGTTCATCGCATCCTGAGCGACATAAGTACACAGGAATACAATCACACCATAAGCCAGAGCAACAATAGCCATTGTCGTATAATTCAAACGGGCAAATGCGGCAGTATCTGCTTCATCCGCACATTTGTCAGCTTTCGCCATAAAGAATGAGAATGCTGAATAGAAGAATAAAATAACATACTGCATCAAGAATGAGAATGGCAGACACAGTCCCAACGCTGCCTCTGCGTTAACACCTGTTGTGTACGCGATGACTGTACACATAAAACCAGCCAGAACCGGGTTTGGCGGCTGTGTACCGCCAGCCGGTGTTAAACCAGCAAAAGCCAATTCAGTTAATGCACCAGTAGTTAATCCCAGGGTTACATTGCCTAAGATAATACCAGTAACTGTGGAAACGATTAATGGTCTGAAGATAAAGAATGCTTCCAGCCAGTAGTCGATACCAATGATGATCGCCGCTAAAGCCAGCAGCAGACCTTGTATCAGAGTAATTTGCATTTTCTAATCCTCCCTTTCTATTGGATTGTTTCGATAGATTCCCCCGGCACGTCCTGACAATAAACGCGGACGCCCTTGGAAGCGATGTATTTCAGATCGTCCATATCTTTATCATCAACATAGACTTTCTTTGTCAATGCACGCTTGCCATTTGTGAAATGCATGTTGCCAACATTCACTTCCTTCAGCGGTACACCCTGATCAATCAGGCGGCGAACCTCTGCCGGAGTACGAACAACAATGAAAATCTTCTGCTCAGGAGCCGCGTTGGCAATGATCTGAGCCGTATAATCAACGGTAAAGAAACGAATGCCGGCACCTGCTGATTTAGCGGTCATCGCCATCAATGATTGCTGCAGCGAATCCTCGGCAGCAACATCATCAGCAACTACAATCAGGTTAGCTCCTAATGTTTTTGTCCAAGTCATCCCCACCTGTCCATGAACGAGACGATTATCAATGCGTGTCAGTAAAATGTTTGGTCCTTCCATGTTTTCACCTCCTTTACTTCCTTCACTTATATTGTAGCAAAAAGCGTGCCAACTTTTATTGTCGAAGTCAGACACGCTTTAAATCAGCTGTTTTGGATATAATTGTAAATATAAATAATTTCAGCAACCGGAATTTCGACACTATATCGTTCATTTACGACACTGAAACTTTCTTTGACAATTTCAATAAATTCTTTGTGATTGGCAATAAACTCATCCGGGCTTTCCAATAGCTGCACCTCATTTTTAGTTATTAAACGTTCAATCAGGCATGCAAGATGGACATACAGCCCGACCTTTTCTGCCGCCGGCAAAGAATATTGAAGCATTCTTTCAAGCTGACGTACAACCTCCTGAACATCCTCAAGCACTTTCTGAGCATTTAATATTGTCAGATGGTTCACGATATTATCCAAAGAGAAATTTTTAATAATATTCTGAGCGAAAATCTGTACCTGAGCTTCCGTTAAAAAATTACGCATCAGCTCTCGCAGCCGGTTGAGATCATCATTCATCACCAGCTCCTCAAGACCGATAAACGGTATTCCCTCTACCTTGGGATTCATTGTACCGATGATAAACTCTACATTGTAACGGTCAAAGATCCGATCGTTCAAGCCATTTTCTACTAATGTCTGATAATCATAGGAAATAATTTCACCATCAATCGGCACCGGCAGACTGGTAGCCAGCAAATCAGAAATCTTCTCCGCCGCCCCGACACCCGTCGCGCAGACAGAGAGGATTACTTTATTTCTTTCCCGGTTATTAATATAATTATAGCTTGATATATTTTCCTGACTTGCCTTCTCCAATAGGCTTTCAATTGACTTCCCCTGCATGATGCCGGAGCCGATTTCTAAAGCCAGCTTCGTATTAACATTATTGATAATACCAATGTTACAGCCGGTGTTATGTTTAATTCCCTTATAAATTTCTTCCAGTGATCCCATATCAACAAGCAAAACAAGTTCTTCAAACGCCTGTTTCTTTTTAAGATAATCATTCAGCTGATTAGTAATCTTATCAAAGCTGACATCCAGCTGCATATCAATCGCGTCAAAGATATACTGACCTAAAAACTTATTCACCGCCTCTGCAATAGAAGAAGCTGTCGAATAACCATGACAGAGAATCACACCGACCGTATTTTCAGATTCTTTCATCGGATCGGCGAAACCGCGTACCATTAATACCAATCTGAACTGCGTCATTTCATCAAACTCAATATCCAGATTCAGCTTGATATTCTCACTGATTTCATCAGCAATCGCACTTTCTCTCGGCATTTTCTGCTGAACCAGCTCACGCAAAGACGCAATCAATGGTGCGTGCTCCTTAATCCATGTACGGATATCATCCTTCACCTGCGAATATTCATAAACATAGCGTGAAATCAGCAGGATATCATTGTTGCTGACTTTTAATGAATAACGATTCATGATAATGGAAAAAATCTTATCGACAATTTTACGGGTAAAGTCATAATTCGGATTGCTGATTAATCGTTTCTCAAACATCAGATAATCGTTATATTTATTAATTGCATCTAAGGAACTGCTGATCAATTCCTGAAAGGAACAGCCATTTTTCATATATTTCTGATATTCATCAAGAATCTTCGCAAACGCGTCGATCAGCTTGGAGTCGGAAGGTTTGGCCTCATTCAGCCGGCTGATGAAGATCATCGTATCATCCTTTTGATCGATCAAGCGGACATTGATCGTCGGCAGCAGATTCAAAATCGTATCCGGCAGATCATATAAATGAATCTCCAGCACATTCTTATTCATCCGATGATTCAAAAACGCATTGGCGCATGCCGCTTGGATGCAGTTTTTTATACCGCCGACATTGCCGGGGATGCTGTTGTTCATCAATACCTGATAGGTCAGAGAACTGATAGCAATTTCACAGTTGATCTTTGTTGATTCCTTCTTAAAGATACTGTATACCAGCGCTTTCTTCTCATTGATCGGCCTTTCATCAAGCGATGGAATCTTCACTATGATTGGAATCCGCCGCAGCAAGGTTTTAAGCAGTACATCTTCAGGACTCTCCGTTGTCGCAAAGACTAAACGGCATGATGAATGATACCAGTTTTCATTGTCACCGACCATGTGATACACACCGCGGTCCATGAATTGAAAGAGTTTTTCCTGACATTCGGCTTTTAAACAATGCACCTCATCAAGAAAGAGAATGCCGCCGTCCGCTAACTGAATCAACCCCTGATTATCTTTTTCAGCACCGGTATAAGCGCCTTTTTTATAACCGAACAGATTGGCGGTCAGCAATTCTGGATTATTCGCGTATTCACTGCAGTTAACCGCAATAAACTTATCACTTTTCTTCATCAGCCCCACACACACCGCATAATCAGCCATTAAAGAGGCAATCATGCTCTTCCCAGTGCCGGTCGGTCCATTTAATAAAATCGGCAGCCCATTGGGTGGATAGGTGATAGCCGCTTTACATTGTTCCACCACATGACGCAGTGAATCCTTATACCCGATCAATCGTTCAAAATCAATCATCATCGCGTCATTAAATTCTTTAAATGAAGCATAGACAAGCTTATCCAGCTGAGCATCGCATTTCGCAAATACCGCTGCCGCATCAAAAAAATATACCGGCCGGGTATTAACCTTGATGATTTCACCTTTTTCAACACCCTCATTCAAATACTGTGAAGCGGCATTGCGGCTCATCGCGCATTGTTCAGCGAGCCATGAAGCGGTAAATTCTTCACGCTGAGCAAATTCAAAACGTTCGCAGACTTCTTTAAGCAGCTGATATAATTGTTCTTTCATAGATTGACCTCACTTACTGATATTGTATTATTTAAAATGCTTTCTTTCAATCTTATTTCTAATTATGATAGAATGTAAGAAATAAGGATGGATGCTTTATGAAATTAGAAACCCACTTGACGCAGACATTAAAACAGACTCAGAAGCTTTCAATGAAGCAGCAGCTTTCATTAAAAGCGTTAAGCATGAATGCTCAGGAATTAGTCGAAATGATTCAGGAAGAAGTTAATACGAACCCTTTGCTTGAAATTGATGAATTCAGCGCTGATTCAAATACGCTTGATTATGATTTGGCAGCTGAAATGTCGAAAGCCAGTACCACATTAATTGATGAATTATTAATGCAGCTGCATACGTGCCGGCATGTCGAAAACCCACTGCTTTGTGAATTCATCATTTATTCACTGGATAATAACGGTTATCTGACGTTAAGTGTTGAGGAAATCGCCCAGCTTTGTGACTGTACGCCAGAGGTGGTGGAAGATGCCCTTTATCAGGTGCAAAGCTTTGAACCATGCGGTGTGGCGGCGCGTTCATTAAAAGAATGTCTGATTATCCAATGCGCTGAGATGGATACAGCTCTGAAGCCTTATCTGATGATGTGTGTGGATCAATATCTTGATTTAATCGCGGATAATAAATTACCTGAGATTGCCCAGCGATGTGATACTTCTCTTGATACCATCAAAAGCTGCGTGACCTTAATCAAAACATGCAATCCAACACCGGGTGCCGCCTATGCGCCTGCCGCTGCTCTATCAATTCCCGATATTTTTATATCCATTGATGAAACTGATGCGCTGAATGTTACCGTAAAAAATTATACTCAGCAGCTGAAAATCAATCACGCATATGATCAAAGCAGCAATGAGGAATTAAAGATTTATGTAAAAGAATATACAAAACGGATTCAGGAATTAATTGCCATGCTTGATAAGCGGCAGAATACACTCTTTACTATTGTCAGTGCCATCGTCTCCATACAAGCCGGCTGGTTTTTGCATCAAGCTGACCTTTTGCCGATGACGCTCAATGATATCGCTGTCCTCTGCAATCTGCATGAATCTACGGTATCAAGAGCCGTGCAGGGAAAGCTTTTAGAATTCAACCAGCGCTATATTCCCTTGAAATTTTTCTTTAACGCCAAGCTTGAGAGCGGTCAAAGCAGTATGGCTATCCAGCAAAAGCTGAAAAAATTAATTGAGGGTGAAAACAAGCAGAAGCCATACAGTGATGCTGAATTGAGCGCATTAATGAAGCAGGAGGATATTCAGATATCCCGGCGCACGATTGCTAAATACCGCGATCAGCTCGCCATACCTTCCGCTTCTAAGCGTAAGATTTATTAACGAAGTACAAATTTAACCTCATCAAGACCGCTCAGCTTCTCACTGACAGAACCAGGTACATCCTGAATGAAGATGGAAACATTAAATGACTCGATGATTCTCAGTGCTTCAAGATCCGCTTCATCAACATATACCTTGCGGTTTAATGCCATTTTACCTTTCGCAAAATGCATATTGCCGACATTAACGCTTTGAATCGGAATCCCCGCTTTCAGCAAGTCTACAATCGGCAGCGGATCATGTACGATCAGATAAAGCCGTTGATTTTCACTGACATTTGGAAACACCTTCACAAACTCATCGACAGTAAAAAAACGAATATCCGCACCGCTGGAACGGGCAACCGTCCGCATCAGCTTCTGCTGAAGAACATCATGGGCTGCCGCCTCATCAATCACCACAATAACATTAGCACCCAGCGTCATTGTCCATGTAACGCCAACCTGACCGTGTACGAGCCGATTATCAATCCGGGTCATCAGGATATGATCTTTTAATTCCATACTGACACCTCACTTCTAGCTTGATTTTACCAAAAACTTCGGATGCTTGCAAAAGAATTAAAATTAACTTATAATAATGCAGTAAAACAAGAGGAAATTATGACAAAAGAAACATGCTATAAATTTATTAAAACGATCTTCACTTATGGTTCCTTGGTGTTTGTGATCGGGTTAGCCGCCTGGATCATCCGTGACTTCTGTATGATTGATGTTGTCATTCAGGGACAGGAAATGACGCCGACCATTAATGAAGGAACGACAGGTGTGACCTTTCTCTGGCATGAAGACTTTCAGCGCGGTGATCTGGTTTTAATCAAACAGCCGGGCGGTCAGGGATATGCGATTCGCCGCATTATTGCCTTGCCTAATGAAACCGTATCCTGTGTGGATGAGGTCATTTATGTAAATGGTGAACCGCTGGATGAAGATTATCTGGATGCTGACTATGTTAAAAAGATGCAGCGCCGTTACGGTTACTTTACCCGTGATTTTAATGAGGTCGAGCTGTGGACCAATGAGTACTTCCTGCTTGGTGACAATCGTATCGCTGCACAGGAAACTGATTCAAGAGCATTAGGCGCTTATACGGAGAATAGTTTAAAAGGTAAGAATTTAATCCTCTTATCGCCGAATTTTGAAGTTATCAAATAAAAGCTTCCCCCTTATGATATAATATCGTAAAGGGGGTTTTTTTATGGATAACGAACTGCCTGTCATTGATGAATCTGTCATTGAAAAACCCAGGGAGTTAACAAAAAAAGATTTAAAAAAAGAATTTAAGCATCTGGGCGGTGCTTTGCTGTTTAATCTGGTGCTGCAAGTATTTGTAGCTGGCCTGCTGTCAGTGGTAATCCTTGCAATTGCTAAAAGCTATGGTTTCTATCATGTAAATTATAACCTGATGCTGATGGTCACTTTGGTATTTACGCTGTTATGTGCGGATACGATTCCCTTCTTTATCTGTGCTCATCGGCTTAAAATCAAGCTGCGCACTTATCTTGTGAAACCAGCCATCAGCGGCGCTGAAATGGTAAGATGGTTTTTAATTATCATGGGCATTGTCGCTGTTTACAATCTGCTGTCTACCGCACTGATTAATACCTTTCCTAATATTGAATTTCAGCAGACAGGTCTTGAAGGCTTCAGCGCGACTGACTGGATCACCCTGCTGATGAGCTACATTGCGATTGCTGTCATAGCACCGATATTTGAAGAAATTGCATTTCGCGGCTTATGTCTGCATGTTTTTGGCAAATACGGAACTCGTTTTGCCATCATCGCGTCATCGATGCTCTTTGCTTTATTACACGGCAATGTCATTCAAAGTCTGTTTGCTTTTGGTTTAGGAATCCTGCTTGCTTTGCTGACATTAAAAGCAAAATCAATACTGCCGGCAATTTTCGTTCATTTTGCTAATAACAGCATTGCTTTAATTCCTGTGGAATGGTTTGTCTTTCTATTATTCGGTATCTTTATTTTAGGTGGTTTATTCTGCTATTTCACCCATCGCGATATTTTCAAGCTTGATGAGACCGTACCAAATCATCGATTCTGCTGGGATGCGCTGATGGCAACACCGTCGATCTTGATGGTTGTTATTATTTATACACTGATGATCATTTTCACAACGGTGATGTGGTTCATGTAGCTAATATAAAGTCAATCAATTGATTGGCTTTTTTTATACAAGAAAATCATGCCGCTCTGACATGATTTCATTAGTATTTATTGAAATAGCTTAAATTTTAAAACCTAGCTTAATACTTTAACCGGCAAATCATAGCTCAGCTTCCTGTTCAAGCATTTTCAATCAATTCCATTGCCTTTGACAGCACCTTGGCAATAGATTCATTAAAGATAAGATCAGCTCGGCTGTCATAAGCTGTCGCGTCCTTATTGATTAAAATCAGCTGGCTGCCATGAAAATAATCAAGCAAACCAGCCGCCGGATAGACGACTAAACTAGTGCCGCCGACAATCAGCACATCCGCGTTATTAATTGCCGAAATTGCTCCGCGCAGGATTTGCGCATCCAAGCCTTCCTCATAAAGCACCACATCGGGTTTTATGATGCCGCCGCAGGAGCATCGTGGAATCTGTCCCTTCTGTTTCAGCATCTCATTCAGTGAATAATGAGCGCCGCATTGCTGACATGTATTGCGGTGCACGCTGCCATGCAGCTCATACACATGCTTAGAACCAGCTGCCTGATGCAGCCCATCGATATTTTGTGTGATGATAGCATCTAGATTACCCATTGCCTCAAGCTTTGCCAGCACCTCATGCGCGGCGTTAGGTATTGCATTGGGATAAATCATTTCATTAAAATAAAAATCATAAAAGGCCTTGGGATCATACTCATACATTGAATGTGACAGCATTCTTTCAGCCGGATATTTATATGTTTTTTTCTGATACAACCCATCACTGCTCCTGAAATCAGGAATATTACTTTCGGTACTCACACCGGCACCGCCAAAAAATACGATATGTTTCTTCTTCAAGCTTTCCGCAAGCTCTTCAATTTTACTCATTCCGTTCTCCTACCGCATTGATGCAGTCAAGCATTTCAATTATTTTATTCTGATTCATGCGCAGCTGAATATCCAAATCATGCAGCGCATCAACGATTTGCTTTTTTATTTTCATAATCTGCTTCTTAAGCGTTATTACTTCATCTTCAAAGAAATAATCCATTAAAAAATTATCCACGATCTGATCAGCTACCGGCACAAAATCAATTTCCAGCACTGATTCATTCAGCTTAGGACAGCGGTCATAAACAGCCTCAAATTGATCCAGTGTCCGTTTCAGCTGTGCAATCAGCTCCTGCATCGCATTGAGTCTTTCAAATTGCTTGCTGCCCTTGGTTAAAGAAGATTCAAACAGATGCTTTTGCGTCGATGAAAAGCAGCCGTCAAAAACCTCATGAATCAAAGCCAGCGCTTTTTCGCCCAAATGCTGAGCGTCATTGATCCGCTTATTTTCAAGACGGCATTTTTCAATTACCATTTCAAGCTGTTCCAACACCTCATTATCCTGATGTGTAGCCTGCAGCTTCTTCTCCTGCATCAGTTTAAAGTATTGCTTATCAAAGCTGCCCTGTGCCTTTAATTCCTCAACAACACGGTCATATTCAGCCTGCAGCACCGACAAATCGTTTTCCTTCTGCTTTAAATCAAGAATCTCTTTAATCGCCTGATCCTCTTTTTTCTTTCTGAAATTAGAAACCAGCGACGCGATACTCAACCGATAATTATGCTTGCTCTCTTCACTGGCATTAACCCTTGAGCGCATCTTTTCAATTTCCGCCAGCTTATTTTCTAATTGATTTTTGAGACTCTGCTTCTCCAGCTGCAAAAGCTTTGTCCTCTCCATTTGATGTTTTAATTCCACAATCTGCTTATTGATATGTGCCATGAGCATCCCCGCTTTCTAGTCCACACGCGTAAATCGTGCAACCTGCCTGCCATCTCTCTCAATCACTTCATCAAACATCTGCAACGGCCGTATCCAGACCCCGTGATCGCCGTAACATGCCCGATATACCACATATTCCTCTTCGGTTTCAGAATGTTTGGCAATCGTCAGCACCTCATATAAATTACCTTTAAAATGACGGTAAAATCCTGGTTTAATCATCCGTAGTATCTCCCTCAGTTGCCGGTTCAAAGTTTTCATCTTCCTCATCACTCGGCGGCAGCTCACTGTCCTCACGTTTGATATCAATGCTGATGCGATCTTCCGTACTGATCTGTACGACATCAAACAGCCATCTGATCCGCCAGCTTGCCAGTCCCTCAGGCAATGAAGCTGTTGGCAGGAAGTAGGTTGTCTGCATCGTTACATAATTATTAGTATGCGACAGTTCAGTATTGGCAACAAACTCAACGGCACTATCCGCATCGCTGCTGTCTTTTACCATAATAATCGGCGTACCGACCGGTGTTGACAGATTATATGTATAGCTCAGCGAGATCATGATACCCTCACCCAAAAGCGGATCATTAACCCATTCACTGCTCTTTTGAAAATCAAAAATGTAATCTACGACAACACTCGTCTTTTCACTGATCGACACTTCATTCTTTAATGAACAGCGAAGCTCAAACTCGTTGACACCGGTAGCAAATTGATATACGGTTATCGGCATTTCATAGCTTTGCGTATTCGTCACATCAGCAATTAAATTATTCTGTGAATAAAGTTCAATTTTTTCTATCACTGAATCATTGCTGGCAATATCCCAGTAAAGAATTACCGAATTGCCGCCATCATCAAACTGTCCATAAAAATTACGGATCATTGCACGCTCATGAGTATCCTCAGGTTCCTCATCATTGCCCTGCGGCGGCTGTTCATCGACCAGATTGGGCGGCAGTACAATATCGCTGGGTTTATTGATTGACAGCGCATAAACCGCAACGGCAGCCATAACGACAAATATAAATGTTAAAACTGCCACAAACATCTTATTTTTCTTAATGAATTCCATCATGCATATCACCTTTTTCATATTTATTATAACAGAATTCCAGCATTTGCCCACGTTTTATGCAAAGAAAAAGACCCGCAGGTCTTAATCAAATACAGGAATAACCAATGTACCAAAAGTATTTTCAATAAATGTCTTAGTATCAGCGCTCGTTAATGCCTTTTTCAGTGCTTCAATTTTCTCGTCATTCTCATGGCCTTCCTTTACAACAAGAACATTCGCATATTCCTGAGCACCCTCACTGTTCTTATCCTCACTCACACAAAGCTTATCAACGATATCTGCGCTTAATGCATAATTGCCGTTGATTACCGCATAATCAACATCCGGTAAAATCGCTGACAGGTTCTTTGCTTCAATCTCAACAATTTTTATATTCTTCGGATTTTCTTCAATATCCAGAACCGTCGCTGCCAAACCCACACCCGCTTTAATTTTAATCAAGCCATGAGCTTCAAGCAGCTGCAGCGCTCTTGCCTCATTTGTACCATCATTAGGCACCGCAATCTGTGCGCCATCCTTTATATCATCCAGCGTCAGTGTATCCTTAATTTCACTGCTGCCGCCGGCATAGACGCCAAGCGGTTCAAAATGAACCTTCAAAACAGATGCTAAATGGGTTCCGTAATCGTTATTAAAGCCATCAAGATAAGGCTGATGCTGGAAATAATTCGCATCTAGTTCATCATTCTCCAATGCTGTATTTGGGATGATATAATCATCAAATTCCTTGATCACAAGATCATATCCCTCAGCCTTTAATGTCTCTTTAACCGATTCAAGAATCTGCGCATGCGGGCTTGGACTTGCACCGACGATAATCGTTTCTAATTCGGCTGGATCACTTGCCGGCGGATTATTGTTACTGCTGCAGCCAGCTAATAATGCAACAACTAATAAACTTGATAATAATTTTTTCATTTTCCTGTTCTCCTTTTATTTTAATTCAACTTAATGGATGAAAAAAAACTTTCATCCTGAAAGGACGAAAGTTGACTTCGTGTTACCACCTTACTTCACTGATATCTCACAATACCAGCCTCTTCAAGTACGCCTGTAAACAGGTTATACCCTATCGCTTTAACGGGCGAATCCGACATTGCCTAAGCAACCCTCAGCAATGCAACTCCAAGACCATTTTCAGCAGTTATTTCCTTTATCCTCTTGCACCCTGTGAGGACTCTCTGTGAAAGCTTTAATGCCTACTCTTCTCTTCATCGTTTTTGTATGGCACTATTATATCGGCTCGCTGAGCGCTTGTCAATATATTTTCAGAAATATTTTATAAATTTTTTCATATTATGAAAATAAAATCATTTCAGTTTCTTTCTATGAAACATCGCACCAATTACAGAAGCCGCCCCCAACACTAAGGTAATCACTGTAAACACAGCCGCAAAAGCGCTGATTTTATGCTTGTTCTTCATTTCCTTCCTCCCTCTCTGCCGCCTTTTCAAGCACGGCAAATTTTAATATCACCTTAAATAAATCACCGTCAACCAAAACCTTAATACTGCCGCCCTGCAATTCTGTAAAGCTCTTGGCGATTGCCAATCCCAAACCGCTGCCTTCAGAATTTCTGGAAGCATCATTGCGTACAAAACGCTCCGTCAGCTCATCAGGCGCATAAGTAATCTCCGTAGCCGAAACATTCTTGAAGGATACCACGGCAAAGCCATTTTCCTCTTTTAATTCAATGTAAACACGGGTATAAGGCATCGCATATTTGAAAATATTCATATAAAGATTATCAAAAATACGATAGGTCTTCGGCGAATCCAGCATACAGATGATTTTCTGCTCCGGATAAGAGGTCTTAAAGGTCAGATTGCTCGCTTCAATCTTATCACTCATTTCAAAATGAATCTGTTTAAGCAGATCACTTAAATTAACCTCTACTAAATTACACTGCACATTGCCGCTTTCAACCTTACTAATTTCAAACAAATCATCGATGCAGCGTTTCAGCCGCAGTGAGCTGTTATCTAAAATCTGAATGTAATGCTGACGTTCTTCATCAGTAATATTTTCTTTTTGCAGCAGATCAATATAACTGATTAAGGTAGTCAGCGGTGTTTTTAAATCGTGTGACACATTGGAAATCAGTTCAGTTTTCATTTTTGAAGAACGCACTTCCTCTTCGACCGCCTGCTTAAAGCCGGTCTTAATACCCAGCAGATTATCCTTCACTTCACCAAAGACCGACAGATCATCTTCAACCTCAATATCAAGATTGCCTAATGAAAGCTCCTTGGTCACATTTTCAAGAACGTGGAACTGCTGCTGCATGCCGCTGGCAATCCGTCTGATATACTGATAAGTAAAAATCGTATAAAGAATCAGCAGCAACGGCCCGAAAGCCCAGAAGATGCAGGCAATACAGCCAACCAACAGATTCAGAATCAATGCTGTAGCAATCTTTTTATTCAGCTTATCCGAAAGATCCAAGCCTCTGAATACATCAAAGAAAGCACTGATTTTACGGCAGCACCAGCCGATGATCGTGTTATTCATAAAGAAATCAGAGAAGCCCTGAATAAAGATCAGCTTAATTTCATATACCGCAACGGTAACTAAGAACAAATAGATAAAACCGCTGAAAAACAAGATGCTGTTGGTTACGATAACCGCCTTATCCGTTGATATATTCTGCAATATCTCGGTAATAAAATCAGTTGTCCCCATATTTACAAGCACTAAATATGTCCAGCCAAAGATTAAGGAAATACCCAGACTGAGCACGCCAACCATTAATTCAAAAGGACATTTAAGCAGTGCATTGTAGGCAGATAACTCACGCACATGTCTTGTGGCGATAAAGCATGCCGCGGCAATCGCTGCGGTAGTGATTACCATAAAAACCAACATACCCGCATCCTCATTCATTGCTGAATAACCCGGCAGATAGCGTGAATAAATCGTGCCGTCAACCAGCATCTGATAACGCTCATTGCTGATTGCATAAATAAATGTCGCATTGGTAATCGGTTCTACATTGACCTTGCTGCTGTTTTCAGCCACCCCGTTTTGAACGATGGACTCAAAATTAAACGCTGAAGATTCCATCAATGATCCTTTAAAAAACTTAGATGATACTGTCTTCAGCAAATCCTGAGACGCGTTGCTGATTGTAAGATTACCGGCATCATCATAATGCATAATAATATACCACTTAAAATATTTTGCTTTATCATTGCCAGAATTCTTTAAATCCGACAAATCGATTGAATAGCTGCGAGTATCGTTTGATTCGGCATAAAAATCAAGAACTAGATTTTTACGCTGAAGCGTATAATATAAATCTTCAAAATCATCCGGATTTTCCACATTACTGTAACCGCTGATAAAATCATCAAATAATTCAGCGGTTTCCGCATCCGGATTCTTAAGCAAAAGCTCGCTGTAAGAAATATTCTTGCCCGCTTCCAGTGATTTTAAATGCTTATACTGAACGATGTTATCAAGAAATAAATCATCTAAAAAATAATCATTGGTGTCAAGGCTTGTCAGATCAGGTTCATTTTTTTCTGCTGAAATCATCGGTTTAGCAATAACCATGCCCAATGATAACAAAGCAATGATTAAGATTAAAAGAAACCCAAAGAGTTTATTGCTCTTTTTTTCCATAATGTCCTCCTAAAGTTTCTCGATTTTATAACCTACACCCCATACCACCTTTAAATAGTGCGGATTCTTCGGATCGAGTTCAATTTTCTCACGAATGTTACGAATATGCACCATCACCGTTTCGGTATTAATCGCATCTTCATTCCATACATGTTCATATATTTCATCACTTGAAAAGACATGACCCGGGTGTTTGATCAGCATCTGAAGAATTTTAAATTCAATCGGTGTCAGACGTACAGGATTGCCGTCTACACTGACTTCCTTCGTATCAGCATTTAATTCAAGGCCGCCCTGGACATAGATATTATCATTGCTTTTCTCCTGAGAGACCATTTTTAGATAGCGCTGATAACGGCGAAGCTGTGAATTGACACGCGCCAATAATTCCATGGGCACAAAAGGTTTCGTAACATAATCATCAGCACCGATATTTAAGCCCATGATCTTATCCAGATCCTCAGACTTTGCCGAGAGAATTAAAAATGGAAAATCATGATCCTCACGTGCTTTTTTAATCATCGTAATGCCATCCATGACCGGCATCATAACATCTACCAATGCCAGCTGAATATCATCATGCTCCTGAATCATTTTTAACCCTTCGGCGCCATTTTCAGCTTTAATTACATCATAACCCTGTGTTTTTAAATAAATTTCAATTGCCTCCGCAATCTCTTTTTCATCCTCCACAACTAATATCAACGTCTTATCCATAAATACCTCCGTCAGCTTTTTTGTTTAATTTCACCATTTATTGTACCACATCTTTTCAACAACTAAATTATATCGATGAATTCTTTAATAATACTGCAGATAATTCTTAAGAATTTCTAAGGAATATGTCCCCATAAAAAAGACATTCACAAAATGAATGCCTTATTTTACTAACAATCCAGATTATAACGCAGCTTATACTGTTTCTCCGTATCGTCATCGTAATTCTCAAAATAGCGGAAGGTAACCTTCTTTGCTGATTCAGCAATAATGTATACCAGCTTGCCTTTAACCTCTTCATTGGGCTTTAAAGCAATCTCATCCTCAAATTGATAAGGCACACCGAAGTATTCCTCCGCCTCATACGGATCTTCCTTGTCATAACTGATCAGCAGATCATTTTTGGAAAAAGAAAGAATCTCATTACTCAGATTATGCAGGGTGACGCTGGCAATCAGAAAGATGCCTCCCTCATCGACGACATAACCGCAGCATTCCTTTTCAACAATTTCCAGTTTATTAATTTTTAGTGTAAATGTATTCGTCTGAAATTCATTGCGCATTGCCTGATTCGGACAATGATCATTGATCAGATAGATAATCTGTTTTTCATTTGTTGTTTTAATTAGATCCATCTTTTTCACTCCCTTGGTTTAAGTTTAACGAAACAGAAGTGAAAAAAGTGTCGAATTTATTGTTTAATCAAACGAATGCACTCTGCAAATGACTGCTCCTTCATTTCAGCAGCGGCTGCTTTGAGTTCATCGATTGCTTTCAACGCTTTTTCAGCTTCTTCTTGATCTTCAAGTGTCTGAATATTAATAAATACATTTAGATAACTGCTTGCTGCACACGCGTCACAGAGAATAACTGCAATGGCGCAGTCACTGACAGCCTTCTGATTGCCGTAAGGCATCATCTGTACTAAAAGCGACATTGCCTCAACCGCTGTCTGCATCGTTTTAAACGGTACATCAATCGCTTTATGAATCGCCTGCTGAATCAGCTGCGCATCCTTTTGCCGATAGGCATCAATCACTGACTGATAAGCCTCCATATCAGCTGCCGCCAATCCTTCTAAAACTTCACGCATACCGTTTAATTTTTCAAAAGACTGCATAAAATTCTGCTGAACCGCCTCATCCTGAGCCAGAAAAGCCTTGCGCTTAACGCTTAAATGGCCATACATCCGCCCAAGACAGAGACCAAGCTGTGCCACTAATGCTGCTACACAGCCGCCGCCGGGCGTTGGTGATGCACTGTCTACCTGATTTAAAAAGTTGTTTATCGTTTCGTTATTCATCTTGCACCTCAATCATTTTCTCTTACATAATACTAACACAAATCTATGCTATAATACAGAAAAAGGATGTGAGAGAAATGTTTGAATGGATTAAAAAATTAATGAAAGAAGAAAAAACAGAAGAAATAAATCAGGACAACCGGCCGCTGCTTGTGACGATTCACGGATTTGGCAAGCGCCGGCGGCATGAAATGGATCAGCTTCAGGAATTTCTTAACGATAAAAATATTGAATTGATCAGCTTTGATATGTATGATTTAACCGATGAGAAAGACTGCGATTGGCAGCAATGGGTCAAACGAGCTAAAGCTCAGCTTACTCAGGCTCAGCTCAGCAAACGGCCGATTTACCTGCTTGGCTTTTCCATGGGCGGCGTTATCGCTTCCTATCTTGCCACCTGTTATCCGGTTGTAAAGCTGATTCTGATTGCCCCTGCCTTTAACCACTTTCATTTAGAAAATTATACGAACATGGTAATTAAAGGAGCCAGCGGTTTAATCAGCAGTTCTAAAAACGACGGCAAAGAACCCTCATTGCCTAAATCATTCTATCCGGCATTTATGGAATGTGTAAAGCAGCTGAAAGCTAGTATTGCTAAGGTATCCTGTCCGGTGCTGCTGATTCACGGTGATGCCGATGAGGTTATCCCGCCAAGAAGCAGCGTGTGGGCTTTTGACATGATCACTCATGAACAAAAACAGCTCATTTTCCTGCATTTAGGAAAGCATCGAATACTAAATGATGAGCATGTGCGAGACGCTGCCTTCCTGTTGATTCAAGATTTTATTGAAGATCGGCTGATGCCTTTATAGGCACAGCTTTTTTTCATATCTTCTGTCTCTATTTTAGCACTGCTGTTAAAGATTTGTACTTACACATCTGTCACATCAAGAAAATGATCAAACATAAATTAAAAAAAACGGCGTTTAGCCGTTTCTATGTGCAAGATTCAAATCATAAAACTTTTGCGGCAGACGGGTAAAGAAATTATCTTTGCCGCTGCGTTTAGCACTGATCAAAAAACCGGTTACTACTAAACCGCCCGCAACGCAGACCAGCATATCGGTAATGGTATCATGAACTCCGCTGGTATAATGATTGATTGCATCATTATTAAAGAAAATAAGCATTGCATATTCATAAAACTCCCAATAAACAGCAATTGCTGTATTCACCGCATTAACAAAGACAAGAAATATATGCCATTCCTGAATACTGTCAAGCTTGGAAGATCGTTTAAGTATCATATACAGCAGATAAGCGATTTCGATGCCGCAGAAGCCAAAGCCAAAATGAACAACCTTATCAAAATAAGGGACACTGTAGCCGCCTAAGCATGAACCAATCAAAGAGGCAAAGTAACAAAATATAAGATTAATAATATAGATTTCACTGATTGGTTTCCATTTAAAGAGCTTAAACAACGCCGGTACGATCAAAGGGCAAAGAATTGCCACAAAGGTCATATTAAAGCGGGTATTCATCGCGCGGTCAGGAAAATTGACCACAAAGGAATAGATCAGAGTAGCAGCATAGATCAAAGCGGCAAGCGCTAAACTGCGTTTTTCTGTCTTGGACATATTAATGCTTCATCTCCTCAATTAAATCGAGCTTCATTTTTAATAATTCCTCAGTCAAGTCTACTTTATACACCTGAGGGTACTCAAAACGGAAATATTCATCCCATAAATGAGAAAGCTCCTGCTGACTGTATCTCCTGATTTCATTCAAATCAGGCACTTCATACACAAGCCGCCCATTTACAAAAATCGGCTCATAAAGATCACGGATCACAAACGTACCGCGCTTCAATGTTTTCTTTTTCCAGACATTATCCGGATGGCAGATCGTTAAATCCTCGTTTTCTGAAATTGGATGGCCGTGAATTGTCATCAGATCCGCCAATGCCTTATGATTTTCTTTGTCATAGATGCGATAAAGATCTTTGAACCCAGGATTGGTCATTTTTTCAACATTTTCACTCAATTTGATCTTAGGAATCATTTGATTGTCTTTAATCACTGAGCTCATCTTATAAACACCGCCGAAGACCGGTGATGATTTAGAAACAATCATATTCTCCCCGACCCCAAAGGAATCAATTTGAGCGCCCTGCTCAATCAATGATTTTATGATATATTCATCAAAAGAATTGCTGGCAACGATCTGGCAGTCTTCAAGTCCCGCTTCATCGAGCTGTTTGCGGATTTTCTTTGACAGATAGGCAATATCGCCGCTGTCGATGCGTACACCCTTTAAACGATGCCCCATAGGTTCAAGCACTTCTTTCGCAACTCGGATAGCATTCTTAACGCCGCTGTTGAGTGTATCATAGGTATCAAGCAGCACTGTGCAGCTGTCTGGATAAGTAAGCGCATAGGCCTTAAAAGCTTCATATTCAGAATCAAAAGACTGAATAAAGCTGTGTGCCATAGTACCGGCAACCGGTATATTGAACTTTTCCCCGGCATAGGTTGTCGCCGTCGCATCAACACCGCCGATATAAGCCGCCCTAGCACCATAATTAGCAGCATCAAAATTATGCGCGCGGCGCGCCCCAAACTCCATCACAATTCTGCCCTTGGCAGCACGGACAATACGGTTTGCTTTTGTCGCAATCAAGGTTTGATGATTAATTGCCAGCAAAAAAGCAGTCTCAAGCAGCTGAGCTTCAATAATTTTAGCTTTGACACGCACCAGCGGTTCATTAGGAAATACCGGTGTTCCCTCCGGCACTGCATATACATCGCCGGTAAAAATAAAATGACGTAAATAATCAAGGAATTCATCACTGAATTTATTCAGACTTTTTAAATAAGCAATATCTTCATCCTCAAAATGCAAATTCTGTATAAAGCCAATAATCTGTTCCAAACCGGCAAAAATAGCAAATCCGCCATTATCCGGATTACGCCGATAAAACAAATCAAAGGTAACGATCTTGTTGGCATCAGGTGCATTAAAATAGCACTGGCTCATTGTCAATTCATAAAAATCAGTGACTAAGCTTAGATTTCGTTTGTCACGAAAATCAAATTTTTCATCATAAGTTTCCATTTTCTAGCCTCTCTATGGTTATTTATGCAATGATAATTGCTTTACTATTATACCACTTTATAGTCAAAAAGCGTACAGAATGTTGCGATGTGTCAAGACACCTAAAAAGATTGGCTGCTTATTTCAGCTATCATATCAAAAAACTCGATTTTAAGTATCATATCGCAGAATTGACGCCATTCAGATAATTTATGGTTTTTGCGGCTGTGATAAATATTAAGCAAAGTTTCAAAATTCATCGTACAGGTTCTTAACTGATTAAAGCTGCTTGGCAGCAGTTGAATCATCTGAATCCATAATTCAGGATCTTTATCAATTAAGTATTGCTGGCGCAGCTGTTCAATCTGATCAAGATAATTTTTAAATAACGCAAGTCGTTCAGCATCCAGCTTTTCACAGCTGAACAGTGATTCATTTATCTCTTTCTTATGAATCGTATGCATCGTACTTGTTGAATTGGCAACAGTTCCTACTTTATATGTATCAAATTCCTTCCACCAGTAAAGCGGAGCCGTTATATCTAAGGACACAAATATTTGTCTTAAAAATTTACGGTGATCACTGCCAGCCGCGCAAAGCTTGCGGGCTAATTTTAAATCATTAGGGCCAAGAATGAACTTGCCGTCTGTAGTTATACTATCACTTTTTTCCCAGCTATCCAAAGGATTACGCATACCGCGCAGCGCATTTTCAATATTACTTACTGTACAATTTTTAATTTCAATCATATTCTATCTCCTAACATTATTTTTAAATTATAACAAATAGTTTCACCAACTGAAAGCACAAGAAAATGATTTCCTTCAATCCTTCAGGAAATCATGCCATCAATGATGACACCCAGCTGCCTTTCTCGCGGCGCTGATCCTTCCTGTATTTCAATGTCTCTCTCCTTCTACCTACCGGTATTGGAGTCGCACCCGAGCAAATCCATACAGGAACTCTTTTGATCAGTTCAATGATTTCCATCAAGTAAACAGCCTTTTCTTCTAGTTTGGGTCTATTCACTTTGATTCATTGAACTGATTTTTATGTTATCTGAATAATGCTAATATGGCGGTTAGCTGACATTCTTTAATACTCGCTTTTCCTATCTTTTTACCAACCGCTGCCCATTGCTCTGCTTGTGTTTGCTTTTCTTTTACGAATACTCGATATTCTCTTAATATCTTCTCTTTGTATCCGATCCCTTTTCTTGCAATTACATAACTCGCTGCCTGATGCACACTCATTCCCTTATCCCGTACATACTTCAATTTACCTATCAGTGACGTATAGGCTGGATCAACTTTGATCACTTCAACACCTTCATAAGCAGCTTTTCGTTCGATGGCTTCTATGATTTGTGCATAAGCAAACTCACTCAGCATTCGATTCAGTCCTTTTGGCTGATAACGCTGCTTCCGCTTTTTATCACTAAAGTCCAAGGCTTCCATCACTAATGGTTTATGGGTATGTACACATTCATGAATGATCTTACTCGCTGTTTCCGCAATCTCATGCTTTCGCTGATTCCTTGTCTTTCCCTTTAACTTCATCGGCAGGATCTGCTGTCTGCACAGATTGCCTTGCCGATCGATGTGGGCAACCGCGATATGATCCACATTGATATCGATACCGATACTGCCTTCTTCCTTTTTGGTCATGATCATTTTGGGTTCCACCTCAATGATTGCTTTGATGATGAAATATTCACCATGATCATAGAGTTCATAAGCTACAGCTTTACCGGCAGTATTATGCGGTAATCTGACTGCTCTTTCTAATTTCTCTGCATGATGATAAAAACGAATCGGTAAATGAACTTCTTTCTCTGTGCCTCGATAAACCATGATCCCGGATTCAAGATGATATTTGAAGAGATTGTTGCTGTATTTTCCCTGCCGTCTGCCAGGTATCAGCATGCGCTTTCTTCGCTCATACCGATAAGCTTCGAGATCATGATGTAGCTTCTTCCTTGAACCAAAGCAAGCGGCTTTTACGCCTAAGTTCAAATGATTCAGCTTATCCGTTTCTCGGTTTAGTTTAAAGGTCAGTAACCCGATTCTATGTTTTAACTGTTTGATATTCGGACTGACGATCTGTACCTCATACAAATAGTCTGTTTTACTAGTTTCATGTTCCTTGCTTTTTTGAATTAATTGTTCTTTCTGTTTCTGCCAGTTCTGTAAAGACTTGTTATCCTTGCGAATCTTCTCTTTGATTCTCTCAATCCGTTTAGTACATGCTTTCTTCAATTGCTGATTGATTTCAATATTACTTTTAAGCAGGGCTCTGGCTTCATGGATTGCAGATAAAGGAAAGTAATCATTCGTACCATATCTTGCTTTTAACTGTTTTTCTAAAGAGACAGCTTCTTTGAAACCATGAAAACAAGTTAAATAGAGTTTCTTATAAGCTGTATGAAGCATAGAATTATACAGGATCAAATCCTTCTTAATACAATTCGCATCCTCTTCTGATAACTCTTTATAATAAAAGCGATTTGAATAAGATAGACACTTCATTGATGTTCCCCCCCCTTGAACAAAAAAGCATCCACTGAGATTCGATTGATACAAAGGAAACTAGGTGATGCTTATATGAAATTTAATGATTAAATAGATTGTTTTTTATTACTTATAGTATACCATATTCACACGATGATTTCATCTGTTTTTATTATTTTTTAGATACCTCTTCATAATGAGATATCGGTACTTTGATGCTTGAAAATGAAATTTCCTATATAACAAAAAAAGCGATAACTCATAATGAGTACCGCTTGTTTCATTAAATGGGGCGACTGATGGGATTCGAACCCACGCATGACGGGACCACAACCCGCTGTGTTAACCGCTTCACCACAATCGCCAGATAGTTGCTTAGCGAGTATTATTATATCTAAAAGCAACTAATTTGTAAAGCCTTTTTTTGAAACTTTATAAACATTTTCGTGGATTCCATATAAGATCAAGAAAACACTGAATTAATAACGATCGGCTAAGCCGCTGACAGCTTATATAATGAATAGAAAACCTGCTTACGATCAAGCAATTCATCAAAGGTGCCGCTCTCACACAGCGTTCCATGATGCATAACTAATATTTCATCAAACTGCGCAAGTGTTTCTGCCTGAAGCCGATGTGTCACACAGATACATGTCTGATTCTGGATTGATAAAATAGCTTCCTCAACCTTTTGCGCTGTTGCGTTATCTAAGGCTGAGGTTGCCTCATCAACAAACAGAATCGGCGTATTTCTCAGCAATGCACGGGCAATCGCTACCCGCTGACGTTCACCGCCGGACAAGTTTTTGCCGTTTTCACCGCATCGATATGCCATCCCCTTCTCTTTTGAAACTTCTGCTAAGCCGCTGATTGCAATCACTTTTTCCAATTCATCTTTATCAAAATCCTTATACATTGAAATATTAGCATGCAGTGTATCATCAAAAATAAACACATTCTGCTGAATCAATGATAAACACGCAGATAACGAGGCTGAACTGATCCGATTAAGCGGCTGATCATCATAATAAATATTGCCGCTGGCGGCGTCTATATAGCCCATTAAAAGATTCAGCAGAGTTGATTTGCCGCTGCCGCTGCTGCCGACAATGGCATAGCGTTTATTCTTCTTAAAAGTAAAATTAATACCTTTAAGTATCGGCTGATCCGTATAACCAAAGGTTAGGTTTTCAACTCGAATTGCCTCATTAAAGGCCGTAAGCTCATCATGCTTAGTATCCGGCTCACAGGCCATCAAAGTCTGCAGCCGTTCAATCAGTGCCGCACCTGCTTGATAACCGCTGTATAAAATAGGCAGCTGCTGAAGCGGTGCGATAACATAATTAAGCAGCTGAATAAAAGCAATCACAGCTGCAGCTGAAATTTCACCCTGAATGGACAGATACGCGCCATAACCAAAAACAAGAAAATTAATGATTGATGAGGCAAGCATAGAAAGAACTTGGATAAAATAATTTAAACCGCGGCGTTGTTTTTTATCCGTTTCAAGCGATTGATTTCGCTGATTGAATAATGTCTGAATTTCCTTTTCAGACTGAAAACTCTTAATAATGGAAAAACCGCCGAATAAATTTTTAACTAAAGAAGTAAAAGCGCTGTTGCCCTCAGAGATATTTTTTTCCTTTTCAGCAAGCTGACTGCCAAAAATTATAGAAATCAGAAAAGGCAGAAAACAAGCAAATAAAACACATAAGGCCAGTTTCCAGTTTAAATAAAGCATTGCCGCAATACCGCTGATCAATAAAGACAAATGAGTAAAAAAACTGATTCGGGCACTCAAATAATTCGTCTCAATAGAATTAATATCATTGGTCAGTGAGGAGATATAAGTTCCCTCATCCGCTTGCTGAAAAGCTGTAATACTTTTCTTTAAATAGCGCTCAAAGCATGTTTCTTTAAACTGAATCAGCGCTTTTTGGATATATCGGTTAGTAAAACTATTAGCCAGTTGGGTTATCAGCAGATAGATAAGCAGATAAACGATACAGATTACCAAGAGTCTAACCAGCTCAGACAGTGTACCGCCGCCGGCAATTTCCATCAATGCCTTCAATATGAACGCTAACGCGATTGACAGAAAGGATTGGATGATTGTCAGGCATACAGCCGCTGTCAGATTTAACTTATTATGCTTATTAAATTGTTGTTTGATATTCATTGATTCATTCATTTTTTCTTCCTTTTCCAGAAAACAAGGGAAGATGACGATCATTCAGGTTCATATAGTAGAGATTCGTTTGACTGTCTATCAATGCCTTGGCAATAATTAAAAATGGCAGGATCTGATTATCGCCGCTCAGCTGATAAGAAATCAGCAGTTTGTCCTCAGTCTCTATTTCTGTGCGATAGAGCCAGCTGCGATCTGTCATTTCATCTAAAATCATCAGCACTGCCGCTTCTTCGATCTTCAGTCTTGAGACAATCAGTGAAGCTGTAAAGCTCTGCGCTTTATTCGCAAAAATGAACAGCAGAATCTTAACCGTATCAGGTTTCGCAAGGAAGCTGAATAGTTCAGTATAGTCTGCGGCGTCAGCCAGCTCCTGATTAAAACCGCCCTTGGGCTCAGGGAACAGCATGAAATAATGAAATTCCTTTTTCAAAAGCATGTATGCCACTCCCTCATCCAAGCTGATCAGTGATTTCATAAACATTTCAGACTCCTTGGGCAGCTGCGGCAGGTTATCATAATAAATATTTTTCACAAGATCAATACCGACTAAACCGCGGATCATCGCCCAGCATATTTGAAAGGCATGTTCAAAACGTTCTTCTTTTGATTTATTAATTAAATCGATCAGTACATCGTCAAATATATTACGGGCAGCCGTCTCGCTGCGGCCATAAAGCGAATCGATACTGACATGAAAATAATCGGCAAGCAGCGGCAGCATTTCCGCATCCGGACTGCCGCCATGTTCCCATTTAGAAACCGCCTGCGTACTGACATTTACTGCCCGGCCCAATTCTTCCTGAGTAATTCCTCTTTGTTTTCTTAATTTATAAATTGTTTCACCTAAATTTGTTTTTTTCATCAGCGCGCTCCTGAATATATCAATTGATAATTTAATTATAGGTCTTCTATCGGTTGAATACAACCAACTATTTCACCATAAAAATCAACCATTAGTTTAATAAATCAATCATCAAGAAAAAAAGACTCAAAATGAGTCTTCAAGCTAATATTTAAAACAGTTCAGTTCATGATCATCGATGATCCCAATCGCCCCTAAATAAGAATAAACTGTAATGCTGCCCATGAATTTCATGCCGCGGCGGATCAGGTCTTTGGAAATCATATCAGAAAGCGGTGAGGTTACCGGTATTTGATCATCAGTATTTTTAATCACCTGACCCTTGGTAAAACTCCAGATATACGCGTCAAAGCTGCCATATTCCGCTTGAATCTGCAAGAACACCTGACTATTGGCGATCATCGCGTTAAACTTGCGGCGATTGCGAATCAGCCGCGGATTACTCATCAGCTCATTCAGCTTTGTCTCATCATAGGCAGCAATCTTCGTGCAGTCAAAGCCATCTAACGCTTCTCTGAATGCCTCACGCTTTTTCAAAACGATAGCCCATGATAAACCGGCCTGAAAGGATTCCAGAATCAGCAGTTCATATAAATGCGCGTCATCATGTGATGGAACACCCCATTCATGATCGTGATAAGCACGCAGAATCCCTTCTTTATCATTTGCCCAGCGGCAGCGGCTGCATGGTTCACACATTATCATTCACCGTAAAACCGGCGTGATTGCCCCAACCAAATTCTCCGCAGCCAGCGCCAAGCTCAAAGTGATATTTTGCTATGCCGAGATCTACCTGTTCAATTTTACGTTTTTCAGGAATAGAAGCATATGCCGTTGATGCCTTCCATGTAAAGATGACTGGCTGGGCATTTAATGCAGAAGGTGCCAGCAAAGCCGCCTCAACACCATATTTGAACCACTCAGGCGGTGTGCCTTCCAGCTTTGTACACTGAGCATATGTTTTATGCCGGCGATGAATCACTGAAGTAATGACTTTCTCTTTCATTGATATTGTTTCTTCTCCATAACCAACGGCAATTACCGCCACCAGCTCCTCATGCGGCAGCAGCTGACACCGGCAGTCATTCTTAGAATAAGTACCGCCCACCCAGCATGTGGCAAGATTGGAAGCCGTTGCTCTCAGCACCAGCATCTCACCATAATAACCCAGCTTCTCATAAAGATAAGGATCATCACTTGAACCCACTAGGGCGATGAGATGACGAACACCGCGGAACATGCCATAGCTCTTCTTTAAAGAATCAAATGCCTCCGGATTATTTAAAAGCAGCTGAATATGCAGACCTGCCGTTTCATTAATCTGATCAATAGCACTCACCAGCATATCGGCTGGAATCATTTTATCCTGAAAGGATCTTCTTGAATGACGCATTTTTATCGCTCTTAACAGCTGTTTATTCTCCATCCTATTCACTCACTTTCAGCCATCATCAAAATCATGGTCTTGGTTTTAGTATATCACAGGTTTATTCCTGATACGCATAAATCATCAGTATTCTTCATTGCATTAAGCTTGCTGCTGAGCCATTGACAGCCTGCCCATTAAGATATATTTGCCGGAAATTTCCGTTACATAACGCAGAACCAGATGCAGACAAAGCCGCTTGCCCTCAGCAGGCAGATAGGTATAATCAATTGCCTTACTGGTTTTATCATGAATCGCGTTTCTGAATAGCTCAATCATCGCCTCTTGATCCGATGCGGCCACTAGCTGAAGCATATCCGGTGCTTTTAATGCCTGATCCTCATAGCCAAGCAAATTATAATAACTCGCGTTAACCCGGATCAATTCTACTTTATCTTCCGCAAATTCATAAATAACCGCCGCCTCATTGCTTGAATTAAAGAGCTTTTTAATCTGCGGATCATTTAAAAACAGCTCATCATAAATATGCTTACTCTCACGATAACTGTCAAAGCTATGTATTTGATAATGTCCCTACGGCAGATATTTAGTCTCATAATATTCAACAGGAATTGGTTTTTCATAATAATAGCCCTGCACATAGTCACAGCCTACACTGCGTAAAAACGCAACCTGTTCCATCGTCTCTACCCCTTCGGCAATAACTGGAATATTAAGCCATTTGGACATTCGAATCACCGAAGCGATAATATTTTCACCGCGGCCGGCAATTTTAGTTTTTGATAAGAAGCGCATATCGATTTTCAAAATATCAACATCCATATCCTTTAAAATATTCAGCGATGAATAGCCGCTGCCAAAATCATCCATCATGATCGTAAAGCCATGCTTTTGAAGACGCTCAATCGTCTCACTCAGCATGATTGGATTATCCGTGTAGGCGCTCTCGGTCAATTCCAGATTCAGCAATTCAGGCACAATCTGATATTTACGAATTAATTCAAGAATCATATCGACCAATTTAGGATTATATAAATCAACCCGTGAAATATTGACTGAAATCGGATATGGCTGATAACCATTATCCAGCCACTTTCTCAATAAGATGCAGACTTGTTCCCATATATAAAAATCAAGCTTGGTGATAAACCCGTTTTGTTCAAAGATGCCGATAAAATCATTGGGCGCCATAATACCGCGCTTAGGATGATTCCATCGAGTCAGCGCTTCAGCCCCGCATGGCTTGCCATTTTGAATATCAATCTTAGGCTGCAGATAAATGATAAATTGATGGTTTTCTAACGCTGTATTCATCTCATTGATGATTTCCTGTTCACGCGCTAAAGCGACACTTAAGCTTTCATTATAATAGGCAAAGCATTTAACATAGCTTCCTTTGCATTGCTTGGCAGCTAAAGCCGCCCGGTTATACATTGACTCAACCGATAAAGAACGATCCTGAATTAGATAGATGCCCATTGAAGGTACAATATCATAATCTGTATTATATTCATAAAGATAATTGCGGATCAGTTCAACAAGATTGGTTTTATTCAAATCAGCATAAGGCAAACAGATACAGAAGATATCAGATTCCATGCGGCCATAGGAGCAGGCGGCAAGCTGACTGGCAAATACTTGAATTCTATTCGCAATATAACACAGCAGGCGGTCACCTTCATCAGTGCCGAAAAATGAATTAATTAATTGAAAGCGATCAATATCAAAGCGCACAAAAGCATACAGCTGCTCACTGTCTGCTTCAATCATCTGTTTAGTCACCTCAAAAAATTTAATTTTATTATAGATACCGGTAAGACTATCATATTCCGCTAAATATCTTAGTTGCCTGAATGCGGTCAGCTGAGATCGTTCGACGGCATTTTTAATGCGCAGCAGCAAGACTTGATTCTGATAAGGCTTGGCTATAAAATCCCATGCGCCCTGCCTTAGCGCGCAGACCTCATCTTCCAGCTGACTGCCAATTACAAGGATCGGCAGGCGCTGATCCGCTTCTTTTACTTTTAAATAATTAAACAGGCGCTTGGAGCGTTCGCACGAAAGATCAGCCATTAAAATGACTGAAACCGTGTCAGCATTGGCTTTCAGTAATGAAATAGCCTGCTGTTCATCAACCGCGCTGATCACCTGATATGCTTCATCAAGCAAAGCTGTCAAAGACTGAGACTGATCAGTCTGCGGCTCAATTAATAATAACGTTGCTTTAGATACCATATAATGCCGCCTTCCTAAAGAAAGTGGAACTTAACCTTTTTAGCTTTATCATCCTTATGCCCGCTCTCTCTTTTCACTTCCCAGGTTTTATGAATTTTTATGTGGCTTCACTTTTAAATATGTTTGATAAAAGCAAAATAACACATACTAACATTAATATTGTAGCATATTAAAAGGCGGTGTCAATTTTAATTAATCATTAGTGATAATGTATTACCTATCAAGAAAGTGTAATATCAAAGATATAGGAGTTGATACTATGATCGCCGATCGAATCAAGGAATTGCGTGAGAAAAATGACATGACACAAAGTGACTTAGCCCGTAAACTAAGTCTGACAAGATCGGCCATCAATGCATGGGAAATGGGCATCAGCGTACCGTCAACTCAGTATATTGTCGAATTAGCTCTGCTGTTTAACACATCTACGGATTATATTTTAGATATGAGTGATGAATTACTGATCAACATTACTAATCTTCAGGATGACGAAAAGGAATTAATCTTTAAGTTACTCAACTATTTCAGCAAGCCTTGATTCATCAGCATTTAAGCTTCGTACATTCAGACCCTCATAATATGACATGATCTGTTTCAATTTCGCAAGATCATCATTAAACGCTGTCGCACTGCCGCATGCCACCCCCATCCGCAGTGCTTTTTCATAGGATTTACTCTGCATATAGGCAGTTAAGAAGCCAGCAAGCATCGAATCACCGGCACCGACACTGTTTTTCACTTCTCCCGCCGGTGCGCTGCAGTAATACAGACGCTGCTGTTCATCTAGCAAAACCGCTCCGTCTTTGCCTAATGACACCAATACATTTTGAGCCTTCCGCTGACTGCAGAACATCATCGCGTCACGCAGCTCATTGAGGCTATGGATCGGCCTTTTCCAAAGCTCACACAGCTCACTGAGGTTGGGTTTAATAAGCCATGGTTCATATGCCAGACTGTTAAGCAGTGCTTCATTGCTCATGTCAACGATCAGACGAACCCCTTTTGATCTCAATAATGATAAAATCGAAGCAAATGTTGAACTGTCAATGCCCTGACAAAGACTGCCGCACAGCGCAGCCGTATCATCTTCATTCATCGTATCAAGAATTTGTTTTAAACGCTTGATAACCATCGCATCCGCCTTCGGACCGGCACCGTTGATTTCCGTCTCTTCACTGCCTTTCAATTTAATATTAATGCGTGAAAAACCTTCAGCCATAAATATTAATTCATGATCGATCCCTTTTTCATTCAGCAGGCGGTCAATTTCCAAACCGCTGAAACCAGCAGCCAATCCGATGGCTTTATTGGCGATGCCAAATTCATTTAAAATTCTGGATACGTTAAAGCCCTTGCCGCCAGGATAAATCTTTTCTGCCTGTGAGCGGTTAGTTTCACCGTTTTTTAATTCATTAACCATCATTACATAATCTAAGGATGGATTTAAAGTTATCGTATAGATCATCAGTTGCCTCCTTTCACCACAGACGGGTGCTTTTCTTTAGTGTAACACAAAAGTCAGGCTCAGGCTGATACTTTATTCGACAGCGGTATCTTCATCGAAAAAAAAGAGTACCCTTCCGCTCATCTAAAAGGGAAATGTACTCTTATGATAATTTAAAAATTAATTGCCTTTTTTTCTGCTTCTGCCGCCCGCTGATCTTTCTTGATATTTTCATCAAGACCTAACGCATAGGCACAGCCAGCAGATGCTACAAATGAAATAGCCAGTCCAATCAGCATTACCGGGATTGATCCGGTATATGCCGGGAGGGAGATAATCGCCGGCATAGCATAAGTAATCGCTTTAGCCTGCATCATAGCAACAAAAGCACCGGATATTCCACCGCCGATGATACATGCCAGCAGCGGTTTTTTAAATCTGAAAGCAACGCCGTATAAAGCGGGCTCAGTAATACCGATAAAGGCGGAGATAAAAGCGGAGAAGGTTGATGATTTATTTTCAGCCTTTTTAGCTCTTAAAAATACGCCGAAGCACATACCGGCTGCTGCCATGGTTGCGACACAATCAACCGGTGCCAGCATATCATAACCCAATGTGCTTAGGTTGCCTAACTTGATAGGTGTCATAGCCATATGCATCCCCGTCAGAATAACGAAAGGTCGGGTAGCGCCATCAATTAAGCCGCCCAGCCACGGCGCTACATTAAAGAGCCATTTAAAGCATTCACCAACCCCAATACCGGCATAATAACCCAATGGTCCAAGAATCATCAGACTCAGCGGAGCCATAACCAGCAAGGTCACGATTGGAACGACAACGACTCTCAGAAAGGAGACCGTATGTGCATAGATAAATCGATACACATAACTCATGATCCATACAGACAGCAGAATCGGAATAACTGTCGATGAATATTTAACCAATGTCACATGGATGCCAAAGATTTCAACACTGCTGCCAGCCCCGGCTATAATCGTAGGATACATATAAATACCCGCCAGCACCACAGCCATCGTCATATCGGTTTTAAACTTTTTAGCCGCGGTTACTGCCAGCAAAAACGGAAGGAAATAGAAAGTCGCATCACTGGCTGCATTCAGCATCAGATAAAGACCTGTCTCATTTCCCATAATACCATATGTAGTAAGCAAGGTAAGCAGACCCTTTAAGATACCGGCACCGGCAAACGCAGGAATAATTGGATTAAAGCAGCTGGATAATACATCAAATAAAGCATTGATTGAAAATTTCTTTTTAGCTTTTAAATCATCTAATTTTTCATCAATCCCTTCATTTTTCTCCAGTCCGGCTAAAGCGCATATTTCATCATATACCTCAGTAACAGTCTGGCCAATAATAACCTGAAGCTGACCGCTGTTGACATTGGTTCCCCATACGCCGCTTAAGCTTTCAATTTCATCCTTATTTACTTTATCAAAGTCAATTAGGTTAAACCGAAGCCTTGTAGCGCAATGCAGAAAATTTGATATATTTTCTTTTCCGCCAACATTTTTTAATATTTGTTCTGCTAATTTTTTATTTGAACTCATGCTGAGTACCTCCTGATTCTATTCCAAATCCATGCCATTCGATGCAATACATTTTTGATACCAAGCAAAAGAATCTTTTTTATATCTAGCCAATGTGCCTTTTCCATAATCATCCTGATCCACATAAATCACGCCATATCGTTTGCTCATTTCATGGGTTCCAGATGAAATCAAATCAATAATGCCCCAGATATAATATCCCTTTACATCTACACCGTCTTTAACAGCTTCCAGCATTTGCTGAATATGCGATTTTAAATAATCAATGCGATAAGGATCGTGAATGGAATGATCAGCTTCCAGTTTATCAACTGCTCCCAAACCATTTTCCAAAATAAAGATCGGCTTATGATAACGATCCCACATCTGATTCAGCGAATAACGCAGACCAATCGGATCTTTCTGCCAGCCCCATTCACTGGCTTCCAGATATGGATTTTTACCGGCAATGATCAGATTAGAATTTGTCTTTTCTAATTCATCTGTGTTGGCACTCGTTACCAATGACATATAATAGCTGTATGCAACCCAATCACTGGTATTTTCACTTAATATTTTTCTATCCTCATCAGATATTTTAATATTAAGATTATTTTCCTCATAAAAGCGATCCATATAAGCTGGTATTTTACCTAACAGCAATGTATCTGTATAATAATAATTTTCATAATTCTCATCCAGCACTGTCTGCATGACATCCTCTGGCTTACAAGTAGCAGGATAAGTGGTAAAGCGGGCAATCATACAGCCGATCTGCGCATTTGGATCGATTTCCTTGGCACATTTTTTAGCTATCGCATTAGCGACTAATTGATAATGAACACATTGATAACAGCTTTGTTTAAAATTTTCTTTTTCAACATCCGGGAATAAGCCAGCCCCCATATAAGGGATAAAAATGGTTGCATTTATTTCATTAAATGGCAGCCAGTATTTTACTCTGCCCTTATATCTTTTTAAAATAGTGCGCACATAGCGTTCCCAATAAATCAAGATTTCCGGTGTTTTCCAGCCATCCTTATGTTCAATCAAATAAAGTGGTGTATCATAATGATTCATTGTCACCATTGGCTCAATGCCATATTTTTCTAATTCACTGAATACATCATCATAAAATTTCAAACCCTCTTCATTTGGCACTTCCTCAATACCCCGCGGGAAGATCCGCGGCCAAGAGATTGACATGCGGAAGCTTTTCAATCCAAGTTCAGCAAATAGTTTGATATCTTCCTTATAGCGATGATAGAAGTCAATGCCGTAACGTTTTGGGTATAGTCCAGTCCCCTTTTCCGCATGCGCTTCCCTTAGCATTTCCATACTTACCGTTCTTTGCTCATGCAGATCCGTTCGCTTTAAAAAAGGTCTGTAAGGCTTCATATCCCCTAATGTTAAGCCTTTTCCGCCTTCATTCCATGCTCCCTCGCACTGACAGGCAGCCGTAGCACCGCCCCATAAAAAATCTTTTGGAAATTCCTTCATACAATACCTCCTAATGGTTTCTTGTTCCACGATTAAAGTATAAATGGTATAATTATTTCAGTCCATTCAATCCTTTTCCTCTTCTTGAGGCATAAAAGTTAATAGTCATTTATATTATACCGAGGTGTGCCAATGCAAATTAATCAGCGTCAAAAAAGCCTTATTCAGCTCTTGTTAAGTCATTCAAAACCGCTGCATGGTTCAGAGATTTCTCAGCGCATCAATACAACTACCAGAACTCTGCGGCAGGATATTGCAACGATCAATACATTTTTTCATCAAGAAAATTTACAGATTTACTCAAACCCAAGCAAGGGCTATTGGATTGAAGAGAATGATAAGACAGCATTTATTAATTATATTAAAGAATCAAAGAATGATTTGATTCCTGCCAATCAGAATCAAAGAGAAATTGCGATTTGTTTTTATCTTTTAGAGCATGATTACGAATATACGAGTATGGGTTTATTGGCTGATTTATTCTTTGTTTCAAAGACGACCATTTCAAATACTATTAAGCATATAGAAGAAATTGTTATGGCATCAAAAGGGTTGCAGCTATCGATATCAGCAAAGAAAGGATTGCAGATTCTTGGTTCTGAATATGCTAAAAGAAACTTATATTCTTCAATCATTCTCCTTTTTTATGAATTGGAAGGCACTTATATTAATCGGTATATTGTTGAGAATTATGATGAGCTGCATAATTTTGAAACGCTTTACCAGATTCTCATGTCCTATTTGACGCAAATAAAAATCATGCTGACCAATAAGAGTCTCATGATTATAACCAATGAATTATTGATCAGCGCATATCGAAACAGGATTCAGCAAAAAAACATTGAAGCAGCCGTGGATTCTTCAGCAAGCATCGATCTGCCTTTTGATGATATTGAAAGACTCTTAAAATTAAAATTTTCCGAATATGATAAGCAATATCTAAATCAACTGGTTGCTAAAAAAAGAAGATATAATGCAATAAATACAAACGAAGAAGCAATCGATGTGCTGACAAATAAAATTATTGATGAGTTTTATGAAGCCGCTCTTTTAAGCTTTGGTTTACAGCTGCATCAGCAGCAGCCATTAACTGAGCATTTATCGGCGATGATTTATTATCATACAACGGTTACCCATTCTGAATTTAATGACTTGATCAATTTGAAATTAACTCATCCCTTTGCTTATCAGGTTGCTTCCTTGATGAATCCAATTATCAAAAAATACACTGACAAACTGCTTACAGAAAATGAATTAAACTCATTAACCGCCCGGCTGTCAGTTATCCTTGACGGTAATATAAAAAAATTAAATATAATTATTTTGACTGATCTCAGTACCAGCTTGACTGAACTGTTAAAAACTGAATTAAATTTATATTTTGGACAGCTTTTAACGATATCGGGTATTTATCCGCTTTACAGAGCAGCGGCAGCAACGAATCATGATCAGATTGATTTAATATTAGCCACTTCAAGAGAAGCTTCTCTGCAAGGCTATGACATACTTCATATCAGTCCTGTATTAACGATGGATGATACTATGAAAATCTTCGCTTATATCAGGAACCATGTGCCTTCCTCAAGGTGTATTGAATCAAAATGAGAGGGTGTCCCCTCTCATTTTATAATTTGTGTTAAAGTAGATGTCATTCCCTTTGCTTCATAATTGATAATCGGCAAACGAATGGGAAAAGTGACGGTTACCCGATAGCGCTCATTGATATTTATGATCCGCACATCGCATTGATCACAATACCGCTTGCCCTCTTCAATCAGCGCGTATACAGAATCATCTAAGCGATTCTGATGTTCAATCTGCATTATCGTATAATTCTGCAGATAGCGGGCTTGGTTGTAGTTCATCATAATTTCCACAAAGCCTATACCAAAGACAATCATCGGCAAGGAAAATAACATGATAAATCCAAATTCAAAGGCGCCTTTCATCGTTAATCTCCTGTTTCATAGATACCGGTCATATTATCCCATTGCTCCGTAATTGTATCCTGCATCGTATTGCGGAATGTTCCAGCAAATGCAATCATTCCCGTAGCGATGATCGTAACAATCAGGACAAGTCTGTACTCAAGGTTGCAAAGAAAAAAGATATTTAATAGATGTGATTATGCACAATGGGGAAAGAAAAAACGAGACTAATGAGATCTCGTTTTTTTAAGCACCCAGCAATAATGACAAATAGCCTTTTGCTACTTTAATTTTAACACATTTAAACATTTTATCATTACCATAATTTACCAAATATCGCAAAATTCAAAAAATAATAAGTTAACGTTAATTATTACAAATGCTGAAAACATAAGGTTTAATGGCAACATTATATAAAATAGACTGAGTTACAGTATAAGCAAAATATATAACATTTATTATAATTGAACTAAAATTGGAAATTTATGGGAATTTATTCTTTCGATAATTTTATATTTTAACGATAATTTGTATGAGATCAAATAAAAAGCCTTAGCGTTTGCTAAGACTTATCAATTCCTTTTGATACCCGCTCTTCTCTCATATTCCCAAATTTCATCTTCATACTGCTTAATATCATTTTGTGTATCTGGATATTGATTACAGAATGTTCTGAATTTGCGTAAATATTGATTAATGATTTTCGCTCTATACATACTATCGTTTGACAAGAATAAAGCTTTATTGTATCTGTACTTTTTTCGGTCTAAAAAGTCTATAAATTTTATCATTTTAAATGTCAATTTTCCTATCAAATTCTCCGCCACATTTTTGCTTATAGTCCGCTACCTTATCGGCGCCGAACTCTTGTGTTAATCTATCAAAAACCTTTTTTTGATCATGGCCGTATTCTTTACAGTAAAACTCGTAAAAATACTGCATGCCCCAAAATTCTAATTCATTCAATCTTTTCTTCTGCAATATGACACCTCCGTGTCATAATTATAAACTGATGAAGTCGATAAATATGCTGGAATTATTTTCCAATTATGATGTTGTCACCAGCAAGCTGCTTGTCAATCTCATTCCTGAAGATTTCGACGATAACATCAATTTGTTCTTGTGATAATTCTGGGCACTTAAAACATAGCTGATTTATTAAGTCCTTTTCGCAATCTTCTAAAAAATCAATCGTTTTTATTTCATCCATAATATTTCTCCCTCGATGATTCAAGTATAGCATTACACTTAATAATCATTTGTCGAAATCTATAAGAGCAAAAACTTAACCTCTGCCGGCAAGTTAACCCAACGCCAGCTGCAGAGCAGCATTTCGCGCATATCGTATAAAAACAATTCATTTTGGTCACGATCTTTATAATATTCATATAGATAATTAAAATCGTCAGGTACATCTACCATAGACATTACCTGTGTTAATCGCTCAAACTTCCGCTCTTTTGATAAATCTTTAAAATTCTCCATAAGCCCTCCATGAGTAGTTAGTTATTCTTACTTTATATTCTCTTTTATTATCTCTATTTTGTCAACCATACTAATTGTACAATTTAGTTACGAATAGTGGAGGCTGAAGATATGAATGACTTTTTCAATGTGAAATACGGATCAATAAAAATTAAGCTGAACGATATTGTAAAAGAAAAAGGCATCAGTAATCGTCAGCTTGCGTTTGCTGCTCAGATGCAACGCTCACAACTAAAAGCGTACTTAGATAATAATGTGACAAGGTTTGATGCAGATGTCTTGGCTAGA
>PVML01017733.1_pt1 | contig 183769 bp, 142 predicted proteins | sample 1853371 | NCBI WGS metagenome assembly PVML01 (sample SAMN08533508, study PRJNA380276) | Human gut metagenome, whole genome shotgun sequencing project. | isolation source: participant 1, chromium library | host: Homo sapiens | collected 2017
AGTACAGAAGGAAATCAGTCAGCTTCAGGAAGAACTTACAAGAATTTCAAGCACAACAGAATTCAATACAATGAAACTTCTTGATGGAAGCCAGGGTGGAAGTTCATCTACAACAGGTTCCGGACCAAAGTTTGGTGTAGTTGATTCTACATTGGATGGTGCACTTGTTACTTCAAATGTAAAAGGAATTAAGGTGGCAACAGCAGCCAGTGATGATACAAAGGTAGGGCAGGAGACAGCAATTTGGGGCAAAGATGGAAAAACATTAACTTTAAATCTTTCCAAGAATAAAGTTTATACTCAGGATGAGATTGATGATCTTATATCAAATGCAAAGCAGGAAGACAGCACGGCAGAAGGTGCTCCGGCAGAAGTTAAAGTGACATTAAAGAATGGTATTTTCAATGCAGATGCGGATACTACAGATGGAAAAGAAACTGCAGCAGGTGTTAAGGCAGCTTCTGATGCAGTAGAGGTCGCTGCTGATAAATTTGTAGGTGCTAACGAGATTAAATTTACATCTAACAAATATGGAGCAGAATTTAATGGTACTACATTTGATTTTGCTTTTGACAAGGAAGCTGGTAAAGAAGAGGTAGAAACAACTACAGCAATTACTACTGATGCTGCTAATGCTATTACAGCAGGTGGGTACAAAATTCATCTTGCTGCCGGTAAAGAGTACACAGCTGAGGATTTAGAGGATATTCTTAAATCAGCAGGATTTGATTTCGATGTAACTTTAAGCGGAGCAACTCCAGATGATCCAAATACATTGTTTGCAACAAGTGGAGCTACTACAGTTGGTCAGCTTACAATGGCGAATGGAGCAGGACTTGGAAGTACAAAAGCATTATGGGGACAGGATGGATATGATGGTGTTTCTTCAAATGCAGGAATTACTCTCCAGATTGGTGCCAATGAAGGTCAGACAATGAGCTTTACTATTGACGATATGAGTGCAAGATCACTCGGTGTAGATGCAAATAAGATTGACATTGCTACTCAGGATGGTGCTAAGAAAGCTACTACAACTATTGATGCAGCTATCAAGAAAGTATCTGCACAGAGAAGTAAACTCGGTGCTGTTCAGAATCGTCTTGAGCATACAATAGCAAACCTTGATACAGCTGCTGAGAATACTCAGACATCAGAGTCTCGTATCCGTGATACAGATATGGCTTCTGAAATGGTTGTATACAGCAAGAATAACATTCTTTTACAGGCAGGTCAGTCTATGCTTGCACAGGCTAATCAGTCTAATCAGGGTGTACTTTCACTTCTTCAGTAATGAAGTGATATAAGATGTTTGTGGGATTGCGTGAATTGTCAGGCAATGAAGCAATCTGTAACATCAGTTTAGCGTAAAATAGACTATTTCATACAAAGTAAAAAATCGCTATGGGATATTATGATTATTATCAGATATTCTGTGGCGATTTTATTATGTTATAGGAAACTTGTCGTTTCTTATAACATAATAAATGCTACGCATTCCGTTCAAGTGCGAAAGAGTCGCAAGCGAGTCTTTGTTATGCATGAAAATTTATACAAATTATTTGGTGAAATGTTAATGAAACGTTACACTAGGGTTATAGACAATGATTATGTGGAATTGCATTTTGGATATACGGTATGTATAATGTATGAAAGGAGACATGTATGGGGAAAGTCGATATAGCAACAAAACAGTATATGTCGCATAGAGATGTAATAGCGGATGTTTTTAATTTTTATATTTATGATGGCAGACAGGTTATAAAACCTGAAAAATTACAGAAGATAGATACGGCAGAGGTTGCATTGCCTTATGGCAATGATGCAGAAATAGCAGTGCAGAAGTTAAGGGACAATATTATGCTGTGGACAATGGCAATGGATGATAAGGCAGCGTATGCTGTTCTAGGAATAGAAAATCAGGATAAAATCCATTATGCAATGGCAGTAAAAAATATGCTTTATGATGCGTTGCAGTATGCAAAGCAGGTGGAAGAGGCTAAGAGGTCATATAGGAATGGGTTAAATAAAAAAAGAATTAAGTTAAATTCAGAGGAATTTTTGTCCGGATTAAAAAAGGCTGACAGACTTATGCCTGTAATCACATTAGTAGTGTATTTTGGTGACAAGGATTGGGATGGAGCCAAAAGTATACATGAGATGCTATCAGTGGATGATGATGAGTTATTGTCGTATGTTCCGAATTATAAGATAAATCTTATAGAACCGGCAAAGATTTCAGATGAGGACTATGATAAATTTAAGACGGATGTTGGTTCGGTTTTGCAATTTATAAAGCATCAATCTGATGAAGATGGCAGCTGGATAAAGGGAAAAACAAGATTTAAACATGTTGAAAAAGAAGCTGTGGAGTTGATAAATCTGATAACCGGTTCAAAAATAACCGGAGAAGATAAAGAGGAGGTGGTTGATATGTGCAGAGCATGGGAAAATTCTATAAATAATGCAATGCGTGAAGGAATGCGTGAAGGTGAACTTAAAGGAAAAATTGAAATTTTATATGAAGAATGTAATATGTCTATACATGATATAGCGAGAAAAGTTTCAAAGCCAGAGGAGTATGTAAGAGAAGTTATTAGGAAAATGTCAACAGCGTACCTGTAGAGGAAAAATTTGCTAAAAAGACGGTAGAAAGTGCGGTGGCAAATGCACTGGATGCAAAAAAGTATGGTTTGAGGCGGTGTATACTGCATAAAATAAAAAAAATATGTAAACAGCAGAGATTGATATAAACTTTTCAGCGAATGGCGTTAGAGGCAGAGAGCCGTCCATTAGCTGGAAAGTTTATATCAATTTTTGCGTTAAAAAGCCATAGCGAAAATAATTCGAAACATGTCTAATACTTGAAACTTTTCCTCATACATATTATTATTAAGACTGAGAGTATCAATGGAAAGGAAAGTTTATGAGAGAGGTAGAAGAAAAAAGGATAATAGATGCAGCATTTGATGTGTTTGTAAGAGAAAAAATCGAAGTTGCAAGTATGGCGGAGATTGCAAGGGAAGCAGGTGTTGGGAGAGCTACTGTATTTCGCCATTATCCCGGTAAACTTGATCTTGTTATCGCAGTCAATTCTGCAAAGTGGAAAGAATATTTAGATGAACTTGACAGAAAAAGACCGATTTCATCAGTGGATGAAATTCCCGCTATTGACAGATTTATTTTCACGATGGATTGCTATATTGATATGTATGTGAATCATAAAGCACTTTTGCAATTTAATGACAATTTCAATCACTTTGTTTCACATTCGGGTGTCGATGGAAAAAAACTTAAAGGGTTTAATGATTCACTGCTGTCTGCAGATACAAGATTTATTAAAATGTATGAAAAAGCAAAAGAAGACCATACACTTAGAACTGATATACCATTTGAAGAATTTATGCGTCAGACGGTTCATGTTATGATGGCTGTCTGTACCTACTATGCCAACGGTTTTATATGGGGGTCAGACAGGAATAAAGATTATATTACTGAACTTACAAGAATCAAGGAAATGCTTGTTTCTTTTGCGAAAGATAAAAGGTAACGGTTGTTAAAGATAAAGAACAGTTTGTGATGATTAATCTGAGGAGAATATGCAAATGAAAAATAAAAAAGAATATATGATAATTTTTGCGGCTGTGGCGGCATTACTTATTGATATTTTGGGCAGGAAATTTGCCGTAAAATTGGTATTACCGATGTGGTTTGATTCGATAGGAACATTTTTGATTGCATATCTGTATGGACCTGTCTGTGGGGCATTTGTTGGATTTACCAACAATATCATTTATGGAATATTTGTTGACCAGGAGTTGGTTTATTGTATTGTTGGGACTCTGTTGGGTATTATTGTAGGTTATTATTCAAAAAAGAAAGTTTTTGATAAACAGTTTACAACGATGACTTTAGGTATGGGACTTGCCGTCTTTTCAACAGTTACGGCGGTTATGATAAATGCAATGTTATATAGCGGAAAGATAAGCAATGTATGGGGAAATCAGGTTATGCTGTTGTGTGTTGATAAAGGCCTGCCAAAATTTATTTCTTATATAGCCGGTCAGTTTTGTGTGGAATTTATGGATAAGATACTGACTGTTGAGATAATATATTTATTACTCAAAATTGCTCATTATGTCAGAAAAAATTTCAAAAAAAGATTTAAAACAATAACAGAAATAATCATTTTAGCTGTAGTCGCAGCAGGAGCCTGCTGCGGAAAAACAGATACTTCAATGGCAGCAGAAACAAAATTAGAAAATAATTCGGAAGGGTATTTAGAATATAATTCCTATATACAGACGCAGTATTCAAAGGAAGAGGGGCTTTTGTCCGGTGAAGCGAATGATATCGCCCAGACAAAGGACGGAAAGCTGTGGATAGGTACTTATGCAGGTCTGTTTAAGTATGATGGAGCGAAGTTTGTCTGCTTTCAGGATGTAAGTTCTGTCAAGAGCGTAAATTGTCTGTATGTGGATGAGGAGGGACGATTATGGGTAGGAACAAATGATAACGGTGTTACTATTTTTATAAATGAGGATGCCGTTAATGTTGTGGATGACCAAAATGGACTGCTTTCAAATTCAGTAAAAAAAATAGTATGTGATTCACATGGAAATTATTATATAGGGACTTCAGAGGCGTTGTCGGTTGTATCTCTCAGCGGAGGTGTAAAGGTTACAAAAACATTTAAAAATATAAAAAATGTGGTGTCAATGACTGCTGATGATAAAGGAAATGTTGTTGGTGTAACTGAAAGAGGAGAAGTATTCTGGGTACGTGACGGAAAAATTATAAATACGCCTAAAGGCATAAGCAGGTTTAAGGATTGTAATGAGGTTTGTTTTTTAAAAGATGGGCAGTTGTATATGGGGACAACCGGAAATTTAATATACATATTTGATATGAAATCAGGACAGCCCCGGCTTAAAGATAAAATCAGGATAAAAGGTTTTGAATCTGTAAATTGTTTTTATCAGACGGAAAATGATAAAATATTTGTCTGCTCAGATACAGGAGTAGCGGTTCTGGATAAAAGTGGAGGCTGCCACAGGTTGAATACTAATAATTTCAACAGTTCGATTGACAGTATGCTTGTTGATTATCAGGGAAATCTGTGGTTTAGTTCGTCAAGACTTGGACTGCTTGAAATGTGTGATTCATCGTTTGAAGAGATATTTCAAAATATTGGTATTACGGCAGTTGTCAATTCTACGGAAAAATGGAATGGACTGTTGTTTTGCGGTACTGATGATGGTCTGGTGGCTGTCAGGGGAAGAAAAAAAGTAAATAATTCACTTACAAGGCAGCTTCAAAATGTCAGGATAAGATGTCTGAAAGCAGACAGCAAAAATGCGCTGTGGATAGCCACAACTGAAATGGGAGTATATAAGGTAACGGTAAATGAAAAAGGCAGATATAATGTTAAAAAATTCACTGATAAACAGGGAATGCCGGGGATGCGTTTTAGAAATATAATCGAATGCAGTGATTGCAGGATTATGATTGCAGGAGATTATGGTGTTGCGGTTATATCCGGTGAAAAGATTGTAAATGTTTTGGATTCAAAGAACGGAATGCTTAATGAAAGGTCGCTGTGCCTGCTGGAATATAAAGATGCATGTTATGTCGGCTCTGATGGAGGTGGAATAACAAAGATTGATAAAGATGGCAGCGTGACCAGGATAACAAAAAAAGATGGCTTGTCATCTGATGTTGTGCTTAGAATGGTCAGTGAGCCGGTTTATGGTGGAATGTTTATTGTTACAAGTAATGGTCTTGGTTACATGTCCAAAGACGGTAAGATAAAAAGTCTTGATAAATTTCCATACAGTAATAATTACGATATAGTGTGCAATAAGAATGGGAGCTGCTGGGTATTAGGCAGTGCAGGAATTTATGAGGCAAAGATAAAAGAGCTGATTAAGAATGTTAGAAAAGATTATCTGCTGATAAATTCAAAACATGGCTTTAGGTCATCACTGGTTGCAAATTCGTGGCTCTGCAGGGAAGAAGATGTTCTTTATCTTTGTTGTGATACGGGTGTTGTAAAGGTAAATATGTCAGACGATAATATGGCGGATGATTCGTATCGTATGATAATGAATTATGTAGAGGTTGATGGCGAAAAGGTTGCAATAGACCGTGTAGATACATTGAAACTGTCAGCAGATTCAAACCAGATTACATTTGCACCGGAAATATTGAATTATTCAGTGAAGGATCCATATATAAGTGTTATCTTAAAAGGACATGATACTAAAGAGCGAACCTGTTTGTTGAGTAAGTTTAATAAGGTAACATATACCAACTTAAAAAACGGCAGATATGTGTTTAAAATATCCATTTTAGATGGTTATGACGGAAATGTTATAGAATCCGGAAGGTATATTATCGATAAAGAAAATGAAATGTACCAACACTGGTGGTTCAGACTTTATATCTGTGTTGTAGCAGGACTGGTGCTTATGTGGATTACCTGGTTTATTACGAGAAACTGGATGCAGAGAACAATGCTTAAACAAAAGCTTGAACTGGAATATACAAAGAAACAGATTACGATGAGTAATGAAACGATTCTTTCAATAGCACGTACAGTTGATGCAAAAGATACCAATACAAGTGAACATTCATACAGAGTATCGGAATATTCAGTTGCGATAGCAAAGCGACTTGGTTTTTCAGATGAAAAATGTGAAAATCTTCGTAAGATGGCTTTGCTCCATGATATAGGAAAAATCGGAATACCGGATGCAATTTTAAATAAGCCGGCAAAGCTGACGGATGAGGAGTATGCGGTAATGAAGACACATGTAACACTCGGTGCTGAGATATTAAAGGATTTTACGCTGATAGATAACGTGGATGTCGGAGCTTTGTACCATCATGAAAAATATGATGGTACGGGCTATTGTCACGGATTAAAAGGAACGGAGATTCCTATTGAAGCACGAATTATCGGTATTGCAGATGCGTTTGATGCGATGACGGCAAACCGTGTATATAGAAAACAGCTTGACATTGATTATGTGATAAATGAATTAAGACGCTGCAGTGGGACTCAATTTGATCCGAAACTGGTTAAGATAATGTTATCACTAATCGATGAGGGGATTATTGATGCAGAAAGTTTATATGCAAAGTCAAAAGGAGAATCAAACTAATGAAAAAAAGATATGCATTATGTCTGATAACATGTATCGTTATGACTTTATGTATGTTTGGAATACACAGGTTTACAAAAACAAAGGAAAAACATATTAAGGTTGGTTTCATATTTGTTGGAGATGAGATTACTCCATACACAAATAATTTTATAAAAGCAAGAAATCATATTAAGGAGATGTATGGCGACAGGATAGAATGTGTGACAATATACAATGTGACAGAGGGACAGCTTGAAAAGCCTTTGCAGAAGCTTATTGACGAAGGGTGTAATTATATAATCGCTGCAAGCTATGGTTATGGACCGGAGATCAAGGTAAAGGCAAAACAATATCCAGGTATACAGTTTTGCGTACCTACGGGAGATAATGCAAATGAAAAGCCGGTTCTGTCCAATTATCATAATTGCTTTGGCGAGATATATCAGGGCAGATATGTATGCGGTAAAGTAGCGGGAATGAAAATAAAACAGATGATAGACGAAAAGATTATTACTAAGGAGCAGGCGAAAATCGGTTATGTGGCAGCATTTCCGCTGCCGGAAGTTATATCGGGATATACATCATTTTATCTTGGGGTCAGGTCGGTTGTACCGGAGGCTGTCATGACAGTGAAATATACAAATACATGGTCAAGTTATTCGTTGGAAAAACAGGCGGCAAAAGAGCTGGTTGATGAGGATTGTGTTGTCATATCACAACATTCGGATACGGTTGGTCCAGCGGCTATATGTGAGAATGCTCAGAGGGATATACCGGTATATCATGTGGGATATAATCAGAGTATGACCGACATTGCACCAACCAGATCACTGGTCAGCTGCAGTGTTGATTATTCAAGCTATTTTGAACAGTCAGTTTATGCATTGCTGCACGATAAAAAAATAGAAGACTGCATTGACGGACGTACTTATAAGCAGGATGCCATGGCAGGAGTTGACAAAGGCTGGGTAAGGATACTTGATATAAATGAAGCAATCGTGCCAAAGGGAACAAAGGAGATGGTAGAAGACACTATAGAAAAAATTGAAAAAGGAAAACTGGAAGTATTTTCAGGCCCGTTTACCGGCGTGAGTGTATTTGACCCGGATGATAAAATAGACCTTAATACTCCGTATAAGGAAAATGCAAATTCGTCTTCGCCGTCTTTTTGCTATGTACTTGATGATGTTATCAATATTGAAGCTATGAATGAAGAGTAAAGTTGGTTGTATTTACATTTTTAACTTGCTTTTCCTATAAACATTTGTTATATTTAACTATATAAAAGTATGAATTATTTTAAGTTTTTGTTAAATATAACAATGAACACGGAAATATCTGGAGGAGAGTATGAACAAATTTAGTAGAAAACTGGTGAGTTTAGGCACGTGCATAGCTATATGCGGTACTGCTGTTTTGACTGGAGGATGCAGCGGTAACAGTTCAAAAAGCAGTTCATCAAATGGAGGAAAAATTGATATGGAAGCACTTGAAAAAGAGGAGAAGGGATTAAAACCTGATTATTCGGTAAATTATGACGGTATAAAGACTGCATCTATAAATGCAGGTGTAAGTGTACATGATCCTTCTATATTAAAGGTGGACGATACATATTATATTTATGGTTCACATATGTCTACAGCAAAATCTACAGACCTTAGAAACTGGACAAGCATCGGAGACGGTTATGATGTAAACAATCCGGTTTATAAAAACTTTCTGAGAAATGATGATGCATTTAAATATGCAGGAGGAGCATTTAGTGCGATACCTACAGATGACAATGGAACTCATGTATGGGCACCTGATGTAGTCTATAATAAGAAGCAGAAAAAATATTTTATGTATTTTTGTACTTCGTCAACATGGAATGCATCAAATCTTTGTTATGCAACATCAGAGTCTCCGGAGGGACCGTTTGAGTGGCAGGGAGCTTTGATATATTCAGGATTTACATCTGATACACTTAAAGATACGGATGTACTTGATTATGTGAGCGAAGATTATGCAAAAGAACATTATATAAACAACAATGGCGGCATGGAAGAATACAATTATAATGAATGCCCTAATGCTATTGATCCTACCACATTTTATGATGAGGACGGAAAGATGTGGATGGTTTATGGTTCGTGGTCAGGAGGAATTTTCCTTCTTGAGATTGATGAGAACACCGGAAAAGTAATTCATCCTGAAGCTGATGAAAAAAATAATGTCGATGCGTATTTTGGAAAAAGACTTATCGGTGGAGGACATGTAGCTATAGAGGGACCTTGGATAGAATATGACAAAGAAGCCGGATATTATTATCTGTTTGTGTCATATGGTTCTCTTGTAAGTGATGGAGGATATCAGATAAGAGTATTCCGTTCAAAGAAGGTCAACGGTGACTATGTAGATATGAAAGGAAACACACCGAAGCCTGATTCGGGAGACGAATCATTCTTTGGACTTAAACTTTCCGGAAACTATATGCTTCCGAGTCTTGAAAAAGCTTATATGGCAACGGGACATAATTCAGCACTTATAGATACTGACGGAAAGAGATACATTGTAAATCATACAAGATTTGATGACGGTACAGAGGCACATGAACCCAGAGTTCACCAGTATCTTCTTAATGAAGACGGATGGCCATGCATGCTGCCGTATGCAACAGACGGAGAGACTGTTTCGGAAAAAGGCTATGATAATGAAAAAATTATCGGAGACTATTATGTTGTAGATCAGGACACAACGGTCGACGGAAACATAGCAGAGCCGTTTAAACTTATCTTTACAGATAAGGGAAGTGTTTTTGGAAAAGACATAAAAGGAGTATGGACAGTCAAAGACGGTACATATTATGTAACAATAAAATACAATGATGATGAATTTAAAGGTGTATTCTGTGAGATGAATGATGAGGCGGGAACAAAGTGCATGACATTCTCGGCAGTAAGCAAAAACAAGAGCCTTTGGGCTGTAAAGTATTATAAGTAGAATATAAAACCAACGGCTTTATTCACAAATAAAAATAAAAGGCTGCAAAACATAAAATTTTGCAGCCAATCAAAAGTAGTTTCAAGGGAGGAAAAGCAGTGGCAAAGAAAATGAATGCAAAGTTAAAAAGACAGATAATAGATGTGAGCAAAAGTGTAGCAGCGTGGGTGTTTGTGACGGCGGCATCATTTGGTTACTGGCTTGTGGTACTGCTTATAGCTTCGCTTGTACTTTTGAATATATGGCATGTAACATTTGATTCGATTTTGAAGTATTCGTTTGTACTTATGATAATAACATCGGTTGTCTATCTTGGAATGCAGATTAGAAAATGGGTCAGATGATATGGAGTTTAAGATAAATTTAACCTGAATAATTTCACTGAAGTTAAATGGAATATTACATCGGAATATAAAATAAAAATCTCAAATTTAAAATAATTTGGGATTTTTTGTTTGCTGTTTTTTTATTAAATTTTAATTATTGAGATAAAAGTAAAATAAAATGAATTTTGTTTAGTTGTTTCTAAAATTTTTTTTTGAAACAAATTATTAAATTGTATTGTGCAAGGTGTATTAAGAAAGATGGTGCTATTAGGTGGTTTTTGTGTGCAAATTGCTAAAAAGTAACTAAAATTTGTTATCAACGTGAAAGAAATATACAACAATTTGACTATAATTGGCATTGACTTTTGTTCAAAATAATAGTAATATAAAATAAACTAAAGTAATTTATGAAAATATAAAAATACTTGAGCAAGAATTCTTTAAGGAGGAAGTTATGCGGCACAGAAAAATTGGAGGTAAGTTTAAGAAAACGGTCGCTGTTGGTTTGGTTGTGTCAATGGCATTAGGCTCTGCAACACTTAGGAGCTTTGCTAAGGATGTGACAGAAGATACATCAACAACATCTGAATCTGACAGTTCAGATAAGAAAGAATCATCAGTGACTTCTGAGGAGTATTCCAGCGAGAGAATAGCTACTATCTATTCAAATATCAGCAAGGATTATACTGCATCAGATTATACCGGCGAGCCGGTGACTGTTTCGGAAGAAAATTCAGTTACGGCAGGCGGTAAAAAGTACCTTACAACTAAAGTTAAAGGGTATGAAAAAAGCGACAAAGTTTTGGATTTGTCGAGCGGCAAAAAAGTCACACTTAATTTTGCTGTTCCGGAGGACGGACTTTATTATATGAATTTTGATTATCTTTCATATGATGACTCAATTCTTCCGGTATCAATGAAAATGAAAGTTGATGGAAAATATCCGTTTTATGAATGTCGAAGCCTTGAGTTTGAAACGACATGGAAACTCAGCGAAGAGAAAGCATATGACAGATATGACAATGAGACTGTTACTATCCCGAATAAGCAGATTCAGTGGGAAAGCAAATATCTGATGGATTCAAGTTATCGTCATTCAGACCCGCTGAAAGTTCAGCTTACAAAAGGAAAACATTCGATTGAACTCAGTGTTGATGAAGGAAACTTCCTTTTAGGAAATATCTCATTGGAAGCACCTGCATCTGTTGAAGAGTATAAGGGGTCTTCAGATAAAGCGGATGGTGATGAACTTATCACTATTCAGGGTGAAGATTATACCTCAACAAACAGTTCATCAATCCATGGTGTAGCAGAGTATGATACAAGCGTAGACCCGTATCAGGCTAAGGATACGGTTTTGAATACACTTGATTCTGATTCTTTCAATACAGCAGGTCAGACAGTATCATATGAGTTTGAAGTTAAAGTGGCAGGAAATTATAAGATAGCGGCAAATTACCGTCAGTCAGAAAAAACAGACTTCCCGGTATTCTGTGATGTTGCAATCGACGGAAAAGTTCCAAATACTGCTTTCAAAGACTACAGCATGGCATATTCAACAAAATATAAGACAGCTACAATGCAGGATTCAAAGGGTGAAGACTTGAGTGTATATCTTAAAGAAGGTAAGCACACAATCTCATATACAATAAGCATGAATCCAATATCTTATATTATGGAAGAAATCGATGAGGTTATGTCAGATGTAAATGACCTTGCACTTGAAATTACAAAGGTTGCCGGTACAAATGCAGATAAGTATCGTGACCTTAAACTTTCAAAATATATACCAAATCTGGAAAAAACACTTTACAGTTATTCAGACAGGCTTACAAAGCTTGAAAAGAGTGCGGTTAAGTGGAGTGACAGTGATAAGAATGTAGCTGTTATGTCATCACTTCTTATTGCTGCAAAACAGTTAAAGAGCCTTGCAGACAGCCCTGATTCAATACCTTATCGTATAGCTGAGTTGTCAACAAGTTCAAACTCAGTAAACCATTATCTTGCAACAACAATTGATAACCTTATAGCAAATGACCTTGCTATTGATCGTATTTATATTTATCAGGACGGAGCAAAACTTCCGTCTAAACCGGGATTTTTCAAATCTTGTGCGATGAGTGTATCAAGATTTGTTGCTTCATTTACAGACCAGGCTTATTCAACTAAGAATACTAACGAAGACCATATTCAGGTATGGGTAAACCGTTCAAGCCAGTATGTACAGATAATGCAGAAGATGATTGACGAGAAATTCACACCTCAGACAGGAATCAATGTTGATATAAGTATCATGCCTGACCAGTACAAACTTGTACTTTCAAATTCATCGGGAAATGCACCTGATGTTGCGACAGGAATCAACTATACTATACCTTACGAGCTTGGTATAAGAGGTGCTCTTGTAAATATGGCACAGTATGATGACTTTAAAGAGTCTACAGACGGTTATGAGCCGGGATTCTTTATGACAGGTTCAATAAATGACGGAATTTATTCAATGCCTGAGACAATGAACTTCTGGGTACTGTTCTACAGATCGGATGTTCTTGAAAAACTTAATCTTGAAGTTCCACAGACAATGGATGATGTTATAGCGATGCTTCCTAAACTTCAGATGAGAGGTTTGAATTTCTACTATCCGACAGCGGGTATGACACTTATGAGAAACTTCCATGGTACTACGCCTCTTATTGTACAGAACGATGGTTCACTTTATGCTAAGACAGCAGCAGAGGGTACAGCACTTGGAAAAGAGAAATCAGTTAACGGTTTCACAAAACTTACAGATTTGTTTACAGTTTACAATATGCCTGTAAATGTTGATAACTTCTATCAGCATTTCAGAAACGGCGATATGCCTATAGGTATTGCCGATTATGCAACATTCAATATGCTTACAAATGCAGCTCCTGAACTTTCAAGCTCATGGAAAGTTGCACTTATTCCGGGAACAAAGAAGTTAGATGGAACAATCGACCGTTCAGTCTGTGGATGTGCCGAGAGCAGCGTAATCTTTAAGAGCAACACTGAGAGACAGAAGAAAGCATGGGAATTTGTTAAATGGTGGTCATCAACAGAGACACAGGCTGAGTTCGGACAGACAATCCAGATTACATACGGAGATGAATACATCTGGCCGACAGCAAATACAAAGGCATTTGCTCAGCTTCCTATAAACTCAGAAACAAAGAAAGTTGTTGAACAGACAGCAAAGAATGTTAAAGATGTTGCGAGAGTTCCGGGTACATATCTTCTTGAGCGTGAAATCAGTAACACATTCAACGATATTGCCGTAAACGGTGACAATGAACAGACACGTATAGACAAAGCGGTTAAGACCGTAAACCACGAGTTTGAAAGAAAACTTGAGGAATTTGGATATAATGACAGTGATGGCAAAGTAATAAAAGATTATAATATTCCAACTTATGAATCTGTAAAGAAACTGCTTGGCAGAACAGATGATGATGAATAGTGTAATCGGAGGGATGAGAAAGAATATGGCTAACGAGAATAAAGAAAAATTAGTTAAAAAGCCCGGTAAAAAGAAAACCGGCATTAGAAAAAGAGAAAATTCAAACACAAACGGTTATCTCTTTATGCTGCCATATGCTCTTATGTTTGTGATATTCATATTACTTCCGACAGTGTTGGCGGTTGTACTTTCATTCACAAACTTTAATGCAATTCAGTTCCCGTCGTTTGTAGGATTTTTGAATTACATTACACTTATTACGAGTGATGAAGTATTTATGCAGTATGTATTGCCAAATACCGTATTGTATGCGGTTGTTGTAGGTATCGGAGGATATATTTTATCCTTCGTGCTTGCATGGGCACTTTGTAACCTTACAAAACTTCCAAGAACAATATTTGCTTTGATTTTGTATTCACCTAGTATGACAGCCGGTGTAGCCATGACAGTACTTTGGAAGGTTATTTTCTCAGGAGATCAGACAGGTCTTTTAAATGCATGGCTTATGAACCTTGGTCTTATAGATGAACCAATCATATGGCTCGTAAATACAAAATACCTTTTACCTATAGTTATCATAATTGGTCTTTGGTCATCAATGGGTGTAGGTTTCCTCTCAATGATAGCAGGTATCTTAAATTCAAATGAAGAACTTTATGAAGCGGCTGCCATTGACGGAATTAAGAACCGTTTCCAGGAAATGATATACATAACAATTCCACAGATGAAACCACAGATGTTATTCGCGGCAGTTATGGCTATCGTAAATGCGTTCCAGAATGGTCTTATATCGACACAGCTTACAGGTAACCCTTCACCGGGATATGCGGCACAGCTTATTGTAAACCATATCGAAGATTATGGTTTCCTCAGATATGAGATGGGATATGCAGCAGCAGTTTCAGTAGTATTGTTGTTAATCGTTCAGATTTTCTCAAAGGCAGCAAATGCGCTTTTGACTGAAAAAGACGATTTTTAAAAGAGGAGGAAAAAAGAAATGGCATATAAAGGCAAGAGAATTAATCCTCAGAAGTTTGAAAGAGGACAAATTAAGATTATCGCCATATTATTACCTCTTGTAATATTCATGGCATTACCAATCGTGTTTATCGCAAACCATGCGTTTAAGCCAATGGATGAGTTGTTTGCATTCCCACCTACATTCTTTGTAAAAAATGCAACACTTGAAAACTTTACAAAACTTATCAAATTCAGCCGTACGGCAGGTGTTCCGCTCAGCCGTTATGTATTTAACAGTTTGCTTGTTACAGGTCTTACGGTAGGATTATCACTTCTGTTTACAACATTCGCTGCATTTGCACTTGCAAAGTTAAAATTCAAGGGCAGACAGCTTATGATGGATGTCAACCAGCTTGCATTGATGTTCGTTGCAACAGCAGTTCTTATTCCAAGATACCTTGTTATCTGTAAGGTAGGACTTATCGACAGCATCTGGGCACATATTTTACCACTGCTTGCTTATCCGGTAGCTCTTTTCCTTGTTAAGCAGTTCGTTGAGCAGGTTCCTGATTCACTTATCGAAGCGGCTTACATTGATGGTGCGACAGACTGGACGGTTTACAGAAAAATCATTATTCCGATGATAAAACCGGCTATCGCAACAGCGGCCATTCTTGTTTTCCAGCAGGTTTGGGTAAATATGGAAACATCAAACTATTATGTAAATGATGACAGTATGAAGACATTGACATTCTATATGAACTCACTTGTCAATGTAAATAACACAGTATCCGGTCAGGGTATGGCGGCGGCAGCCTCACTTATTTTGTTTGTTCCTAACCTCGTGTTGTTTATCATACTTCAGAATAATGTCATGAACACAATGGCACATTCAGGTATCAAGTAAAATGCAGCTAGAGGAGGAGAAGGAACAGACATTATGAAAAAGAATAATAAATTATTTAGAATTGTTTCTGTATTGCTCTTAGCATTCGTTATTACGCTGACTTCCGGAGCCGGTTCTGCATTAGTATCTGCAGAAACACCATACCGAACATTCACAAATGACGGTTATGGAAGAACGATGGAAACCCAGACAGCGTACCTTGCAAAAAAGACACTCATAAAATTCGGTGAAGAATTTATGAGCAACCCGAATGACATGTACATTACAGCGGACGGCACAATATATGTAGCCGACACCGGAAATGGAAGAATTCTGGTTGGTACAGCAGATGGAAAATTATTAAAAATTATCGGTAAAGGAAAGTTAAAAACTCCTACAGGAGTATTTGTAACTGAGAACAAAAATATTTATGTAGCCGATAGAGACGGAAAAGCCGTTTATGTATTTAGTCAGGACGGAAAAGTACTTAACAAATACACAAAACCTGACAGCCCGCTTTATGGTGAAGGACTTGACTTCCTTCCACAGAAGCTGGTAGTAAATGATGCAGGTGTTATGTATATCGTTTGCCAGTCAAATACAAACGGTATCGTAGAAATTTCACCTGAAGAGGGAGGAACATTCCTCGGATACTTCGGTACAAACTATGCAGCAGTAAGTCTTCAGACAATAATCTATCGTGCTATTCTTACTGATGAGCAGAGAGCAAAGATGGTAAGTAATATGCCATCAACACCTGATAACCTTTCAATTGATTCAAAAGGACTTATTTACACTGTAACTCGTGGTGATGAAAATCTTACACTTAAGAGACTTAACATCGCAGGTACAAACCTTATCAAAGGCGGTGTAGATGATTATGACGAGGCACCGGCGGCGGTTACAACAGGTAATCATGACAATATCTATGTAGCATCATCACAGGGTTATATCTACGAGTACAATAAACAGGGTGAACTCCTTTATGTATTCGCAGGAACTGATGACGGTACACAGCGTGTAGGTCTTTCTACACAGGTTACAAGTGTTCAGGTAGATTCAAAGGACAATATTTATATTCTTGATTCTGAAAAGAAACAGATTCAGGTATATGAGCCTTCTGAATTTACACAGCTCTTACATAATGCACTTTACCTTTACTCAAAGGGTCATTACACAGAGAGTAAAAAACCTTTACAGCAGGTTCTTCAGATGAACAGCATGTTTGATTATGCTAACAAGGCTATGGGACGTGCATATTTCCAGGAAGAAAATTACAAGATGGCACTTAAGTATGCCAGACTTGCAAAAGATTATGAAGGATATTCAGATGCTTTCTGGGAAATAAGAAATGAGTGGCTGAAAAAGAATATCGTTGCAGTACTTCTTATAATAGTTGCACTTTGGGCGGCATACAAGGTTGTTATGGTTCTTGATCGAAAGAAAGCAATTCTTGCCAAACCGAAAGCAGCTGTGGCTAAATTTAAGGAAAACAAATTTGTATCCAATGTATGTTACTCTAAATATTATATGAGACATCCTATAGATGGTTCGTATGGTATAGCGAGAGAGGGCAGGGCATCATGGTCTGCACCGTCATTTATACTTGTTATATTCATGCTTGAATATATCATCAATAAATATCTTTGCGGATTCTTACAAAAGACTATAAGAGAAGGAAGATATGAGATATTCTCAGATATAGGAAAGATAGTTATTGTAATGCTTGCAGTTACACTTTGTAATTATCTTGTATGTACTATCAATGAAGGTGAAGGTACAGTGAAGAAGATTTATACATACTTCTGTTATTCACTTCTTCCATATGTAGTATATATACCATTTAGTTTTATTTTGTCACACATTCTTACAACAAACGAGCAGTTCCTTATTACATTGCTTAACTATGTAATTGTAGGATGGATAGTTGTTCTTATAATACTTGGTATAAAAGAGGTAAACAACTACACGGCAAAAGAAACAGCCAAAGTTATCTTTATAACGATATTTACAATTTTAATAATGGCACTCATCATATTCATTATTTATGTATTATGGGCTCAGGTATTTGAGTTTATCAGTGCTGTATTTGGAGAGGTGGTGTACCGATTTGGCTAAGAATAAGAAAAAAATCATAGCAATACTTAGTGCATTGGCACTTATAGTTACGGCAGTACCTGTTATCTCACATGCAACAAATGTTGACTCAGACAATGATGCAACGTCAGAGTCAACGGATGCTTCAAGCTCAACAGATGCTTCATCAGAGAAAAAAGATGAAGAAACAAATCAGGTCAAGGGTGATGGAGAAGTTGTCCAGGATGGTGCCGTAGGTAAGGTTGACAAGTCAAAATGGATAACACTTAAAGATTACAAGCTTGTTGCCGAAAACGATACATACAAAATGTACTTATATGAGCCTCGTCTTTCAATAATGCTTCAGAATAAAAAGACAGGAAAGATAATGGAGTCTACGCTCAGTGATGAGAAAGATGACGGTAACAGTAACAGTATATGGAATGGTTATATGAAATCAGGTATTGTTATCAATGCAATCAAAGATGCAAAGAACACATATCAGGTTGACCTTATAAACAATTCGCATACAATAAATGTAAATAAAGAATCTGATGGATTTACAGCTGACATCTATTTTGATGAATATCAGTTTGGACTTTCAGTAAGCGTTAAGCTTGACGGTGAAGATGTTGTAGTATCGGTTCCTGACAAATCAATCAAAGAAGATGCAGATGGAATTTATATTTCAACTATAAGTTTATTCCCACTTATGGGTTATACATTCCTTGATGATGAGCCGGGATACATGCTTATTCCTGATGGAAACGGAGCACTTATCAATCTCGACAACAAAGAGGGAAGATATACTACAGGATTCTCACAGAATATTTACGGAAATGATGCCGGATTTGATGATTCGGAAGTAAAGACATATCTCTGGGATAAAATTGATATGGTAGAGGATGCAAACGAAGTAATCGCTCCAATCTTTGGTATGGCTCACACAAAGCAGAAGCTTGGCTATATCGCAGTTGTAGAAAGCGGTGACAAGCGTGCCAGCATCGAGGCTCATCCAAACGGAGTTATGGTAAACTATAACCGTTGTTTCGCAAAGTTTAAGTTGAGAGATATTTATGTACAGCCTCTTAACAACTCAAATTCAGGAACAATTACAAAAGCAGAAGATAAGCGTACACACATGGACATGACAGTAAGATACATGATGCTTTCAGGTGATGATGCAAACTATTCTGCAATGGCAACAAGATATCGTAACTATCTTCTCGATAACGGACTTCTTACAAAGAAAGACGACTCTTACAACACAAGAGTTGATTTTCTTGGAACAGACAGAGAAGAGTTCCTTATCGGAACTAAAGCTGTTACGATGACAACTACAGACAATATTTCCGAGATATTCGGTGAATTAAAGAAGAATGGTGTTTCAAGCCTTATCTCAATGTACAAGGGATGGCAGAAAGGCGGACTTTACAATGTGCCTATCACAAAGTATAAAGCTGACAGACATATTGGAGGAACATCAAAGCTCACAAATCTTATAAAAGATTCAGCGAAGGATAATTATCAGTTGTATCTTTACAATGATGCACTGAGACTTAACCCTTCAACAAACAAGCTTACATACGATATGATAAAGCAGGTCAACAAGAGAACTTTCAAAGAGGAAGAAAAGAAGGAAGTTTATGATACTTTCTACTATCTCACACCGACAAAAGCTAATGATGACCTTAAAAAGTTTGTGTCATCATATACAGATGACGGCGTTAAGAATCTTGCAGTAGCAGGACTTAGCAATACAATCTTTTCATACAGCTTAAAGGGAAATTATTATACAAGATGCAGCACAGCAGAGAGTAACGAAAAGCTCATAAGTGATGTTGCAAAGAATACAAATCTTGTACTTGAGCAGCCTGTATCTTACTTATGGAAAGATACAAATGCATTCCTTGACATGCCTCTCGGTTCATCAGATTATATGTATGTTGATGAGGAAGTACCTTTTATCTCGATGGTACTCAAGGGAATTATTCCAATGTATTCAAATTATGTAAACTTTGAAGCTAACAAACAGGAATTCCTCTTACAGATGGTTGAAGCCGGTGTATACCCTTCATTCTATGTAACTTATGAAAATTCATCAGACCTTATTTATACAAACTCATCAGATCTTTACAGTACAGAGTACAAGACATACAAAGATACTATTGTTGAGTATGATAAGGATTTAAGAGCAGTAAACGAACTCACAAAGGGTTCAACTATTAAGAATCATGAGAAACTTAAAAACGGAGTTACGGTTGTAACCTATGACAATGGAGTAAAGATTTTTGTGAACTACACGGACATTACAAGAACGGTAGACGGAGTTAAAGTTGGACCTATGTCATATTCATATAAGGCAGGTGAGACGAATGAGTGAAGAAATGAGTAAGAAGAAAAAATTGACAAAAGAAGAAAAGCAGCAGTTAAAACAGCTTAAAAAGAGTGCGAAACCCGGAAAACTTGCAAAAAGGGATGCAATCACGGGAATACTCTTTATATCTCCTTGGATAGTCGGAGCACTTTTATTCCTTGCTTACCCATTGATTACATCATTCAGGTATGCATTAAATAATATCCGTATCACTCCAATGGGAATGAACTTTGAGTTTGTAGGTTACGGTAACTTTACACAGATACTTTTATCAGAGTCAGACTTTTTGACAACATTGATAGATTATATAGTATCAACAGTAGTTTCAGTACCTATCATCGTAGTATTTGCACTTATAATTTCTATGATGCTTAACCAGAAGATAAAAGGAAAAGGATTTTTCAGACTTATCTTTTTCCTTCCGGTTATCATCGTAAGCGGACCTATCCTTGGAATGTTAAATGCCCAGGGAGCAGGAAGTATTACATCAATTGATACACAGGCTATTACAGAAGCAATCAAAGGTTTTCTGCCTACAGCACTTGCAACACCTATTTCAGAACTTTTTGAAAACATGGTAACAATTCTCTGGTATTCAGGTGTACAGATTCTTATATTCCTGTCAGCATTACAGAAGATTGACAGAGCAATGTATGAAGCTGCAAAGATTGATGGTGGTTCAGGATGGGAATGTTTCTGGAAGATAACACTTCCAAACATCAAACCGATGATACTTTTGAACCTTGTTTATACAATAGTATTTATATCAAACAACGACCAAAACTCAATTATAGGACTGATAAAAGATGCCATGTTCTCAGGAACAGAGGAAAAAGGATATGGATATGCATCAGCGATGGCTTGGTTATATTCATTAGTAGTTCTTCTTATAGTAGGTCTGTTCTCACTCGCATTCTTTGCTAAGAAAGATGTATATGAGAAACAGGTTAAGAGAGCTAAGAAAGCACATAAGAAAGAACAGCGTCAGTTGAAGAAGATAGAAAGGAGGAGCGCAAGAAATGCTAAAAAGAACGCAAAAGCAGCAGCCTAGTAGTGGGGCAGCACAGGCAGTAGTTTCTACTCAGCCTAAATTCACAAAAGAGAAACTTCGTAAATTCCTTTTAGGTTCAAAGGAAAGGGAAGGTTTCTTAAAAGTATTTGTAATATATGCACTCCTTATCTGTATCGGATTCATATATATTTATCCTATTCTTTACATGGTGTGCCAGAGCTTTATGACACTTGATGATTTGCTTGATTCTTCAATCAACTGGATACCATCAAAGCTCAATTTAGACAACTATAAGCAGGCAGCACAGAGTATGGATTTCTGGAAGTCATTCGGACAGAGCATTATTATCGCCGGAGTGCCTACACTTTGTAATCTTCTTTCTTGTTCCGTTATCGGATATGGACTCGCACGTTTTGAGTTCCCTGGAAAGAAAGTCGTACTTGGAATAATCATCTTCACATTCATTCTTCCAAGTCAGATAACAATGATTCCTACATATGTACTTTACTCAAACATGGGTATTCTTGGTACTATTTGGTCATTTGTACTTCCTGCACTTCTCGGTATGGGAATAAATGCACCGATATTCATACTGATATTCTGGCAGTTCTTCAGGCAGGTACCTAAGGTACTTATAGAAGCTGCACAGATAGATGGAGCCGGATATCTTAAATCATTCTTTAAGATTTCACTTCCATCAGCATCACCTGCAATCATCACAGTATCACTTTTCTCATTCGTATGGTACTGGAATGAGTCATATCTTACACAGATGTATGTATCAGGTGTTACAACGAAATCAGGATGGTCATCACTTGTAATAAAACTTGGAGATTTCGCTTCAAACTACTCAGAATATGCGCAGACAGCTACAACAGCCGTAACAAGCATAAACGAATCAATCAATATGGCAGGAACAATGCTCAGTATCCTCCCACTTCTTGTAATGTACTTTGTACTTCAGAGATACTTTGTTGAAAGTATTGATAGAACAGGTATTACGGGTGAATAAGGCGTGAAGACTACTTCTTTTTATTATTTTGGATGTAAGTTTTTTGCGCACATTATATTAAAATCTAAAGAAGTTTTAAAATACCACTAACATTAGGTTTGTTGTTAGTGGTATTTTTGTGTTTTTAACATATAAAAATGTATAAATTGTAAATAAATTCATAAAAAGTTAAAATATTTCACAAAAAACTATAGCAATTGTGAAAAAAGTGTGATATAATATACAACAACAAGTGAGATGCTGGTACGATGAATAATTTATTATTAGTTGTACGGATATCGAAAATTTTAAGGAGGAATATTATGAGGAAAAAACTTATGGCACTTCTGCTTGCTGCATCTATGGTTGTAGGTATGACAGCTTGTGGAAGCAACAAAAACGGTGGCAGCTCTACAAACAGCGCATCAAAAGTTTCCGGTGAGTACGATGAGAAGGAGTTCAACGGAATCAAGTATAAAAAGGCAAAGGATATTACAAAGGACAATATCGAACTTACATATTATCACTTTGATCAGGACGAGACTGTTCAGTACCTTGCAGACCGTTTCCAGGAAATCTATCCAAACATCAAAGTACATGTAAAATATCAGGCTGTAAGAAAATACAATGATTCATTGCTTACAATGGTATCAAACAAGGAATCTCCTGACGTAATCATGTTCTCAGATGCGGATTTCGCACTTTCTAACATGCTTGTACAGGATATTTCATCATATTGGAATTCAGATCCTGAGACAAAGGAATTAGCATCAACAGTTAATGACTGCGGACTCGGATGTTATGGAACAGATAAGAGATATGCAGTACCTGTTAAATTCTTCCCTGGTGTTATGTACGTTGACAGAAACGTATTAACACAGCTTAATGTAAAAGAGCCAGCAAGAAACTGGACATGGGATGACATGATTAAACTCATCAAAGATTGTACAGTTAAGAAGTCTTCAGACGGTATGGCATATTATGGATGCGGTTACTACAACAGACTTGACTCATACTATGGAATCGCTGCTAAGCAGACAGTACAGGGTGAGTTTGGTTTCGACGGAACACAGTTTGACCTTTCAGCATGGGCTAAAGGTGAGCAGCAGTTCGCAGAACTTAAACAGGGCGGATATATCGCACCTCAGACACAGACACTTGACATGGAGAACTGGATGGGTTCTGCTGATGCATGGTGCGGAGCTTCAAGCCATGTAGCACTCTTCACAGAAGCATTCTGGACATATCAGGGAACATGGGCTACAAAAGCATTCAAGAAATACAACCTTGATATCGTACCTTATGTAATTCCTGCAGTAAGCAAGGAAGATGCAACAAAAGATCATCACTCAATCGCAACTATCGACTTTGGTGGTGTTACAACATCTTGTAAATATCCTCGTGAAGCATATGAGCTTCTTAAATTCATGAGCTTTGGCCAGGATGGATGGAAGACAAGAATCGAACTTTACAACGACGAGACACAGAAGAACTCTAAGGGTCTTGCACTTAAATATGACGTTATGCCGGCACCTATTACAACTAACTCAGAAATCTGGGATGATTACATTAAGATGTACTGCAAGGGCATGGATGACGAGCATGTTAAACTTTGGAAAGAATACTTTGCAAGCTGTATGCAGCCAATTCCTTATGGCTGGACAAGTATCGCAGGATACTGGAACTACTGTAATGAATACTTCAACAAGATTGATATTCATACAAAAGTTGACAGCGGAGAAAAGAAAGCTGCTGACTATATAGACGAGGCAACTTCGAAGGCAAATTACTATCATGCAAAAGCAATGCTTAAGTATTTCGGAAAGAGCGGATATAATGTTCTCTCAGATGAAGATGTTGCTAAGTATGAGAAGATGGAAAAAGAAAATAAATAATTAACCAAGCGGAAGCGAGGCATATTCTAAAACGGGGTTATTAGTTTTGGAATATGATAAAGATAAGGGAGACATCCATAGTGATGTCTCTCTTATTTTTTGGTCAAAAGGTATTTTGACCCTTGCATAATGGTAATATTTGTATTAAAAAAACGCTCAAAATTGTAAAAAAAAATAACAAAAACAGTTGTAAATTATTATGATTTAAGGTATAATTTAATTGATATTAAAATACTTTAGTAAAAGGTAAAATTAAAAAAGGAAAAGGAGAAAACAAATGGCAGAGAACAAGGAAGTTAAATACAATGAACCGTGGATATTACAGAGAGCGGATCCGTTTGTGTGCAAAAAGGATGGCTGGTATTATTTTACGGCATCAATACCAAGTTACGATTGTATAGCACTTAGACGTTCAAAGACACTTAACGGTCTTAAAGATGCAGAGGAAGTTGTTGTTTGGAAAAAGCATGAGAGTGGAATCATGAGCAAACATATATGGGCGCCTGAGCTTCATTATCTGTTCGGAAAGTGGTACATTTATTTTGCAGCAGGTGAGGCAGAAAATATATGGAATATACGTCCGTATGTACTTGAGTGTCAGGGTGATGACCCTATAAATGACGAGTGGGTCGAGAGAGGAAAAATGCAGAGAGCCGATGATGATATATTTTCATTTGAGGCATTTTCTCTTGATGCAACTATCTTTGAAAATAAAGGAAAATATTATTATGTATGGGCTGAAAAAGTAAGTGTAGGTCCACAGATATCAAATCTTTATATTGCTGAGATGAAATCCGGATATAAACTTAAAACTGTTCAGGTACTTCTTACAACACCTGATTATGACTGGGAGCGTCATGGATTTTGGGTAAATGAGGGACCGGCTGTGATTAAACATGACGGAAAACTTTTCCTCACATATTCAGCAAGCGATACAGGTGTAAATTATTGTATGGGTATGCTTACAGCAGATGAAAACTCAGATGTACTTGATCCTTTATCATGGAAAAAAGAGAGATATCCAGTTCTTAAGACAAATGAAGAACTTGAGATATACGGACCGGGACACAACTCATTTACTGTAGACGAAGACGGAAATGATATTATGGTATATCATGCAAGAAAAGAAGCTGAGATAGAGGGTGATCCGCTCTACAATCCTAACAGACATGCGATGCTTATGAAAGTGCGTTGGGATGAAAATGGAAGACCTGTATTTTCATATAAAGACTGAGGGGGATTGACATGGCAAGACTTATTATTAACGAAAACAAAGAATTGAGCACGATTGAGCCGGAAATTTATGGTCACTTTTCAGAGCACCTCGGAAGATGTATCTATGAGGGAATATATGTTGGAGAAAATTCGGAAATCCCTAATGTAAACGGTATGCGTACAGATGTAGTTGAAGCACTCAAGGAATTGAAAGTGCCGATGCTTCGCTGGCCGGGCGGATGCTTTGCTGATGAGTATCATTGGAAAGACGGAATCGGACCAAAAGAGACAAGAAAGAAAATGATTAATACTCATTGGGGTGGAGTTGTTGAGGATAACAGTTTTGGAACACATGAGTTTATGGAACTCTGCCGTCAGATAGGCTGTAAGACATATGTAAACGGAAACCTCGGAAGCGGAACGGTTCAGGAAATGTCTGAGTGGGTTGAATATATGACATTCAACGGTGTTTCACCTATGGCAGACCTCAGAAAGAAAAACGGACATGAACAGCCTTGGAAGGTTGATTTCTTTGGTGTAGGCAATGAAAACTGGGGCTGCGGCGGAAACATGACACCTGAGTTTTATGCGAATGAATATCGCCGTTATCAGACATACGTAAGAAATTATGATACTGAAAAACCTATTAAAAAGGTTTGCTGTGGAGCTAATGTCGATGATTATTTCTGGACAGAGGGAGTAATGAAAACATGTTTCAGTCATGCAGAGTGGGCACATGGATTTATGGATTATCTCTCGCTTCATTATTATGTACATCCGGAAGGCTGGGAGATAAAGGGAAGTTCCACAGACTTTGACGGTGAAGTATGGTATAAGACACTTAACAAGGCACTTCATATGGATGAACTTATTACAAGACACGGAACTATCATGGATAAATATGACCCTGAAAAGAAAGTGGGAATGTGTGTTGATGAGTGGGGAGCATGGTATACATGTGAGCCTGGAACAAATCCGGGATTTTTATATCAGCAGAACACAGTGAGAGATGCACTTATAGCCGGAATTACGCTCAATATATTCAATAAGCACAGTGACAGAGTAAAGATAGCTGCTCTTGCACAGATGGTAAACGTTCTTCAGTCAGTTCTTCTTACAGAAGGTGACAAGATGATAAAGACACCTACATATCATGTAATGCATATGTACAGACATCATCAGGGTGCAAAACTTCTTGAAAGCAGTGTTACGGGAATTGATGAGATTGGAACTGATGAGTGGAAAGTGCCAAAGGTAACAGAGTCGGTATCAAAGGACAAAGACGGAATTATCACAATTACACTTAACAATCTCTCAATCGAATCGGCAGAGGAAGTGGAAGTACAGCTTGCAAACGGTGTTTATAAGGTTGTTGAAGCAAGAATTGTAACAAACAGCGATATGCATGCTCACAATACATTTGAAGCACCTGAGGAAGTAACAGAGAAAGACTTTAATGATTATGAAGTTAAAGGTGAGAACATCTTAGTAAAACTTCCTGTAAATTCTGTTGTAGAGATGAGACTTCAGAAATAAAACTGAGTGGTGAATATTATGGCACATATCTGTAAAAAATGTTTTCTGCGTGAGATGGCAGAAGAAGATGCCAAAATGATAGAAAAATATAAGAACGGCATAAAAGAGATTGACAGAGTGACGGAAGAGATTTATGAGTCACGGCTTGCCGTTTGCAAAGAATGTGAACTTTTAAATGCAGGTACCTGTGGTGCCTGCGGATGTTATGTGGAACTTCGGGCTGCTGCAAAAGTAGGTAAATGTCCGCATAAATTATGGTAGTAAAATCTATTACAATGAATAATATCTGCATTAAAAAATAGTGTATCACTGATATTTTACTGAAAATCAATGATACACTATTTTTGTTTCACTAATACATTACACTAGCAAAATCTTCTAAGCCATGTGTACATTTCGCCGGCACCTCTGTTGCCCCAGTTGGCATAAGGAACAAACGTGATTTCTTTGTATTCAAGTTCAGCCGGTGTGTCTAAGTAAAGTTCTTTGTTATCGTACTTTTCAGGATGTTTAACAGTCTTTCCATGTGCTTTTATGACTGTAATGCCTCCTAAGACATTATCATCCCAGTATTCATTTATAGGCTTGGTTATATCAACCATTATAGAAGAAAGATTTTCACCATTGTCAACCTGTTCTGCACAGTAAACAAGAGGACCTTTTTTGATTGCAACCTTTCCGGCATCTGCACGTACTTTAGGATTGGCGTAAACAAAATGTGCAGGCATTTCAAAAGTAATTTCAATGCTTGTGCCTTTCCATGCAGATGCAATGTCGTCTTTAGATAATACGGCATATCCATTTTTAGTTTTATAGTTAATATCACAGCCGTTGATTTTTATCTTATAATTCTGTGCATATTCAGGGATTCTCACATATATTTTTTTGTCTGAAGGCGCATCGTCCTCTGAGCTCTTGTCAGCAATATCGGATATTGATATTGTTATCTTTCCTTCAAACGGGAATTTTGTTTCGATATTCAATCGTTTATATCCGCCGAGTGCTGTTGTCTTGTATTCGCCTCCGGCAAACATGTTGATAAACAGTCCGTCATCGTTCTGCATGAAGAGATATTCTCCGAGTGAACTTAAAGTTCTTGCAATATTAGGAGGGCAGCATGCACAGCCGAACCATTTCTGTCTTACTGCTTTTACATGATTTTTGTCAGTGGCAGGCATACAATTGTCAGGCCATACTTCGAGCGGATTTACATAGAAGAAACTTTTTCCGTCCATTGCAATACCAGCAAGTACAGTGTTCATAAGTGCGAGTTCCATTGTGTCTATATATTTGCTGTCTCCTGTTATCTGAGCCATTCTGCGGCAGAATAATGCAAGTCCTATAGAAGCACAGCTCTCAGAATAGTTAGTGTCATTTGGAAGGTCATAATCGGTTGTAAAGCGTTCCATTACACCTGAACTTCCGATGCCGCCTGTTATGTACATTCTCTTGTTTACGATATTGTTATAGAGGTTTTCGCAGGCTTCAAATAATGACTCATCCTGATATTTTTGAGCAATATCAGCCATTGCACAATATAAATATGTTGCTCTTACGGCATGTCCCTCAGCAGTTTTTTGTTTTCTTACCGGAAGATGATTTTGACCGTATTCATTTATATATGGGTTTGGGTCGTGCCATACATCAATGAAATCATCATTTTTACTCTCGTTAAAAAGATAGTTAGGTTCTGTTCCTCTTCTGTCAATAAAATCTTTTGCCATGTCGGCGTATTTATCATCACCTGTAACAGTGGCAAGTTTCATAAGTGCAAGTTCAATTTCTTCATGTCCTGGAACTGCATTTTTGTATTTTTCGGTGTGGAATACATCACATATAAGGTCAGCGTTTTTCTTCATTATATTAAGAAACTTATCTTTGCCGGTTACTTCATAATATGCGATGGCGGCTTCGATAAAATGGCCTGTTGTGTAGAGTTCGTGGCCTTCTTTCAAATTGCAGTACTGTTTGCCGGGATGAAGAATGGTAAAGTGAGTGTTTATATATCCGTTTTCCTGCTGTGCTTTTCCGACAAGTTCGATAGCGTCATCGGCAAGTTTTTCAAGTGCTTCATTTGGTTCATAGGAAAGAGAGTACGCTACAGCTTCAAGCCATTTAGCTAAATCTGTATCCTGAAATACCCATCCGTGGAAAGTTCCTTCTTTGAGTCCGGCGGCAACCTTGAAATTGTCAATACAGTAACTTGGTTCAGCGCCGGCTACTTCATCATTGAGTGCTTTCCACTGATAAGGTATGATTTCTTTTGTGACAAGTCCTGTATATTTATTCCAAAAGAAATCATTTACTTTAAGTGCTTTAAGCGGTAAAAGGTCTAATTTTTTTGTTTTCATACTAATCCTCCATTCTTGCATAGCTTTTTATGGCATAGCAATCCTAAATTCTTACGATATACCAAAATATATTTATTGGTTTCTAAAGTAATTTAATTATATCTAAAATTAAACAAAATATCAATCGAAAAATGTTGTAATAAGTGTATTTATTTCAGATAGTATTTATTTGTTTTTGATAGTAAATTCTTGCTATTTCGACAAAAAGTAAAATGATTTAGTATATCATTGACTAATTAACGATTATTATGTATAATAAATATGCAAAATGCTATATTATGTTTGTGAAAGTCTGTGGTTTTTGTTAAAAATAGTAAAAAAAACTATATGAATACATATAATGTTTTAGTTGTTTATAAACAAAAAATAAATGCTTTCTCAAAATTTGTATTAAATATTGAAAAAATGAAAAAAGATTGTAGTTACTTAATTATCTAAAAGTAGAAAATCAAATGGAAAAGAGGTAGACATAGTGTTACACATTACATCATTAGATGAGGGGCTTGAAATCTTCAAGGCATTAGGCTCAGATGTCAGAATCCAGATATTAAACATACTGCTTGAAAACAGTAATATGAGCATGAAAGATTTGGCTGCGAGACTAAATATTACAAATGGGGCGCTTACGGGACATATAAAAAAGCTTGAGAGCTGTGGTTTGATTACAACATCAGCAGAATCTGTAGTGCATGGAAATCAAAAAATATGCTCTGTTCACTGGGACAGAATCGTTATCGACCTTGAAAAGCAGGTTGAAGATGAAAATGTATACAATACGGAAGTAAAAGTTGGACACTATTCAAATTATGACATCGCACCGACATGTGGTCTTGCTTCAAGTAAAGCACTTATAGGAGAAGTTGATGATGCGAGATACTTCGAGCATCCTGACAGATATAATGCTGAGATACTTTGGTTTACAAATGGTTTTGTTGAGTATGTCATACCAAACTTTATTCCTGGATTTCAGAAAATCACACAGATTTCAATAACAATGGAACTTAGTTCGGAGGCACCGGGAGTAAATAGTGACTGGCCGTCTGATATAGAATTTTATCTCAATGATAAACCACTTGGTTGCTGGACATCACCGGGAGACTTTGGAGATGTAAAAGGACTCTTCACACCGACCTGGTGGCCTGAAAACTGGAATCAGTACGGACTTTTAAAACTTCTTGTTATCAACAAAAAAGGAACATTCATTGATGGACTTAAAATATCGGATGTTACAATAAATGATTTTAACCTTGATTACAGAAGTAATATAAGATTTAAACTTGGAGTAGACGAGAATGCAACTCACAAAGGAGGACTTACACTTTTTGGAAAGTCATTCGGAAATTACGGACAGGATATAAATGTTGCGATAAGTTATACACCGATGGCGGAAGATGAGATATAAAAATTTAAAAACAAAGAGGTTGTGCATTGACATATAAAATCAGTCAATGCACAACCTCTGTTTTTGTTGTATAAAAGTTAAAAACTTTTGAAAAAATTATTTTACAGTTACCTTATATGTAACTTTGAACTTTCCGCTTTTAGCTGTTATTGTTGCTGTTCCTTTTTTCTTTGCAACAACTTTTCCTGAGTTATTTACAGAAAGTACAGCTGGTTTGTTTGATGTCCATTTAACACCTGATAATTTAACTCCATAACCTTTTACCTTGAATTTAGCTGTTTTCTTTACTTTGAGTGAAGCTTTTTTGCTTGTAAATTTGATATAAGATTTTTTGACGGTAAATGTCTTTGTGAGTTTCTTTGTCTTATCACCGGCAGTAACTGTTGCTGTGACAGTTGTAGTTCCGGCTTTTTTTGCTGTAAGCTGTCCGGCATTTGTAACTGATGCAACATTAGGATTTGATGAAGTATATGTTACAGTCTTTGTTATGGAAGGCGTTGAAGAAACAGAAAGTTTGGCTGTTTTTCCGGTATTTCCGCCAACATAAAGTGTTTTTGAGGATGCATTAAATGTAAGTGTCGGATAATCTGCTTTTTCCTGTTTGTATTTAGCTTTTATATCATTTTCCGTAAGAGCAGTTGAATAAAATTCAATATTATCAAATTGTGCATTTGCTACATCAGTACTGCTTGAAAGCGTTCCGCTTCCGATTCTTACATCATCAATATCTGAGAGTTCACCACCTGAAAGTGCGTTTGAAAGATCTGTTTCCTGCTTTGTGATGAAATCTCCGTTTATATAGGCACTGATACCAGTTTCAGAAACGGTATATACTACATAACTCCAAGAACCTGTGATAAAGGAAGATTGATAGCTGCCCTTGCTTGTTCCGTTAAGACTTACAAAGTCAGCATATACGCTTGAATGGAGAGCTGTATATGGGTAACTGTTGCGGTTGTTTGTTGCCTTTGCTTCAAACAGTGCCGATTCATCAGCAGTGCTTGAACTTGTCTTGACCCACATTCCTACAGTAAAGCCTGCTTTATCAATGTTTTTGAACATTTCGGCCGGGAGTGATAAGTAACTTTCCCCCTGTTTGCTGTTTTTAACAGTGAGTACATTTCCATACCAGGAATCTTTACTTACTTTAGCATTTCCGTTAAGTGAAGCATCCGCTGTGGATTTTCCGCTGTTTGGTACGGTTTTGTCGTTTACTGTTTCAAAATCATATTTGTAATCAGGAGTGAGTGCGGCATCAAGAACAGTTGTCTTATAAGCTTTTGATACTGTTTCATTGCCTGATTTAATAGTTGCTGTAAGTGTTACTTCTGTTTCTTCAGAGGCTTTTGTGACTTTTCCTTCATTTGATATGATATCAGTGTTGCTTGAAGCCCATGTGATAGTTGTATTATTAAAGCCTTTTGTTGGAAGAGTTATGTCAGAAGTTGTTTTTGCCGGTATAGGACAATTGTAATCAAGATCCTGTGAAGCTCTCTCAAGTATTTCTTTGTCTGTATATTTGTAAGCTTCTTTTCGTACACCCCAGATAGACTGGTTGTTTGTACCGATGGCAGAAAATGTCATAACCTTCTTACATTCTTTTGACTCATCATGCTGAAGGAAGAATACACCGCTGTAAGTTACTTTGTTTATAACGGCATTCATGTAGTAAGTGCCATCTTTAGCTGTCCATGTACCTGTTATGTCACCGGAGATAGTACCATCTGCATTTAAAGTTATTGACTGTGTTTTAGCAGTAGCAGTACCGGATTTTCCGTGATTTACAAATTCATATTCTCCGACGATATCATCCTTTGCATATCCTGTTTCTGAAATTTTATCACCTTTATTTTCAAAAGGAGCTGTTACAGGCCAGCCTTTTTCATTCTGGAACTGCTGATGAACTCTTAATTCGTGGTATTCTCCGCTGTCTGAAAATCTTGTGTGGTAGAAAAGATACATCTGACCGTCATCATCAATCATAGCTGAGTTGTGACCTTCGGATTTATAATATTTATCGAGACATGAAAATTTGTATGTACCCATGACCTTGATACCTACATCTTCATGGCTTTTGTCTGAAGAAACAAACATATTTGCATTATTTCCGGCTGCATCAACAAAAGGACCGTCAGGATTTTTTGAACGGAAAAGTCTCATATTATATCCGCTGACCGAGTCCAAAAAGTTATATGACATATATAAATAGAAGTAATCTGTTTTTTCATCATATACGACAAAAGGACCTTCACCTGAATTGGCTTTTCCGCCTGCTATTCTTGTTCCGAAATACTGATCTACCAAAAGTCCGTCATCTCTTGTGTAAGTTTTTCCGGGATATTTTGCCTTGCCTGTTGCAGGATCAATTTCAAGTGTAAAGATACCGCCTGACCATGAGCCGTAAGTCATCCACATTTTGCCTTCTTTATCATAGTAGATTTCAGGGTCGATTGCATTAGGAGCGTAACCGTTATTGTAGGAATCGCCTGATGACCAGTTTGTATCATATTTTTCAATCTGACCGTTTTTTATAAGTTCCGGAATGTTTGTGCTTGTGTAGCTTGTATCTTTAGCGCCTTCAAAAACAGGTTTGTTCTTAGTAAAGCCTGAATATATAAGTGTGTCTACACATGTGAAAGGACCTTCAATACTCTTTGAAACACCGAAAGCTATAGCTGAACGGACAGCGGTAGAACTTGTACAAAAATAAATCATATAAGCACCTTTGGTTCCGTCACCGTTATCATAATCAGGATTCCAGAAAACATCAGGAGCCCATACATGGTAAGTGCCGTCATCTGTATCATTTTTATCACCTGCCCACTTGAAAGGCTGCTTCAGATTCTTTGCTAAATTTCCGAAAACAAAATTATTTGTTGCTGTTGAAGGGTTGCCGGCATTCAAATCTGTTGAAAGCTGAGTCCAGTTTACAAGGTCGGTAGATTTTGCTGCTGCCGTATGTGAACCGTATACATAATACGTGCCGTCTGATGACTTAGTAATAGAAGGGTCATGCACAGAAACTCTGTTTGGAGAGCTTGAGACATGAGTTACGCTTGCTGCTTCTGCAACACTTTCATTATTAAATAAGGAAAGCTGTGGGATAGAAACTGAAGCACTGGAGAATGCAAGTGCTGTCGAAAGCATGACAGCACTGACACGCTTAAAGTTTTTCTTCATAATATTACCTCCGTAAAAATCTTAAGTTTAAAATAGTTAATTTCATATAAAAGAATATCATATGTATTCAATATTTACAATAAAAATGCTATTTTATTTTGAAAAAAACTAAAATAAAAGCAAAATTTGTATGTAAAATACATAAAAATAGCAAAAAATATCAAGTTTTATATTGCAAATTTTATATGTGTTGTATATAATATTAAACAAAATATAAAATATTTTTACTTTTGTTAAAAATATTGAAAAATGTAACTATTCTAAAAAAATTAGCAACTCTAATTTTAAGAAGAAATGTATTATTGAGAGGAGAAAGAGTATGAGAAAGACAAAATTATTTGCCGGTGTGCTCGCACTCAGTCTTGCAGTTACTTCTGTACCTGCAATAAACAGTTTTGTGGGTGTGGATAAGGCAGAAGCATCTGAGAGTGATACGGCATCTGCGGCTTCAGGAAGCAGCATTACTAAGGAACCGCTTGGTGAAGGTGAGGTTGAAGTTGCAAAGAGCCAGTACACAAATCCTATCGGAGGTTATGACAACGAAGGTAAGCTTACATATGGTGGTGACCCGGCTGCAATGGTAGATGGAGATACAGTATATCTTTATACCGGACACGATATAGCTACAGGTGATGCATATGTTATTGATGGATGGATTTGTTATTCTACTAAGGACTTGCTCAATTGGAAATATGAGGGCGAGATTATGAAAGCCAAAGATATTTCATGGGCAAATGTAGCAAACTCAGCCTGGGCGGCTCAGACTGTTAAACACAATGGTAAATATTATTTCTACTATTGTACATGGGATAAAACTACAAGTGACGGACAGCAGTCTATAGGTGTTGCAGTTTCAGACAGTCCAACAGGACCATTTGAAGATATAGGTAAGCCTATTGTAAGCGGTAAGGTTACAGATATAGGTACTGAGTCAAGTACATGGAATGATATTGACCCTACAGTATGGATTGAGAATGATGAAAATGGTGTAGAACATCGTTATCTTGCATGGGGAAACGGAAACTTCTACATCTGTGAATTAAATGATGATATGATTTCAGTTAAAGATCAGAACGGTGACGGAAAGATTACAGGCGGCAAATCAGTTAAAAATGCCGATGTTATCCAGAAAGATTCTCCTGAAGGTCCTTATACAGAAGCTCCATGGCTTTACAGAAGACAGGATGAAAACGGAAACTATTACGGAAAATATTATCTTTTCTATGCATCAGGCTGGAGAGAGGGAATGGCTTATTCTACAACAGATGACCTTATGAACGGACAGTGGGAATTTGGCAAAGAGATAGCAAGACCAAATGTAACATCAAATACAAACCATATGGCAGTTATTGATTTTAAGGGAAAGACATATTTTATTTACCATAATGGTGCACTTGCAGGCGGAAATGGTTACCGCAGAGTTGCAAATATTACTGAACTTAAATTCAATGAAGACGGAAGTATTGATGAAGTACCTGAGACTACAGCAGGTATAGCAGGTACAACTACTAAGATTTACACAAAAGCCGGTGCAGGAGTGCTTGCTCATAAAAACTTCCTGAATTCAACATCTGATGCTGATTATCCATATCAGAATATATATGTAGGTGCTATGGGATATTCAGACGTAAAGGATGCGCAGTGGGTTCTTACAGATGGAAAAGCAGACAAGACAAAACCGGCATATGTTTCAATTCAGTCTGAAAATAAGTCAGGTCTTTATCTTACGGTAAACGACAATGGAAAAGTAACTCTTAATCAGGATTCAGACGGAAAAGCTGAGACAGCTAAACGTCAGACATTCAGAAGTATAAAGGCTCTTGACGGTTCTGAAGATGGTGTTTCTTTTGAAAGTGTATATAAGCCGGGACAGTATCTTACTATTGTAAATGATGTATTAAAGATTACTGATGGTTCAGACAAGACAGCAGCAACATTTATTGTAGGAGAAAACAGCGAAACAACAGTGCTCCGTGGTATCAATGTAACAGCCGGCACAAATGTTATTACGCAGGGAGATAAGATTAAGAAAATCAATCTTACAAGTGTAAAGGCTATCTATTCAGATGAAACACAGAAAAAAGTTACTGATTACAAAGTTAATTACTCAAAAATAAATGTTAACAAAGTCGGAACACAGTATGCAACTGTTTCATATACAGAAGGAAATATTACAAAGAGTGCTTCTATAGCAGTTTCAATTCTTCCAAAACTTAAAGCAGTTACAAAGCTTAAAGCGAAAGTTACAAAGAAAAAGAATGCAAAGAAAGCAAAAGTTGTACTTTCATGGAAAGGTGTATCGAAAGTAGACGGATACGAGGTGTACTATAAAGCAAGCAAGAATGGTAAGTTTAAGTATGTGACAGAGGCATCGGGTACAAAATGTACTGTATCTGAGGATGCAGCATTTAAAGCAGGAAAGACATACTGGGTAGGTGTAAAGGCTTATAGAGAATATAACGGAAAAACACTTACAGGTCCTATGAAATCTTTAAAAGTAAAGATTGCTAAATGATGGCATATTGAATAAATATACATATTAAAGTTGTATTTACGAAATGTTAATAATTTAGTCATAAACTGTTGACAAATGGATGAACAAATGCTAAAATAATTTACAAATCAATAAAGAAATAAATTCTTTTATAAAGGGAGGAATAAAAATGTATAAGAAATTTTTAAGTGGTGTTTTAGCCGCAGCTATGGTTATCGGAGGAGCTGCATATGCAGCAAAACCTGCATCAGTTGATGCAGCAGGTGCTCCAAAGCCTAAGTACACATTCAGCATGAATGGTGCAAGCAAAAATGTAGTTGGTGTTGCTCGTAAGGGTGATACAAGTGCCGGTACAACAGGAAATACAAAGACAGGTATCGTTCCGACAGCAAACAAGAAAGCTAAACTTCAGTACAAGAAGGGTAAACACGGAAAGGCTCTTTACATCTCAAGAACTGTAGGTGGAAAGGCAGCTTCTATGGGTGCTCAGCTTAAAGGTGTTAAGCTTGGTTCTAAGTCTTGGACAGTTTCATTCTGGGTTAAGCCTGAGGTAAGCCTTTCAAACTACATGTCAATGTTCTTTACAGGAAACCATATTCAGGATCCTAAGAACACAAAATGGCTCTCAATCACACAGGATTCATGGTTAGACAACAAAGCTAACTCGCCTACAATCTGGTCACACAGCCTTACAAAAGGAAAGAACGAGCAGTTCCCATGGTATGGTTATCAGAACAAGAAAGGTACTTGGACAGCAAACTCAGCAGTTAAAGCTAATAAGTGGACACACATCACACTCGTTGTAAATACAAAGCAGACATGTGAGTATGGTACAAAGGGCAAATCAGGATATGTTAAATCATACCATGCATGGACATATGTAAATGGTAAACTTTTCGGAAACGGAACAGTTGCTAAGGGAACAATGTCAAACTCTAACTCATTCTTCCTCGGACTGAATGCTTGGGATATGGGATTCAAGGGATACTTTGATGATGTTAAGCTTTGGAACAAGGCTCTTACAGCTAAACAGGTAAAAGCTATTGCTAAATAATATGATGCAAGTTGTTTGCAGGATTGCGAAAATTGTACATCAATGAAGCAATTCGTGGCATCGTATATAAATTTGTTTAGTATAAATTGTATATAAAATGAAAAATAGTGCATGGCGAATTTGTTATAAATTCACCATGCACTATTTGCGTGTGTAAAATAATTTATGCACAATGTTCAAAGAAATGTCAAAATATTATATTTTTATGTTGACATTGAGCAACAGGTATGCTATTATAATAAAAACTAAAATAGTTTACGAAAATATTAAAAAGATTCGAGAGGAGAATAAGTTATGAGAAAAAGAATTTTAGCAATCGCACTTGCAACTACAATGGCACTTTCTACAGCAGTTGTAGCAGTACCAAGTTATAAGAATGCAGCAGTAGCACAGGCAGCAGAAGAAGAGACAGGAGCGCAGACATTCGATACATTTTGGAGTGGACATTGCTTAGGTGACGAAATCACAGAGACAGAAAAGACAGTGAATTTCAAGGCTATCACAGACAATGATCCTACGGCCACAGGAAATTATAATACACCTGTATTTGTTATTTACTATGGTGATGAGAATAAAGTAAACGGTGAGGGATATGATGAAGTAGCAGTTATCCGCTCAGACCTTTGGTCATGGTCAGCAGGTGGAGATATCACAAATCCTGAAGGATATGCAGGAACAAACGAGCTTACATTTGCAACAGAAAATGCACCGGCAGATGATAATGCATGGGCAGCTTGGCTTGCAGCAAATAAAAAAGGTGTAGATGTATCTTACACAACATCTGTTAAAGATGGTGTAGTTACAATAAAAGTTACAAACAATGGTATCACAAGCACAACAACATTCAAATTTGATGAGACAAAAGGAAAGAAGCTTTATCTTTCTGTTTCAGGTGAAAAGTGCACCATAGCTAAATACCCTAAGGCACTTATCACAACACCTTGTGATGACCCGTTTGAAAAGAGCAATGACAATACAAATACAACAACAAAGAAAAAATCAATGTCTGTAAAGAAAGTTACAGCTAAAGCAGGCACAAAGGTTGTTAAGGGAACAGTTTCAGTTGCAAAAGCAAAAGTTAAAGTAACTGTTGGAAATGCTAAAGCAAAAACAGCTAAGGTTAGTGGAAAGAACTTTACATTAAAGGTTTCTTCAGCACTTAAGAAGAACACAAAGATTACTGTAAAGGTTACAAAGTCAGGTTACAAGACAGTAACGAAGACTGTAAAAGTTAAATAGGTTATAAGTTTATATTTGTAACATAAATTTTCTCATTTATTATCCAAAATGGAGAGTCGGTTTTGCCGGCTCTCTATTTTGTTTACAATACTTTTTGATAAGTTTTAACCAATAAGGAAAAAGTGTTTGACTTCATACTATATGCGAAATATAATAATTGATGTTTGAGTGAGACATGACTTACCAGACTTAGAAAAAGGTAACTAAAAAACTATGTGGCTGGGACAAATAATATTAAAATTATACACATGATAGGAGACAGCAATGCGAAAACTTATTAAAAAAGGTGTGGCAGCAGCGTTATCAACAGCGCTTCTTGTAACATTGGGACCTGTAGCAGATATTTCAACAGTAAAGGCAGCAGATGATTATACATATCTTTATGCCGGACTTACTTGGGATCAGTATTGGGCTGCAGAGAATATTTATCTGCAGAGTGACAAGGCTATGACAGATTCTAATACTGAGGCTGATGCAAGGGGAGAGATGGATAAGGGTGCTTTTGATGCAGTTTCGAGAGCTACTACAAATCATGGACTTCATAGAGGAAGTTATCAGTGTGATGCAGTGATTTACGGTGAGGACGGAAGTGAGTTTGATGTATCTCATTGGTCAGCTGATGGAAAGACACTTTATCTTACAGATGGAACAGATGTAGCATATGCAAAGGGAACTATCACAAAAGCAGACGGTACACAGACTAAATTAAAGGAATATAAAGTTACCGGACTTAAATATGTGCCTGTTGCAGTAAAAACATCAGAACTTGACGATTTTAAGAAAACTTACAAAGTTGTTGAAAATGACGGTGAACTTGTTGGAGGATACAGTGAGATGAATCTTTCGGCATATGATTTAAAGGCTAATGTAACAGCAGATACAAATGGTCTTAAAACCGCAACAGAGGAAAAAGACGGTACATTTAAGTTTAGTGCCAGAAAGACAGGAACAGATTCAGGTATCAAGGAGCAGACACTTGCTAAGGCATCTAAACTTAAAGTTGAGGTTAAAGAAGCAAACGGAAGTTATGGAGAGTTCCTTCGCGTAGATATAAACAATGCAGATAATGCAGATGCATCAAAGGGAGAGGGTTATGGTGCTCTCGGTGCAAAAATGCAGGCTGTAAAGTGGACATACTATGGAAACGATTCAGAGCGCAAGACTGCACTTGCAAACTTTGGAACTAAGTTTGCAGCAGATAACTGGATGCATAAATCAATGGGTATTCAGCTTGGTCTTACTGATTCATACAGAGCTGCACTTCCGGGAGGAACAGATGGAACAGGTTACTGGAGCCTTACGGTATATGCTCTCGGATATGAGGATGAGACAGTAAACTTTGAGGTTACAAAGGATAATATAGTTGATACAGTAAATATAACTGAAAATGCAGATATAACCCGATTAAGCGGTCTTGTAGAGGATGCCAAAGGATTAAAAGAGTCTGACTACACTGCAGCAAGCTGGAAAGATTTTGCCGGAGAACTTGAAGAGGCTGAGGAAGAACTTGCAAAGCCAAATCATTATCAGGCAATGGTAGATGAAGCGTATAATCATCTTGATGAGGCAATCAAGGCACTTGTAAAAGTAGAAAAGGCATTGAATGCCCCTGCATCAGTAAAAGTGACAGCAAAAAAGAAATCGTTTACTGTTACATGGAAAAAAGTAAGCGGTGCTAAAGGATATCAGGTTCAGTATTCTCTTACAAAGAACTTTAAAAAAGCAACAGTCAAGAATGTTACAAAGACAACATTAACAGTTAAAAAGTTAAAGTCAGGCAAAAAGTATTATGTGAGAGTTAAGGCTGCAGCTTCAGATAAAAAACTTAACAGTGGCTGGTCAGCAGCAAAGACAGTTAAAGTAAAATAATTTGTAGAATAGATTGTTTTGGGATATTAATAATGCGCAAAATGGAAGGTTGTATTAACCTTCCGTTTTGTGCGTTATAGAATAATTTTTGAAACGAGGGTATAGATGATTAAGAAAATATTATGTCTTATTTTGTGTGCGGCACTTCTTACAGGGTGCCAGAACAGCGGAAATAAAGTCAGTGAGACAAAACAAAAAAATGAAAAGAGTGAGACTTTAGAGGCTCAAAAAGAAATTTTTGCGATGGATACATATATGACAATCAAGACATATGGTGACAAGGCAGATGAAGCAGCAGAGGCGGCAGTAGATGAGATAAACAGACTTGATAAGCTTTTTAGCACGGGAAACAATGAGAGTGAAATTGCGATTTTGAATGAAAGCGGAAGTGAGATATTATCGGAAGAGACATTTTCTCTTGTTGAAAAGTCATGTGAATTGTATAAGAGCACAGCAGGTGCGTTTAATATAGCAGTTTATCCACTTATGAAGGAGTGGGGATTTACAAACGAAAAATATAATATTCCTGATGACAAAACAATAAAAAAACTTTTAAAGTATATTGATGTTTCAAAGATTGAATATGATGCAAATACAAGACAGGTAGTATTGCCGCAAAATTATGAAATAGATTTAGGCGGGATAGCTAAGGGTTATACATCAGCAAGGCTTATGCAGATATTTAAGAAATATGGACTTTCAGGCGGAATCGTTTCTCTTGGCGGAAATGTTCAGACTTATGGTTACAAATCTGAAAATAAAAAATGGAAAGTAGCTGTTGAAAATCCAGAGACATCACCGCTTGATGGAGATTATCTGGGAGTACTTGACATTACTGACAAAGCAGTTATTACATCGGGAGGATATGAGAGATATTTTGAAAAGAACGGAAAGAGGTATCACCATATATTAAATCCGAAAACCGGAAAACCGGCAGACAGCGGACTTATAAGTGTATCAATAATAAGTAGTGACGGAACGCTTTCCGATGGACTTTCTACATCTCTGTTTATAATGGGTAAACAAAAGGGAATAAAATATTGGCAGAAAAATAAAGATAAATTTGATGTGGTATGGCTTGAAAATGATGGGACAGTGACAATTACAGATGGAATAGAGGATGTTTTTTCGTCTGATTTTAAATACAGTGTTGTAGGATGAGTGCGAAACAAATTAAGGTTGAGCAAGTTGCAAAAATATAACAAATAATTGAGGCGAATAGATTGGAGGTCGCAGGATGACTGAAAAAATTAAAGAGAAATTTTGTGCGTATATAGAACAGTTTAAACCGGCTGTTTTTGTTTTGCCGTCTGTTATTATTGCGGCATTTTCTGTCGGTGGTTTTTATATTGGAAGCGGTAGTGCAATAAAAAACAGTGCGTATAATAATAGCGCAAACAACAGCGTGGAAGAAAGCAAAAACAGTGAAGATAATACTGAAAGTGCAGGCGATAGGAGTGCAAAGACAAAGAAAACCGTTTCAGGAAGTACGGTAAAGAAAACTGCCACGACAGTGAAAAAAACAAAGGCAAAGAGTGGAAAACCCGCAGATGGTGTGTTTGATGGCAGCAGTGTATGCGAGAAGTTCGGTTATACGGTAAGCCTTAAGGCAAAGTTTAAAGATGGAAAGCCTGTGGCACTCTATGGAATGAAAATGCTTAATAGCAATGATAGCTCAAACGATGCATATATGGCTAGGGCATGGCGTGAAATGGTGAAACGCATAATTGGAGGGGCAGCGGATAACGGCGCTGTATCGGATGTAGATAGTGTATCAGGAGCAACATATTCATCAAATGCAGTTATTAGTGCTTATCTTGATGCACGCAATAAAGCTATTGCAAAATCTGAAGGTAAGAAATTAAAAGCTACGGCAAAACCAACACCTGTACCTTCAAAGAAACCGACGGCAGTAAAAGTTCCAAAACCTGTAAAAGTTCCAAGTGGCGCTATAGCTGATGGAAAATATAAGGTGAGTGCTGTATGTGAGCCGGATGAAGATGAAGATTTTGAAAAATATACACTTAGTGCCTCATTTACTTTCAAGAATGGAAAATGTACTGCTATATCTGATTTTTCATCAACAGCGGAAAGTAATAAAAATTATTATATGAAGGCGGCAAATGGAAACGGTAAAGCAAAAGGAATGGTGACCCAGATAATACAAAAACAGTCGGCAGATGATATAAGTGCGGTGTCAGGGGCAACATGCTCTTCCAAAACAATAGTCGAACTTTATGTTAAAGCATTAGAGAAAGCGGCGAAAAAAGCGGGAGTGAAAAATACACCAAAGCCAAGCCAGAGTGCAGCACCGACATCAAAACCTGATGAAACAGGTTCGCCTGAAAATACTGCTTATCCGACGCCGACACAGGCTCCTTGGCCAAGCCAGAGCGTTGAACCGACACCTGAACCAAGTCTTGTGCCGTTAAATCCGGGTACATATAAAGAAACTGTTACGGTATATCCTGATGAATCAAATGACTTTGAAGAGTATACGCTTACAGCGGATGTTATATTTAATGATAATCGTTTTTGTGGTTTTGACAATGTAACATTATCTGATGAGACAAACAGATTTTATTACAATAAGGCAGTAAACGGAACAAAAACAAAGCCGGGACTTATTTCGCAGATAAATACAAAACAGAATGATGAACTGGATGGCGTATCGGGAGCAACATGCACATCAAATGCACTTATAGAATTGTTTTCAAAGGCATGGAACGAGGCTAAGAAAAGAGGTTTGGAATAATTGAAGATATTTGTTACAAAGAGTATAAATCTGATACTCATTATAGGAATTGTATATGTATACTGCACACAGGCAGGAAAACTTAAAAAAAATATGGCAGATGCAGGGAGGGCGGCACAGTCACATTTTGCAGATGATGGTGTATATGAAGGCAGTGGTGACGGATTTGGCGGAAAGATAACTGTCCGCCTTACGGTAAAGAATGAGAGACTTCAAAAAGCAGAAATAATATCGGCAAAAAACGAGACAAAAGATTATCTTGAATCGGCAAAAAAAATACTTAACGATGCTGTAAAGCGGCAGTCAACAGATGTAGATACGGTATCGGGTGCTACATTATCATCAAACGGAATAATAGCAGCGATGAAGGATGCACTCGTAAACGGAAAGGAACAATAGATAAATGGTAAATATAAAAACTAAATTAAAGCGTTTGCAAATAGTAAGAACACTGATACAAATAGGATTTTTTGTATTTATGCCATCACTTTTTTCTCAGGCTTTTGCAGGGATAAAAGAAGTTGTATCGCTTATTGGAAAAGCACAACCGTTAAAAATGTCTGACTTTCTGATAAAGCTTATTGTTTTGTGTCTGCTTACGATAATATTCGGAAGAATATTCTGCGGTTTCATGTGTTCATTCGGAGCAATCGGAGACTGGTTTTATATGCTCTCAGAATTTATTCAGAAAAAAATCGGTGTGAAATTCCCGAAAATTTCTGAAAAAGCACAGATTAACTTGCAAAAATTCAAATATGTCGTGCTGTTGTTTATAGTTCTGCTTTGTTTTAGCGAAAATGGAGAGTATGTTGCAAAATATAGTCCGTGGACAGTGTTTTCACTTATAACACAGCGTAACTTCAAAATAGGTACATATATTGCAGGAAGTGTATTGCTTGTTTTTATAATAATAGGAATGATGCTAAAGGAAAGATTTTTCTGCCAGTTTATATGTCCGCTTGGAGCAGTATTTTCACTTCTGCCTAAAAACTTTTTGTTCAGTGTAAAGAAAAAAGAAGAAAAGTGTTTTAATGGATGTAAGGCATGTACAAACAAGTGCCCGGTTCATCTTAAATATGACGAAGCAGGTATGAGGGAAGGGGAGTGTATAAGCTGCGGACGCTGTTTTATGGTCTGCCCTCATAGGATGAAGAAAAAATAATTGTTTATGGTAATTCATATGCAGGTATGTTAAAATGTTTATAAAAATATGGGTTTAATATGGGCTGTGTAATGTATCAATGTATTGTTAATATTTTGGTGTGGAAGTTAATGTTATATTGATGCAGTATGCCGGTCATTTTTGAGGGAGAGAGGATATTTATGCATACCGTGGGAATTGGAAAACAAAATTATGAGTCATTGATAATGTCCGATTGCTTTTACGTCGATAAAACGTATTTTATAAAACAATGGTGGGAGTCTCAGGACGATGTTACACTTATTACCAGACCAAGAAGATTTGGAAAAACATTAAATATGAGTATGCTGAATTGTTTTTTTTCAAATAAATATATGAATCGGGCAGATTTGTTTGAAAAGTTTGAAATATGGACAGATGAGAAGTACAGAAAATTGCAGGGAACTTATCCGGTTATAAATTTAAGTTTTGCTGATGTAAAAGACGATAATTTTAAAAATGCAAAAAATAGCATTATATCTGTTATAAGTGATGTATATAGAACACATTCATATTTAATTGAAACAGATGAAATAACAGATGCCGAAAAGGGTGTGTTTAAGGCGTTAGATGCGTATTCAAACAATACAAATATAAATAAAGAAATTTCTGAAGATGTAATTTGCAGAGCGATAAAAAATTTGTCATTTTTATTAGAAAGATATTATGGAAAAAAAGTACTCATTTTTTTAGACGAATACGATACACCTCTTCAGGAAGCATATTTGGGAGGATATTGGGATGAAATGGTAGGTTTTATGCGTGTTTTCTTTAATGCAACATTTAAGACTAACCCGTATCTGGACAGAGCAATAATGACAGGTATTACCAGAATATCTAAAGAAAGCATGTTTTCGGATTTGAATAATTTGAGGATAGTATCGACAACAAGCAATATGTACGAAACGTGTTTTGGATTTACAGAGGATGAAGTTTTTAAGGCATTGGATGAAGTTGGAATTTCGGATAGAAAGGAAGATGTAAAACAATGGTATGATGGATTTTCATTTGGCAAAAGTAAAGATATATATAATCCTTGGTCTATAACAAACTTTATTGATGAAAGAAAATTGAAAACATACTGGGTCGATACGAGTTCAAATGAGCTTGCAGGGAAATTGATACAAAGTGCTTCGCCGGAAGTTAAAAAGTCAATGGAGAAGCTTTTAAATGGAGAAAGCATAACAGTTGACATTGATGAGCAGATAGTATTTAATCAGCTTGATTATGATGAAAATGCAATATGGAGTTTGTTTCTTGCAAGTGGATATTTAAAAGTTGAAAATGCAGATGACTGCGAAATCAGTGGAAAATATGAACTTAGTCTTACAAATTTGGAAGTAAGAATAATGTTTCAAAAATTGATAAGTGGATGGTTTAAAACAATACGTAACACATCAGATGAATTTGTTATTGCCTTGATAAAAGGTGATATAAAAGCTATGAATTATTTTATGAATAAAATAGCACTTGCGACGTTTAGTTATTTTGATGTTGGAAATAAACCATCGGAATATATTGAGCCCGAGCGTTTTTACCATGGTTTTGTATTAGGAATTATGGTAGGAGAAAGAGAAAATTATATCATAAAATCAAATAGGGAAAGTGGATTTGGAAGATATGATATAATGATGGTGCCAAAGGATATTAAAAATAAAAAATTACCGGCAATTGTTATTGAATTTAAGGTATATGACAGTGAGGATGAAAAACAGCTTAAAGATACGGTGAGAGCGGCTCACAGGCAGATAGAAGAAAAGAGATATGATGATGAAATCATACAATTGGGGATAGAGAAAGACAGGATAAAACATTATGGATTTGCGTTTGAAGGGAAAAAAGTATTGATAGGGTAAAAATAATCGTTTCAAAATACCAAAATATGAAAAACAATAAAAAATCAGCATGAGTTTGGGGTATGCTGATTTTTTGTTGTTTAGATTTGCTTTTGTAAAAAAGAGCCCGTGCATATAAAGTAATACATGGTATATTTGGGTGAGTGATGAATATTATTTAACGTGTAATTTTTGGCGGAGGTGCAGATGCTTAATTATATATGGGCATTTATGATACTTGGGGGATTATCGTATGGTGTGGCATGTGGTCAGGCGAAAGCACTGTCAGATTCTATTATTGACAGTTCGGGGGAAGCCGTCTCACTTGCGATAACAATGCTTGGCGTTATGGCTATGTGGTGCGGAATAATGGAGGTCGCAAGGCAGTCCGGACTTATGGATAAAATGACAAAATTATTGTCTCCGATGGTACGTTTTTTATTTCCTGAAATTGATGAGAAGCATGTGGTAAATGAATATATAACGGCAAATATGGTTGCAAATATACTTGGTCTTGGCTGGGCAGCGACACCTATGGGACTGAAAGCAATAAAGGAGATGGCAAAGATAGAACGTGCACGCCTTGTGGAAAAAAATGTTGATATATCAAAAGTGAAATTAAGAGCAAGTAATGAAATGTGCACATTCCTTGTAATAAATATATCATCGCTTCAGTTGATACCGGTAAACATAATAGCGTATAGAAGTCAGTATGGCAGTGTAAATCCGGTGGGGATAGTCGTTCCGGGACTTATAGCAACGGGGGTGAGTACACTGGTAGCAGTTGTTTTTTGCAAGATTGCATGCAGGAAAAAACGTTTATGAAAGTAAACTTAAAAATAATAACAGCTTAGCGTTTTATTTCTTAAATTCATAAAGTTGCCAGTAAGCTGTCAGTCGTTGCTACGTAGCTTATTTTTATTTGTATCTCTGGTTGTGTTATGTTATACTGACATTGTATAATTTAGAAGAATGATGGATGTGATTTTCCGTTTATGTGATGCCCTCTAGTCTACAAAGGAGGGTGATGCCCTATGAATACGCTTGAAGTTCTTACTCTTGTGTTGGTGATTTTTGCGGCACTGTCTTACATAGACAATCATAATAATAAAAAGAAATAGCATCCCAACCGACCAAAGTTAGATGCTATTTTTATGTTTGTATCTTACTGAGGGCAAAATCGGATATTACATCCGATTACCTTTCTAATTAGATTATACAATGGGGTACTTGAGAAATCAAGTGCCCTTTTTGAGAATTATTTTCGCTGTGGCACTTTAACGCAGAGATTGATATAAACTTTCCGACTCATGGACGGCTCTCGCCTCGGAGAATATCAGTAGCAGTACATAAGTGTGCAAAAAAACGCACACTAAGTACTGACTGACATTCTAACGCCATTCGCTGAAAAGTTTATATTAATCTCTGCTGTTTACATATTTTTATGCAGTATACATTGCCAGTCCATTTGTTATTCCTGATTCTATTTTTGCCTTAGCTAATGCAAGCTGTATTATAAAGGTAACTGTAAGAAACATTTTCATTTTTTTTAATCCTCTTATCGTATGCTTTTCAAATTGAAAATCACGGTCTATCCGTCCGTTTACTCTTTCAATACTTGTTCTTTTTTTATATAATCTTCTCCATTTCTTTGAATTTCCTGCTACTTTTGTAAATATACGTGTATCCGTTTTCAATGGTATTCTGAATATTCTTTTATTATGATATTTCGGATGAAAAACATATCTATGACTGTCCCTGCTTTTATCATACCCCTTATATACTAATTATATTTTCTCACCACCGTCTGTTATGTAATACACTTTTCCAACTTTTTAGGATTTTTTTCTTTTATGTTATCTAACAGTTTTTCTGTTTCTTTAAGTTCACTGTTCGATGCTTTTGTCACTTCATAATCAACCGGCAGTTCATATGTTGCATCTGATAAAAGATGCAGACGAAATCCAAACCATTTCTTTGTTTTTACCACTTTTTCACCGTTAGGTTTTGTTATTGTGTATTCTTTTCTGCACCAGTCAGCATCCCTCTCTCCTTTGTTGCCGCTGTTTTTCTTTGAAATTTTTCCTGCATAACTTTGTATGGCTTTTCCATCCGCTGCCATAATCTCACCGAAATCGTTAAGGTTTTCATACATATATTTTACAAGTGTATCAAACATTTCTCTTGATTCCTGCTCACATTCCTTTAAATTATTCAAAAAGTTTGTATATGCACTTGCTGTTGGAGCCAGTTTATATCGACTTTCACTTATCCTTTTTCCATACTCATCTTTTTTATCTGTCAGTACAGAGTATATGTGTGGTTGAAATCCGCAGATTATGCGGAGCTGGCTGTTTCTGTTTAATTCTCTTAAAAGACTTGCAATAGAGTCATGGTCAAATATAAAGCTTGCTATAAAAGAATTCTACATAGCTTCTACAGACCATTCATTTCTGCCTTTTCCTCGTTTTTCTTTTAATCTTCGTATTAATTTTTCATCAGGAAGATTGTCAAAAACTTTTTGTAATCTTTCTAAATCTCCAAGATTTTCATTTTGGGTATCGTCAAACATGGAAATTTGTGTTATTATTTTCAGAGAAAAGCACTCCTTTTTAATGTGGTTTGAACACTTACATTATACACCATTATGGTTGATAAAGGGTGCTTTTCTTTTTGCTTTTATATATACAGTCATGGAAGATGGATTATTATACAGCAAATGGCGTTGGAGGCTGGGAGCCGACCATTTGTCGTATAATAGCCACTTCCATGACGTTCGGTCAAAATAAAAAGTGGTCGTTTTTTTGCATAAAATTGCATGCAGGAAAAAACGTTTATAATAAAAATGTGCTAGCACATTTTTGTGAAAAATTACCAAAAATCATAAAAATAAACATACTTTTGCAAGATTGGTAAGTGATGGAATAATTATGGTAAAAATGCTGTAATTATTGAGGGAATACAATATTGTATTAAAATAGTTTAGAAAAATATGTAAAAATCTAAAAAATAAAAAATTGTATAAAATCAACAAAAAATATAGCTTTAATAAAAGTATATTGACGTAAATAGCTAAAATGTGCTATTATTAAAGCATATTTAAAAATGTAAAATATTTTAACTGTTTATAAATGAAAGCTATTAGGTGAAATTGCTGAATATTTGGATTCAGTTAAGATATTTGAAAAGAAAGATTAAATGAGATTTTCGGGAGGAGAAGTCAAATGAGAAATAAGAAATTTTTAGCTTTGGCAATGGCAGCAGTAGTAGGAATGACATCTGCACCAGCAGTTTACAACAATGTAGTTGTAGCAGAGGCGGCAGTAGGAGATGCAACAGTAAAGAATGTTAGTATTACAGGTGGATATGGAACAGCTAACAGTGGTGATGAAGCTATGACAGGCGATTTTGAACTGGTTTATACTTTTACCAATAAAACACAGGATGCAAGTACAAATTGGTTCAACTATGGTGTTGAAGTTCATAATGGTGTTGGTGGCTTTATATCAACAAGAGCAGATAATTATGGCTGGTTAGCAAATGATTGGAACACAGATGGTTCAGTAATGTCATGGGGTGACGGTGCTGAATCATGGGATGATTTTAGAGAGGTAATGAAAGATGCATCTGTAAAAGTTACAGTAAAAAGAGAAGGAAATACTGTGACTGTTGCAAATGATATTACAGGAAATGCAGATAGCAGTAAAAAATACAATTTTGTATGCACATGTGCAATGGCAAACTTGCCTGAAACAGTATATGTTCATCTTACAGGCGAAAAGGTAGATTTATCTGATATAAAAGCAGAGTTAAAAGCAGAAGCAGAGCCTACAGTAGCACCTACTGAGGTACCGGCAGAGCCTGCTACTTCACCAGCAATTTCTACAGCACCTGCAGTTACAGAAGAACCAACAACAGCTCCAACAGAGGCACCATCAGAAGAGCCTACAGTAGCACCAACACAGGAACCAACAACAGAGCCTACAGCAGCACCGACAACAGAGCCTACAGAAACACCGGCACCTACAAAGAAACCAAGTGCTAAAAAGGCTGCAATCGTTGTTAAGAACGGAAAGAAATCTGTTTCAGCAGTTTCAGTAAAAGCTAAGAAGAGCGTTAAACTTACTGTTTCAGTAAATTCAAAAGCAAAGGTTACAGCAGCTAAACTTTCTAAGAAAGATGCAAAGATTGCAAAAGTTACATTAAAGAATAACAAGCTTACAGTTAAGGGTCTTAAGAAAGGAAAAGTAACAATCAAACTTTCAGCAAAGAAAACTTCTAAATATAAAGCAGCTACAAAATCTTTGAAGGTAACAGTAAAATAATTATTTAAAACTGCATATTGAATAAGAAAATAAACTTATTTGTGTAAACTAAAGGGGGGAGTTGACAAAAAGTAGTCAACGCCCTCTTTTTGTATAAAACTGGCATTTAAAATGCCTAAACAAAAAAGCAAGGAAAGGGAAAAGAAGGAGAGAAGTATGGCAAAATTTAAGTTTAAGAAAATTGCAGCGATAGCAATGTCGGCAGTTCTTGCAGTTACATCAGCACCAAATTTGTCGCTTGATTTTACTGCAACAGCTAAAGCAGCAGAGAGCAGTACATTTGGTTCAAATACTGTCAGTGAATTAAGTATTGACGCAGGTTTTTCGGCTAATACCGGAGATGAGACAATAAGTGGAAATTTTGATGTTCAGTACACATTCACAAACAAAACAAAGGGAAGTGATAATTGGAATAACTTTATAATAGAAGTTTTTGACAGCAATGGAGGAATAACAGACAGAGCAGATAATTATGGCTGGTTTTATGGAACTCATTTAAGTGATGGTTCAGAACATACCTGGGGTGATACAGATTTTACATGGGAAGAGTTTAAAGAATCCATGAAAGATGCAAGTGTAGTAGTTGATGTGTCAAGAAGAGATAAAATAGTTACAATATCATATACGATAACAGACAATGCAGATTTATCAAAAGTATATAGTATGAAAGATACTGTTACATTTACTTCTCTTGATGATTCAGTAAGCATGCATATCACGGGAGAGCAGGTAGACCTCTCAGATATAAAGCTTGTAGACAAAACTGATGAAAGCTCAGGTTCAGGGACAGGCTCCGAGACAAAAGCATTTGGAGAAAATACAGCTGACAAGTTAAGTGTTGAAGCAGGCTTTTCTGCTAATAGTGGAAATGAGACTATAAGCGGAGATTTTGATGTTCAGTATACATTTACGAACAAAACAAAGAGCACAGAGTCAAACTGGTTTAATTTTATAATAGAAGTTTTTGACAGCAATGGAGGAATAACAGACAGAGCAGATAATTATGGCTGGTTTTATGGAACTCATTTAAGTGATGGTTCAGAACATACCTGGGGTGATACAGATTTTACATGGGAAGAGTTTAAAGAATCCATGAAAGATGCAAGTGTAGTAGTTGATGTGTCAAGAAGAGATAAAATAGTTACAATATCATATACGATAACAGACAACACAAATTCATCAAAAGTATATAAGATGAAAGATACAGTTACATTTGGTGAATTAAACGATTCAGTAAGCATGCATCTTACAGGAGAGCAGGTAGACCTTTCAAATATTAAACTTGTAGACAAAACAGACAGAGATGATGATACACCGACAACACCACAGGAAATATCAGCTTCAGATGTCACAACAAAATATAATGAATATTTCAGTGAAAGCAATAAGAAAAGTCATGTATCAGTCCATGACCCATCTGTTGTAATCGGATATACTGATGGTAAATATACAGGAGACAGAAGCCAGAGAGTATATGGAAAAGATAACGGTTCAAGACAGAAAGTATACTTTATATTTGGTTCACACAGAGCTTTTGCTTGGTCAACAGACATGCAGAACTGGACAACATTTACAAATAACATAAATGATGACACAAAATGCCAGGCTCTTTTTAAGAGTGCATTTGACTGGGCAGCAAAAGGTGACAGCAGTTATGGATGGTCAGGCAACTTATGGGCACCTGATGTTATCTGGAATGAACAGATGAATAAGTGGTGCATGTATATGAGTATCAACGGTAAATCATGGAACTCAAGCATTGTGCTTCTTACATCAGATTCACTTAACGGTGACTGGGAAAATCAGGGAACTGTAGTATATTCAGGATTTACTAAATCAGGAGTTCATGCATATACAGATACAGATTTTGCATCAGTAGTAGGTTCAGATAATGCAGATGCAGCTCTTGTAAGATTTAAATCTTCAGATACAACATGGAATTCAAGATACGGCGCACATGCAATTGACCCATGTGTTACATATGATTCTGACGGAAACCTTTGGATGAGTTATGGTTCATGGTCAGGCGGTATCTGGATATTCAAGCTTGACCCTAAGACAGGTCTTAGAGATACAGCTACAAAATACGATTATAAAGAAAATGAAACAGACCCTTATATGGGATATAAACTTGCAGGTGGTGTTTCAAGATCAGGTGAGGCATCATACATAGAGAAAATAGGTGACAAGTATTATTTATTCCTTTCATACGGCGGACTTACCGCTAAGGGCGGATATAATATGCGTGTATTCTCATCAGATGCAATCACGGGTCCATACAAGGATGTAGCAGGAAATGATGCAAGATACGGTACAGAGACAAGTGTTATCAACAAGAACGCAGGTGGTGACGGATATGGAAATACTGCTACAGGTGAGCGTCTTATGTCATATTACAACTGGCATTATCTTGATAAGGGACGTGTTGCACAGGGACATAATTCTGCAGTAGTTGATACAGACGGAAAAACATATCTTGTATATCATACACGTTTTAATGATGGTTCAGAGGGACATGAGGTGAGAGTTCATCAGTTATTTACAGCTGGAAACGGTGGTCTTGTTGCAACTCCGTTTGAATATTCAGGAGAGACATTATCAAATACTGCATACGCAGTAAAGGAAGTTGCGGGAGAATATACAGTTATCTATCATGAACCTTCAGTAAATACAACTGCACTTCAGTGCTGTGAGGAGAAATCTGTTAAATTAAATAAGGATGGCTCTGTTTCAGGTGATTATACAGGAAAATGGGAGCAGGAGTCTGATAAACCTTATGTTACTTTAACAATAGACAATGTAAAATATCAGGGTGTGTTTATTAAACAGAAGGTTGAAGGCACAAACTGTGAGACAATGTGCTTTACACTTGTAGGAAGCAATAATATTACTATCTGGGGTACAAAAGGTTATACAAACGAGCAGAAAGTTATAAAAGATGCCGGAGATTTATCATTAACTGTTCCGGAACAGTTAAATACAGACCTTGAACTTCCGGTTTCAGGAAATGAAGGCTCAACAATCAAATGGGAGTCATCAGATGAGACTGCACTTTCAAATACAGGTGAAATTCAGGCAGTTGCAAAAGATACAACAGTAACACTTACAGCAACAATTAAGAATGGTTTATATTACACAAAGAAAGAATATACAACAACAATAAAAGCAAATGCAACTTCAGACATTGATTCAGGACTTGAAGCAAATTATACATTTGAAAATGGTCTTAGAAATGAAGTAAATACAGAGCAGGTCGGAGAGGCAAAGACTCTTGAGAGCGGAACAAAACCTACAGTAGAGTATAGTTCTGACAGAGCAGGAAATGTTCTTAATCAGTATTTTGGATATGAAGCAGCAGCGACAACAAGCTATGCTGAGTTTACAAACCCACTTAAAGGAAAGACATTAAACGGTGCGACAGTATCAATGTGGGTAAACAGACAGAATGATGACGCGTGGGATGCACTTTGGAGTTTCTTTGATACGGATAATTCCGATGGAGCAGACGGAAGATTATTCTTCACACCAAATACATATCTTGGTTACAACGGAACAGTAGGCGGTACATGGCAGTGGTTTGACTGCAACAAGGCAGAAAAGCCGGTAAATAATATTCATGTAAACAGCTGGCATTATGTAACAGTATCTGTTGGAAAGGCTAACTTTGGAATTTATGTTGACGGTAAACTCGTTGTAAACAAAACAAAATATACGTTATTTGACTCAAATGACAGCTATGCAAGTCTGGCATCTAATATGCTTAAGATGATTGCATCAGCAGATAAGTTCTATCTTGGATATGGTTCATTCTGGGGTTCATCTCCGGCATATATGGACAATGTTAAAATTTACAGCCGTGCATTATCAGCAGCCGATATCGGAACATTATATAAGGCAGAAAAAGCTGATACTGCAGCAGCAAAGAATGCAGAAGAACAGAAAGAACAGGCATTGGCAGATGCAAGTATCTTGTACAAGAGTTTCAATAATGATGCAGATGCGGCAGCAGCCGGCGGATTATCAGCAAATGCAGCAGACAATCTTACACTTGCCAGTGATGGAGCAGCAGAGCACAAAAGATATTTACAGTTTGCACCGGGAAATATAAATTCAAGAAGTGCATACCTTGACTTTGGAAGTTTGACAGTGCCTGATAATTATGTTGTTGAGTTTGACAGCAAATTGACAGCAGGAAATAATCAGGAAACACAGCTTGCATTAGCTGTTTCAGAATATAGCAAGAAAAATGATATTCTTGCATCAGATTCATATTTATGGAGCTTAAATGCATTAAAGACAACAGAATGGACAATTTCAGGTGGAAGTACAGCAAAGACAACTGATACAGCGTCTGTTGATATTGCAACTGATACATGGGTACACATTAAGACAGTTATAAACAAAACTAAAAATACAATGGTTCTTACTATCACTGATGAAGCAGGAAAAGAACTTGTATCAAAGAAGTTTGAGATGGACAGCATTGCGGACATAAAAGGTTTATTTGTACTTAGCGGAAGATATAACGGAGTAACAGCATTAGATAATGTCCGTGTATATGTACCTACAGGAAAATATACTGTTAAATTAGATCCAAATTATACAACAGATACAATGACTGCAACATCACAGGAATATGCAGTCGGAGAAACAGGTAAACTTCCGAAAAATACATTTACACGCGAAAACTACGATTTCCTTGGATGGTCAACAACACCGGGAGGAGCTGTTGAATATAAAGATGAACAGGAAATTAAAGACCTTGCACAGGATGCGGGAGTTGCAATATTGTATGCTGTATGGAAAGAGTATTCATACACTATTATTTATAATCCTAGTGGTACAGATGGTGAAGAGATGACACAGATTGTAAAACTTGGTCAGAAATTCAATCTCTATGAAAATCCATACACAAGAGCAGTGTACACATTTGAAGGATGGCTCGACAAAACAAATGGTGATAAGATATATTCAAATGGACAGACAATATCTACTGACCTTGCAGCTAAGGGAGAAACGATTACATTGTATGCCGTATGGAAATCTAGTTCTTCATCATCATCTTCAGGTGGTTCATCAACAACACCGACAGCTACACCAACGGTAAAACCAACGGCAACAGCAGCACCTACAACAGAGCCGACAACAGCTCCGTCTTCAGAACCGGTAAAACCAACGGCAGAGCCAACAGTAGCACCTACAGCGGAGCCGACAACAGTACCTACTACTGAACCAACAGTAGAACCAACAACAAAGCCAACTACAGCACCAACAGTAAAACCAACAACAAAGCCAACACTCAAGAATGCATCAATTACTGTTAAAAAAGGAAAGAAAAAAGTTTCAACAGTAACTGTAAAGAAGAAAAAGACAGTGACAATTACTGTTTCAGCAAATTCAGGAGCAAAGGTTTACTTCAATAAGCTTTCAAAAGCTAATGCAAAGAAAGTTAAAGTTACATTGAAGAATAAAAAGCTTACGATAAAAGGTTTGAAGAAAGGTACAGTAAAGGTTAAATTGCTTGCTAAGAAGACGTCAAAATATAAGGCAGCTTCAAAGACAATCAAAATAAAAGTTAAATAATATACACTTTAGATGTATAAGGCGGGGAACTAAAATTAAGCTTGGTTCCCCGTTGTTTTTTTAGATAATGTTTGGAAATGCCGGATTAAAAGTAATGAAACTGGACTTTATATATGGTATATGCTAAACTACAATAGTAGTTTTTTGTGACAGGGGGTGCGTTTGTGCTTAGAAAACCATCTGCAAGAAGAGCTCTTGCTTCGTATATAGATAGTCAGGAAAGAGTAGATATAAAGGTTTTTATAATCTTACTGATGTTAAACATTTTTGGGATAATTATGATATACAGTGCATCAAGTTACAGATGCAGTCTCAGCCCTAAATATAATTATGATAATATGTATTTTGCAAAAAAGCAGATTGAGTATGTCATACTTAGTTTTATTGGCATGCTTATATTGAGGGTTTGCAATTATAACAATTTTAATATACTTAATTTTTCTAAAATACCTTTATTAAAGAAGATAAAAGGACTTAAAAATGTAAAATTATCGATGTCATGGTTTATCTATCTGTTATCGATATGTATGACGCTGACGTTATATACACCGCTCGCTGTTTCGGCAAAGGGTGCGGTGAGATGGATAAAAATAGGTTCGATGTCATTGCAGGTTGCGGAAGTTTCAAAAATTCTTATAATACTTTGGATAGGAACAAGGATATCAAGATATACAAAGAACAAAAGCAGATACAGAATATTATGGTTTATATGGTTTCCGGCAGGAGCATCTGCATTGTTCCTCTGTGCCAAAAGTTCTAACCTGTCAACCTTGATTATACTTTGTGGCATTATTTTTGGTATGACTATAATAATGACACCGTTTAACAAGACGCATATAGCGGTATTCGCGGCAGCAGCGGGCGGTGTTGCAGTTGTGATAAATCACATTTACAGCATTATAAATTCAAACACTGCTTTTAAGGATTTCAGATACGGCAGAATAGGAGCATGGCTTGCACCCGAGAAGTTTTCGAGTGATGAGAGTTATCAGTCACTTCAGTCATTATATGCAGTTGCCTCAGGCGGATTTTCGGGAAAAGGACTTGGAAATAGTGTGCAGAAGCTTTCAAGAATACCGGAAGCGCAGAATGATATGATATTTGCCGTAATATGTGAGGAACTTGGAATATTAGGTGCATTTATAATGCTTGGTATGTTTCTGTATCTTATTTTCCAGCTCTTTAAGATTGCCAGCAGAGCAGAAACCATATTTGGCAGAGCTGTTGTAACGGGAATAGCAATACATATTTCTTTACAGGTTATAGTAAATATATTTGTAGTGCTGATGATTTTTCCAAATACAGGTGTATCACTGCCGTTTATAAGTTATGGAGGTTCAGCGGTTATATTTACAATGGCTGAGATGGGCATAGCACTGTCAGTTGACAGAGAGCATTTCAGAGCCAAAGTTGAAAGAAAAGCGAAGCAGATTATAGAGGAGAAAGAACTTCCGGGATATTAGGAACAAAATATCCGAAATCAAACAAAATGTTCAGGATGTATATAAGACAAAATTAGGGTTGCGCACCCAAAAGAAATATGATAAAGTTAATCTAGTTATATAACTGACGGAAGTGGAAGTGACCACAGGGAGTATAACAGTTTGACAGCCGACCGTCTGGGCAGAAAAGTCCGGGATAGTGTCGGTTTTTTCTTTGTCAAAATTTAATAGTTTGACAAAAGATGTTTTGTTAAACTTCTATTATCTTTTTATTTACGAAAGGAGATTATCCAATGAACGAAATTCAGTTAAAGTATGGATGTAACCCAAATCAGAAACCAGCAAGAGTATTTATGAAGGATGGAAGTGACCTTCCTTTTGAGGTATTAAATGGAAATCCGGGATATATAAATCTTTTGGATGCATTTAACAGCTGGCAGCTTGTTAAGGAAGTAAAAGAGGCTACAGGTCACGTTGCGGCAGCTTCTTTTAAACATGTAAGTCCGGCAGGAGCTGCTATAGATGTTCCACTTACAGATACTATGAAAAAAGTTTATTTTGTAGATGATGATATTGAACTTACTCCTATGGCCACAGCTTATATCAGAGCAAGAGGTGCAGACAGAATGTCATCATTTGGAGATTTTGTTGCACTTTCAGATGAGTGTGATGTTGCGACAGCAAAGTATCTTAAGACACTTGTATCTGACGGTATTATTGCACCTTCATATTCAGATGAGGCTCTTGAAATTCTTAAAGGAAAGAAACGTGGAAATTATTGTGTTATTAAGATTGACCCTGATTATGAAGCAGCACCGCTTGAGACAAAAGATGTATTCGGAATTACATTTGAGCAGGGGCACAATACAGTAAAGACAACAAAAGAGCTTTTTGAAAATATTGTAACTGAAAAGAAAGAGCTTTCAGAAGATGCACTTAACGATATGATAATTGCAAACATCGTACTTAAATATACACAGTCAAATTCAGTATGTTATGTAAAAGACGGTCAGGCAATCGGAATCGGAGCAGGCCAGCAGTCACGTATTCACTGTACAAGACTTGCTGGTGATAAGGCTGATAAGTGGTTCCTCCGTCAGTCTCCAAAGGCACTTAATCTTCCGTTCAAGGATGACATCAGAAAGCCTGACAGAGATAATACTATTGACGTATATCTTTCAGATGATTATCAGGATGTTCTTGCTGATGGAAAATGGGAACAGTTCTTTACTGAAAAACCTGAACCGATGACAAGAGAAGAGCGTGCAGAGTGGATTAAAAATCTTGATGGAGTTACACTTGGTTCAGATGCGTTTATTCCATTTAGCGACAATATTGAGCGTGCAAACAGGAGTGGAGTTAAATATGTGGCACAGGCAGGCGGTTCAAAGAATGATCAGGCGGTTATAGATGCATGTAACGAATTTGGAATACTTATGGCATTTACAGGTCTCAGACTTTTCCACCACTAAAATAAAATAGTATATCGGAGGTTTTTATGGAAAAATTATCTTTAAAAAATGAATTAACATCAAACGCATATCCGGGTCGTGGCATTGTTGTAGGAAAGACTGCTGACGGAAAACATGCAGCTATTGCATATTTTATCATGGGCAGAAGTGAAAACAGCAGAAACAGGGTATTTGTAACAGACGGTGACGGAATCCGTACACAGGCATTTGATCCTTCAAAACTTACAGACCCAAGTCTTATAATATATGCACCTGTCCGTGTCCTCGGCAATGACACAATAGTGACAAACGGTGACCAGACAGATACTGTATATGATCTTATGCAGGATGGCTCAACTTTTGAGCAGTCACTTTGTACAAGAGAGTTTGAGCCGGATGAGCCAAACTTCACACCTAGAATTTCAGCTATTCTTCATGTTGAGGATGGTGGATTTGATTATTCAATGTCTATTCTTAAGAGTAACAACGGAAATCCGGATTGCTGTAACAGATATACATTTGATTATGAGAATCCGATAGCGGGTGAGGGAAGATTTATTCATACATATATGCATGACGGAAATCCGCTCCCAAGTTTTGAGGGAGAGCCTAAACTTGTTAATATACCAAATGATATGGATGAATTTGGAGAACTTGTATGGAACAGTTTGAATGCTGATAACAAGGTATCGCTTTTTATCAGATTTATAAATATTGAAGACGGAACATTTGAAAGCAAAATTTACAATAAGAATGCGTAAAGCAGAGAAACTTATTGTCAGGATAGGATGTTCATAAAAAAGCATATGTAAATAGAAGAGATTGATATAAACTTTTCAGCGAATGGCAAAGGAGGCGGTTGGCACTTTGTTTCAGTTGGTGCATAGCAGTTCAGTGGCAGGAAAGTTTATATCAATTTTTGCGTTAAATAACCACAATGAAATTTTTTATTGTTGTAAAGTTCTTTCATGTTTTGTTTTTTGGTGGTATAGTGATATAAACTACACAACAAGGAGGCACCGCCATGGATATCGAAGAAAACATAAGATTATTTCAACAGTACCAAAAAAGCAACAAACTTGAGAAGGCATCGGAAATAGCTGATGAGATAGCTAAAGAGCTTAAAGCAGATGACAAAAGGGTTTTATGTGCAAATCACATTTTGGAATTTTATCTTTTTGAGTATTATTTTAAGACAAGAGATTATGAGGCAGTCAGATATCCGGTGCATCAAATGTATCATTCCCTTGCAAAAAAATATATGGAGAGAATGCATTTTGATAAAGCATATGAAAAGCTTGTAAAGGCGGCAGAATGGAATGCTGTGGATATGGATATATACTGGGAAAAAACTGAATGTTTAAAGCAGCTCGGTGAACTTAAAAAACTTAAAGAGACAACAAAGGAACTTCATAAATTTATATATACGAGAGCAGACATTGCTCATTTTTACAGAAATATAGGGTATTATTATGTAGAGAAGAAAGAACCCGAGAAAGCCATGGTGCTTTACACATACAGCAACATGTTCAGCCACAGCAAAACGGCTGACAGTGAACTAAACTTTTTGGAAACGGCGCTTGAAAGAGAGTGCCCTGAGTATACAGTGGATAAAATTCAGAAAGAGATAAGAAAATTAAAACTGCCGGATGGAATATCAGAGACAACGCTCACTATCATTCTTAGGGCGGGACAACTTGAGCTTGAGCAGGGTGATAAGACTTCGGGAGTTGAATGCATGGAACTTTTATATCAGGTAACAGGTGATGAGCATATAAGAAAGATTATCGAGGCAGAATCATGACAGGAGTATTATTTGAGGGTGGTTCATTCAGACCGGTTTTCAGTTGCGGCATTATGGATGCATTGCTTGAAGAAGGCATAATGTTTCCGTATTGTATAGGAGTGTCGGCAGGGGCAGCAGATGCAGCGTCATATATATCAAGGCAGCCGGAGCGAAATATCAGAATACTTGAAAAATATCGAAATGATAAACGCTATTTGAGCAAGAGAAATTTTTTGAAGGAAAGAAGTATTTTCGGACTGGATTTTGTATTTAGGGAGATACCAAATAAACTTGATGTATTTGATATGAAAACATTCAAAGAATATGATGGCAGGTTTGTTATTGTAACTACAGATGCAAAAACAGGAAAAGTGCATTATTTTGACCAGAAAGATGTAGATGAGACGTTTGAGGTCTTTTGTGCCACATGTGCACTTCCGGGAGCGTGTCCTCCGGCGAAGATAAACGGAAGAAAATATTATGACGGAGGATTGTCAAATCCAATTCCGATAGACAAATGTCTTGAGGACGGATGCGATAAAATGCTTATAGTTCTTACACAGCCCGAGGGATTTATAAAAACGCCTAGAAAATCGGAAAAAAATATGGCTAAAATAATGAAGTTAAAATATCCGGCAATTGCGGAAGAACTATTGAAAAGATGTGACAAATATAACGAGTCGGTACGATTGTGTGAAAAGCTTGAAAAAACAGGCAAAGCAGTTATACTAAGACCAAAATATAAATTAAACAGTCTTGAAAGCGATACGGGTAAGTTAAGGCAGACGTATGAGATGGGCAAAGAGATTGCAAAAGAAAATATGGATAAGATAAAATTCTTATGCGAAAAATGATTTGATTTTTATAAGAAATAGTATATAATAAAACTGATTGAGAGTAGTTTTGCCTGAAAAGTCCTGAGTTATGGGCTTTAGGTAATTAAAGTTCCTGTATCAAATCAGGGACAAGTCTAAAGATGGAGGATTTTAAAATGAGTAGATTAGTTTCAGCAAAAGAAATGCTTACAAAAGCTAAAGCCGGTAAGTATGCAGTAGGTCAGTTCAATATCAACAACTTAGAGTGGACAAAGTCTATTTTACAGACAGCAGAGGAATTACAGTCACCTGTTATCCTTGGTGTATCTGAGGGTGCAGGAAAGTATATGTGTGGTTATAAAACAATCGTTGGTATGGTAGAGGGAATGCTTGAAGAGTTAAATATCACTGTTCCTGTAGCACTTCACCTTGACCACGGTTCATTTGAAGGTGCAAAAGCTTGTATCAATGCAGGATTTTCTTCAATCATGTTTGATGGTTCAAGCCTTCCAATCGAAGAGAACGTTCAGAAGACAACAGAGTTAGTAAATACATGTAATATTCTTGGTCTTTCTCTTGAAGCAGAAGTAGGTTCTATCGGTGGAGAAGAAGACGGAGTTATCGGTGCCGGTGAGTGTGCAGACCCTGATGAGTGTAAAAAGGTTGCAGACCTCGGTGTTACAATGCTTGCAGCAGGTATCGGAAACATTCACGGTAAATATCCTGAAAACTGGGCAGGACTCAGCTTTGAGACACTTGATGCCATTCAGGCTAAGACAGGAGATATGCCACTTGTTCTTCATGGTGGTACAGGAATCCCGGCTGATATGATTAAGAAAGCTATTTCACTTGGTGTTGCAAAGATTAATGTAAATACAGAGTGCCAGTTAGCATTCCAGGAAGCTACACGTAAATACATCGAAGCAGGCAAGGACTTAGAAGGAAAGGGATTTGACCCTCGTAAACTTCTTGCTCCTGGTGCTGAGGCAATCAAAGCAACTGTTAAAGAGAAGATGGAACTCTTCGGATCAGTTGGAAAAGCTAAATAAAGCAATCCGCGAGGACAAAACAAAGTATTATCTGACAGCTTTGCAGCATTTATTGTTGCAAAGTTGTTTTTCCTTTATAAAGATTATAAAATTTTGATTATGGAAACTTAAACTTTTTTAAAACTATAATGCCAGGAAGGAGAGTTTATATGACTAAAAATGAATTTTTATCCATACTTAGGGATAGCTTGGCGGGAAATGTACCTTCTGACGTTATCAATGAAAATATAAGTTATTATAAAGACTATATTGAAAATAATGATAAAACGGAAAGTCAGGTTCTTGAAGAACTTGGAGATCCGAGACTTATTGCAAGAACCATTATAGACAGTTTTGTTGCCGAAAAAGGACCTATGGCAGATTTTTATACAAAGCAGGCAAGGGAAGAGTATCGTGGAGACGACAGTTATACTTCATCATACGATGATAGTGACAATTACGATAAAGGGTATCATAATTTTTCGTTAAAATGGTATGACAAATTGCTGGGAATAATAATAATTGTTGTTGTGGCTATGCTGGTTTTGGCATTAGGTGCAGTAGCAGTTGGAATTTTCTTTAGGATAATTCTTCCTCTTATAGTTATTTATTTTATAGTTAAGTTTATTATGGAGAGGTTGACATAGATGCGTATTGAGTGTTAATATCCTTAGTGCATATAAAGTGGGCGATACACGGAAAAAGGAAAAAGAATGGAGTAACTATGTATAAAATATTATGTAAGGACGGCAGTGCTAAAAGAGGTCGTCTTGAAACGGTACATGGAACGATAGAAACACCTGTATTTATGAATGTTGCGACAGTTGGCGCAATGAAAGGTGCTGTATCAACTGAGGATTTGCAGAACTTAAAAACACAGGTTGTTCTTAGCAATACTTATCATCTTCATGTCAGACCGGGTGATGAAATAGTCAAAAAAATGGGTGGTATTCATAAATTTATGGTATGGGACAAACCTATTCTTACAGATTCAGGCGGATTTCAGGTTTTTTCACTTGCAGGACTAAGAAAGATAAAAGAAGAAGGAGTTTATTTTAATTCTCATATAGATGGAAGAAAAATATTTATGGGACCTGAACAGAGCATGCAGATTCAGTCAAATATTGCTTCTACAATTGCAATGGCATTTGATGAATGTCCGCCGCATCCTGCTACGAGACAGTATATGCAGAATTCTGTTGACAGGACTACAAGATGGCTTGAGAGATGCAAAAATGAAATGGACAGACTTAATTCCCTTGATACTACTATAAATAAATCGCAGCTTCTTTTTGGAATCAATCAGGGCGGAATTTTTGAAGATATAAGAGTAGAACATGCAAAGAGAATATCGGAGTTAAATCTTGACGGTTATGCACTTGGAGGACTTGCCGTAGGTGAAAGTCATGCAGAAATGTATGATATTATTGAAAAAACAGTGCCGTATCTGCCCGAAGATAAACCTACATATTTGATGGGAGTTGGAACTCCGGCAAATATATTGGAAGCAGTAGAGCGTGGTGTTGACTTTTTCGATTGTGTATATCCGGCAAGAAACGGCCGTCACGGTCATGCGTATACAAATCATGGAAAGATGAATCTCATGAATAAAAAATATGAGCTTGATGACCGACCTTTAGATGAAACATGTGATTGTCCGACATGCCGCAAATATAGCAGAGCATATATAAGACACCTTTTGAAGGCGAAAGAAATGCTTGGACTGAGACTTATGGTAACTCATAATCTTTATTTCTATAACAATATGATGGAAGAAATTCGTGACGCCATTGAAAAAGGGTGTTTTAAAGAATATAAAAAGAAGAAATTAGAACAGCTTGAGGAGGAAGCAAAATGAATTTGACTACAATATTGGCAACAAAAGCAGGCGGAACACAGGGTATAATAAGCATGGTTGTAATTTATGCAGCTATCATTGCAATCTTCTGGTTCTTTGCTATCAGACCACAGAAGAAACAGCAGAAAGAGCATGATGCACTTGTATCTACACTTGCAGTAGGAGACAGCATACTTACAACAAGCGGATTTTTCGGTGTTGTAATAGATATTATGGACGAAGTTGTTATAGTTGAATTTGGAAACAATAAGAACTGCCGTATCCCAATGAAAAAAGAAAATATCGTTGAGATAGACAAGCAGGAAGAAGAAATTAAGACAACAAAGAAATAAATTTCTTTGAAATAAATTTCTTTAAGTTGAAAATATCTAAAATAATCTTAATAATAAAAAGCTGTAGCGTATCAAAGTGTCTACAGCTTTTTTATATCTTTTTATGAATGTTTTTCAGCAAAATCCAAAACTTTTTTTGTAAATTCAGACGGTTTTGCTGCTTTGGCAATATTGATAAGGTACTCAAAAGGAACACTTAAAGTTCCGCGGCCTGTACCCATATCGATTGCCGGCTTGTTGGTACCGTGGAAATCTGAACCTCCACTTGGGAGCAGCTCGTATTTATTGCAGAGTTTTCTGACATAAGCTTCATCCTGAGTAGTGTGGTTTGAATATTTTGCCTCCATACCTTTCAGACCGGCGGCTTTGAGTCTTTTGATAAGGGCTTCAAGCTCCTTTTCTTCGAGTTTATAGTGGAGGGGATGTGCAAGTATTGGAACACCGCCTGATTCGAGGATAAGTTCAATACCTTCTTCAGGAGTTATATATTTTCTTGGAACATAGTAAGGACAATGTATATCAAGATATTTATCAAAAGCCTCGGCAGTGTTTTTGACTACACCGTGGTTAATGAGCCATCTTGCGAAATGTGCTCTGGTGATTACGGTGTCTGGATTTCCTTCCTGGAGTTCCTCGTAAGTCATATTTATTGAAGCTGCCCGGAATTTGGCAACCATTTCTTTGTTTCTCTCAACTCTTCTTTCAACCAGAAGATTAGAGATTTTTGTAAATGCAGGATTTTTGTAATCAATAAAAAGTCCTACTATATGAATGTCTCCATCTTTATAACCGACCGAAAGTTCAGTTCCCGGGACAAATAAAACGGGAGCATTCTGCTCTTTTACGGCAGCAGCGGCACTTTCTATGCCGCCGACAGCATCATGGTCAGTAAGTGCAAATGCAGTGAGACCTTTTTCAACTGCTTTTTTAACAAGTTCTTCAGGTGAAAATGTTCCGTCGGAGAAAGTTGAATGTGTATGTAAATCTACGGTTCCGTTTGTATTGTTCATTTATAACCTCTTTTCTGCATACATTTTAATAATAAAGTTATGTTGCTGTTATTTTTTCTTTTTATGAATCTTAACATAAAATTGTGACAAAATGAATAGATATTGAAAAAAAGGGGTTTTATCAAAGTGGAAAAAGTGATTAAAAATATTGTTATTATTCTTTTGACACAAATTATTCTTACGACAGTGATATTATTTGTGTCATCGGGAATAATATGGAAGTATGCTTATGATGAAAAAGCGATAAGTGCAGTTGTGACAGGGACATATATTGTCGTAAATATTCTGGGTGGAATAATAGCGGGAAAGTTGTTTAAGAAAAATAAATTCTTGTGGGGACTTGCGGCAGGAGTTATATATTTTTCGGTATTGCTGTTATTTGGAATCGTTATATTTAAAACAGGAACCCCAGGGATAAATGTTGTCGGAAATGCTCTTATATGTGCTGTATCGGGAATGACAGGAGGGATGTTTGGGGCAGGTACTCACAAACAGACATGATAAGCAAAACTTAATAGAAATGTAATCACATATTATGAAAAGTGTGTTATTATGAATTACGAAATATATGAGTGGAGGCAGGGAACTTTATGAAACAAAATGATGAAATGAGAAGAGGAAGTTACAGGGACAGGGAGATGAGGAGCAGAAGACGCAGGGAGCGTGAACTCAGAAAAACAAAAATGATACTTATAAATGCTGCTATTGCGCTTGTTGTTATTCTTATTGTGTTTGTTGTTGCCATTATAAAATTAAATGGAAAAAATAATTCAGGTATAAAAAATTATTCGGATAAAAATGTAAGTCAAAAGAGCAGTGAAAAAAATAAAGGAAAAAAGGACACAGCCAAAAAAAGTAAGCCTACCGCTGCACCGACTGCCACGGTGAAAGAAGATAATTCCATGGGAAGCGGCAGCAAGAAATGGATAAGAAAAAATCTTGATAAGAATAAACCTATGATTGCCTTGACTTTTGATGACGGACCTTATACTCCTGTTACAAGCAAAATATTAAGAGTTTTGAAAAAATATGATTCGAGAGCAACATTTTTTGTTGTCGGAAACAGAGTTAATGCTTACAGTAAAGTTCTAAAGGCATCGTACAATATGGGAAATCAGATAGCGAGTCACACTTTTGACCATGAGGATTTAAGTAAAATGACAAAGAAACAGTTATCTGCAGAGATGACGAAAACAAATAATGCGCTGCAGTCGGTTATAGGATGTCATGCTACACTTGTAAGACCGCCTTATGGAAATATAAGCGATGTGATGCGCAAAAACATTAAAATCCCGATGATGTATTGGAGTATTGATACTGATGACTGGAAGTGGAGAAATGCAGCGAAGGTTTTGGCTGAGTGTAAAAATGTAAAAGACGGTGATATAATTCTGATGCATGATTTGTATCCGAGCACAGCAGAAGCGGTGAAAAAATTGGTACCACGGCTTAAAAAGAAAGGTTATGAACTTGTCACGGTAGATGAAATGTTTTATTACAAGGGCATAAAAGCTGAAGCAGGAAAGGTATATGCTAGCGGCAGACAATAGCAAATATATTGTCAGGTTAAAAAGTTTTAAGAAAAAGTAAAAAAATTTGCATTCATGTTGTTCTCTATGTTATAATGCAATTTAGCGTGGCTTATTGTACGGTAAACCGCGAAATCATGTTATAAGTATTAAGTTAAAGGAGAAAAAACAGCATGAAGGACAAGAAAAAAGGATTATTGCATTTACTCATAATAATAGCAGTAATCGGACTCTGTGCTTATACAACATTAGTTGGTATCACTAGTGCGCATAAGGGCAGTGCCAAAAACATTAAACTTGGTTTGGACTTAGCTGGTGGTGTAAGTATTACTTATGAGGCGACTAAGGGCAATCCAACAGCAACAGAGATGAAAGATACCATTCAGATGATGCAGCAGCGTGCTGAAGTTTACAGTACAGAATCTTCGGTAGTACAGGTTGGAGATGACCGTATCGAAATCGATATACCTGGTGTTGAGAATGCTGATGACGTTCTTAAATCACTCGGTAAAGAGGGTTCACTCGATTTTGTAGCAGAAGATGACATGTCATTTGATAAAAACAACAATCCTAAGTATACAAAGACAGTATGTACAGGAAAGCATATTAAAAAGGCAGAAGCCGGTACACAGCAGGATGAGGTTACAAAAAACAAGGAATATGTTGTACAGCTTACATTCAATGCTAAGGGTACAAAGTTATTTGCAAATGCAACAGCAGAAGCATATCCTTCTAAAAAGAAAATCTATATCGTATATGACGGAAAAGTTCTTTCAGCACCAAATGTTCAGGCTGAGATTACAGATGGAAAAGCCGTTATCTCAGGAAGTTTTGATACTTATGAATCAGCAGAAGAACTTGCGTCAATGATTCGTATAGGTGCACTTCCGGTAGAACTTAAAGAAATTCAGTCACAGGTAGTTGGGGCACAGCTTGGTCAGGATGCTATTCAGACAAGTTTACTCGCAGGTGCGATAGGATTTGCACTTGTAGTTATATTTATGCTTATATTCTATAGACTTCCTGGAGTTGCAGCATCTATAGCACTTGTATTCTATCTTGGGTTAATGCTTGTAGCACTCAATGGATTGAATATAACACTGACACTTCCGGGTGTGGCAGGTATTATATTGAACATAGGTATGGCGGTAGATGCCAATGTTATTATATTTACCCGTATTAAGGAAGAACTTGCGAAAGGCAAGTCGGTTCAGACAAGTATTAAACTTGGTTTTGAGAAAGCACTTTCTGCCATCATTGATGGTAACGTGACAACTCTTATCGCAGCATTTGTACTTTATATAAAAGGTTCAGGAACAATCAGAGGTTTTGCAACAACACTTGCACTTGGTATTATCCTTTCAATGTTCACGGCCCTTTATGTTACAAAGTATATCCTTAAAGCTATGTATTCTCTCGGTGTTGACGATGTCAAATACTTTGGTGTTGAGAAACCGAGAAGACAGATTAAATTTGTACAGAACAGAGTTAAATTCTTTGTTATCTCAGGGGTGCTTATCCTCGCTTGTGTAGTTTGCCTTATTGTTAATAAAGCTGCTTCAGGAAACATTCTTAATTACGGACTTGACTTCCTTGGTGGAACAACATATGATATTCCATTTGGAAAAGATACAAAAATTGATGCAAGTCTTAAGAAAGAAGTTGAATCTATTTTTGCGAAGAACAGCAGTTCAAGTGATATTGTTATCTCTGAGGTTGCAGGTTCAAATGAACTTAATGTCAAGACAGTTGAACTTACTGAGACACAGAGAGCAAATGTTACCGATGAACTTGCAAAGAAATACAATATAAAAGAAAGCAACATTCAGATACAGAGTATCAGTGCTTCGGTATCAGGAGAGATGAAACGTGATGCCGTACTTGCTGTAATTATAGCTGCAATCTGTATGCTTATCTATATTTGGTTCAGATTTAAAGATGTTGTATTTGCGGGAAGTGCTGTGCTTGCATTGCTTCATGATGTAATTGTAGTTCTTTTGGTATATGCTGCAGCAAGAATTTCAGTAGGTAACACATTCATTGCTTGTATGCTTACAATAGTAGGTTATTCAATAAATGCAACAATCGTAATATTCGACCGTATCCGTGAGAATATGGGCGGACGTTCATCAATTAGTGAAGAAAGAATGACAGAAATTGTAAATGACAGTATAACTCAGACATTGACAAGAAGTATAAATACATCACTTACAACATTCTTCATGGTATTCATGCTTGCAATTCTTGGAGTAGAATCAGTAAGAGAATTTGCTATACCACTTCTTGCAGGTATCATATGTGGTGCATATTCATCAGTATGTATAACAGGTACACTTTGGTATACAATCAAAAAAGCAACACATAATAAAACAGGAAAAGCAGTCAAAAAGACTAAATAAGTTTTTAGAATTTATTGTTAAAAAAACAGCAGGATGTCTAAAAAAGACATTCTGCTGTTTTTTTAACTGCGTTTACAGACAAATGAGACCCATTCACCCAGGGTATTTCGTTCAATAATCTCAAAATTGTTTTTAAGAAGTGCATTTTCAACCAGGTCTGCTTTATCAGCAAGTATTCCCGATGAGATAAAAAGCCCTCCCGGTTTTATGAAGTCAGCAATACAGTCAGAAAGAGGAATGATAACATCGGCAAGTATATTTGCAACTGCAATGTCAACGGGGTCTTTCAATTCACTACGCACATTCTCAGTATCTTCAAGTATATTTAAATGAGCTGCTTTTATGCGGTTTTCACCTATATTATTTAATTTTGCATTTTCAACAGCGGCCTCGACAGCATATGGGTCTATATCAAGACAGAAAGCAGATTTTGCCCCACATAACAGTGAGCAGATTGCAAGTATTCCACTGCCGCATCCTGCATCAAGGAGTGTTGTTTCGGGATTGATATATTTTCTGAGAGATAAAAGGCAAAGTTTTGTTGTTTCATGCGTACCTGTTCCGAAAGCGGAACCAGGGTCTATCTGCATGATTATGTCGTTTTCAGAAGCATCCTCAGGGATTTCCTCCCATGTAGGTTTTATGATAATATCATCGGCAACCCTGAATGCCTTAAAATTATCTTTCCACTTGTCTTTCCACTGACTGTCATCTTCAATGGAATAATTTATCTGTGGCATTTTTATATGTGTAAATTTTTTAATTTTTTTGATTTTCTTTTTTAATCTTTTTATGAGAACTTCGGGTTCTAAAACTTCTTTATTTTCATCTGTCAGATTTTCATCTCTTATGGAAGAACCGGTACTGAAAAAATCAGGTTTTTCTTCGCCGGGAACTTCTGTATAAAAAGTGAGAATGGAACTTCCGTCATCAACGCCCATGTCCGCAGGAATGTCGGTATACATCTGCTTTTCCTCTTTTTCGGTAAGAGGAACATGGTCTGTTATCTCATATCCATCTATACCCATAGAACATAGAATGTTTCCTATTATGGGAGCATCATGTGTATTTGTATGTAATTCATATTTGAGCCAGTTCATAAGTGAAATCCTTTCGTGTTTTTTGATAATATTATAATACTATCATAGATATTTTGAAATGTCTCCTAAAAATGATAATTGTATATGTTTGGACGGTTTAGTATAATAAATATGTGAAAGAATATTTAAAACAGCAGGAGATTTCCGATGAAACAGTGGATGTATAAAAAATGTAATGCCGATACTGCGGCTATTGCAAAAAGATATAATATTTCAGGAGTATTTGCCAGAGTCCTCGTAAACAGGGGGCTTTATACATGGAAAGATATGGATGCATATTTATTTCCGGACATGGAAAAAATGTATAAACCCGGACTTATGAAAGATGTTACAAAAGCGGCAGAGATTTTGATGGATGCGATAAAAAATAATGTGAAGATAAGGGTTATAGGGGACTATGATGTTGACGGAGTTATGTCATCTTATATTTTATACAGAGGGATTGTGATGCTTGGGGGAGAAGTCTCATGCCGTATTCCGCACAGAGTAAAAGATGGATATGGTATTCGTGATTATATGGTTGATGAGGCAAAAGAGGACGGAATTGGTCTTATCATTACATGTGATAATGGAATATCGGCGGTGAGTGCTGCAAGCAGGGCAAAGGAACTGGGGATTACATATATTCTGACAGACCATCATGAAGTTCCTGACAATGACGGAACGGAGATAATTCCGGACGCCGACGCAGTTGTAAATCCAAAACAGAAAGCTTGTGAATATCCGTATAATATGCTTTGTGGTGCTGGTGTTGTTTATAAACTTATGAGTTATATTTTTGAGAAAAAAAATGATAAGTCATATATAAACGAACTTCTTCCTTTTGCGGCAATTGCGACGGTATGCGATGTTGTTCCGCTTGCCGATGAAAATCGTATTATTGTAAGCAACGGTTTAAAAATATTGAATGACACACCACATCTGAAAAATTTGGGGATGCGGAAAATGTTGGAAATCCTTGAATTATCAGAGCATGTCAGGTCAGGCGATTTGGGATTTCGGATAGGACCGTGCATAAATGCAGCGGGCAGACTTGATGATGCCGCATTGGGATTAAAGATGCTCACAACGACAGATGAAAGGGAAGTTGTAAAACTTGTAAATGAACTTATAACACTCAATGAGGAAAGAAAGGAACTTACTGCACAGGCTACAAATAATGCGATAGCTCAGATTGAGGAAATGAAAGCTCTTGAAAAACCGGTGCTTGTAATATACCTGAAAGATTGTCATGAGAGTGTTGCGGGGATAGTTGCAGGGCGGATAAGAGAGAAATATTACAGACCGGCATATGTGCTTACTGACGGAGAAAAAGGACTTAAAGGCTCAGGACGTTCAATCCCCGGGTATCATATGCAGCAGGCTTTGCAGAATTGTCAGGAAATTTTGACGGAATTTGGAGGTCATGCATTGGCGGCGGGATTTTCGCTGCCAAAAGAAAATCTTGATAAATTTAGGGATGCTTTAAATGAGCAATGTAATCTTACTGACGAGGAACTTGTTGAGAAAATAAGTTTTGATATGGAACTTGAATTATTGGAAGCAACAAAAAATCTTGTAGAACAATTACATTATATGGAACCTTTTGGAGAGTCAAACGACAGTGCCATATTTGCAAGAGGAAAACTTAAAATAAAATCAATGTATCTGTGTGGAAAGGAAAATCAGATAGCAAAACTAAAACTTGAAGACGAGGGTCTGCTTTATGAAGCGGTAGATTTTCATGCAGATAACTGTCTTTCACGTGTGATAGAAGAAAAATACGGCAAAGATGAGTGGGAGCAGATGAAACAGGGAAAATACGGGCAGCAGATAAGTATATTGTATCAGCCGGAGATAAATAACTGGAGTGGAAATGTTCAGATGAAAATAATTGATTGTATGTAAAATAGATTTTGTTTTCATTATCTGCTGTTTACTTATTGCTGTTTTAGCTAGATAATGATATTATAATGCAAGTGGGCAAAATAGCTTTTGACTACAACATCTTATTATATATATAATAATTACAGGGGGGTAAGTATGTCAGATTTATCAGCATTATCGTCTATTTCAGGACTTAGCGGTTTAAGTGAGAGAGATTCATATTATCAGTATCTTATAAATAACAATTCGACAAGTACGATGTTAAACGCATTGTCAGGTGATTCAAGTGACAGTGACAGTAGCGGATTATCGGGGATTTCAAATCTTTTGAGTCAGGCATCAGGACTTACAGGTACATCATCGCTTACGGGATTATCGTCATTAGTTGGAAATTCATCAACAGACAGTGATGGTTCGTCGCTTAGTGCACTTACAAGTTTTTCTCAGATATTAAAGACATATCTTTCTTCTGAACAGACAGAAGCGGCAAATATGGCTGAAAATATGTCAAATGCACTTGAAGAGGCTGACACCAACGGTGAAGATAAAGCTTCTGTTACATATAAAACAGTTCAGGAACTTTATAATTACTTTACTGAAAAGGCAAAAGCAGAAGGAACATCAAATATTGCATCGGCATCGGGAACAACAGCAAGTACGTCAAGTACTTCCGGTACACAGGGAAGCACCTTACAGCAGGCGGCTGAAGCTGTAGGCGGAGAATTTGATTTTGACTCATTTGAGAGTGATGTTGACAGTATGCTGGAAGCTTCAATGCAGTCAACCGGAGTAAATATGTAGAATAAAAATAATAAAATAAAAACGGTTTGAAACTATAATCAGATAGTTTTAAACCGTTTTTTATGTATCATGTGTAAATGACATATAAATATAAAAATTATCATGTATATTTATATGTCATAATTAGCTTTAGAATTTGAAAAATTATATTTTCATATTCATAAAATCAATATGTAATTTTATCTTAAAAAGAATACTTCCTAAAAATCTTGATAAGATGTATATGATAAGTATAAGACTGGGAACAATATTTTTTGGGTAACTGAAAATACCGGATTTGTCCAAAGTAAATTGCCAAATTAAGAGTAGAATCATTATAAGTATAAAATTATAAGATTCACAGCGGTATTTTGTATATGTAAATTTATATTTTTTGGCTGTTGGATAAAGAGTGAAATCTTTGATATTGTTGTCATCATTTTTACTGTCAGCAGAATTGTCATATATGGCGAATTTTAATGCTGCAGGAAAAACAATGCCTGCAAGAAGTATATATCCGGGTATTACGTTCATTGGATACAGAGTTAATACCAAAAGTAAAAATACAATATATTTGGATGTCAGGATACCGAGATACCTGCTTATAATATGTAGTTCATGGTTGTTGCTTTTGTTGTCTGACATGTGACCGCTCCTTATTCTGATAAAAATATATATAAAGAATATAAACAGTATAGCAAATTTAGTCAAAAATGACAAAAATATTACAATTCGTTTTAAAATTGAAAAGGGACTTTTAAATTGCAGGAAAATAGTATATAATAAATTGGAATATGTAGAAATATGAAGAAAAATAAAAATATTAAAGTTATAAATGTATCGAAAGGAGAAACAGAGATGGTAGGTAGCGATATCGGAATAGATCTTGGTACAGCAAATGTACTTGTTTATATAAAAGGAAAAGGCGTTGTTTTAAGGGAGCCTTCAGTAGTAGCTTTTGACAGAGATACAAACAAAATTAAGGCTATAGGTGAGGATGCAAGACTTATGCTTGGCCGTACACCCGGAAATATCGTAGCAGTCCGTCCGCTTCGTCAGGGTGTTATTTCAGATTATACTGTTACAGAGAAAATGCTTAGATATTTTATTCAGAAGTCATGCGGAAAGAGCCGTTTCAGAAAACCTCGTATCAGTGTATGTGTACCTAGCGGTGTTACGGAAGTTGAGAAGAAAGCAGTTGAGGATGCTACCTACGAAGCTGGTGCAAGAGAAGTTGCCATCATCGAAGAACCTATAGCTGCTGCAATCGGTGCAGGAATAGATATTTCAAAACCATGTGGAAACATGATAGTAGATATAGGCGGTGGTACAGCCGATATAGCTGTTATTTCTCTTGGAGGAACAGTTGTAAGTACCTCTATCAAAATTGCCGGTGACAATTTTGATGATGCCATTGTAAGATACATGAGAAAAACTCACAATCTTCTTATCGGTGAGAGAACAGCAGAAGAGATAAAAATAAAGATTGGTTCAGCATATCAGCGTCCTGAAGTTGTAACTATGGATGTAAGAGGAAGAAATCTTGTTACAGGACTTCCAAAGACTATTACAGTTACATCTGATGAGACACTTGAAGCACTCAAAGAGATTACATCACAGATAGTTGAAGCGGTTCACAGTGTTCTTGAAAAGACTCCGCCTGAACTTGCAGCCGATGTCTCAGACAGAGGTATTGTTCTTACAGGTGGCGGAAGTTTGTTATACGGTCTCGAAGAACTTATAGAAGAAAAGACAGGCATCACAACAATGACAGCAGAAGAACCAATGACAGCAGTTGCCATCGGTACAGGAAAGTTTGTTGAATTTTTGAGCGGAAAACGTGATGACGACTAAATATATATATTGATTTTGACGATATATATTTATATTAGGAAAATAAATGTATTTTTTGTTCCTTTAGAAAGGGGATAGTAGATGGTTAGAGGATTATATACTGCCTACACGGGTATGGTAAATGAACAAAAGAGACTTGACATTATATCGAACAATCTTGCAAACTCTGCGACAGTAGGATACAAAGAAGAAAATGTTACCAGCAGGTCATTCAAAGACTTGATGATGACAAAGATAAAAGATGGTTCAGAGGCTTATCTTGACAGGGAGATAGGAGTATCAAATCCCGGTGTAAAAATCGGCGAAACATATATGAACTGGGATCAGGGTTCACTTCGTGAAACTGACAACACATACGATATGGCTATTCAGGGAGATGGATTTTTTGCAATAAAGGTTGTTGATGCGAATGGAGATTCAACAATCAAATATACAAGGAACGGTCAGTTTTCAATTACAAGCGATGGTTATATAGTTGATGTTGACGGAAACAAACTTCAGGGTGCCAACGGTGATGTTCAGGTTCCCGTGGATGCCACAGATATTGCCATAAAACTCAACGGGGCAATATATGCGGATGGAGTACAGGTAGATACCATTACCCTTACGGACTTTGACGATTACAATTATCTTGAATTATATGGAGACAATATGTATACGGCAGTTGATGGAGCTACGACGAAGAGTTCTGCAGCGACTATCCTTCAGGGATTTACAGAGCAGTCAAATGTAAATGTTATTGACGAGATGGTTTCCATGATTACAATTACGCGTGCATATGAAGCAGGCCAGAAGATGATTAAGACACAGGATGATTTACTTACTCAGGCGGTTTCAAGCGTAGGTAAGGTATAATTTAAACTATAGGATTGTTGGTTTATGTATAAGTTTATTATACATATGACAGAGATGGTTTTCTGTACAGAGAATAGTCTATACAGTGACGGAAATGGAGAGTCAATATGATGAGATCACTTTGGACTGCTGCATCGGGTATGAAAGCCCAGCAGACAAGTCTTGATACAATATCAAACAACTTATCAAATATAAATACTACAGGTTACAAGAGAGAGACAACAGAGTTTCGTTCTCTTTTGTACCAGTCAATACAGAAAGAGACTACTGATACAAACGGTCAGCAGAAACCGATAGGTGCACAGGTTGGTCTTGGTGTAAAAGTTGCAGCAATCGGAACATCTTTTAAACAGGGAAATATGTTACATACAGAAGGTCAGTTTGACTTCGCTATTGAAGGCAATGGATTCTTTATGATAGAGCAGCCTGACGGAAGTATATCATATACACGAAACGGAAACTTCCAGCTTGCAGTAAATGCAGCAGGTGGTCTTTCACTTTGTACATCAGACGGAAATGCTGTATTGGATTCGACAGGAAATCCTATCACTTTCGATGCAAACATAAACACAAATAAACTTGTTTTTGACAACTATGGAAACATAAAATATACAGATGCAGCAGGAAATGCACAGAATCTTGGAATTTCTATCGGAATTGCACAGTATAACAATCCGGCAGGACTTGAAAAAATCGGAGAAAGCTATTATAAAGAATCAGCAGCTTCAGGTACTCCAAGAATAGAAGGACAGGATGCAAACCTCCAGAGAAGTATTGTTAAGAATGGTTATCTCGAGAGTTCAAGTGTACAGGCTGTAGACGAGATGGTAGACATGATTGTTACACAGAGAGCATATGAAATGAACTCAAAAGCAATCACAGCATCGGATGAGATGCTTCAGCAGGCAAACAATTTGAGGTCATAGTCAGGAGGTAGAGTATGAGTTCTGTTTTAGATATTTCATCAATGTACAATTCATATTCATCAAAGCTTAGTTCTACATCAGCTGATTCTTTGGAAAGTGCATTGAAGAGTACAAATTCTTCATCAGATGATGAAAAGCTTATGGAAGTATGCAAAGATTTTGAGTCATATTTTGTTCAGAAAATTATTGAAGAGTCTAAGAAAACACTTGATAATGAGGATGAGCAGGGAGAATATATGCAGTATTTCTCTGACACATTAAATCAGGAGTATGCTGATATTGTCACAGATAACGGAGGCATAGGTTTGGCACAGCAGTTATATGATTCATTAAAAGGTACATACAATATAAAATAAAAGCATAGAGATTCGTGGAAGAGCCAAAAGATTCGTGAGCAAATTTTAAAATGAGCCGCTGCACATTTTGTGTGGCGGCTTTATTACTTTTTGAAATGAGGAATATCATATATGAAACAGGTAGAGGGATATGTAGAGAGAATTACATATAGAAATGAAGAAAATGGTTATAGTGTTATTTATCTTTCAAATCCGGAACCGAAAGATGATGAGGATGACGAGGTATGCTGTGTGGGATATTTTTCTTTTGTATCAGAGGGAGAGTATCTCGTAATAAACGGCAGGGAGACAGTACACAAAAGTTATGGACCTCAAATTCAAGTTGAAAGTTATGAGACGAAACGACCAAACAGTTCAATTGCAATAGAAAAATATCTTGGCTCAGGAGCTATCAAGGGAATAGGTGCAGCACTGGCAGCGAGGATTGTAAGAAGATTTGGTGAGAAAACATTTGACATAATTGAAAAAGAGCCGGAGAGACTTGCCGAGATAAAGGGCATCAGCATGAAGATGGCCATGAGCATTGCCGAGCAGTTTAATGATAAAAGGCAGATGCGCCAGTCTGTAATATATCTTCAGGAATATGGAATATCTGTAAATATGGCTGTAAAGATTTACAAATATTACGGAGAAAAAATTTATGAGATTATGGAGAAAAATCCATATAAGCTTGCAGAAGATATAACAGGAATTGGTTTTAAAATTGCTGATGCGATAGCATTAAAAGCGGGATTTTATCAGGACAGCGAGTATAGAATAAAAGCGGGAATACTATATGTTCTGCAGCAATCGGGTTCAAACGGTCATTGTTATCTTCCAGAGAATGAACTTGTTGAAGAGACTGCATATCTGCTTGGCATAGAGAAAGAAAATGTTGAAAAAGAGTTAGACAATCTTACATTAAACAAAGAGCTTGTCATAGAAGAATATGACGGAGAGAGAATGCTTTATCAGAGCAATCTCTATTATATGGAAATGAATTGTGCCAGAATGCTGCATGATTTAAATATTCCGTATAAGATAAAACCGGCTGTACTCGAAAAAAAGATAGCTGCAATAGAGAAAAAAGATAATATAGAACTTGATAAATTACAGAAGGATGCTGTTTTTCAAGCTGTGCAGAATGGTATTATGATAATTACCGGCGGACCCGGAACAGGTAAGACAACAACTATAAATACTATTATTCAAATTATGGAGAGTGAAGGATTCGATATACTTCTCGCTGCGCCTACGGGCAGAGCAGCAAAGAGAATGTCGGAAACTTCCGGAATGGAAGCACAGACAATACACAGAATGCTGGAGATAGACGGAGGTTCACTGGATGATGACAAAAGCGGAATGCATTTTCAACGTAATGAAACAAAGCCTCTTGAAGCCGATGTAATAATAGTAGACGAGTTTTCCATGGTGGACATTTATATGTTATATGCACTCTTAAAAGCTATTGTACCGGGTACGAGACTTATTATGGTTGGTGATGTGAACCAGCTTCCGTCGGTAGGCCCCGGAAATGTCCTTAAGGATATGATAAAATCAGAGTTTTGCAATGTAGTAAAACTGAGCAGGATATTCAGACAGGCAGCGGAGAGCCAGATTGTAACAAATGCACATAAGATAAATGCCGGAGAGCAGATAAAACTCGACAATAAAAATATGGATTTCTTTCATTTGGAGAGAAATAACAGCCGGGATGTTATAAATGTAACGATTCAACTTATAATGAAAAATCTGCCGCCATATGTCGATGCAACAAGTTATGATATTCAGGTACTCACACCGATGAGGAAAGGGGAACTGGGAGTAGAAAATTTAAATAAGGTATTACAGGCATACATGAATCCTAAAATGCAGGGAAAAAATGAACATGAATTTCACGGTGTTATTTTCAGGGAGAATGACAAGGTCATGCAGATAAAAAATAATTATCAGATAAAATGGCAGAAAAAGAACAGATTTGATGATGTTGTTGACGAGGGAACAGGAGTGTTTAACGGTGATACCGGAATAATAAAACAGATAATAGAAGCGGCAGAAGTAGTTTATGTTGAGTATGAGGAAGGAAAAATCGTCGAGTATGGTTTCAGTGATATGGACGAGATGGAATTAGCTTATGCCATAACAATACATAAATCGCAGGGAAGTGAGTATCCGGCGGTAATTCTTCCGATTATATCGGGTCCAAGGATGCTCTTAAACAGAAACCTGCTGTACACGGCAGTAACAAGGGCAAAAAAATGTGTTACTATAGTCGGCAGTGCCGACACGATAAGAAAGATGATACAAAATGTAAATGAGCAGAAAAGGTATTCAACGCTCTGCAGACGCATAATAGAAATGGAGGAGTATAAATAGTTACAAATAATACATTTAAGAATATTGCAAAGAGCATGCTTGATATATTTTATCCGCACAGGTGCCCTATATGCGATGATGTATTGCCTGTAGGAATTGATTGCACAGCATGCGTAAAATGTGAGAGAATAGTACAAAAGGCAGTCAGACCGTACTGCATGAAGTGCGGGAAACCGATAGGTGATGAAAGAAAAGAGTTTTGCACAGATTGTGAAAAGAGAGAACATTTTTATCTACAGGGAAAAGCGGCATTTGTCTATGATAAATATATGCAGAAATCAATAGCCGCTTTTAAATACAGGGGAAGAAGAGAATATGGAAATTACTATGCAGAGCAGATTGTGAAAAAACACAAAAAATGGATAGAGACCATAGGAGCACAGTGTCTTATTCCGGTGCCTATTCATCGCGAGAGATATAGAAAAAGAGGGTATAATCAGGCAAAGATAATTGCGGATGAGATAGGAAATAGAGTGGAGCTGCCTGTTATTGACAACTTTATTGAGAGAAACAAAAATACAGAAGCATTGAAAAATTTGAGTGAAGCCAAGCGGAGAGAATGCTTGAAAGATGCATTTTTTGTATCAGAAACTTCCAAATTGTTGTATCGTGATTTAAGGTGTGTTATACTTGTAGATGATATATATACAACAGGAAGCACTATAAACGAATGTGCTGCTGCGTTAAAAAGGGCAGGTGTGAAAAAAATTTATTTTCTATGTGCCTGCATAGGAAAGGATGATCAAGGAGGGGAATAGAAATGGATGTACGAAATTGTAAAAATTGTGGTAAATTGTTTCAGTTTGTAGGAAAACCAATATGTCCTGCATGCAATAAAAAACTTGAGGATAAATTTTTTGAAGTCAGGGATTATATTTATGAAAATCCTACGGCAAATATGGGAAAGGTATCAGAGGAGATGGATGTGCCGATTCAGCAGATTAAAAAGTGGGTTAGAGAAGAAAGACTTGCATTTTCAAAAGATTCAGGCATAACTATATCATGTGAAAAATGTGGAAAGCCAATTTTGACAGGTCGATTTTGCAAGGAGTGCAAAAACAGTATGCGCGATGACCTTTCAAAAATGTATGGAACTGAGAATAAAGTCGCTAAGCAAAAGAAAACAGGTGATCCAAACGGTAAAATGCGTTTCCTAAAGAATTAGTTTTCCGTCTTTATGAAAGGGGGATTGCATTGACTGATGTGAAGGTTGAAGAAATTTTTGATGATGCATTTGTTAATGTTTCAAAAAAGATAGTTTCATTGAAACTTGACAGAAAGGCAGATAAAAAAGCAGATATAAAATATTTGGAATTTGTACATACTAAAGGAAAGTTTGTATCAACTATAATATGCGGTTTTTCGTCTATGATGTTTGATATTATCATAAAAAATATGAATGGAGGGAAGATGCCTTCAGAGGACGAAAAGATATTGTATATAAATGAATATGTAAATATCGTATGTGGAAGGGCATTATCTGAAATAAATAATCAGATGGGAGTTTCATCGAGACTTACTGTCCCTACATTATCTTTAGATGTTGATAGTATAAGTGTTGAACCCGGAAAAACGGGAAATGAAATTTTATATTATGAGTCAGAGTTTGGACAGATTAAAATATCAATTCATTATACGATCACAGATTAATTTGTTTGTCAAAGGAGGACATAAAATGGATAAAACAACTATAATTGTAGTAGATGATTCACCATTTGCTTCAAAGCAGATAAAAGATTTAGTTGAAGAAAACGGATATGAGGTTATTGGCTATGCCAAAAGTGGTGAAGAAGGAATAAAAATGTATGAGGAGCTTCATCCGGACATAGTTATTCTTGATATTATCATGCCGGGAATTGACGGAATAGAGACAGCAGAAATTCTGGAAAAGAGTGACCCGGATGTAACTATCCTTATGCTTAGTTCATTATGTGATACAGGAACCTTGGAAGAGGTCAGGGCAATAGGTGTTAAATATCTCATACCTAAGCCTTGGGAGGATGATGTTTTACTTGCTACACTCGAGCTTTTAAAAAAGCATAAAGAGGAGAATAAAAAAGAAGATAATAATTAAAAAAATACGATATGGTTTTAAAAACTATTATACATGGAAAGTAAAAGCTTTGAATATCAAAACAAATACCATAAAGATGAAATGAAAAATAAAAGAGTTGTAATTTTTGTTGATTATGCACAAAAATACAGCTCTTTTATTGTGAAAAAACACAACAAAAGTATGGTTGACGAATTGGTGGATTTTAGAATATACTTTTTATTGTTTGATAAAGTTTGATATACAAACTATTTTAGTGAAAATTAGTAGTGCTGTATGTTGGTAAAGGAAAAACAAATGAATAATGTTTTAGGATCTATAAGTGCTAATTTAATAAAATTATTTGATAATATTATGGAGGTCGAAGCGCATACGATAAGAAATGAGTACGGTGACAAGATTTCCATGACGGAAGTTCATACTATTGCGGCGATAGGTGTTGCAGAATTAAAAAGCATGAGCGAACTTGCAGCACAGTTAAGAATTACTGTCGGGACACTGACAGTTGCCATAAACAATCTTGTAAAAAAAGGATTTGTAGAACGTTATAAAACTGAGAGGGATAGGAGAGTTGTCAAGGTAGCCCTGACAAAAGAAGGAAAAAAAATATATTCATTGCATGAGAAGTTTCACAATGATATAGTATTTGCTCTTATAAAAGGATTGAGTGAAAGTGAAATGGATGTTGTAGCGAAAGCCTTGGATAATCTTGACAGTTTTGTTGAAAAGCGTTTTGAGAATGGAGAAATAAAATGATTAAGACGAGAATTATTTCGACAGGTGCAAGTGTGCCTGAACAGGTTATAACAAATGATGATTTGTCAAAAATAGTTGATACAAGTGATGAGTGGATTACACAGAGAACAGGCATAAAGAAGAGACATATATCAGGCGGAGAGAATACTTCGCATTTTGCGATAAATACGGCAAGACAGGTATTAGAGAGGGCTGAAGTTGCGGCTGAGGATGTTGACCTCATCATAGTTGCAAGCGTTACAGCCGACTATGGAACACCGTCACTTGCATGTATGGTACAAAAAGAGATTGGAGCTGTAAATGCAGTTGCATTCGATGTAAATGCTGCGTGTAGCGGTTTTATGTTTGCACTCAGTATAGCAGACAAATACATAAAAACAGGGATGTATGAAAATGCAATAGTTATAGGTGCAGAGACATTATCAAAGATTGTTGACTGGAAGGATAGAGCGACCTGTGTATTGTTTGGAGACGGTTCCGGTGGTGCATATGTAGAGAAATCAGAGGATATGGGTATATTAGAAGAAGAACTCGGTGCAAAAGGAGAACTTTGGAATATATTGACGCAGGGTTATGTCGGATGTTCAAATGCATTCAATGATATTAAACATGAGAAAGATAATCTTTGGTATGTGAATATGGATGGAAGGGCAGTATTTAAATTTGCAACTAAAGCTGTCACGAAGAGTATAGAGAGAGTTATGGACACTGCAGGAGTAAAAGCAGATGAAATAAAGTATGTTGTACCACATCAGGCAAATGCAAGGATTGTTGATATTATTTCTAGAAAACTTGGGATAGCCCATGACAAGTGTTATATGAATATGTCTGAGTACGGAAATACTTCATCTGCGAGTATTCCGATAGTTTTGAATGAACTTAATGAGAAGGGGCTTATAGAAAGAGGGGACAAGCTTCTACTCACAGGTTTTGGCGGTGGAATGACTTGGGGAACCATGCTCATTTCATGGTAAAAGGTTATTAGAAAATTTTATTTTAGGCATTGCGATAAATATTATCCTTCAGGCGGGTCTTTATCATAAGGTGTTCTGATAAAGTTTTCATAACAAAAAAATATATATATTTTAATCTATTTTTAGGAGGAAAAACCATGGTATTTGAAAAAATCAGAGAAATTATTGCTGAGCAGACAGGTAAGGATGTTGATGAAATCACATTGGAGACAAATGTAAAAGAGGATCTTGATGCAGATTCTTTAGATTTATTCCAGATTATCAACGATATTGAAGACGAATTTGATGTATCAGTTGAAGACCCTGAGTCAATTGTCACAGTTCAGGATGCAGTTGATTTTGTAGAAAGCCATAAGAACTAAAGCAAACGAGTGTACTCGTACAACTGGGTGGTGGCGCTGGAGGTTGATAATTATATCCGCCTGCTGGCGCTATCTCTTTACTTTTTTATGTAATATAGAAGATTTCGGGTTGAAGAGGGATTGATTTAATTAAAATATATAAATATATGGATTTTATTCTTGAAGATGGAGGAAATTGTAAATGAAAACAGTATTTATGTTTAGTGGACAGGGTGCACAGTATGCAGGCATGGGAAAAGATTTGTATGACAATTATGCCGTTGCAAAGGAAGTTTTTGATAGAGCAGATGAGGTTTTGGGATATTCAATTAAAGATATATGTTTTTCTGATGAGGAGAAACTCGGACTTACAGAGTTTACACAGCCGGCAATACTTACAATGAGCATTGCAGCTATGAAAGTCATGCAGGAAAATGGAATAAATGCGGATATGACAGCAGGACTTAGTCTTGGTGAGTATTCGGCACTTGTTGCAAGTGGTGCAATGAAATTTGAGGAAGCAGTAGCACTTGTGCAAAAAAGAGGAAAATTTATGGCAGAGGCAGTTCCGAACGGCAAAGGAGGAATGTTTGCGATAATAGGTCTTGATACAGAACTTGTAGAAAAATCATGTGAGGAGGCCGTAAAGGAAATTGGAGGTGTAGCAGTTCCTGCAAATTATAATGCACCGGGTCAGATAGTAATCGGAGGAGATGCTGCTACAGTTGAGAAGGCGGCAGAGATAGCAAAGGAAAAAGGGGCGAAGATGGCTGTCAAACTTAAAGTAAGCGGACCGTTCCACACAAGTCTTTTGCAGCCGGCAGCAGACAAACTTCTGCCTGAACTTGAAAAGATGAACATAGGAAAGATGGAAATTCCGGTATATACAAATGTGACAGCAGAAACACTTAAAAATGAGAGTGAGATAGTTCCTACATTGGCAAAACAGGTAGTATCACCTGTACGCTGGGAACACATAATAAAAAATATGTATGATGCGGGAGCAGATACATTTATAGAATTGGGACCGGGTAAAACTCTTTGCGGATTTGTAAAGAGAACAGTAAAGGGTGTTGTAAATGTGAATGTTGAGGATACGGCATCGCTTGAAAAGGCTCTTAAAAAAATTAGAGAGTAGTGATAATGACAGATGAAAATATCCAAAGATTAGCATAGATAGAAAAGTAACAGAATTTCAGATTAGGAGGGACAAGATGTTAAAAGGAAAGACAGCGATAGTGACAGGTGCTGCCAAGGGTATTGGCAAGGCAATTGCAATTGCTTTTGCTAAAGAGGGCTGCAATATAGTTCTTAATTATCACAGCAATGTGTCTGATGAAACTATTAAGGAGATTGAAGATTGTGGTGTTAAATGCATGCCTGTTCAGGGGGATGTGAGCGATTTTGATTTTGCAAAGAATTTTATAAAAGATGTTAAAAAAGAGTTTGGTACAATCGATGTTCTTGTAAATAATGCAGGTATTACAAATGATATGCTTCTTATGAGAATGTCGGAGGAACAGTTTGATTCTGTTATCAATACAAATCTTAAAGGTTCATTCAATATGATACGTCACGCAAGCAGTGTGATGCTTAAGCAAAGAAGTGGTGCAATAATAAATATGTCATCGGTTTCCGGAGTTGCGGGAAATATAGGTCAGGCAAATTACGCGGCATCTAAGGCAGGAGTTATCGGTCTTACAAAAGCGACAGCTAAGGAACTTGCACAGAGGGGTGTCACATGCAATGCGATAGCACCGGGATTTATAGAAACAGATATGACGGCAGTTTTAGCTGATGAGACAAAGGCTGCAATCCTTAACTCTATTCCGCTTAGCAGAGCCGGAAAACCGGAAGATGTAGCAAATGCGGCAGTATTTTTGGCTAAAAACAATTACATTACAGGTCAGGTCTTAAATGTAGACGGCGGTATGATAATGTAGAGTATATATAATGGTGCAAGGGTCAAAATATCTTTTGACACCAACATCATATAATGGAAAATGATGGTTTAGATTAACAAAATCAGCAATGAGCTGTAGAAACGGGGGAATTATGTCAAGAAGATGTGTAATAACCGGAATGGGTGTTGTAAGTCCGCTTGGAAGTACAGTTGACAGCATGTGGGAAAATGCAAAAAACGGTGTATGTGGAATTGAGAATATCACAAAGTTTGATACTACTGATTTTAAGGTGAAAGTAGCCGGAGAGGTTAAGGATTTTGACCCTGAAAAATATATGACAAAAAAAGATATAAAGAGAAATGATCCTTTTGCCGTATATGCGATGGGTGCTGCCGTACAGGCAATGGATGACAGTGGTATCGATATGGAGAAAGAGGACGCATCGAGAGTCGGAGTCATATTTGGTTCAGGTGTAGGCGGTCTTGGGACAATGCAGGAGCAGGTTACAAGAATGAGAGAAAAAGGACCTTCAAGAGTTTCACCTATGTTTATACCTATGACAATCGGAAACATGGCAGCAGGAAACATTGCCATAAGATTTGGTGCAAAGGGAATTAATGAAGATATAGTTACAGCATGCGCAACAGCTACAAGCAGTATAGGTGCGGCTTTCAGAAATATTATTCACGGTTATGCAGATGTTGTTATTACAGGTGGAGCAGAGGCAGGACTTTGCGAGATTGGCATTGCAGGTTTTACCAATCTTACGGCACTCTCAACAAATCCTGATCCGAAAGATGCCTGCAAGCCTTTTGACAAGGACAGGGATGGTTTTGTTCTTGGAGATGGAGCAGGAGTACTTGTCGTAGAGGAACTTGAGCATGCGCTTGCGAGAAATGCAACAATATACGGAGAGATAGTTGGATATGGCGCAACAAGTGATGCATATCATATTACACTTCCGGAAAAGAGCGGAGCAGGAGCCGCAAAGGCTATGGAGATTGCCATGGAGGAAGCCGGCATAAAACCTGAGCAGGTTTCATATATTAATGCGCACGGAACAAGTACACCGGCAAATGATTCTACAGAGACAAATGCCATCAAATTAGCATTCGGTGATGCGGCAAAGGATGTTGCAGTAAGTTCGACAAAATCCATGACAGGACATCTGCTTGGAGCAGCCGGAGCAGTTGAGGCAATTATGTGTGTTAAAGCATTACAGGAAGATATTCTTCCACCGACAATAAATTATAAGACACCTGATGAAGAGTGTGACCTTGATTACATTCCAAATGAGGCAAGAAAGGTTGAAAAAGCTGAATATGCGTTATCAAATTCACTTGGATTTGGTGGACATAATGCAGTTCTTTGTTTTAAAAAGTGGGGGGAGTAGTCCTATGAAATTTGATGAAGTTAAAGAACTTATTGCTATCTTTGAAAAAAGTGATATGGGTGAAATGGAGATAAAACTTGATGGAGACAGTGTTCATCTTGGAAGGAATGCTTCATTCTCTGTATCTAATAGTGAAAAAGAAACTACAAAAACTGTTATAGCAGGTTCAAATAATGACAGCGTGACAACTATTGAAAATAATAGTGCAGCTTTTGAGGATACAACGCAAGATAAAGCTTTTGAAGAGAATTTAAAAAGTGATGTTGAAGACGATGCTAAGACAGTTACGGCACCTATTGTCGGAACATATTATCAGAGTCAGGCACCTGACAAACCGCCTTTTGTTAAAGTCGGTGATACAATTGCAAAAGGTGATGTCGTCTGCATCATTGAAGCGATGAAATTTATGAACGAAGTAGTAAGTGAAGTAAGCGGAAAAATCATCGAAGTGCTTGTAGAAGATGGTGAGTTTGTTGAATTTGGACAGCCGCTTTTCAGAGTTGAATAAAAAGAGCTTAGGAGGTTTTTTATGGCAATGGATATTAAAGAGATAATGAGTATAATTCCTCACAGACAGCCGTTTCTTCTTATTGACAGAGTAGAGGAGATTGTTGAGGGTGAGTCAGTAACAGCTATAAAGAATGTTACGTACAATGAGCCTTTTTTTGCAGGGCACTTTCCAAATGAGCCTGTAATGCCGGGAGTTCTCATTGTTGAAGCAATGGCACAGGCAGGGGCTGTAGCAATATTATCTATGGATGAGTTTAAGGGTAAAACTGCTTATTTTGGAGGTATAAATAAAGCTAAGTTTAAGAAAAAAGTTGTTCCGGGTGATACATTGCGTCTTGAAGTTAAAATCGAAAAGCTCAAAAAGAATGCAGGTATTGGTCAGGGAACTGCTTATGTAGGAGACAAAGTGGCAGCACAGGCAGAACTTGTATTTATGATTGGTTAGAGGTGACAACTTTATGTTTGACAAGATTTTGATTGCAAATCGTGGAGAGATTGCAGTAAGGATAATCAGGGCATGTCGTGAGATGGGAATAAAGACGGTTGCTGTATTCTCAGAGCCTGACAGAGAGGCATTACACACACAGCTTGCAGATGAGGCTGTTTGTATAGGCTCGGCTAAAGTAGGTGACAGCTATCTCGACATGAATAATATAATCAGTGCAGCAGTTGAAAAGCGGGCACAGGCAATACATCCGGGATTTGGATTTTTATCTGAGAACAGCATGTTTGCCGGTGTATGTAAAGATTGCAATATCAAGTTTATCGGGCCAAAGGGTTCGGTTATAGATGCACTGGGCAATAAGGCAAATGCACGACAAATGATGATCAATGCAGGAGTACCTGTTATACCCGGAAGTGACGGGGTGATTGCCGATGTGGATGGTGCGTATAAAATGGCGGACAAACTGGGGTATCCTGTTATTGTGAAAGCATCTGCAGGAGGCGGCGGAAAAGGAATAAGGATTGTCAGAAAAAAAGAAGATTTGAAAGAAGCTTTTTTGTCAGCTCAAAGTGAGACAAAGGCTGCATTTGGTGATGATTCAATGTACATGGAAAAGCTTATTGAAGGGGCAAGACATGTAGAGGTACAGATACTTGGTGACAGCTTTGGAAATGTTATACATCTCGGTGAGCGTGATTGTTCGCTGCAGAGAAAAAATCAGAAAGTTCTTGAGGAAACTCCTTGTGAGGTTTTATCAGAAGCTACGAGAGCAAAAATTTGTGAGTCGGCAGTAAAGGCTGCGAAAGCAGCAGGCTATGAGAATGCAGGAACAATTGAATTTTTGTATGATGAAGACTCTGATAAATATTATTTTATGGAGATGAATACAAGAGTTCAGGTTGAACATCCGATAACAGAGATGGTTACAGGTGTTGACATAGTAAAAGAGCAGATAAGGATAGCGGCGGGAGAGAAGTTATCATATAGACAGGATGACATAAGGATAAGCGGTCACGCAATAGAATGCAGGATAAATGCAGAAAATCCTTCCAGAAATTTTGCACCTTGTCCCGGGATGATTGACTATCTTTTAATGCCGTCGGGAGGCATTGGACTTAGAGTTGACAGTGCCATATATCAGGGTTATGAGATACCGCCATACTATGATTCGATGCTTGCGAAGGTTATAGTTCACGGCAAAGACAGAGAAGAAGCGATAGCAAAAATGAAAAGGGCATTGTATGAATTTGTAATAGAGGGTGTAGATACAAATATAGAATATCAGAATAAAATTTTGAATAATAAGAAATTTGAAAAATGTCAGTATAATACATCATTTCTTGAGAACGTAAAATTGTAAAATGATGTAACTGCCTGTTGATTAGATGTTGGAGTGAAATAGGATATGAATATTTTCAAAAAGAAAAGTTATTTTTCAGTAAACGGAACAGAAGAAAAGAAAAAAACTGAAAAAAACAAAAAAAGCCAGGAACCGTCAATTCCTGACGGTATGTGGATAAAATGTAATACCTGCAAAAACATAATATACAAAAAGGAAGTCACGGAATTTAAATTTTGTCCAAACTGCGGGGCACATTTCAGAATGAACCCTTCAGAGAGAATAAAGATAATCTGTGATGAGGGAAGCTTTAGAGAGCTTGATGCGAACCTGTCTACTGAAAATCCTATGAATTATCCTGATTATGATAAGGTGATTGGGAAAGCCAAAGCAAAATCAGGAATAAATGAAGCTGTAGTAACAGGGGAATGCACAGTTGGCGGATTTAAGACGGTAATTGCGATAATGGACAGTCATTTTATGATGGGCAGTATGGGTTCTGTTGTGGGAGAAAAAATAACAAGAGCAATAGAGTATTCTACAGAGAAAAGACTTCCAATCATAATATTTACCACATCAGGCGGTGCAAGAATGCAGGAGGGAATAGTATCTCTGATGCAGATGGCAAAAACAGCAGAAGCAGTTGGAAGACATGATGAAGCCGGACTTTTATATGTGACGGTACTTACTGATCCGACAACAGGCGGAGTGACGGCAAGTTTTGCAATGCTTGGAGATATAATTCTTGCAGAGCCAAAGGCACTAATAGGATTTGCGGGACAGAGAGTTATACAGGGAACAATTCATCAGAAGCTTCCGGAAGGATTTCAGCGTGCCGAATTTCAACTTGAACATGGCTTCGTTGACAGGATTGTCAATAGGGAAGATATGAGAGATGAATTAATCTCGATTTTGAAACTGCACAATTGTTAATATGATGCAAAGATCAAAAGCAGATAGCAATGTGTGTTTACATACAAAATGCTGTCTGGTGGCTTGGCATATTGTTAGGAAGGGATTGCTGTTATGAATAGTGCTATGAAATCTGTAAGGATTGCAAGAAAGATAGACAGACCTAATACAAGGGAATTTATTGATAAATTATTTGAAAATTTTATGGAAATGCATGGTGACAGGCTTTTTGCGGATGATGGTTCGATTGTTGGAGGAATAGCATCATTTGAGGGGATTCCGGTTACGGTTATCGGAATACAGAAAGGCCATACTCTTGATGAAAATGTTGAGTGTAATTTTGGAAGTCCTAATCCCGAGGGATACAGAAAAGCACTTAGACTTATGAAACAGGCAGAAAAATTTCACAGACCTGTTATAACGCTTGTAAATACGGCAGGAGCTTTTTGTGGAATAGGTGCTGAGGAACGTGGTCAGGGAGAAGCGATTGCGAGAAATATAATGGAGATGTCAAGACTTAAAACTCCAATAATATCAATATTTACAGGAGAAGGCGGAAGCGGCGGTGCACTTGCACTCGCAGTTGCGGACGAAGTGTGGATGCTTGAGCACAGTCTTTATTCAGTGCTCTCACCGGAAGGATTTGCGAGTATCCTATGGAGAGACGCAGAAAGAGTAAGCGAAGCAGCAGAACTTATGAAAATGACCGCAAACGAGCTCATAAAAAACGGAGTATCAGACAGAACATTTCAAGAGCACAAAGACGGAATAGAAAATAATTTAAATTATACGACAGACCAGTTGAGAGAGGCACTTAGAAAGAAATTGCCGGAGCTGATGAAAAAAGATATTGGCAGATTGCTTGACGACAGATATAAAAGGTTTAGAAAATTTGGAGAATTTTCGGAGTAAAGAGCGTATAATTACCGTGATAAAAAATAAGATATATGCAACAAATGGCGTTAGAACATCCGTCGTTACTTAAGGTGCTTGATTTGTAACTTTAAGTAACGCTACGGTGTTCTAACGCCATTGTTCGTATAACATCTATTTAGTAAGGAGTCAGTCAGCATTAAATAAAACAAAAAACTAATTCAAATGTATGCCATCTTTTTCAATTGTGATAAGCCTTTCTTTATACAAATGCCCGATGGCACGTTTAAAAGCATTCTTGCTCATATGAAAACGGTTTTTAACTGCTTCGGAATCGGATTTATCATTAAATGGAAGAAAACCGTTCTCTCTCTGTAAAGTTTCATATATAAATGAAGCATCGTCGTTCATCTGCTCAGGTATTTTTTTCTTGACGCTTAGCGTGAGCCTGCCGTCCTCCATAACCTGTGCAACCCTTGCATAGACAGGCTGATTTATGCGGTATTTTTCAAAAACTTCTTTTTTGGGAAGAAGAGCAGAGTATTTATCGTCAACAGCAATAAATACACCAAAATTGTCGCTTATCTCATATACGCGGCCAAATACCTCATCATCTTTCTTGTAAGGGGATTCATTGGAAAGATGATTGTAAACTTTCATGGAAGCACAAAGTCTGTCGCTCTTATCAACATAGAGTGTCACTAAAACAGCATCATCTTCTTTTACCTCATAAAGCTGCTCTTTGAAAGGAAGAAGAAGGTCTTTTGAAAGACCCCAGTCAAGGAAAGCACCGATTTTTGTTATTTCTTTTACATAGAGTCTGGCAACCTGACCTAACTCTAATGATGGTTCTTCCATAGTAGCAATAGGTCTGTCCTCTGAATCTTTGTAAACAAATACATTTAAAACATCACCCTGCTGCGTATCTTTTGGAACCTGTGATTTTGGAAGAAGTATCTTATCGCTGTCATCACCGGTAGGAGTATTTAAAAATACACCGAAATCTGTGGTCTTAACAACTATAAGTTCCTGAGTTTTTCCTATTGGGATTGCACTTTTCTTTTTTTGTTCATCTGTCTTATCATTTCTTTTATGTCTGAATGTTCTGTCATTTTCTTTGTTATTTTTTCTATGAGGCTTATGGTCTTGTCTGCCACGTGAATAAGATTTTTCATTTTTGGAATATTCGTTTCTCAAATTTAGGGTCCTCCGTTCTGTTCACATATTCTGCAATTCTGTAAAATTTACTCGTAGATGCATAGATTGACAGCTGTTGTCAAAATAGCGGGTAAACAATTACACTAAGTATACATTTTTGATAAAAAAAAATCCAGTTAAATTTGTAAATTGTGCAATTTTGAGTTATACTGTAAAATGTAAGAAAATTTTAATAATTTTGTGGTTATAGCGTTGAGACTGCAAAAAGATAATAATACGATAAAAAAATTAAGATTTTAATTCATGAAGATTTATGTATCAGCGCAGAAAAGAGGTTGACTAAATGAAAAATATTATTAGTACAGACAAAGCACCTGCGGCTATCGGACCATATTCACAGGCAGTAGAGGTAAACGGACTTGTATTTACATCAGGGGTTGTTCCAATTGACCCTGCAACAGGAGAACTTGTAACAGGACCTGCAGATGTTCAGGCAGAGAGAGCTTTCACAAGCCTTAAAGCACTTCTTGAAGCAGCAGGCACTTCAACAGCAAATGTAGTAAAAACAACAGTATTTATCAGTGATATGAACGATTTTGGCAAGATAAATGAAGTATATGCAAAGTATTTTGAAGAGCCATATCCAGCAAGGTCATGTGTAGAAGTTGCAAGACTTCCGAAAGATGTTGCAATAGAGATAGAGGCTGTTGCGACAAAATAGTTATATAGTACTGTTTACTTACATTGTACAGGTGAACAGCGACCGTACAAAAAATGAGAGGTAGGTTATGGAAAAGATACATTTGAGGAAAAAAATTATCAGATGTGGATTGATAGTGGCATCGCAGCTTGTCATCATTTGTGGTGCATCTGCATTAAAAACTGAAAAGGCAGATGCAGCAAATAAAAATCTTGCCATATCGATTGCAAACGACTATGTGAATATCAGAAATAAGCCGTCTTTGCAGGGAAAAATAAAGGGTCGACTTTACAGGGGAAGTGCAGTTACAATAACAAAGACTTACAAAAACGGCTGGGCACTTATAAAAAGCGGAAGCTTCAGAGGATACATAAAAAAAGAATATCTTGCAACAGGGGCAGAGGCACAGAAACTTGCAAAGAAATACGGGGTGCAGTATATTACCGTTAAAAAGAGTGTTTCTTCATTAAATGTAAGGGAAAAATCCAACAAAAAAGCAAAAGTTATCACACAGATTGCGTCAGGTGAGAGTTTTTATGTAAAGAAGTGTGGAAAAGTCTGGGTAAGGATTAATATCGACGGTGATATAGGATATGTTGCCAAGGATTATGTTAATTTAAGAGTTAAATACAAACGTCCTGTTTCAATAACAAAGATTCTTGCAGACGAGAAGAAACAGCAGGAGGCGGAAAAAGCAAGCAGTTCTACAAACAGTACCGCAAAAAATGACACAACGACAACTGACAGCGATGCGGCAAAGGGAGATACAGACAACGATACGGATAAAAATAAAGTTACCGGCAGCAAAATTGTAAAATATGCTAAAAAGTTTTTGGGATGCCCATATAAATATGGCGGAACAAGTTTAACAAAAGGTTCTGACTGTTCAGGTTTTACCCAGAGTATATATAAGGAATTTGGTTACAGCATTCCGAGAACTTCTTTGGAACAGTCATCATATGGTACAAAGGTGAGTTCATCATCCGTACAGGAGGGAGACCTTGTATTTTATAAAAACGGAAAGAAAGTCGGACATGTTGCTATCTATATCGGAGACGGTGAGGTAATTCATTCAAGCAATGAGAAAGATGGAGTAAAAATATCCAAAATGAATTACAGAACACCTTATTGTATAAGAAGAATTTTATGATGCACTTCCAATCCTTTTGTCGGTGTTTGGCGGGTCAAGCCGCCGGATGGTAATTTGTTATAGAGTCAACTAAATTGTCTGACAATTTAGAAGGAAATACAGAAAAAGTAGTGCAAAACAATGCACGGAGAATGTGATAACAGATAGAATAAAGCAAAAAAAATCTCGTAAAATTGTGGTTATGAACACTAAATCAACAAAAAATGTTGATAAATCGACATAAAACATTGGTGTAATATGTCGAAAAATGCGAAAAAGTATAGTTATGCACGAAGTTATCAACATTATCCACAAAATTCAAATCCACAGATTAACAATAAAATTTGTGGATTTGAATTGTCACACAAACATATACAATTATCAAAAAATACTTAACAGCAACGTGTTTGTGATAAATGTATAATAAAAGACTAAAAAAGTCGAAACGATTGTGCAATTTTACTTGCTTTTTTGGAAAACGTGAGTTATAATATATTTAACAATTTGTAAAGGAGTGATAGTCATGAAATTTATTATCAGTGGTAAAAATCTTGATGTAACAGATGGACTTAAAGCAGCAATCGAGGAAAAGATAGGAAAGCTTGAGAGGTATTTCACTCCGGAAACTGAAGTTCACGTTACCTTGAGTGTAGAGAAAGAAAGACAGAAAATAGAGATTACAATCCCTATGAAAGGAAACATTGTACGTGCTGAGCAGGTCAGCGACGATATGTATGTTTCAATAGATTTGGTTGAGGAGGTTATTGAGAGACAGTTACGCAAATACAAAAATAAACTTGTTGACAGACAGCAGTCAGCAGCAAGTTTGAGCAAGGCATTCATTGAGGAAGAGATTGAGGAGGATGACGAGATTAAGATTATCCGTTCAAAGAAATTCGGCATGAAGCCTATGGATCCTGAGGAGGCATGCATTCAGATGGAACTTCTCGGACACAACTTCTATGTATTCCGCAATGCGGCAACAGACGAAGTAAATGTTGTTTATAAGAGAAAGGGAAATACATTGGGACTTATCGAGCCTGAATTGTAATATGAGATAGACACTTTGGAGAGAGTGTTACATATATCAAATGAGAGTATGAAAAATAAATAATTTAAGCCAATAGACAGCCCTGGAGAGTTATCCGGGGCTGTTTCGTTTAGAAAAAACAGTAGTTGAAAAACCCCCTGTTTAATGTTATACTAGGAAATAGTTTTTTTAGGTGGTTAAATACTACATAAACAGTAATAATGTATAGGAGTGAAATTCATGAGTATAATTAGTAAAATCTTCGGTACTCACAGTCAGCATGAAGTGAAAAGAATTATTCCGATAGTGAATAAAATAGAAGCTCTTGCACCTGAGTTCGAGAAATTAACAGATGATGAGCTTAAAGCTAAGACACCTGAATTTAAGGAGCGTCTTGAAAAGGGAGAGACTTTGGATGATTTGCTTCCTGAAGCTTATGCAACAGTGAGAGAGGCAGCAACAAGAGTTCTTGGAATGAGACACTATCGTGTACAGCTTATCGGTGGTGTGATTCTTCATCAGGGACGAATTACCGAGATGCGTACAGGTGAAGGTAAGACACTTGTTTCTACACTTCCTGCGTATTTAAATGCATTGGAGGGAAAAGGTGTTCATATCGTTACTGTAAACGATTACCTTGCAAAACGTGATGCCGAATGGATGGGACAAGTTCATGAGTTTCTTGGGCTTACAGTTGGTGTTATACTGAATTCGATGGACAATGACGAAAGAAGAGAAGCGTACAACTGTGATATAACATATGCTACAAATAATGAACTTGGATTTGATTATCTTCGTGACAACATGGTGGTATACAAAGAAGAACTTGTACAGAGAGAACTTCACTATGCCATTATCGATGAGGTTGATTCAGTTCTTATTGATGAAGCAAGAACACCACTTATTATTTCAGGACAGAGCGGAAAGTCAACAAAACTTTACGAAGCCTGTGATATATTTGTAAAACAGCTCACAAGAGGTACTGCAAAAGAACTCTCAAAGATGGATTTCATTATGAATGAGGAAGAGCAGGAAACAGGTGATTATGTTGTTGATGAAAAAGATAAAAATGTAAACCTTACTGAAGAAGGTGTAAGAAAAGCCGAAAGATTTTTCCAGGTCAAAAACCTTGCAGACCCTGACAATCTTGAATTACAGCACAACATAAATCTTGCATTGAGAGCACATTCTCTTATGTTCAGAGATAAAGATTATGTAGTAAAAGATGACCAGGTACTTATCGTTGATGAGTTTACAGGACGTATCATGCCGGGACGTCGTTTCTCAGATGGTCTTCATCAGGCGATAGAAGCAAAAGAGCATGTAAAGGTTAAGAGAGAGAGCAAAACTCTTGCGACTATTACATTCCAGAACTTCTTCAACAAATATGCTAAAAAATCGGGTATGACAGGTACTGCTCTTACAGAAGAGAAGGAGTTCCGTGACATTTATGAGATGGATGTTGTTGAAGTTCCTACAAATCTTCCGGTTGCCCGTATTGATTATGAAGATGCGGTATACAAGACAAAGGAAGAAAAATTCAATGCGGTTGTTGCAGATATTGTAGAAGCACATGAGAAGGGACAACCTGTACTTGTCGGAACAATAAACATTGATACATCTGAGTACCTCAGTGATAAACTTAAGAAAAAGGGAATACCTCATAAAGTCCTTAATGCTAAATTCCATGAACTTGAAGCTGAGATTATCGCAGATGCAGGTCAGATGGGAGCAGTTACGATTGCTACTAACATGGCAGGTCGTGGTACTGATATTAAACTTGGCGAGGGAGTAAAAGAACTTGGAGGACTTAAGATAATAGGTACAGAGAGACATGAGTCACGCCGTATCGACAATCAGCTTCGTGGTCGTGCAGGTCGTCAGGGTGATCCTGGTGAGTCACGTTTCTATATCTCACTTGAAGATGATCTTATGCGTCTTTTCGGTTCAGAAAGACTTATGGGACTGTTCTCAGCCATGCCTGACGGAGAGCAGATTGAGCATAAAATGCTTTCAAATGCCATTGAAAGTGCACAGAAGAAGATTGAGGGCAACAACTTTGGAATCAGAAAGAACCTTCTTGAATTTGACCGTGTAAACAACGAGCAGAGAGAAGTTATCTATAAAGAACGCCGCAAGGTACTTGACGGTGAGAATATGCGTGACACAATCTACAAGATGATTACTGATGTTGTAGAAAAATGTGTATTATCAATTATCGGTGATGAGTCATCACCTGAGGAATGGGATATCGCTGAATTAAATAATGTACTTCGTCCGATAGTGCCTATCCAGAAGATAGTGCTTACAGAGGAAGAAGAAAAACATGCGACAAAAGCAGAACTTATACAGAGACTTAAAGAGGAAGCTGTAAAAGTATATGAAGCTAAAGAAGCAGAATTCCCTGATGCAGATCAGATAAGAGAAGTAGAAAGAATTATTCTTCTCAAAGTTATTGACAGAAAATGGATGGATCATATTGATGATATGGATCAGCTCCGTCAGGGCATCGGTCTTCAGGCATATGGTCAGAGAGATCCTGTAGTTGAGTACAAATTTGCCGGATTTGACATGTTTGATGCAATGATAGATGCTATTACGGAAGAGACAGTAAAAGCACTTACTCATATTCAGATAGAGCAGAAAGTAGAGCGTGAGCAGGTTGCAAAGGTTACAGGAACAAACAAAGATGAGACTGTAGCAGCGAAGCCAAAGACACGCGAAGGAAAGAAGATACAGCCAAATGACCCTTGCCCATGCGGAAGCGGCAAGAAATACAAAATGTGCTGTGGAAGAAAATTTTAAATAAAAATTCCAGAGAATAGAAATTCTATGGAAAAATTCAAAGAATAAAAAGTTAAAAATATTTATTCTTTGGAATAAGAATTTAAGTGCATATTTTTGCAGAATACGGGGCATATGTGCGTTTCGTCATATGTTCCGTTATTTATAGAAAGAGGTGAGTTGATGGTAGAATTTGATAATATAAAAATTTCATTATCAAATTACGATGAACCACTGCTTGAAATGGGGAACTCACTTTGACTTAGCTAATAAGCGTGACAGAGTCGAAGAATTGGAACACACCATGGAAGAGCCGGGATTTTGGGATGACCCGAATAAATCGGCAGCGGTTGTTCAGGATTGTAAAAAATTAAAGTCAGTTATAGAAAGGTATGAAAAACTTTGTGGAGACAGAGATGACATACTTACACTTATCGATATAGCTGAGGAAGAAAATGATGCCAGTCTTTTGCCAGAAGTTGAGGAATCATTTCAGGCATTTGAAGATGAGTATAAATCACTTAGGATAGAAACATTGCTAAGCGGAGAGTATGATAAGTGTAATGCAATACTTACACTTCATGCGGGAGCAGGCGGAACAGAGAGCTGTGACTGGGCAAGTATGCTCTGTCGAATGTATCAGCGCTGGGCTGAAAAAAAAGGTTTCAATGTCGAAATGATAGATTTTCTTGACGGTGACGAGGCAGGCTACAAATCAGTTACATTGCAGATAGATGGTGAAAATGCATACGGTTATCTGAAATCAGAACATGGTGTTCACAGACTTGTAAGAATTTCACCGTTCAATGCGGCAGGAAAAAGGCAGACTTCATTTGTATCATGTGATGTTATGCCGGATATAGAGGAAGATCTTGACGTTGAGATAGCAGATGATGATATCCGAATTGATACATATCGTTCAAGCGGTGCAGGAGGACAGCACATAAACAAGACATCATCGGCAATCCGTATCACACATTTCCCGACAGGAATAGTGGTACAGTGTCAGAATGAGCGATCGCAGCATATGAATAAAGATAAAGCCATGCAGATGCTCAAAGCAAAACTCTATATGCTTAAACAGCAGGAGCAGCTTGAAAAAGCAAGCGGTATCCGTGGAGAAGTTAAGGATAATGGATGGGGGAGCCAGATTCGTTCATATGTTATGCAGCCGTATACTATGGTTAAGGATAATAGAACAGGTCAGGAAGTAAGTAATGTTACAGGTGTTTTAGACGGAAACATAGATCCGTTTATAAATGCATATCTTGCATGGATTACATCAGCAGACAAAGAAAAGTAAGAGAGGAATGGAGGAAGAGATGGTAAAAGTAGGAATATTAGGATATGGTACAGTAGGTTCAGGTGTTTTTGAGATATTAAACAAAAACAGTGATATTATAACAAAAAGAGCAGGTCAGGATATAGAAGTAAAATATGTACTTGACCTTAGAGATTTTCCGGGAGACCCAGCAGAAAATTATGTTGTACATGACTTTTCAATACTTGAAAATGATGATGAAGTAAAGATAGTTGTTGAGACAATGGGAGGACTTCATCCGGCATATGAATTTGTAAAAGCAAGTCTTCTCAAAGGAAAAAATGTTGTAACATCAAACAAAGCACTTGTTGCTGCATTTGGTACTGAACTTTTACAGATTGCCAGAGACAAAAATGTAAACTTTTTATTTGAAGCGAGCGTTGGCGGCGGTATTCCTATAATAAGACCACTTCAGACATCATTAGCTCCTGATGAGATAGAGGAAATTTCGGGTATATTAAACGGTACTACAAACTTTATTCTTACTGAGATGACAGAAAACGGTTCTGATTTTGACTCGGTACTTAAAGATGCACAGGCAAAAGGTTATGCGGAAGCAGACCCTACTGCAGATGTAGAGGGATATGACGCATGTCGTAAAATTGCAATCCTCACATCACTTGCATATGGCAAACAGCTTGATTTTGAAGATATTTATACAGAGGGTATCACAAAGATAACAGACAGAGATATAAATTACGCATCAAAGCTCAAAGCGAAAGTAAAGATTTTTGGTTCAAGCAAATTAGCAGGTGACAAGGTAAGCGCAATGGTAGCACCTAAGCTTATCACACATGACCATCCTCTTTACAGCGTAGACGGTGTATTTAACGCCATACTTGTAAAAGGAAACATGGTTGGGGATGTAATGTTTTATGGTCAGGGAGCAGGAAAGCTTGCAACAGCAAGTGCTGTTGTTTCTGACATCATGGAAGCGTCAAAAAATCTTGAAAATAATATAAATATAATTTGGTCTGCTGATAAACTTGAGCTTATGCCAATGGACGAAGTAGTATCAAAATTCTTTGTAAGAGTATCAGGAAACAAAGCTGATAATAAAGCAAAAATCAAGGAATTATTTGGCGAAGTTGAGTTTGTGGATGCAGGTTATGCAGACGAAACAGGTTTTGTAACAAAAGATATCACTGAAGCAGTATATGAAAATGCGGCAAAAGAGATGGGAAATGTTATAAATAAGATTCGTTTTGATGCATAGTGAAACATAAAAATAGTTGGCGCGGAAAAATTAAATCGTTGTAGTATAACACTACTTATAAATTGACAGTGGGCGGCTATTTTATAGCCGTCTATTGTTGTTTTTTTTTGAATGAATGGAGAGTAACATGGAAAGCAGACTTGATATTGCGGCAAAGATTGCCGAGGAATTGGAAATAAAAAAGTGGCAGGTTGATGCTGTAATAAAACTTATAGATGAGGGGAACACAATTCCTTTTATTGCGAGATACAGAAAAGAAGCACATGGTTCGCTTGATGATGAGCAGCTTAGAAATCTCAATGAGAGACTTACATACCTTAGAAACCTTGAAGAAAAGAAAGCACAGGTTATAGCAAGTATTGAGGAGCAGGGAAAACTTACAGAGGAACTTAAAGCCCAGATAGAGCAGGCACAGACACAGGTTGTTGTAGATGACCTTTACAGACCATACAGGCCAAAGAGAAGAACAAGAGCAACAATTGCCAAAGAAAAAGGTCTTGAACCGCTTGCAGATATTATCCTTGAGCAGACAACTACAGAACCTATAGAAAATATAGCCGGAGATTACATATCAGAGGAAAAGGAAGTCAATTCCGCAGAGGATGCTGTATCGGGAGCAAAAGACATAATAGCTGAGATTATTTCCGATAATGCAGATTATCGTATGTACATAAGAAACATAACAATGCAGGAAGGTTTTCTTATTTCAAATGCTAAAGACGAGAAAGCAAAGTCGGTTTACGAGATGTATTACGAGTTTCAGGAGAAACTTGACAAGATTGTAGGACACAGAATTCTTGCAATAAACAGAGGAGAAAAAGAAAAATTCCTAACGGTAAAGATTGAGGCACCAGAAGAAAGAATTATAGGCTATCTGAAGAAAAAGGTGCTCACAAATGACAATCCGAATACAAACGAAATCCTTTCAGAGACAATAGAGGACAGTTATAAGAGACTTATAGCACCTGCGATAGAGCGTGAGATAAGAAATGAACTTACTGAAAAGGCAGAGGACGGAGCGATAAAGGTATTTGGTAAAAATCTCGAGCAGCTTCTTATGCAGCCACCTATTCAGGGAAGAAACGTACTTGGCTGGGACCCGGCATTCAGAACAGGATGTAAACTTGCAGTAGTTGACAGTACGGGAAAAGTGCTTGATACCGCTGTAGTATTTCCGACGGAGCCGCAAAATAAGGTAGAAGAAACAAAGGCTGCTGTAAAAAAACTTATTGATAAATATGATATTTCGCTTATATCAGTAGGAAACGGAACAGCATCGAGGGAATCCGAGCTTATAATTGCCGATATGTTAAAGGAAATCAAAAAGCCTGTTCAGTATATTATTGTAAATGAAGCAGGAGCGTCGGTATATTCAGCAAGCAAACTTGCGACAGAGGAATTTCCGGATTTGAATGTTGGAGAGAGAAGTGCCGCATCGATAGCAAGAAGGCTTCAAGACCCACTTGCAGAACTTGTAAAGATTGACCCAAAATCAATCGGTGTAGGTCAGTACCAGCATGACATGAACCAAAAAAAGCTTGAAGAAACACTTACGGGAGTAGTAGAGGACTGTGTAAACAGAGTCGGAGTGGATATAAATACCGCATCCGCATCGCTTCTTGAATATATTTCAGGAATAAGCAAAACTATAGCAAAAAATATTGTAATTTACAGAGAGGAAAATGGTAAATTTACAAACAGAAAACAGCTTCTAAAAGTAGCAAAGCTTGGACCGAAGGCATTTCTTCAATGTGCGGGATTTTTAAGAATAGAGGGAGGAGATAATCCTCTTGATGCGACAAGCGTTCACCCTGAGTCATATGAGGCAGCGGAGGCACTTTTGGAAAAATTGGGAATTTCCCAGGATGAATTAAAGCAGATACAGGCAGAAGCCGCAAAGACAAATGATAAGATAAAGAAGTCAGAAACAGCCAATCCTGAAAAGAAGAAAAAGAAAAAAGACTTTGTCATTAAAAAGAAAAATTCAGCATTTGGAGCTGCACTTATGAAGGCTTTAGGTGATGGTGACGGCATTGAATTTAATGAAGATGAAGATAAATCAAATAACAAAAAGAGTAATTCATCAACGTCAGGAAAAAATGTTAAAAACAGCATTGAGTATCGTATAAAAGATAAAGCTAAAATGGCAGAGGAACTTGGCATAGGAGAAATAACACTTTCAGACATCGTAAAGGAGCTTGAGAAGCCGGGAAGAGATCCGCGTGATGAGATGCCAAAACCTATACTTCGTACAGATGTGCTTGAAATGAAAGATTTAAAACCGGGAATGATATTAAAAGGAACGGTAAGAAATGTTATTGATTTTGGTGCATTTGTGGATATAGGAGTTCACCAGGACGGACTTGTTCATATATCTGAACTTTCTGACAGTAAATTTGTAAAGCATCCGCTTGATGTAGTAAGTGTAGGAGATATAGTTGATGTTAAAGTTATGAGTGTTGATCTTGAGAAAAAGAGGATTCAGCTTACAATGAAACTGAAAGGCTAATAAATATGAAAAAATTATTTGTTGAAGTAAAGAATGGCGGAAAGATGACTTACAGTGTAAGTGACCTTAACAAATTGGACAGGATGTACGAGACAGAGGTATTTGAAAGAAAAGAAAAGAGGGTAATGTCGCCGTTCAAAAAGGAAATGCAGAAAAGTTTTCAGGCACAGGTAAGGGATTATGCATTTGAAAAGATATTGGACAGACATCTTTACACATTCAAATATATGCTTGTGATACCTGATCCATATGGTGTCGCAAAGCAGACAGCACTTATTTTGTTTAATTCTTCAAAAGAGTATAAAGTTGTGTACAGAGTTCTCGGTGATACACCTGATTGTGATTTTACGGGTGAGACAGGATTTACTACAAGACACAGAGTTCCTATACTTGGACTTTATGGAGGAAGAAATAATAAGATAGACCTTAAACTTGTTGATAAAAATGGTGAAGTTGTCAAGCACAGAATGTTACAGATATATGTGTCTCCGATTCAGGAAAACATAAGAAAGATGGTATCTGACAACGACATGAAAATGTCACATTTTGGATTTATACTGTTAAATACTGCCATAGGAAGTCCTGTAGCGATTGACGGGCATGGTGATGTAAGATATTCGCTTCAGATAAAAACGGGAAGATTAGGTATGATTCCTCTTGCAAATGGGCATTTTCTTCTTGTAGATAAGACGGCGAACAGAGTTGATAAGTATGGAAAAGTTACACCATGCAGATATCATGAGATAGATTATATGGGAAGGGTTTATAAGACATATCTTCTTGAACACAAAATAGGAAGAGCCATAGCCCAGCATGGAGAGTCACTTTTCTTTATAACGTCATCTGATGATGAACATCTTTCAGACAGAATAGCAGAATTAAATTTAAATACGGGGGAGCTTGTAAAATATTGTGACATACATGCCCTTATAGGAGAAGAATACAGGCAGTACGATAATTGGATTGATACATCGTATATTGAGTATAATAGTGGCAAGCTTCTCATAACTGCAAAGAGATTGAATTCTGTTATAAATATTGACTGGAATGAACAAAAGATTGAGTGGATTATAGCACCGCCGCAGGTATGGAAAGACAGTAAAGCAGAAAAATATGTACTAAAGGATATATCTGTGAATGATGAGAAGAGCGCAAAGATACCGATATGTTCGTTGCCTGAATATACATCTCTTATGGAGGACAATAACGGGAAACAGAAAGCAGTATTGTTTGATATAAGAAATGTTGTCAAAATTGATGGGAAAGTGATTGTACCCGGAGGAAAGCGGTCTGTAAAAAATTCATTGGTCAAAATAATAGACATAGACGAGAATGACATGTCATTAAAAGTTGAAAAATGTATTGAGGTACCAAGTTCAATAAGATTTTCAAGAGTGCTTCATTCACAAGATGAAAAGTATCTTTTGGTCGCTCAAGGCTATCTGAGAACACAAACAGGGGGTGTTAGAGGTATAATCCAAGAGATAGATGCAGCAACAGGAGAAAAACTGCACGGTGCAGGTATCAAAAAAGTTTTTTCTAATGCATGGCCGTTTGCACCGGATATAAAAGATTATTGTGTATCAATGGAGAAAAATGACAATGCGATTTTAGGAAAACTTAATCCTTTAGAAAAGTTTGAAGGCATTATGCCGGCACTGTCTGAAAATAAGACAGACGGATATTTCTTTGGGAGCGGCAGAATATGTGATGATTTGTTTTTGTGTAATATGAGACCGGGAACGGTAGATAAAATATATTTTATCGGAGAGAAGCATTCATATGTCAAAGATATGGAAAATGTAAAATTTGTGAATAAAAAAGAGGGATTTGCAATTCCTTTAAACGATTTTGAGAAAGATGAATATCATGTATATGTTGAATATGATGATGAGGTTCATAAATTAAAAAATGAGATTCGTATTATAAAGTAATATAGTGGAGCAATCCGTGGCATCTAATATTTATGATTGATGCAAAATCAAGCGTTTTAGTATAATGAATATATTAAAGATTTAATTTTAGTTGTACTACATTAGGGAGGGATAAATTACAGACAACCTGGCAAAATATGGAGGAAAATATGGAGCAGTTACCAAAATCAAAAAATACAACAGCAAAGTCGGAAAATAATCTTACATGGCATAATATGGACATAACAAGAGAGGTTCGTGCCGAAAAAATGGGGCAGCAGCCTAAAACAATATGGCTTACGGGGTTATCAGGAGCCGGCAAGTCTACAATAGTAAATGAATTGGAAAAAAGATTGTTTGTTTACGGAAAAAAGACTATGGTACTTGACGGTGATAATGTCAGAATGGGATTAAATAAAAATCTTGGATTCAGCGAGGAAGACAGGGTTGAAAACATAAGACGTATAGCTGAAGTATCTAAACTGATGAATGATGCGGGAGTTATTGTACTTACATCATTTATTTCTCCTTTTAGAAAGGATAGAAGGAATGCAAAAAAAATAATAGGTGAGGACAGTTTTATTGAAGTTTATATAAGCACACCTATAGAAGAGTGCGAAAGAAGAGATGTAAAAGGACTTTACAAAAAGGCGAGAGCCGGAAAAATAGCAGATTTTTCAGGAATTTCAAGTCCTTATGAGGCACCTGAAGCACCTGATATTGAAGCAGATACTACAGGCAGAACAATAGAAGAGACAGCTGATTATATATATTCGGAATTAAAGAAACACTTATAGACAAAGGACAGTATATAGCAATAAAAATTCTGTATACTGTCTTTGTCAGATTTTACTAAATATAATGTATCTAATATTGTAATGAAATTAAATAAAAGTATTTGATTTTGTAATATAAGTTAACTTTTTTCTTGAGCAGGGTTGCTTTATTCATAGTAATCCTATATGATATAGAAAAAAGATAGGAATTTAAAATATGAAGGCAAATATACAAAAAGAATTTAAACTGATGGCTTCGATTTTTAAAATAGGTGTTGTTGGTTTCGGTGGAGGAACAGCTCTTATACCTGTTATAGAGAGAGAAGTTGTAGAAGACCAGAAAATAGTTGAAAAAAGTGAATATGATAAGGATGTTATTGTCGCCAGTATCACTCCGGGAGCACTTCCTGTAGAGATTGCGACAGGTCTTGGAAAGCGCGCGTATGGTGCAAGAGGAATGGCACTTGCTGCATTTCTTATGGCTTTTCCGGGAGTGCTTATGACTGTACTTATGCTGTCTGTATTGTCAAAAGTTGATGAACAGCTTTTTGTACAGATAGAATGTCTGTCTATCGGACTTACTGCGTTTATAAGCTGCCTTCTTACACAGTATGCCGTAAAAAGCATGCAGGAAGCCAAAAAAGAGAGCACAAAGAGGTTTCAGCGTGCATTTGTGATAATGATAGCTGTATTTTTATTATCATGCGGAAAATCGGTTTACAGTATACTCGGTATAAAAGCTTCGCCGATATTTGGTCTGTCAACAGTTCAGGTTCTGGGAATAGCCTTCTTTGGGATTTTTTATACACATTGCAGATTTAATATTAAAAATACGCTAGTATCAGGAATAATAATTATATTATATGTACTTTGTGTGGGAAAAGCAGGGATTATCCAGAATGCGTATCTTGAAACAGGATTAAAGGTGTTAATGTTTGTACTTGCAATCCGTGGACTTTGCATCTGTACAAGATATGGTATGAGCAAAGGAAAAAGATCTGAAGAGGAAATTTTAAAATCAGGCAATAAACTTACAACTGCGAAATTCACAAAAGAAATGGTTACATGGTTTCTGTTTTTACTTATCCTTTCGATACCGGCGGTAATAATAACAAAAGATACATGGATTTATCTTTTGAGAGGATTTGCTTCATCAATCATATCATTCGGAGGCGGAGATGCATATTTGTCTGTAGCTGACGGTATGTTTGTAAGTACTGGAATGATAAAGGAAAGTGAGTTTTACAGCCAGCTTGTATCAATAGTTAATGTATTGCCGGGTTCGATTTTATGTAAAACACTTGCCGGAATCGGATATTTCATCGGATACGATATAAATAACAGCATACTTGAAGGTTTCGGGGTTGCACTTGCCGGATTTGCGTGCAGTGTGGCTGCATCGGGTATTGTATTTTGTATAATTTATTATTTATATGAAAAATTTGAGGGAATAGCAGTATTCAGACTTATAGGAAGATGGATTAGACCTATAATAGCCGGACTTTTATTAAATGTCATGGTGTCAATGATATATCAGAACATTGCAACAGGACTTGCCATAGGCGGCAAAGTAGCAATAACACTTGTAATTACATTTATTATTTATATAGTAAATCTTGTTCTTATGTTAAAGGTTAAGGCAGGTAACGGAGTGCTTATTCTCATATCTGCAGTATTCGGACTTGTACTTTGCAACTGTATTTTAATTTAGGAATACGATTAAAAGAAATTATAACTACAACCATAAATTTATATTGATTTATCCTAATATGATTTGTATAATGTATATATAAAAATGTTGATTATGCAAAAATAATTGGCAGTTATGTACAAAAATAATATTATTATATGATGCAATGGAGCAATCCGTGGCATCAAAAATACAATTATATAGGAGGTAGATAAATTATGGCAAATCGTTTTATCTTAAATGAAACATCTTATCACGGGGCAGGAGCTGTTGCAGAGATTGCTACAGAGGTTAAACAGAGAGGTTACAAGAAAGCTTTTGTATGTTCAGACCCTGACCTTGTGAAATTTGGTGTTACAAAGAAAGTTTTGGATGTTCTTGAAAAGGACAGCCTTGACTACAAACTTTATTCAAATATTAAGCCAAATCCTACTATTGAAAATGTTCAGACAGGTGTAGAAACTTTCAAAAAATCAGGAGCAGATTATCTTATAGCAATCGGTGGCGGTTCTTCTATGGATACTGCCAAAGCAATAGGAATTATTATTAACAATCCTGATTTTGCAGATGTTGTAAGTCTTGAGGGAGTTGCTGAGACAAAGAATAAATCAGTGCCTATCCTTGCTGTACCTACGACAGCAGGAACAGCAGCAGAGGTTACCATCAATTACGTTATAACAGATGCGCAGAAAAACAGAAAAATGGTTTGTGTAGACCCTAAAGATATTCCGGTTGTGGCATTTGTAGACCCTGATATGATGTCATCTATGCCAAAAGGTCTTACAGCAGCAACAGGTATGGACGCACTTACACATGCGATAGAAGGTTATATTACGGCAGGTGCGTGGGAACTTTCAGACATGTTCCACTTAAAGGCAATTGAGATAATCTCACGTTCACTCAGAGGAGCAGTTGACAATACACCAGAAGGCAGAGAAGGCATGGCACTTGGACAGTATGTTGCAGGTATGGGATTTTCAAATGTAGGTCTTGGTATAGTACATAGTATGGCACATCCTCTTGGAGCACTTTATGATACACCACACGGCATTGCAAATGCAATCATACTTCCTACGGTTATGGAATATAATGCAGAAGCTACAGGGGAAAAGTATCGTGATATAGCAAAAGCAATGGGAGTTGAAGGAACAGAAAACATGTCACAGGAAGAATACAGAAAGGCAGCAGTAGATGCCGTAAAACAGCTTTCAAAAGATGTTGGAATACCTGATGACCTTAAAGAAATCGTAAAGAGAGAGGATATTCCATTCCTTGCACAGTCAGCATATGATGATGCATGCCGTCCGGGAAATCCAAAAGAGACAAGTGTAGAAGATATTACAAAGCTTTATGAATCACTTATCTGACAATACAAAATAAAAAATAATCACTGTTAAAAACTGCCACAGAGTATCACGATTTTATCGTTGTTCTGTGGCAGTTTTTTTTCGTTCAAAATAAAAATTACACAAGTTTATCAAGGTCTTTAACATCGCAGGTGATAAGCATGGTCATATTGTTTGTGAGTTTTATATCGGGAGAGGGATTTACTTCATATTCTGATGAAGTATCTTTTCTGATTGCTATCACATTCAGGTTTTCTTTGTTGCGAAGGTCAAGTTCTCTGAGTGTCTTGTCAACCCAGTTATTTTTTACATCAATTTCGACCATTTTTAATTTATCTGATATTTCCATAAAATTTATAACACGTCTGTTAGAAAGTTTCCTTGCCAGACGTATTCCGGTTTCGTGTTCAGGCATTATTGTCTGGTCTGCACCAAGTTTTTCAAGGATTTTTTTGTGAGTTTCATCCTGTGCTTTGCAGACAACAGTACCAACACCTGCATCTTTAGCATAAATTGTGGCGAGAATACTTATATCAAGTTTTCCAGTGATAGCTATAACAACGGCATCCATATTTGAAAGACCAAGAGTATCCATAGCCTCTGTATCTCTTACATCGACGGCAACGGCACATGTTACAAAATCAGCAACGGAATGAACACGTTCCTTATCAATATCAATGGCGAGAACGTCAGCACCGGTATTTGTGAGTTCTATTGCAACACTTCTGCCAAATTTTCCAAGTCCTATAACAGCAAATGAATTATCCATACAATCCTCATTTCTGCGCACATTTTCTGAATATAAAAGATTTGAGTCAGGTGCGCACAGACACAAATTCTTTGTAACACAAAAAGCTGTGTGAATTAAATTTATCAGCCAACAGTAATGTCTTCGTGAGGGAAAGATACAAGTTCTTTCCTGCTGTCATTATTAAAGAAGATAACCATTGAAATCGGGCCTATACGACCGAGGTACATACATATGATTATAATAAGTTTTCCTAAAAGATGAAGTTTTGGAGTGAAATCTCTTGTCAGTCCCACAGTTCCGATTGCACTTGTTGTCTCGTAGACAACATCGACCATTGAACCACCTTCAGCCTGGTAAAGGCTAAAGGATGCCAGCAACAGAAAAGATATACTGACCATTGTTATTGCGAGAGCTTTAGTGACAGTTTGGTGCGGTATATTTTTTCTGAATACAAAAAGGTGGTTTTTATTTTTTACAACTGCCCGTGTACTTAAAAATAAGGTGGCTGCGGTTGTTGTTTTTATTCCGCCTGCCGTACCTATTGAGGAACCGCCGATAATCATAAGAAAATAACATAAAAGGACGGTACCGTGTCTCAATCCTGATTGTGAAAAAGTAGCAAAACCGGCAGTTCTAAGTGTAACAGACTGGAAGAAACTGGCGATTATCTTACCTGAAAAACTCATATTACCAATTGTATCTGAATTTGTATATTCAAGAAGAAATATAAGCAATGCACCGCCAAAAATTAAAATAGCAGTAGTGATAAGTGTTATTTTTGTATGAAGCCTGAGTTTTTGCAAACATTTTTTAAAAGAAAATCCTTTTATAAAATGATTTTTAAAACCGTCCATAATATCTTTCCATACTATAAAACCTATTCCGCCGGAGATAATTAAAAACATTGTAATCAGATTGATCCATACATTTGAAGCATATATTTCAAGGCTGTTTTCGCCAAGCAGGTCAATACCTGCATTACAAAAAGCAGACACCGAATGGAACAGAGAAAACCACAATCCTTTTATCAGCCCATAATCCGGAATAAAAACAAAACTGTAACATATTGCGCCGGTTATTTCTATTATAAATGTTCCTTTAAAAATAAATTTCAAAAAGCGCACCAATCCTTTAAGTGTGCTGAGATTCAGTGCATCTTCCAAAAGAAGACGGTCACTTAGAGTAATACGGCTTCCGGCAATCATCATAATACCGGTGACGAAAGATACAATACCAAGACCGCCAAGCTGTATAAGTATAAGAATTATGATTTTTCCAAACAAACTCCAGTGAGAGGCTGTATTGACAACAACAAGACCTGTCACGCAGACAGAGGTAGTTGAAGTAAATAACGCATCGATGAAAGGAGTAAAAGTGCCATTGGAAGAACAAAAAGGCAGACATAGAATAAAAGCACCTATGAAAATTGTACCTAAAAAACCAAGGGCGATAATCTGAGTAGTAGACAGCTCTTTAATCAAAGTTTTAAACATATAAACCTCATTCCATAAATAAAACCATAAATAAAAAGATAAAAACAAAAATCCCCATATCATGACAATTCATAATACGAGGATAATCAAACGTGCGCGAGAAGATTCGAACTCCCGGCCTTCTGATCCGTAGTCAGACGCTCTATCCAGCTGAGCTACGCGCACATATTTGAGTGATGCTTTCGCACCAACGAGTTATACTATAACCTATCTAAAAGAAAAAATCAAGTACTTTTTAAAAAAAATTTAAAAATCTATATAAAACTATATCAATCCCTGCGTCATAAAATCAGCCCCAAAATGTAAAGCTTGCAACATTCATAACCATTGTGATATAAATATATGGGGTAAATAAAAGAATGGAGGACGATATGGTCGTATCTGAAATTGTAAAAAAACTTATCGATATAAATGGAGAAAAACAGGTAGCAGAGTCGGAACCTATGAGCAGACATACTACATTCAGAATAGGAGGTCCGGCAAAAGTATTTGTCAGTCCTGATAATATAGAAAAGATAATAAAAACGATAGAATTGCTTAAAAATGAAAAATGTGATTATTTTATACTTGGAAACGGAAGTAATCTTTTAGTTGCAGATGAAGGATATGACGGTATAGTTGTATCTACTGAAAGTTTAAAGGATTTAAATATAGAAAGAGAAGACGGTGACGAAACTTATATATATGCAGAGGCAGGAGTAATGCTTTCAAGGGCAGCTGTACTTGCATCGGAAAGTTCACTTACAGGTTTTGAATTTGCAGGAGGAATTCCAGGGACAGTCGGCGGAGCGGTATCTATGAATGCCGGAGCATACGGAGGGGAGATAAAGGATGTCATAGTAAGTGCGGATGTGCTTATGAGTGATGGAACAGTTGTAAAACTTACAAAGGATGAACTCGAACTTTCATATAGAAACAGCATTGTACAGAAAGAAAAAATGATTGTTTTGTCGGCAGAATTTGCATTGAAAAAAGGAAATAAAAGTGAAATACTCGACAAAATGAAAGATTTTTCGCAGAGAAGGCGTGATAAACAGCCATTAGAGTATGCAAGCGCCGGAAGTACATTTAAAAGGCCTGAGGGATATTTTGCCGGAAAACTTATAGATGATGCAGGTCTGCGCGGTTACAGAGTCGGAAATGTCATGGTATCTGAAAAACACTGTGGCTTTGTGGTAAATATGGGCGGTGGAACATGTGAAGAAGCAAAAGCAGTGATAAACCATGTAAGAGAAGAGGTTGAGAAACAATTTGGTGTTACTCTTGAAATGGAAGTAAGAAAACTTGGTTGGAATTAAAAGCCTGATAAAAAGGCAGGAGAAATGAGGATGGATATGCGTTTTGTAATAGTTACGGGAATGTCAGGAGCCGGAAAAAGTTCAGTGCTTAAAATGCTTGAAGATATCGGATATTTTTGTGTTGATAACCTGCCAGTAAAACTTATACCAAAACTTACAAAAATGTTTATAGGTGAAACTGACAGTATTGATAAGCTTGCACTTGGTATAGACATAAGAAATCTTGAGGGACTCTCATATCTTGATAAAGTTCTCGACGAGATGAAAAATGAAGGTTATAAGTATGAAGTACTTTTTCTTGATGCGGACAGCAATGTTTTGGTTAAGAGATACAAGGAGACGAGACGAAATCATCCGCTTGCACTTCAGGGCAGGGTTGATAAAGCAATAGAAGCGGAGAGAGAAGAACTTCAATTTATAAAGAAACGTGCAGATTATATAATGGACACAAGTCACATGCTTGTACGCGAATTAAAACAGGAGATAGATAAAATATTTCTCAAAAATGAAGAGTATCAGAACTTTTTTGTCACGATATTATCATTTGGTTTTAAATACGGAATACCGGCAGACTGTGACCTTGTGTTTGATGTAAGATTTCTGCCCAATCCATACTATATACCGGAACTAAAAAAGAAAACAGGCAATGATTTTGAGGTGTTTGATTATGTCATGAAATCAGAACAGGCAAAGCAGTTTGACGAAAAGTTGTTTGATATGGTGAAATTCCTTATACCTAATTATATAACAGAAGGGAAAAATCAGCTTGTCATAGGAATAGGGTGTACAGGCGGAAAACATCGCTCCGTTTCATTGGCAAATGCATTGGCAAAACATATGCAGGAACTTCCGTACAGTCTGAAAACAGAACATAGAGATATTGAGAAGGATGCAAAAATAAAGGGAGAGTAGTACATGTCATTTGCAAGTGATGTAAAAGAAGAAATAGGAAAACAGACAGACAGGGGAAGGCATTGCCAGATAGCACAGTTTGCGATAATATTTGCACTTACGGGACATATAAAAAAAGATTTTAAAAATGATAATTATATTGAAATGCGAACAGAAAACTTGACAGTTGCAAAGAAATCTTATATGTTATTAAAGTGTATGTTTGATACTTCACCTGAGGTAATGATACGAACACATAATCTTCAGGTTCAGTCAAAAAATTATTTTATATGTATAAAAGACAGCGCACTTGTAATAGAAGTGTTAAAGACCATAAAACTGTTGAGTGATGAAAATCAATGGGGTGATTTTGGAACGGTAAATAAGCTTATAGTACAAAATATGTGCTGCAAGCGGGCATTCCTTCGAGGAGCATTTATGGTAGCTGGTTCGGTGACGAATCCTGAAAAGGGATATCATCTTGAAATAGCTGTTCTTTCAGCAAAACTTGCAGAGCAGTTAAAAGAGGAAATGAGTGCTTTTGACATTGATGCAAAAATTGTTGAGAGAAAAAAATATCAGGTTGTTTATATAAAAGAAGGAGCGCAGATAGTCGATTTTTTAAATGTCATAGGGGCGCATATGGCACTTATGGAATTTGAAAATGTCCGTATTGTCAAAGAAGTGCGGAATTCCGTAAACAGACAGGTGAATTGTGAGACAGCAAATATAACAAAGATAGTAAATACTGCCGCCAGGCAGATAGAAGATATTAAGTATATTCAATGTAATATGGGGTTTGGTACGTTATCAGACGGATTGAGAGAGATTGCCGAACTAAGACTTGAGTATCCTGACAGTTCACTGCAGGAGCTTGGAAAGATGTTAGACAATCCCATAAGCAAATCCGGTGTTAACCATCGTTTGAAAAAACTAAGCAATATTGCAAATGAGCTCAGACAGGAAAAAGAGGGTATCAGTTGAGAGACTGAATCCGATGTCTGACAAAAGGAGGAACAACATGATTACAAAAAAAATTCAAATTCAGCTTCAGAATGGGTTGGAGGCAAGACCTGTAGCAGTATTAGTTCAGGTTGCAAGCCAGTACAACAGCAGCATCTATGTTGAGTGTGATGACAGAAAAGTAAACGCAAAAAGTATCATGGGTATGATGACACTTGGACTTACAGCAGGTGAGGAAGTTGTAGTTTCAGCAAATGGAGATGATGAACAGACAGCTATGGATGACATTGTAAAGTATTTAAGCACAGCCAATGCATAGATAGATATTGCCTGAAATAAAAAATGAAAGCAGACGGTTACATTATATGATGCAGTCTGCTTTTTGTTTTTTGAAAAACTATTTAATTATAAATTATAACAGTTTCGTTATTATGTAGCTGCATTTAAAGAAGAGGAGGCCGGTGTATATGAGTTTTACGCATCTTCATGTCCATACACAGTATTCTTTGTTGGACGGTTCATGCAAGATAAATGAGATTGTAAACAGAGCAAAAGAACTTGGAATGAAAAATCTTGCGATTACAGACCATGGAAATATGTACGGTGTCATAGACTTTTATAGAGCATGTAAGGCGGCGGATATAAATCCTGTAATAGGCTGTGAAGTGTATGTGGCGCCGGGGTCAAGGTTTGATAAGAAAAATGAAAAGGGTGAAGGAAGATATAACCATCTTGTTCTGCTTGCGGAAAATGATAAGGGTTACGCAAATCTTATGAAGATTGTTTCAAGAGGATTTACGGAAGGCTTTTACTACAAACCGAGAGTAGATTATGAAGTACTTGAGCAGTTTCATGAAGGAATTATTGCGCTTAGTGCATGTCTTGCCGGAATTGTGGCAACGAATCTCAGACAGGGATTTTATGACGAAGCAAAAAAAGAAGCTCTCAGACTAAGAGATATATTCGGAGAAAATAATTTTTTTCTTGAACTTCAGGATCACGGAATATCGGACCAGACAACTGTAAATCAGGGACTGCTCAGAATGAGCCAGGAGACTGGAATTGAACTTGTTGCGACAAACGATGTACATTACATAATGGCTGATGATGCCAAGGCACACGATATTTTGCTTTGTATCCAGACACAGAAAAAAGTTACCGATGAGGACAGAATGAGATATGACGGGGGTCAGTATTATCTTAAATCGGAAGATGAGATGAAAAGTCTCTTTCCGTATGCACTGGAAGCATTGGAAAATACGGAAAAAGTTGCAGACAGATGTCATGTTGAGATTGAGTTTGGCAACTATAAACTGCCGCATTATGATGTGCCTGACGGATATACGGCATGGGAATATCTGAACAAGCTTTGTAATGAGGGACTTATAAGAAGATATGGCAAGCCTGACAAGTCACTTAAGGAAAGGCTTGAGTATGAGCTTGAGACAATTCATACCATGGGATTTGTTGATTATTTCCTTATTGTATGGGACTTTATTAAATATGCGAGGGACAATGGCATAAGCGTCGGACCGGGACGAGGTTCAGCAGCCGGAAGTGTTGTGTCGTATACGCTTGGGATTACAAATATAGACCCGTTAAGGTATGACCTTCTCTTTGAAAGATTTTTGAACCCTGAACGAGTGACAATGCCTGATATAGATATAGATTTCTGTTATGAAAGACGTCCTGAGGTCATAAAATATGTAATGGATAAATATGGAAGAAATCATGTGGTTCAGATTGTAACATTCGGAACTATGGCGGCAAGAAATGCAATAAGAGATGTCGGAAGAGCACTTGATCTGCCACTCAGTTTTGTGGATATGGTTGCAAAAGCGATTCCTATGGAACTTGGAATTACAATAGAAAAGGCATTGAAGGAAAATCCTGAATTAAAAGCACTTTATGACAGTGATGAGCAGGCGGAAAATCTTATTGATATGTCAATGCGTCTCGAAGGACTTCCACGTCATACATCAATGCATGCGGCAGGGGTTTTGATAAGCCCTGAGGCGGTAGATGAATATGTGCCGCTTTCGAGAGCTTCTGACGGAACGATAACAACGCAGTACACGATGACAACACTTGAGGAACTTGGTCTGTTAAAGATGGATTTCCTTGGACTTAGAACACTTACCGTTATACAGAATGCGGCACACATGGCAGGGCTTGCCGATGATACCATGATGGATATTGATTATGACGATAAAAAAGTGTTTGAAATGATAGGAACAGGAAAGACAGAGGGAGTATTTCAGCTTGAAAGTCCCGGCATGAGACAGTTCATGAAAGAATTAAAGCCTCAGAACATGGAAGATGTTATTGCCGGAATTTCACTCTACCGTCCGGGACCTATGGACTTTATTCCAAAATATATAGCAGGAAAGAACAACAGAGACAGTATAGTTTACGACTGCCCGCAGCTTGAACCGATACTTGCACCTACATATGGCTGTATTGTATATCAGGAGCAGGTAATGCAGATAGTAAGAAACCTTGCCGGATACAGTTTTGGACGAAGTGACCTTGTACGCCGTGCCATGGCTAAAAAGAAAACAAAAGTCATGGAGGCAGAGCGTAAAAACTTTGTTTATGGAAATGAAGCTGAGGGAGTAAAGGGATGCGTAGCAAACGGAATAGATGAAGCTGTTGCAAATAAAATCTATGATGAGATGATTGATTTTGCAAAATATGCTTTCAACAAATCACATGCGGCGGCGTATGCGGTAGTATCTTATCAGACAGCATACTTAAAATGTTATTACCCCGTTGAATTTATGGCGGCACTTCTCACGTCCGTAAAAGACAATACGACAAAAGTTATATCATACATTATGAGCAGCAAAAGCCTTGGTATAGACATTCTTCCACCTGATGTAAATGAGGGATACAGCAGATTTCATGTGGCAGGTGGCGCAATACGATTTGGAATGTCGGCAATAAAAGGTGTAGGCGAACCGGTTATCGAGGCTATAGTAGCCGAAAGAAAACGTGGAGGAAAATTTGAATCCATGTATGATTTCATGAAACGTCTTACATCAAAAGAAATAAACAGACATACAATAGAGAATTTTATAAAAGCAGGAGCACTTGATTCGATGCCGGGAAACCGCCGTCAGAAAATGATGGTGTACGACTCGATGCTTGACAGCGTAAACAGAGAGAAAAAAGATGCAATCGCAGGACAGATGTCACTCTTTGATATGGGCGACGAAGAACTCGACAAGGCAAATGAGATAAAATATCCGGACATTGAAGAATTTGGCAAAGAGGAACTTCTTGGATTTGAAAAGGAAGTTCTGGGTATATATATAAGTGGACATCCTTTAAACGATTATACGGAGCTGATGGATAAAAACTGCACAAGGTCATCACTCGATTTTATGGTATTGGAAGACGAGGATAATTCATCGGCAAAAGTCGCAGACGGAGAAAGTGTTGTTATCGGTGGCATGCTTTCGGATAAGAAAGTGAAAGTCACAAAAAAAACAAATAAACTTATGGCATATATTCAGATTGAGGACCTTTATGGAACAGTTGAAGTCACAATTTTTCCTAGAGATTATGAGAGACTTAAACCGCTTCTTGAGGATGATGCAAAAGTATTTGTAAAGGGAAGGGCACAAAACAGCGAGAACGGTGCGGCAAAACTTATATGCCAGGATATAATACCTTTCGACATGATACCGTGTGAATTGTGGATACGATTTGAGGATTTGGATGAGTTTGCTTCAAAAGAGCAGGAATTATATAAAAATCTGCTTCCGTATGACGGAAAAGATATGGTATGTATCTATGCAGCAAAGGAAAAACAGATAAAAAGACTTCCAAGAAGCAAAGGTGTAGATGCAAGAAGACTGGTTAGAGATGAAAACTTTAAATTTATGCCGAAAGAGGCACTTGCAATTCGTGAAAAGAGTATTGAAAAATAATCAAATTTGCCGTAAAATTATATTGGATAAATGAGAATAAGTCATAGTAAATTTTATGTAAAAATACTTATTGTACTATACTTATTGTTTCGGAAAATTTATACTAACGTTTTTATTTTACGATACTTAAGGAGGACATTATGAGTAATGCTGTTAAGACTATTGGTGTGCTGACAAGCGGTGGAGATGCACCGGGAATGAACGCTGCTATAAGAGCAGTTGTCCGTACAGGAATTTCAAACGGACTTAATGTTAAAGGAATCAGAAGAGGATATGCAGGCCTTTTAGAGGAAGATATCATTGATATGAACAATCTTTCTGTATCAGATATCATTCAGACAGGAGGAACAATCCTTTATACTGCTAGATGTCTTGAATTTAAAAAGAAAGAATATCAGCAGAAGGCAGCAGAAATCTGCCGCAAGCATGGTATTGACGGTATAGTAGTTATCGGTGGTGACGGTTCGTTCAACGGAGCGAGCAGACTTTCGGAACAGGGAATAAACACGATAGGAGTTCCGGGAACCATTGACCTTGATATAGCCTGTACAGAGTATACTATAGGATTTGATACAGCTATAAATACAGCTATGGAAGCTATTGACAAACTTAGAGATACATCTGAATCCCATGAGCGCTGTAGTGTCGTTGAGGTTATGGGACGTACAGCAGGTCACATTGCTCTTTGGACCGGTATTGCGAGTGGTGCAGAATATATTCTTACTACTGAGAAATATCACGGAGATATTCAGAGAATTATTTCAAAAATTCAGGACAGAAGAAAACTCGGCAAGAAAAATCATATTATAGTAAATGCCGAGGGAGTTGGAAACTCAGCAGAAATGGCTAAGATTATTGAGGTAGCAACAGGCGTTGAGACAAGAGCGACAATTCTTGGACATATTCAGCGTGGTGGAAACCCTACATGTAAAGACAGAGTATTTGCATCAGCAATGGGTACTATGGCTGTTGAACTTTTATGTGAGGGAAAGAGCAATAGAGTTGTAGGATATAAAGAGGGAGAATTTGTTGATTTTGATATTCAGGAAGCACTCTCAATGTCAAAAGATTTGGACCCATATTTATTCCATATTACTCATAAACTTACAACAAGATAATAAACAAATTCAAATAGAATAGAAGGAGGTAAGTTTGTCTATGAAGAAACTTTTTAAATTTGCTGCGGGTGTGGCAGCGATTGCGGGAGCAGCATGTGGTGCTGTTTACTGTCTTAAAAAATTCTGCGGAATCGACCTTTTAAAGAGAGATGAGGACTTTGATGACTTCGATGAAGAATTTGATGACGATTTCGATGATGATTTTGATGATGAAGACGAAGATGACGATGAAGCAGAAGACGCTGAGCCGTCAAATGATGATGAAGCAGGTGACAGGGAATATGTGACACTTGACATGGAAAGTGAAGATACATCAGATGACAGTGAAAAGGCATCAGAGGATGATGAAAAATCAGATGAATAAAAGAAAGTCTTTTGACATATGATTCAAAAAATCTGTGTGGATAAATCATGCCACGCAGATTTTTTTGCATTTTTTTTTTATTTCTGTTATAATGGCAAATATTTGTTCGTATAAAATTATAGGAGGTTGCAGGATATAATGAGCGAGTATACAGGAAAAGAGATAGTGATACTTGAGGGGCTTGAAGCGGTAAGAAAAAGACCGGGAATGTACATAGGTTCTACAGGTTCGAGGGGACTTCATCATCTGATATGGGAAATACTTGACAATAGCATAGATGAACATCTTGCCGGATTTTGTGATGAGATACATATTACAATGCGAGGAGACGGGGGTATATGTATAGAGGATAATGGACGAGGTGTTCCGGTAGATATACATCCTACAAAAAAAGTATCGACGGTGCGTGTGGTTTATACGATACTTCATGCAGGAGGAAAGTTTGGAAATTCTGCATACAAAGTATCAGGCGGATTGCACGGTGTAGGTTCATCGGTTGTTAATGCACTCTCAACGCATATGATAGTTGAAGTAAAAAGAGGCGGATTTATATACAGAGATGAGTACAGAGATGGCGGACATCCTGTAGTTGAGCTGAAAAAGGGCGCGCTTGAGCCGGTAGGAAAATGTGCAAAATCAGCGACAGGAACAAAAGTTACATTTTATCCGGATGCCGAGATATTTGAGACAATACATTTTAAAGCAGAAGTTATAAAGAAAAAACTTAAAGAGATAGCATACCTTAATAAAAATCTTAAGCTTATATTTAAAAATGAAAACGACGGAGAAGAGCAGACATACCTTGAAGAACATGGTATAAAAAGCTTTGTATCTTACATAAACAGAGATGCACATGTACTTCATAAAGAGCCGATTTATTTTGAGGGATCAAGCGGCGATATAGAAGTGGAAGTTGCCCTTCAATATACGACGAATTTTACAGAGCAGATAAATCCATACTGCAACAGAATAAATGTGGTAGATGGAGGAACACTTGTAACAGGATTCAAGATGGCACTTACCAGAGTTATGAATCAATATGCAAGAGAACTCGGAGTGTTAAAAGACAAAGATGAAAATTTTGACGGTAAAGATATAAGAAACGGACTTGTTGCAATTATTTCAATAAAGCATCCAGACCCACAGTTTGAGGGTCAGACAAAGACAAAACTTGGAAATACCGATGCAAAAACGGCAGTAGATGAGGTCGTGACAACAGAGATACAGCGTTATCTTGACAAAAATATCAATGTGCTTCAGGCAATCCTTGACAATTCAGTGAAAAGCTACAATGCAAGAAAGGCAAGTGACAAAGCAAGAAATACGGTATTAAAGCAGTTAAATGATGTAGATACAAAGAGCAAACTGGCGGCATGTACATCGAAAAATCCTGAAGAGTGTGAGGTATATATAGTCGAGGGAGATTCAGCCGGAGGTACAGTAAAGACAGCAAGAAACAGAAAAACACAGGCTGTTCTGCCGCTGAGGGGAAAAATACTGAATGTAGAGAAAGCATCACTTGAAAAGATTTTATTGAACAATGAGATAAAATCAATGATTGCTGCGTTCGGATGTGGTATAGGTGATGAATTTGATATAAGTAAATTGAGATATGATAAGATTATCATTCTTACCGATGCCGATGTTGATGGGGCACACATAAGCACATTGCTGCTCACGTTTTTCTATCGTTTTATGCCGGAACTTATTTATTCAGGTAAAATATACAGAGGACTTCCGCCGCTTTACAAAGTAGATTATGAAGCACTTGACAAAAAAACGAAAAAGAAACAATCAGAGTATGTATTTAATGATTTTGAACTTGAAAAGTTTAGAAAAAATAAGAACAATAAAATAATAAGCATACAGCGTTATAAAGGTCTTGGCGAGATGGACGCATCACAGCTCTGGGAGACGACACTTGACCCGGAGAGCAGACTGCTTGCACAGATAAACATAAGTGACGGTGTAGATGCAGACGATGTAACGACAACACTTATGAGCAGTAATGTGCCTCCGAGACGCCAGTTTATAATGGAAGAAGCACAGTATGCAAATCTGGATATATAATAATAGGATTATTTGTTATATCTACACAATTTATTTACAAGTTTTGCAAATGTAAATAGTGAATTAAAAAGAATGGGGATTAAAATGAAGACGAAGGAACAATCAATTATACAGCTTGATTTCTCCGAGGAAATGAGAAATTCATATAGAGATTATGCAATGAGTGTTATTATTGCAAGGGCACTTCCTGATGTAAGGGATGGATTAAAGCCTGTTCAGAGAAGAATACTTTATGCTATGGATGAACTCGGACTTGCACCGGATAAACCGCACAGAAAAAGTGCACGTATAGTAGGTGATACTATGGGTAAGTATCATCCTCACGGTGACAGTTCCATCTATGATGCGCTTGTGCATATGACGGAAGATTATTCACTTTCACTGCCGCTTGTTGACGGACATGGAAATTTTGGCTCAATAGACGGTGACGGTGCGGCAGCTATGCGTTATACGGAGGCAAGACTTTCAAAACCGGCAATGACAATGCTTGAAAATCTTGATAAGGGGCTTGTGCCATTTGGACCAAACTTTGACGAGAGTGAAAAGGAGCCGCTTGTACTTCCGGCAACACTTCCAAATCTCCTTATAAACGGAACAACAGGAATTGCGGTAGGAATGGCGACAAATATGCCGCCGCACAATCCGGGAGAAGTGATAGACGGAGTTATTGCATATATGGATAATCCTGAGATTTCTACAAAAGGACTTATGAAATATATAAAGGGACCTGATTTTCCGACGGGTGCTTCAGTGACAAATTCAGATGATTTGTTTGAAATTTATGATACAGGTGAGGGAAAAATAAAGCTGCGTGCAAAAGCAGAGATAGAAGCGGGCACAAACGGAAGAAAAAATATCGTGGTAACGGAAATTCCCTATACAGTAGCAGGAAACAAAACAAAACTGCTTGAAAATCTTGTATCATTATCAAAGGATAAAGTGTTTGATGAGATATATGATGTGCGTGACGAATCGTCAAAGGAAGGAATAAGAATAGTAGTAGAAGTAAAAAAAGACAGAAACGCAGAAAATCTTTTGAACGGACTCTATCAAAAAACATCACTTGAAGATACATACGGCGTAAATATGCTTGCCGTAAAAGATAAGCAGCCGATTACATTTACACTCAAAGGGCTTGTACAGGAATTTGTGGAGTTTCAGGAGGAACTCTACACAAAAGAGTACGAGCATCTTTTGGAAAAAGCGAAAGCAAGACTTGAGATAGTAGCAGGACTTATAAAAGCGACAGATGTAATTGATCTTATTATAGAAATACTTCGAGGAAGTGATTCGGTAAAACAGGCTAAGAACTGTCTCATAAACGGAGTGACAACGGATATTAAATTCAAGTCACAGAAGTCTAAGAATGCGGCAGCAAAACTTGATTTTACAAAAAATCAGGCAGATGCGATACTCGCAATGCCGCTCAGCAAATTGATAGGACTGGAACTTTTAAAACTTCATCAGGAGAACGATTCGCTGCTTGCAAATATAGAAGAGTACAATGGAATACTTGGAAATATAAATGAACTTCACAAAGTTATAAAGGCAAGACTTAAAAATTATAAAAAACAGTTTGGCAGAGGAAGACGCACACTGATTACAAATCTTGATGCAGGAAAGTATGTCGAGGAAGTAAAAGAAGAAAATCTTTATGTGCTTATTGACAGATTTGGTTATTGCAAGTCAGTAGACGAGTCAAGTTATTCGAGAATATCCGAAGAATCGTTAAATGAGTATACGCATAAAATACAGATAAGGAATACAGACAAGTTATGTGTATTTACCAGAAACGGATTTATGCATCAAATAAAAATGAATGCGATACCGAAAGGGCGAAACAGAGATAAAGGTGTACTTATACAATCACTGTGTAAACTGGGTGACGATGAGGCACTCACATATATAGCATTTGAAGATTTATTTAATTCACAGCTTTTGTTTGTGACAAAAAACGGTCTTGTGAAACTTGTATCAGGCGTAGAATTTGAAACAAACCGTTCAATGATAAATTCAACAAAACTTGACGATGGGGATGAACTCATAAAAGTACGCCCACTCACCGATGAAGAATCAATATCAGAAGACAGCAGTGTGGTCATCATAACACATAAAGAAGCATCACTGCGTTTTCCACTCTCTCAGGTAAATGAACTCAAAAAAGCCAGCAAGGGAGTAAAGGGAATAACCATGGCAGCAGAGGATTATGCATGGTGTGCAGAAGCAGTATCAAAAGAAACGGAGACAATTGAATATGACGGAAAGAGATTTGCTGTTAAGAAGATAAAGACACGCAAGCGAAATGATAAAGCGACAAAAACTAAGATAAGGATGTAAGTTTTTTTTGGTGAGGAAAATTAACTGTTGGTTTATTTAAAATCTTGTGGTACTGTCAAGAGCGTTTATGTGATATGTTTTAAATATTTCTCCGGTTAGGGTATTGAAACCTTATTTTATTTTTGATAACATAAGTGAGGTATAACTTTTATAAAAAATAAAAATTGTATCAGGTTAAAACAAAAATGACCTTGAATATACAAAAGCAGACACGAACGGAATCGTCTGATTTACAGGGAGACTGCTTTAAGAAAGGACGACACAACATGAAAAAGACACCATTTGTAACAAAAGAACAGATTGAAGAAATTGCAAAGACATATCCGACACCTTTTCATATATATGATGAGAAGGGAATCAGAGAAAATGCACGCAGACTTAAAAAAGCATTCTCATGGAACAAAGGCTATCGTGAGTATTTTGCCGTAAAGGCAACACCAAATCCTTTTATACTTAAACTTCTTCAGGAGGAAGGATGCGGAGTGGACTGCTCATCACTTACAGAGCTTATGATGTCAGAGGCATGTGGATTTAGCAATAATGATATCATGTTCTCTTCAAATGTTACACCGGCAGCTGAATATAAGAAAGCAAAAGAGCTCGGTGCATATATAAATCTTGATGATATTACACATATAGATTTTCTTGATGAAGTAGCAGGAATACCAGAAACAATCTGCTGCCGTTACAATCCGGGCGGAGTATTCAAGATGGGAACAGACATTATGGACAACCCGGGAGATGCCAAATACGGTATGACAAAAGAGCAGATGATAGAGGCGTTTAAGAGACTCAAAACAATGGGAGCCAAATATTTTGGAATCCATTCATTCCTCGCAAGCAATACAGTAAGCAATGAATATTATCCTACACTTGCAGGCATCCTCTTTGAACTTGCAGTAGAGCTCAAAGAAAAGACAGGTGTTGAGATTAAATTTATCAATCTCTCAGGCGGAGTAGGAATTCCGTATACAGAGGACAAAGAGCCGAACGATATAGCAGTTATCGGTGAGGGTGTACACAAGAAGTTCGATGAGATTATGGTTCCGGCAGGAATGGGAGATGTAGCGATATTTACAGAACTTGGACGTTTCATGCTTGCACCATACGGAGGACTTGTAACAAAAGCAATTCATGAGAAACATATCTATAAAGAGTATATAGGAGTGGATGCGTGTGCAGTAAACCTTATGCGTCCGGCAATGTACGGAGCATATCATCACATTACCGTACTCGGCAAGGAAAATGAGCCATGTGACCACAAATATGATGTAACAGGTTCACTTTGTGAAAACAATGACAAATTTGCAATTGACCGTATGCTTCCAAAGATTGACATGGGAGACTATCTTTTTATTCATGATACAGGAGCACACGGATTTGCCATGGGTTACAACTACAACGGCAAGTTAAAGTCAGCAGAGCTTCTTCTCAAAGAGGACGGAAGTGTTCAGATGATAAGAAGAGCAGAGACACCTAAGGATTATTTTGCAACATTTGACTTCTGCGATATACTTAAAGATGTTAAATACTAATACAGCGAAAATTATATCAATTATTAATTGTACCAGAAACAGTAAATGATAAAAATTGTTCAAATTGCATAAAAACAAAGAGAGACACCGATAAAATTTGTCGGTGTCTTTTTTGTTTTATAGCCGTTTTCAGGTAAAGTTTTCTTTACGAAAGACCGATAAATAATATGAAAAAGCATTTATAAGATTTAAACAGGTGGTGATTATATGAGAATTGATGCATTAAATCAGGTAAGCCAGTTGTATCAGGCAAACAAACCTAAAAAGGTTTCAAAAGGCAAAGAGAACGATACAGCAGATAAGTTTGAAATATCACAGTCAGCAAAGGATTATCAGGTGGCAAAAGCAGCAGTCAGCGAATCATCTGACATAAGAGAAGAAAAGGTGGCTGAACTTAAAGAAGCTGTAGCGAGTGGTACTTACAATGTATCAGCAGCAGAGATTGCCGATAAGATGGTAAGCAGATATTTTGATTCAATTTTTTAAATAAGCCGGAGCATTAGATGTCTGGGCGTGAAAAAAGAGGAAAAAGATTTGGCTAGTTTAATGGATGAACTCCTCGAAGCATTGAGCGAGGAAAGAGATATTTATGAACAGCTTGCACCGATATCAGAGAGAAAGACAAAGGTGCTTATAAAAGAAGACCTTGAAGAACTCAAAAAGATAACGGACGAGGAGCAGCTTCTTGTTGATAAGGTGAGTATCATTGACAGGAAAAGAGAAAAGATTATAAAGAATATCAGTGTGGTTTTAAACAAAGATCCAAAGGAATTGGATTTGGCAACACTCGGAACTATACTGTGCAAGCAGCCTGAGGAAAGAAAAAAACTGAATCAGCTTCATGATTCATTGAAGAAAGTTATGAACAGGCTTGTCGTTGCAAATGAACAAAATAAAGAACTTATAGAAAATTCCCTAGGAATGATAGAGTTCAATATGAACTATATTAAAAGCACAAGGATGTCGCCGGGAAATAACAATTATAATCGTAACGCCGCTACGAGTTACACAGATTCAGACAGAGGCGGATTTGATGCAAAACAGTGATTATATGTTATACATTAAACAAAGAATGTATAGCGTATAGTCATAAGCGTCAGGAAAGATTATGGTTATACGGTGTACATTCTTTTTTTGATTTATGTGATGCAAGAGTCAAAAACAGATAGCAATCTGTGGCATCATCATTTATATGTGATTTGACAGAGTTCATAAAATATGGAGGAAGAAAGATGAGCTTATTTACAAGTTTACAAAATGGGGTTTCAGGTCTGAATGCTGCGTCGGCGGGGCTTAACACGACTTCGCACAACCTTGCCAACACAAAAACGGCGGGATATACGAGACAGCAGAACATTCAGAAAGATATGTATTATCAGACATTCAAAGTTACAAACAATGCAACTATGAAAGTGGGTATGGGAACGTATGTGGCGGATGTACGTCAGATAAGAGACATGTTCCTTGATAAAGAGTACAGACTTCAGGTCAGCAGACAGAGTTTTTATGAGAAACAGGTTGAATGTGAGCAGGAAGTAGAAGATATATTTGGTGAAACGGAAGGCGTAGAATTCAGAAATTCGATGGAAAGCATATGGGAGGCAGTCCAGAACCTTTCAACAAATCCTGAGATTGTTGTAAACAGACAGCTTTTTATAGCACAGTGTGAGTCGTTTATAGAGACGGCTAAAAATGCCTACAATGCAATTACTAAGTACCAGACGGGGCTGAACAATGAGGTTGCAAAGCAGGTAAAAGAGATAAACAGCATAGCAGATCAGATTGCAGATTTGAACAAAGTAATAGCTGAAAAGGAAGCAGCCGGAATAGAAAATGCAAATGACTACAGAGACCAGAGAAATCTTCTTATGGATAAACTTGCCGGTTATACATATTATACATACAACGAAGATGTAGACGGAAAAGTACAGATATATATAGATGATGCACCACTTGTTATTGAGACAAAATCATTCCATATGAAAACAGAAAGTGCCACACAGACAGGCATGTACAATGTAGTATGGGAAGACAGTGGATTTGGAGAGGTTTACAATACAGACGAAGCGTATTCGACAGCCAAAAAGACAGATACAGGTTCGCTCCTCGGTATACTTACGGCGAGAGGAAAGAAGAACGCCGTATATAGTGATATACCACAGCAGCCTAATCCAAATGATAAGAAATATCAGAATACAGATGGTTCTTTCAAACAGGATTTATATGACACTGATTACGGTAAATATAAGGATAAAGTAGAACTCTACAACAATACTACAGGAAATTCAATCCTCACACAAGCAGAAGCACAGTTTGATTTGCTTATACATGGCGTTGTCACTATGCTCAATGATGTATTTTGCCCGAATGTTAAGGATGACAGCGGAAGCAGCAAAATACAGTTCAACACAGCTGTGGAGGGAACTACGAAAGATGAAGTCGGAAACGATATCACATTTAAACTTGATGCGACAAAGAAATATAAGATACTTGATGTGAAGAACACACCTGTGGGAGCAGATGATGATGAAACAATAGGAACAGAGCTTTTTACAAGAACAGGTTCATCAAGATATACAAAAATCACACTTACCGGTCAGGTATACGCAGACAATTATACAGATGAGGATGGAAATCAAATCGGACTTGCAAAAGACAATGGTGACGGAACATTTACACTTTATGTCTACAATGAAGAAAATGTTACCATAGAGAAAGGTACAGATGGCAAATATACATATGTTGAACATGGTGATGATTATACTGAAAAGACTTCAATGTATACAATCACGAATCTTCAGATAAATCCGGATATACTTGCTGACTATTCACTTTTACCTATAAAAGCAAATTCAGCAGGCGGTGATTCGGGAGCATATGCACAGGAAATATACAAAGAGATACTTACAGCCTGGAAGTCAGATTTTGCGGTACTCGACCCTAATACTAAGACATCATACACATATGATGAGTATTACAAAGAGATGATAGGAAATTTCGGATCAAAGGGAAAAGTATGGCAGACTGTAGTAGATAATCAGGAAAAACTTGCCCAGGAGGTTGAGAGTAAGAGACAACAGGTGTCAGGAGTATCGACAGATGAAGAGCTTACAAGTCTTCTGACATATCAGCATGCATACAATGCAGCATCAAGATACATAAACGTAGTAAACCAGATGCTTGAACACTTGATAGAGAGACTCGGATAAAAACGAAAAATTCATTGGAGGTAGAATATGGCATCAACATTTTTTGGACTAAATATAGCTGTATCCGGAATGAATACATATAATGCCGTGCTCAACACAACAGCACACAATATATCAAATACAAAAACAGCCGGATATTCAAAGCAGGTAGTAAATCAGCAGGCTAAGAAAGCATTATCCCTTAAAACATCTTTTGGAATGCAGGGAACAGGTGTAGAAGTTACTGAAATAGTAAACACAAGAGATTCATATTATGATTATAAGTACAGAAAGAGCACAACAACACTCGGATATTATGATACAGCTAAATATTATATGAGCAGTATTGAAGATTATCTTTATGTAAAAGATGAAAAGAGCGGTGGACTTTCAACATCGTTAGATTCATTCTTCAAATCACTCATAAATATGACAACAGATTCGACAGACACCACAAAGAGAGCTGAAACAGCAGGTTATGCAGATGCACTTGGAGAATATGCAAGAAAAATGTCAACAAATCTTCAGACACTCCAGAATGACATAAACACTGAGATAAGTTCAACAGTCAAACAGATAAATGCGTATGCAGAACAGCTTGCAGCACTTACAAAGCAGATAAACTCACTTGAGGTATATGGAAACCAGGCAAATGACCTTCGTGACCAGAGAGCGAGAATATTGGATGAGTTGTCACAGCTTGCAGATGTTGAAGTGACAGAAAAAAATCCTGAAACAGGAAGCGGACTTCATCAGTACATAGTTGCACTTGGCGGAAATATACTTGTAGATACTTACAATTACAAAACAATATCAGTAGAAGCATCTAAGACAAAGGATAATCAGTGCGATAATCAGGGACTTTACGGACTTAAATGGAGTGACGGACAGTCATTTAATATAAGAAATACAGTACTCGGCGGAAAGCTTCAGGCATTGTTTGAACTCAGAGACGGAAATAACGGAGAAAACTTTACGGCAAAGCTTACAAACAATGGTAATGGTTCATGTATAGGAACAAAAAATAACAAATCAACAATCACATTATCAGCAAAATCAGTAAGCGGAGCAAACAACTGCGATTTAGCAAAATTAAGCATACCGGAAGCGAATGCATGCCTTACTATAGCCGGAAAAGATTATAAATATGATTCATTTGAAGTAACAGTAGGAATTGACGGAACATATACATACACATTTACATTATCGGAACCGCTGGAAGAAGCAGATAAGAAAAACATAAAGACAGCATTCGATAATAGCGAGTCTGCATCGATAGGAGATTCGGTAGACTTTAGAGGAATACCTTATTATATGTCACAGTTAAATGAGTTTATCAGAACATTCTCAGCAAATGTAAACCAGCTTCAGAATGCCGGTTATGACATGGATAATAATAAAGGTGTAGATTTGTTTGTCGGACTTGATAGTCAGACAGATAAGCAGATGAACATGATTGAGCTTATCAGAAACACAAAAGACGGATATTATTATTTGAATGGAAGCAAGGTATTTTCAGGAAAAGTTACAGGAGGAACAACAGATGCTCCGAAGGCAGCAGCCGGCTCAGACCTTGAATCATATCTTACAAACAATGAATATACAATAAAAGGAAAATCTGAAACAGCAGTCAGTGCAAATGGTATAAGCGGAAAGAAATATACACTCTTAGATAAAAATGGGGAAGAAGCAGAAACGATATTTGTACCGGATGACTCTAAAAATGTATTTACTTTCAGTTCATCAACAAAAGAAAGTACGGATGGTAATATTTATTCTTCTTATTATAATGTCACCGCAGCACGTTTTCAGGCAAATAAGGATGTTATAAAGGATGGAAGACTTATAGCAGCCGCTAAGTATTCACAGGACAAGACAGGTATATCAGAGTCGGGAAATCTTGATAAACTTGTAGCATTGCAGAATGACCAGAATATATTTAAGCAGGGAACACCGACAGCTTTCCTTCAGATAATGACAGCAACAGTCGGAGTAGATTCAAATAAGATAGTGGCAGCAACAACAAACTCTGAAAATATACAAAAAGCGATTGAGAACAGAAGACTTTCGGTAATGGGCGTTGATGAAGATGAGGAAGGACAGAACCTTATAATTACGCAGAATTTGTTAAATGCGCAGTACAGAGTGATTTCAGTAATGAATGAAGTGCTTGACAAACTTATAAATCAGACAGGTGTATAAATCATCAAAGCAAGCTTTGATATTAAAAAAAGGCAAAGACAGCCTTTTCAAGAACGTATATAATAAAAAACAAAGACAGCCTTTTTCAAAAATATCTGGCAAACAAAGACGAAGAAAATTTTTTGAATTACCATAATAATACAGGGCTTGATAGTTTATAGAAGGGGGATTGACATGAGAGTAACGAATTCCATGATTTCAAATAGTGCTTCGGCACATATTACAAATGCAAAAAACAGTCTTTTGAAATATTCTGAGCAGTATACGACACAGAAAAAGATACAGAGACCTTCAGATGATCCGACAGTTGCTGTTCGTTCTTTGAAACTTCGTACTACATATTCTCAGCTTACACAGTATGCCGAGAAGAATGTAAAAGATGCAATGAGCTGGATGAACACAACAGAAACAGCACTTTCAAATATATCAAAGAAATTTGATAATATGAAATCATATCTGAACCAGGGAGCAAATGATTATCTTAAAGCAGATGACAGAAAGTCAGTATTAACAACACTTCAGCAGTATGTAAATTCTATTTTTGAGGATGAGGCAAATACAGATTATTCGGGAAGATATGTATTTACAGGTTATCGTACGGATACATCACTTTTATTCCCTGAAAATACAGACAAACTTTCATATCAGATAAAAGAGAACTTTTCATACGACTCATTTGACAACATCACAGTAATAACAGGTGGAGCGAATTATGACTCTACTATAGCAAACGGTCAGCAATATACAGATAAAACAGCAAAGAAAAATGAAGTATATCAGTTGAGACTTGCATATGATAACTGCTCAAAAGATGCATTCGCACAGGCAGGCACCAATGGTACAAGCATAGCCATATCGTTCACATATAAAGACCAGACTACAGGTAAAGATACGACAGAAGTTTATGCAGCGGCAGGCTATAATGGAACACCGGCGGCAAAAGGAAATATCATTACACGTTCATCAACAGATACAAATGCATACGAAGTAGGTGACAATGAAATCGTTTATCTTTATGATACAGGAGAAGTTCTTGTCGGTAAAACAAAATATGCAGACATTCAGACAAAGCAGGCAGATTTCAGTGTTACATATGTTAAAAATGATTTTGAAAAGAATGACATAAGACCTGAGATGTATTTTAAATGTACGGCATATGACTCGGTAAACAATAAAACAACTGATTATGCAGACCCAAGTGATCAGGAGATAGAGTACGAGATAAATTACAGCCAGAATATAATCGTAAACACACAGGCAAAAGATGCGATAAGCACGGATATTTACAGAATGGTAGACTATATTTCTAAAACAGTGAAATATGTTGATGAAGTAGAGACAAAGATTGATGAAGTAGACAAAATGATATCAAATACTACTGACAAAGACAAGCTTGCAACGCTCAACAGTCTTAAAACATCACTTGAGACAGAAAGAGACCTTCGCTCAAAGGTAATGACGGATGCTTTTGGAATGGGACTTACAATGATTGATGAAGCAGGGCAGAAAGTAAGCGTTGCAACATCAGAACTTGGAGCAAAATATAACAGGGCACAGCTTACATACAACAAGCTTCTAGATGAACAGACAGATTCGGAAGACAAGCTTTCTGAAAATGAGGACGTAAGCCTTACTGATGTGTACATAAATCTTACACAGGCAGACAACCTTTATCAGGCATCATTGTCCGCAACAGCTAAGATACTTGGAAATTCACTTCTTAATTATATTTAAATAAAAAATCATAACAGATGGAAAGGATGCCGGATGTGATGAATAGAAGTTCATTGCTTCCGGTATTCTAAATTTAGAACGGAGGTTTGTATGAAAATAGATACAAAATATTTCGGTGAAATAGAGATTGGTGATGAAAAGATAATCCACTTTGAAAGCGGTATTATGGGGTTTGAGGAATACAAGGATTTTACTATTCTTTATGACAGTGAAGCAGAGAAAAAGCCGTTTTTTTCATGGCTTCAGTGCGTGACTGAGAAATGGCTTGCTTTTCCGGTTGTCAATCCTTTAAATGTGATAAAAGACTACAATCCCGTAGTGGAAGAAGCACTTCTTGAACCGCTTGGCGAACTTAAAGATGAGGATATAGTTCTTTTTGTACTTGCCACTATCCCTAAAAATGTAAGAGAAGCTTCAGTTAATATGAAGGCGCCTATTATAGTAAATGCCGCAAATGGAAAAGCTATACAGGTAATTCTTGAAAAAGGCAATTACAGTATAAAACATAAAATTATAGAAGACATTGGTAAAGAAACATCAAAATAGGAGGTAGTATGTTAGCATTAGCCAGAAAAACAAACCAGTCTATTATGATTGGCAATGATATTGAGATAACATTGCTTGAAATAAAAGGCGACCAGGTGAAAATAGGAATAAATGCACCCAAATCTGTACCTATATACAGGAAAGAAATATATGTGCAGATACAGGATGAAAATAAAAAAGCTTCAGAGGGAGAGATAGATGTAGAAGCTTTAAATAAGTTATTTTCCGGTAAAGCCTAAAAAAAAGCGTGGAATTGCCGATATAAAGGATAAAGCAAATAGTTTCTTTAGAATGTCATAAAAAGGATTTTGAAACACTTTAAAGAGAGCAACAGTTTATTAAATGTAGTGAAAAAGGAAATCACATGGAGGTGTATTATTATGGAAATAGAATCAGTAAATCAGGCAGGGACTCAGAGTGCAAATGTGAACGCGGCACCGGTATCGGAAAATTCATCCGGCAATACGGTGAAAGCAGTCAAAACACAAGGTAAACCGGTCACAACATCAAATGTAGCAAGTCAAAAACAAAACGGTGGTCAGAATCCTGAGACAGAGACAACTTTGGATGGTAAGAAGGTAGCTCAGAGCACTATTGACAGCACTATGTCGGACATAAACTCAAAAATAAAAATGTCTAATACACAGCTTAAATATTCAATAGACGAAGAAACACAGCGAATATCCATAAAAGTTATTGACCAGAATACAGACAAGGTTATACGAGAAATTCCACCTGAAGAAACGCTTGAAGCAATAAAGAAGATATGGGAAATAGCAGGTATTATAGTAGATAAGAAATTATAAGAAATAAAAGGAGGTATCATTATGCCAATAAGGATGACAGGACTTACATCGGGACTCGATACAGAATCTATTGTAAATGCCCTGATGTCAGCACAGCGTACAAAGCAGACAAAGGTTGAAAATAAAAAACAGAAACTTGAATGGAAGCAGGAAATTTGGAAGGGACTCAATACAAAGATTTACGGATTTTATAAAGATTCGCTTTCAAAGATGAAGTATGCTTCAAACTATTCGACAAAAAAAGCCGCAGTTAGTGATTCAACAAAACTTACAGCAACTGCATCAACAAAGGCCGCAGCAGGTTCATATAAGGTTGAAATCCATTCTATAGCATCAGCACAGTATGTAACAAGTGGAAAACTAAGTACTTATAAAGATAGTGATGGCAATGATAAAACAGCTACTTCTTCAACAAAGCTTAATGATTTAGGGATGACATCAGGTACTGTCTTAAAGTTAAAAGTTGGTGATAAGTCAACAGCGTTAGAGGTAAATGACAGTACTACAATAGATGATTTTGTTAAATTCTGCAGTGATGCGGGACTTAATGCCACATTTGATGAGAAACAGCAGAGATTTTTCCTTAGTTCAAAAGACAGTGGTTCAGAAAATTCATTTGAATTGTCTGCTAATGATTATTCAGGTGACGGTAAGAACATTATAAATAACATTAATGATTCAGTGGGACTTTCAAATCTTACATCAGAACAGAAGAAAACATATAATTCTATTGTATATGGAGCAATATCAGCTAAAAAAGAAATCTCAAGTGAAGATATTGCTACATTACAGACGCTTGCAAAAAGTTCAGCAGATGCAGAGGCAACAAGTAAAGCAACAGCTTTTTACAGAGCAAAAATGGAAAAAGGTTATACTATTTCGGATGAAGCTGAAAAAGCAATCCGTGAAAAGTATAAGGATGATACCACATTAACTGATGCTGATAAGGAAACAGCTATTCAAAAAGAAATAGATGAAAAAAAGAAAACTGAAATCGATGCGGCAATGGCAACTGACGAGAGCAAAGCTGCTATAGCAGAACTTGTTAAAAAAGGAATAACAGATGCTACTGTTACAGGTGCGGGATTATCATCAGATGATGCATCAAAGTACACTTTTGCAGAAAAGACAGAAAGAGATAAGATTGCTGAAGAAGCAGTGACAAATTCAGTAAAAGCATATAATGCTGTTGCAAAAACAGGACTGACATCGGAGAGTAGTGCATTGTCAGCTTTGGGAATGCAGAATTTTAGTATGGAAGCTCTTAAGGACGAGCCAGGCATTTCAGAGACCGCACCCGGAAAGGGAATGGTTCTTACTAAAGCTGCTGATACGGAAGTTGTATATAATGGTGCAACACTTACAAGCAATAATACCAGTATAGATGTAGCAGGAGTAACATTAAATCTTTTGGGCACAACAGCAACAGGGGAAACTGTTAATGTAACAGTCAGCAATGATACATCTGCTGTTTATGATACCATAAAAGAATTTATTACAGAGTACAACAGTATTCTTAAAACAATGAATACATATTATGATGCGGCATCAGCAAGCAGTTATGAGGTACTTACTGATGACCAGAAAAAAGCTATGTCTGACGACGAAGTAGATAAGTGGAATACAAAGATTAAAGATTCACTTCTCCGCAGAGATAGTACCCTTAATAGCCTTATTTCGACATTGAAGACAGATATGATGGGTACAGTTACTGCATCAAATGGCAAGACATATTCACTTGCAAATCTTGGCATTACTACATCATCAAAAAACTATAATGAAGGTGGGCTTCTTCATATTAAAGGTGATGAAGATGATGATGAGTTTGCAGATTCAACAAATACGCTTATGCAGATGCTTGAAGAAGATCCTGATACGGTTAAGGAAGTATTGTCAGGACTTGCGAAAAATCTTTATGACGGTTTAAATAAAAAGATGGGAACATCTACACTCAGCAGTGCACTTACATTTTATAATGATAAAGAGATGGCATCGCAGCTTTCAGATTACAAGAAAGAAATATCAGATTGGGAATCGAAACTCAGTGATATGGAAGAAAGATATTATTCACAGTTTAGTGCGATGGAGACTGCACTCGCAAAACTCCAGAGTCAGCAGAATTCACTTGCAAATTATCTTGGCAGTTGATTAATTATATATTTTACATAATACATTTTAAAAGTAGCAGCAGAGGTTATATCAATTGTTGCTACTTTTAAAATTATGTTAAAAAGAGCAAATTTTATCTTTATAATATTATTGAAATTTAGTATAATAAAAAAGCTGGATATATGTATGTAAATTAAAATTAATCGAGAAATGAGGAGAAAATATGATACCAAACAAGAAAAATGCAGCACAGGCATATAAGCTTAATGCAATAAAGACAGCATCGCCGGCAAGACTTACGAGCATGCTTTATGATGCCGCAGTTAGATTTACAGACAAAAGTATAGAACTTATGGAAAATGAACCAAACAATTTTGAAGAGATAAATAAAAATCTAAAAAAAGCACAGGATTGTATAATGGAACTTAGGATGGGACTTGATTTTAAGTATCCAGTGGCAGGTGAGTTTGAAAAGGTATATGATTATATTTACAGACGACTTGTAGAAGGAAATATGAAAAAAGATGTAGAGATAATTAAAGACACACTTACACATATACATACTATGCGTGATACATGGAAAGAAGTGGTTCGGCTTAATAATGAAGGTAAAGCGTAGTATAAGTGATTTTATTATACATTTTGTATGATTATTTTGTGCCACAGATGTTTAAGATTATGATTTATCACAGAGCTTAATCTGAAATGTGGCTTATAGATTTTTTAATCTAAAACATTTGCGGAATGGTGATTAATATGGAAAATAAAAGAGTGTATATAACGATACTGTCTGACTCATTAGAAAAGAAGCTTGATGTACTGAAAAAGCTTCTTTCAGTGACAAAAGAGCAGAATATGATATTAAGCGAGAAAGACATTGACAAATTTGATGTATATAGTTTTGATACAGCAGTAGATAAAAAAGAGAAGCTTATCGGTCAGATGCAGGAGCTTGATAAAGGCTTTGATACTGTTTACTCAAAAGTGGGCAGATTTCTTTCAGAAAACAAAGAAGAATATAAATCAGAGATTCTCAAAATGCAGAATCTTATAAGAAGTATCACTGATACCGGAGTACAGCTTGAAAGTCTTGAACAGCAGAACAAGACAAAATTCAATACATTTATAAGAAATAAGAGACATGCTATAAATGACTTTAAGCAGTCAAACAGAGTAGCAACATCATATTATCAAAATATGTCAAATCAGCACAGAGAATGGCAGTCACATTTTCTAGACCAGAAGAAATGATTTTTTTGGGAAAAACTAAAAAAAATTCAAAAAGTACTAAAATCATGTATCAATCAACCGATATATATATTGAGTAAGTTAATACTTATAAGTTTATCAGAATTTTAGTTCCGGTAAACATAGGCTTTTAACTATATGTGTACGGACAGATAGAAAAAGCAGACTATTAATTATTATCTCAATGGCATGGAAGCCATTGCAAATTCAAGGAGGAAAACATTATGATAGTACAGCATAATATGACAGCGTTAAACGCTAACAGACAGTTAGGTATCACAAACACAAACCTTGCAAGAAGCACAGAGAAACTTTCTTCAGGTTACAGAATCAACCGTGCATCAGATGATGCAGCAGGACTTTCTATTTCAGAGAAGATGCGTGGACAGATCAGAGGTCTTAAGCAGGCATCTACAAACGCTCAGGATGGTCAGTCACTTATCCAGACAGCAGAAGGTGCTATGAACGAGATTCACTCAGTTCTTCAGAGAATGAGAGAACTTACAGTTCAGGCAAAGAACGATACATATTTATCAGAAGATCGTGCAAAGATTCAGACAGAGATGAAACAGCTTCAGTCAGAAATCACAAGAATTGCTACTCAGACACAGTTCAATAAGATGAACCTTCTTAACGGATCATTCCAGAGCAAACAGCTTCAGGTTGGTGCAAATGATGGACAGGTTATCTCATTCAGCATCAATACAATGTCAGCTAAGGCTCTTGGAGTTTCAGGAATTGCATCTGCTATTAGAAAAGCTAAGGGAGCAGATATCGGTACTCAGCTCACAACAATTGATGATGCTATCACAAAGGTATCAACAGCAAGATCTGATCTTGGTGCTATTTCAAACAGACTTGATCATACAATCGCAAATGCTGATAACATGGCTGAGAATCTCCAGTCTTCAGAGAGCAAGATCCGTGATGTAAACATCGCATCAGAGATGGTAGCTTACTCAAGCATGAGTATCCTTCAGCAGGCTGGTCAGTCTATGCTTTCTCATGCAAACCAGGCTACACAGGGTGTTCTTTCATTACTCCAGTAATTAAAGAATGTTTTGTTAAGCATACTTATATGCGTAAGAGACCAGACAGGGTGTTGTGTTTTCATATTATGATTATAACAGTTACTCTGAAAGGAGCTGGCGTAAAGCCGGCTCCTTTTTTTTGAAAAGAAATATTAAATAGAAAAGAGGTTAATTATGAGTAGTGAAAAAGAGCAGATTAAAAATACTATTAATGAAGTACAGGAAGTTGTAGATTTATTTTATCAGCAAAACGATAAAGATGCCTTTGATAAATTTTTGATTGTATTAGAAGATATGACAAAAGCTATTGACAATCTTGCAATATATAAAAATACTAATCCAGGATTTGTAATGGATGATAAAAAAATATTTAGTATATTAAGCAATGCTATGGAAGCCCTTGAATCGGATGACAAGGTGCTTTTGGCAGATATATTACAGTATGATTTTATAGAATATATTGAAAGTCTTGTAGAAAAAATGGAATAAAATAAAAGAGCAAAGGAATCGAAATAATTATGAAATTGCTTGATTATAATCTGGAAAAATTAAAAAGTAAAAATGAGTATCTGTATGATTATATAAACACAATTTTAGCTGATCAAAGAATATATGACGAAATATCAAACAAATTTTTTGTGATTGAAACAAAAAATGGCAGTAAAACAATAGAATGTTTAAGTGGTCATAATAAAATAAGACTGAACAGTATGTATAATCCTGAGAGAGAAGCACAAAAATGGGTAATAAATTTTAATAATATATCAAATTATACATCCGTGGCTATGTTTGGTATCGGAAACGGAGTATTTTATAATGCGTTGAAAGAAAAGTTAAATTTACACGCAGATATATTTTTATATGAACCGGATGTTAAGTTATTTATTTTTTGTTTAGCTAATTTTGATTTGTCGGAGATATTATGTGATAACAAAGTTTTTTTGTATGTAGATGGTATAAATGATGACAAATTTTTGGAAGATATGTCAGAAAAAATAAATTGGGCAATGTTGTCAACGCAGCTTGAGTGTTTTCATCCGGCATATGATAAGCTTTACAAAGAGAAGTATTTTAAATTTGAGTATGAACTTGAAGAATTTAGAAACATTATGATTGCCAGAAAAAACACATCACTGCTATATGCAAAAAAATTTACTGTAAATGCATTAAAAAATCTAAGGTTTATAAAAGAAAGCAATTATATAAGTGAATTAAAGGGAAGAATGGATAAAGATGTTCCTGTGATAATTGTGTCAGCAGGACCATCGCTTGATAAAAATATAAATATTTTAAGAAAGGCAGAAGGAAAAGCCTTTATATTAGCGGTTGATACAGCCGTTAAATATTTGCTTACAAATGATATAAAATTTGATGCTATAGTTACTGTAGACGGAAGAAAGAGTCTGAAACATTTTGAGGATGAAAGATGCTATGAATATCCATTATTTACGGTACCGGATGCAAAGAGTGATGTACTTGAAAAAAATCATTCAAGAAAAATATGGATAAATGGAACTGGTTATTTACAGGTTTTATATGAAAAGTATAATTTAAAATTTCCAAAATATATTTCTGGAGGTTCTGTTGCAACGGCAGCATTTTGGATATCAGAAATTTTGGGAGTGAAAAAGATAATTCTTGTAGGGCAAGATCTTTCATATGACGGTGAAATGGCTCATGCAGGAAAAATAAAACAAAATGCAGAGTGGAAAGATTCACAGGAAATATATGTTGAAGGTTTAAACGGAGGCAGAGTGAAGACAAGAGCCGATTGGTTAAACTTCATTAATTGGTTTGAAAATGCAGTTGAGAGGGTAAAGGGAAAAACAGATGTTATAGATGCTACCGAAGGTGGAGCTAAAATTGCAGGAACATTAATTATGCCGTTGCGTGATGCCATAGAAAGATATTGTAACAAAGAATTTAAATTCTCGGAGATTTTAAAAGAACTGCCTGTTACATTTGATGAAAGAGTATATAAAAAATTATGCAATGATATATCTGGTATAAAAAATGGACTTGCGGAAATATCTAAGGCAGCAAAAAAAGGAAGTATGTCAGCGAGGGATAATATAGATATGCTTAAGAATAAAAAATATTTACCAGATAAGTTAAACCGAAATCAGGAAATAATGGTTCAATCGCAGAAACAGATTCAAAATCAGGATATATATATTCTTCTTGATGAATATATATCAGCAGATATAGAAGAAAGATTAAGTACGGTTGGTGAGCATTATGATAATGTCAGGGATGAATTATTGGAAAAAAGTATAAATTCTAAAGTTTTGTTTAATGCTTTAGAAAAAGCAGCAAATGAATTGTTACCTGTTTTAGAAGATACAATAAAGCATCTTTAGGCAGCAGAGGAATCTAAAATATGAAAAAAAGCATACAATATTTGGACAACATAATAAGAGCAGTATCTGAAAATATATATTATAAAAAAAATAAATTGTTTGATAAAACAGACAGAATTTGCGAATATGTTTCTGAAGAATTACAAAAGCTGGTTGTTTTTTTTAAAGAAATAAATGACGAAAAATTACAACAGCAGTTTATGGAACTTATGAAAAAAAACGATGTATATGGCGGTGAATTTTTAAAGATTGTATGTAAGATAAAAGAATATATATTGAGTAAGTATAAAACAGATGCATCTTTGTATTGCGGTAAAAATCTGGATTTATTATTTAAAACAGATAAAAAATTGTATGAATATGTTATTGATAGCAGATTATCATGCAGCAGTGAAGAAAGAAAATACCAAATAGACTGGAATAGAATATTTGATATTTCGATGATAATTGAAAAAGAAAAAAGAGAAAAGATTAATATTTGTTCTTTTGGAAATCCGTGGCAAGAGGCATTGCTTTATGCACATAGTATAAATGACAATGCGGATGTGTGTATAATATTTGGCTTTGGGCTGGGGTATCATATCCAGGAAATGGTGGCAATGTATCCCAATATGGAGATATATGTGCTAGAGAATGATATTGAGCAGATAAGAACAGCAATAAATTATAGAAATATGACAGATATATTGGCAAATAGAAGAATCCATATTATATATTGCAATGAAATATTAGAGTATGCCGGAAATTTGGAAATTATTACTCAAAAATATGACGGATATATAATTGATTGTAAAATGTGGATGCCATCAGTTAAGGCAATAGAAAATAATGAATTAAAAGAACTGTTAGAACAGTATAAGATTTCTTTTTTTTCGATGGAGTATTTTAAAAATGATCTTATACGGAATTTTGATAACAATATATCATTAAATGATGATAATATAGATGATATAAGAAAAAATGTTATCGGAAAAAATGTAATATTGATTGCTGCGGGACCATCTCTTGAAAATGAACTTGTGTCTCTAAAGGCTGTTTTAGAATCAAACGAAAGACAAAACATATGCGTTATCTGTGTTGGAAAGATTAGCAGGAAGTTGTTGGAAAATAAAATTAAGCCTGATTACATAGCTGTTACTGATGCAAAAGATAGTACAAGATGGCAGATATCTGGCATTGAAGATTGCGGAATTCCATTGTTGTATCTTTCCACAGCAGCATCAAATGTTGTAAGTTCATATACAGGAAAGAGATATATTGCTTACCAAAACGGTTTTGAAAAGGCTGAAAAAATGGCAGAAATAAAAAAAAATACATTATTTGATACCGGAGGTTCAGTAGCAACATTTGTCATAGATGTTGCAATAAGGTTTAAGTGTAAAAGTCTTATATGTGTAGGTCTTGATTTGGGGTACGCAGGCGAAAGTTCCCACGCATTAGGTGTCGGAAAGAAAATTGTTGATAAAAACAGGCTGAAGAAAGTTGAGGCTGTTGGAGGAGAGGTTATTTATACAAACAAGAACTTGGATTTATATAGAAAATGGATAGAAAAAAGGGTTTTAAATGAGAAAAATATAAACATGATAAATGCATCACATGGTGCGAGGATAAATGGAATGGAAGAAAAAAGTATAAAAGATATATTTAGAAAAAAATATGAAGTTTTGGCGGTAATACCAGCAAGAAGCGGTTCTAAGAGTGTTAAAGACAAAAATATAAGACTGATTGCCGGAAAACCTATGATAGCCTATTCTATAGAACATGCATTAAAAAGTCCTAGTATAAACAGAGTTATAGTAAGTACGGATAGTGAAGTATATGCAAATATATCAAAAGAATATGGAGCGGAAGTTCCGTTTTTGCGTCCAGATGAATATGCTACGGATACTGCACTTGATATAGATGTATTTAAACATGCATTGTCATACCTTAAAGAAGAAGAAAATTATGTGCCGGATATAGTAGTTCAGCTTAGACCAACTTATCCTATAAGAGATATACAGGATATTGAAAATATGATAAAATATCTAATAGAACATCCGGATGTTGATTCAGTCAGATGTGTGGCACCGGCAAAAGAAATACCGTATAAGATGTGGTTTATGGATCAGGATGGATTATTAGAACCAATTATGAAGGACATTCCTGAGTGTTACAATATGCCGAGACAACAGTTGCCAAAAGTATATTATCAAAATGCCTGTATAGATGTATTTAGAACCACTGTCGTTACGGAGAAAGATTCTATGACGGGAGATGTTATAGCTGGTTATCAGATGAATGAGAACTATGATATAGATACTGAAGAAGATTTCATTAGAGCAAGTGAAAGTATCAAAAGGGGACTTTAATAATGGAATATTTAGAAAAAAATCTTGAAAAATTAAGAAAATACCGTAAATATTTTTATGAAAAACTTATTGATATTATGCAAAAAGGAGATTTGAAGTATGATAGGTTTAATATTCTCACAACAAGAGATGGAGATAAAACAATAGAAATTGCAGTAGGAAATGAAAGGCATAGATTGAATAGCCTCTATAGTCCTAAAAAAGAAGCGGAAAGGTGGGCTGATAAATATAAATTTAACAACATAAATACATCAGTAGTGATGTTCGGTATCGCAAATGGTGTTTTTGCAAGAGCAATACTTGACAAATTGAAAAAGGATGCTGTCTTTTTTCTTGTGGAACCGGATTTATCGTTATTTGTCTATTGTCTTAAAAATTTTGATATGCGTGATATAATATCAGATGCAAGGGTACATTTTTTTGTTGATACCATAAATTATGAAGATATTTATTTTTCTTTTTTAAATACGATTACAGAAGTTATGCTTCCTAATCAAATTGTCTGTACATATCCGGAAATGGATAGGATTTATGGTGATAAAGCTCAGAATTTCATGGAGATTATTAAGAATTGCTATGGTGTGCAGTTATCACTTGGAATAGATTTTTATAATGTCTATGAGAAAACAGTATATAATACTTTCAAAAATCTGCATTTTATTAAAGGAAGTAATTATTTGACGGAATTTATAGGAAAGATACCTGATGAGGTTCCTGTTATTATAGTATCAGCAGGACCATCACTTGATAAAAATGTAGATGATTTAAAAAAAGCAGAGAAAAAAGCTTTTATTGTTGCTACGGATACAGCTGTTAAAACACTGATAGCACATGATGTTCCTTATGATGTTATAATAACAAAAGATGTAAAGAAAAGTGCTATACATCTAAAGGATGAAAGATGTCATGATCATCCTATGATAGCAGATATATGTTCTAAAAATAGTATATTGGAAGAAAACAAAGGGCATAAGATATGGAACAACACATCTAATTTTATGTGCAGGCTGTATGCCAAATATGGATTAAAATACACATCGTGTATGCTGGGAATGTCAGTAGCAACAGATGCATTTACGATGGCTGAGCTCATAGGTGTCAAGAGAATAATTTTGATAGGGCAGGATCTTGCATATGCTGGAGAGTATTCACACGCAGGAAGTGTAGCAAATCATAGTTATGATAATATAAACGGAATTTATGAGATAGAAGGAATTTATGGGGATAAAGTAAAGGCGAGAGGTGATTGGGTAGATATGATTCACTGGTTTGAAGCAGAAATTGCAAAAGTCAGGGATGATATAGATGTTATTGATGCAACGGAAGGTGGTGCTAAGATACAGGGAACGAGAATAATGAAGCTTTCAGAAGCTATAGAACTGTATTGTAAGAAGAAATTTGACTTTCAGGAAGTATTAAATCAGATGCAGCCCACATTTTCGGAAGATATGTATGAAAAATTAAGAGAGGATCTGTACAATATGAAAAAGGAGCTGAGTGATATATATAGTTGTTCAGAGGAGGGTATTAAAGCTGCGGATGATATGCTTTTATTACTTGACAGACTAGAAACTCAGCAAGCAGACATAAAGCTAGGAGAAAAAGCGGAGATTGTCAAGAAAAACATGAAATTTATTGAAGAACAACTGGTTTATGAAATAATAAATGATTATATGGAAACAAAAATTAAAAGTGCATTAAAAATAAATATGCTCGGTGATGATAGAAAAGAAAATGCAAAGTTTTCATGTGAGTTATCAAAGGAAGCATTTAATGCAGCGATAGAGACGGTAGATTACGCAATGCCAATCTTACAGGAGGCATTGGAGAGTATATAAGAGAAGTGGAGAATAATAAAATGAGCAGATTATTTAATGATTTATTTATTTTTGAGATAGCAAACAGTCATCAGGGAGATGTAGAACATGGAAAAGACATCATCCATGAAATGGGAAAGATTGCAAGAAAGTACAATATAAATGCAGCAGTAAAACTACAATATAGAAATCTTGATAATTTTATACATCCTGATTATGTAAACAGAACCGATGTACCACATGTGCCAAGATTTATGAGCACAAGACTTACATATGATCAATTTACTGAACTTGTTGATGCTATCAAGGAAGAGGAAATGATAGCCATTAGTACCCCATTTGATGAGGGTAGTGTAGACTGGTGTATGGAACAGGGAATAGATATTATAAAGATTGCAAGCTGCAGTTCACTTGACTGGCCACTACTCGAAAAGGCAGCAGCAACGGGTAAACCGCTTATTATATCTACAGGTGGAAAAACATTATCAGATATAGATAAGCTTTATAATTTCTTTTCACACAGAAAATGTGATTTTGCATTTTTACATTGTATTGCTGAATATCCGGCACCGGCAGACCATCTGCAGCTTGATTTTATTGACCGCATGAATAAAAGATATAGAGATGTTACGATAGGATATTCCGGCCATGAAGATCCTGATGATAATACGGTTGCAATGCTTGCTGTTGCAAAGGGGGCAAAGATACTTGAAAGACATGTTGCACTGCCGACAGAAAAATATTCAATAAATGCGTATTCAATGACACCTGCTCAGGCAGATAAATGGGTTGAAGCAGTAATAAAAGCAAGAACTATATGTGCCACAAAGAAAGAAAATGACAAATATGTAAGCCAGGCAGAGATTGATTCTCTTAATTCTCTTATGCGTGGAGTATATCTTAAACATGATGTAAAAGCAGGAGATACAATAGGCATTGATGATGTATTTTTTGCCATGCCATGTCAGGAAAAACAGATGAATAGTGGAGAGTTTAACGATGGTATAGAAGTATCCAGAAATTATGCAGCTAATGAGGCACTTTTTGAGACAAGACATATTACATCGACAAAGCTTGCAAGAAGTGTTATACATGATGCTAAAGGTATGTTGTATGAGGCTGGAATTGTACTTGGAGATGACATAGAGATAGAACTGTCACATCATTATGGGATGAAGAATTTCAGACAGACAGGTGCTATCATAGTAAGTGTTATAAACAGAGAATATTGTAAAAAAATACTTATAGTGCTTCCGGGGCAGAAACATCCTATGCATATGCATAAGATAAAAGAGGAAACATTCCAGCTTTTATATGGAGACCTTGAAATTGTGCTCGATGGAGAAGAAAAGGAGCTTAAGGCTGGTGATGTTCAGACGGTTCTTCGAGGACAGAAACATGCATTTACATCAAGAAATGGTGCAATATTTGAAGAAATTTCAACAACACATATACGCAATGATTCATATTATGATGATCCTAAAATAAGTAAACTTGACCCTATGGATAGAAAGACAATATTGCGTAAGTGGTAATAAAAAGGTGGAGTGAATTGGATTGGATATAAGGAAATTTAAAAGTAAAAATTATAGTAAAATATAGAGGAAAGGAATTATAGATAAATTTTTGAGTGTATTGTCAAGTGACGATGAGATAATAAATGTAATAATATAAAAACGGTAAGCTATATAAAATTTTTTGTATAGCCTACCGTTTTTAATATAGTAAGTTATTTTTCTGCAATAGCGAATAAAGTATCAGCTTGCTTATTTTTTATTAAAGAATCTATATATTCTTTATTTAAAGCATCTGTTATCAAAGTTTTATATACAGAACTTAGGCGACCGCTTGGTCTGCCGTCAGATAACCAGTATAAGTTATTAGAAAGATTGTACCGCTGTATCTGGCTAATCTCGTAATTTGAAAATTTGCAATTATCAAAAATGTATTTAAGCCCTTTTTCATTATAATTAAAAATGTGTGCTTTTTTATAATAATGTTCTATAAATGGACGGCATCGAAAAGTTTTTAACATTACATCGTCAACATTAGGAACCTCTATATAAATCTTTCCGTTTTCATTTAATAATTGTTTTAAATTCTTGAGAAAATCAATTGGTTTTTCAATATGCTCTAATACATGAAACATAAAAATTTTATCAAATTTGGTTTCAAAGTCTTCAGGATTTTTGGCTACATGAATATTATATTTGGCAAGTCTGTCTTTAATATATGCCCTGGCCTTACTATCCCATTCGGTAGCATACACATCTTTTACATAAGCAGATATAGCAGCAGTAAAATATCCAACAGAAGAACCTATTTCAAGAATTTTGTCATTGGCTGATAAGTCATTTTTGACTCGTTCGGTTCTGAGTTTTGCCTCGCCTAAAAAATTATTAAATACTTTATCAAGTTCGTTGTAGTCGTAATAATCTGCAGTATGCACCTCTTCTCTAAAAGTGCCGTCGTAATATTCTGATAAATCTTGAGAGGGAAGTGGATACATAAAATGTGTTTCGCAGTTTTTGCATTTATACATTTTACATGAATCATCAGTAATATTTCGTATTTTATAATCTTGTAGTTCGACTTCAGTACATCCGCAGAGTTTACATTTAATATTTAAATTGTTAAGCATTTCAACCTCCATGTCGAGTATAACATAATAATTTGGTTATATATGTGTATATATACCATTATCTATATCGGTATAAATAAAAAAAGATGTAGGAGAGAGAATAAGAATATTATAAAGTTAAATAGGAAAAGTGTATCTAGAAAAAAATGGAAAACATGTAGTTTGAATATGGGATTAAACAAAATAAAAAAAATGTCGATATATATATCAAGTAAAGCAGCATGGAAGCTACAAGTACACAAATGAACATTTCATGGAGGAAATAGTAATGATTATCAAGATAACTGATAGACTAAAATATTGGGGACAGTTGTTACTGTTGCCTGTCTATTGGTTATCTTTTTTATTTCCACGAAATAAAAAAATATGGCTTTTTGGAAGTACATTTGGAAGAAGATTTGCTGACAATCCAAGGTATCTTTAACTTTATGTAAGTCAACATAAGGAAGAGTTGGGGCTAAGACCGATTTGGATTTCGCACAATGAAGATGTAGTTCAGATGTTAAACTCAAAAGGCTATTAGGCATATATGTATCATAGCCTGAAAGGAATATGGTTTGCTTTGCGAGGAAAGGTATATTTATTTGATAATTATTCAAAGGATATAAATTTTTGGCAGAGTGTTGGAGTTATGAAAGTAAATCTTTGGCATGGAATACCATTGAAAAAGATTCAGCATGATAATGTTTTAATAGCAGGATATCCTAGAAATGAAGTTTTTTTCAGATAAAATACAGAATGTATATTCAGAAGAAGAAAAAAGGAAGGTGGTATGAAAATCATGTATAGAAAAATTATTGGTAATAGAAAAGCAGTGATTTGGGGAGCATGGTATGCTGGAAAACTGTTAAAGGAATATCTTAAAGATAAATATAATATAGATATTGTTTTTTTTGTTGATAATAAAGAAAAAGAAAGTCTAGATAGTGTAAAAGTTTTAATACCAGATATATTAAATGAAAAGAAAGATTATTATTTTGTATTTGTTTCTAGTACAGAACACAAGAGTATTAGGGAACAATTATGCATGTATGGATATAAAGAAGGGGAGGATTATCTTTATATAGGTTCAGATATAATTGTTAGTAAATCTAATGGTTATTATGAAGATGTGTATGGTAACTTGATTAGAGGTAATTATGAAAATTTAAATATTAATTTAGGGCTATGTAGTTATGTAAATATAGGAGAAAATGTAAAATTTGGTAGTGGAGTTGAAATAAATTTAAACTCGTTTTCAAATTTGATTATAGAAGATAATGTTTATATAGGAGATAATACTAAAATAACTGTCAGAAAAAAATCTAAATTAATTATTAGAAAAAATACAAATATTCATGAAAATTGTATTTTTACATGTATAGATTATTCAGAAATAGATATAGGTGATGAGTGCACTATTTCAAAAAATGTACTAATTAAAAGTATTAAAAAAAGTCATATAGAAATTGGTTCTAATTCTAGAATTGATAGAAATGGCAGAATACGTAGTTTTTCAGAATCTACAATTATTTTTGGAAAGTGTAATACATTTGAACAGAATGTTGATATAACAAGTAATAGTAATTCAATATTTAAAACTGGAGAGGATTGTATGTTTTCATATGATATAAATGCAAGAAGTAATGATGGACATGTTATTTTATATGAAAAAAATGTATATGAACGTGCAAAGAATATTATTATTGGAGAACATGTGTGGCTAGGAATGAGAAGTATTATTTTACCTGGAGCTAATTTAGGAAGTAATTGTATCGTAGGAGCAGGAAGTTTAGTTAACAAGCAATATACAAAGGAAAGTTTAATTGTTGGGGTACCAGGAAAAGTAATAAAGGATAATATATCTTGGGATAGAAAAGTAATTGAGGAATATTTATATAGAGAAAATTAGGAAAAATAAAGAATGAAAGTAGAAGATTTTGTGGAAGCATTAGGAACTGATTTTTATATGGGAGTACCGATTCATAGTTAAAACCTTTATGTAATTATCTTATAAATACATATGGGATTTCAAAAAAATGTGATTGCAGCAAATGAGGGAAATTGTACTGCATTAGCGACTGGATTAAATGTATATAAATATATAACATATGTATTAGAAAAACGACCTACTGAAGAAATGGCAGACAGTGAATTAGAAAAGCTGTTACCATGGAATGATAAAGTTTTTGAAATGTGTAAAATCGAAAGATAGATAAAGACAAAAAATAACTTATCATAAAGAGTAAAATGATATTTATGTTAATTTATTTTAGAATGTACGCCTGAGTTTTTTACGCTTGCGGTCAGGAAATGATAGGCAGACATGGTTCCAAGATCAAATATAAAGTACATCGTCACAGACTGCGTACAGTTATCTGTAATATGATAATGATGGCGAGCCATATCACAACTCATGCACGTCAGCTGGTTATGGAACTTAGCAGAAGCAATGTATGGAGGCATACCTTTGCAAGAGTATATTCAGCTTTTGCAGATTTCCAGCTATAAAATCAAACAGTATTACAGAAATTTCATAACTGGACCAATGTGAAAGTATGCCCTTATACGCTTTTTTATAAACGATTTACAAGGTGTCGTACTTGATATAATTTCATTTATTTGAAATCGGCACAAAATTTTCTGTAAAATCACCATGCTAAACCTATTTTTATGGGCTTAGTTTTATAGAACAAGGAACTTCACGGATTCAGGGAAGTAATTAAACATACTATAAAAAATGTCGATATATATTAAGTAAAGTAGCAGGGAGGCTGCAAACATACAAATGAACATTTCATGGAGGAAATAGTAATGATAAATAAGATAACTGATAGACTAAAATATTGGGGACAGTTATTACTGTTGCCGGTCTATTGGTTATCTTTTTTAGTGCCACGAAATAAAAAGATATGGCTTTTTGGCAGCACATTTGGAAGAAGATTTGCAGATAATCCTAGATATATGTACTTGTATGTAAGTCAGCATAAAGAAGAATTGTCGATTAGACCTATCTGGATTTCGCATAATGAAGATGTTGTCAGGATGTTGAATGTGGAAGGTTATGAGGCATATATGTATCATAGCTTGAAAGGAATCTGGTATGCTTTGCGTGGAAAGGTCTATTTATTTGATAATTATTCAAAAGATATAAACTTTTGGCAAAGTGGCGGTGCGATGAAAGTAAACCTTTGGCATGGGATACCATTGAAAAAGATTCAGAATGATAATGTTTTTGACAAATTCAGACATCCTAAAAATATATGGGAAAAAATCAGAAATTTTCCAAGGAATATTTCGGATGAAAAACCAAATCATTATGTGCTTACGACATCAGGAAATTTAAGAGGGATTTTTTCTTCGGCTTTTAAGACGGATAATGTTTTAGTGGCAGGGTATCCTAGAAATGAGTCGCTTATATCCGATGCAATAAAGAATGTTTATTCTCGTGAAGAAAAAGAAGATAGAAAAAAAATTTTGAGTTTTTTGAACGATAAAGCAGATAGCAAAAATAAAAAAATGATTTTTTATATGCCAACATTTAGAAAAAGTGAAGCTCTTTTTTTTGAAAACTTTGATAAAAATGATTTTCAGAAATTTTTAGCAGAAAATAATCTTTTGTTTTGCATAAAACTTCATCCAAAGTCAAAACTTAACGAAGAGTTTAAGAATATTCAAAGTGAAAATATAATGGTGATAAATAAAGATGCAGATCCATATGTTTTCCTGAAATTGGCAGATGTGCTTATCACAGATTATTCATCAATATATTTTGATTATCTGTTGCTCAACAGACCGATAATATTCTTTGCTTATGATTTGAAAGAGTATCTGAAGGATTCCAGAGAAATGTATTTTGATTATGATGAGTTTACACCCGGTGAAAAGGTGTGGGATTATCAGGGGCTGAAGAACAGTATAGTCAAAGCTATATATTGTAGCTGTGAATATAAAGAAGCAAGAAATTTAATAAGAAAATATGTTTTCAATTATAATATATCGTGTAATAATATTGTTTTTAAAATAACGGAATTAGGTGATAAATATGACCAATAAATATGATAGAAAAATTAATGATATAATAAATAAATATAATATGGATGTGACTGATAGTGTAGATGCATCTGAAATAGAGAGTATTATTATAAAAGTTTTTATTGAGAGATGTGCAGGAAAAAAAATCGCTATATGGGGGGTTGGAAAAAAAAATGCAGTTTCAAGTCATTGTGCAGTAATTTTAGATAAATATATTTTGATGCTAAATGGAATGAAATGCTTAATTGACTCAGATATAGATTTACAGGGAACTTTGTTTAAGGGATTTCCAATTATTGCACCAGATCAAATTAAAGATGAAAAAATTGATGTGATTATTATTGCATCAAGGGTTAGTAGATTGTCGATAAAAGAAAGTATATTGAGATTTGCTCCACAATGTGAGTATATTGATATATATGAAGAGTTAGAAAAGAGAGGTATAAAAATTAGTTACGATTTTTTTGATGGAAACAATTTTTATACAGAATTATATGATTTAAGAAATGAATATGAAAATTGTAAAGATGAAAATAAAAAGCAAGAAAGCCTAAAAAAATTGATTTCGTATTATTTACATATAAGAGACTTTTATTATGCTGAAAAATTTATTGAAATATATGCAGAACAAAAATATTTAAATTATAAAAAATATATATGTATGTTTAATGAAATTAAAGAGGTATGTAATGAAGTTAAGTTAAAGAATAGTGATAGATATGATGATGTTGTTATTCATCTAATAGATTCATTAAGGGCAATAGATTTGTACAAAAATGGAAAAGAACTTAATATACTAAAAAAATATACTGGCAGGGCAGCATTATTTACAGAAGTGTATTCAACAGGTACAGTTACGTATGAAAGCATGATAGGTACGATAAAACAAAAATTCCCATTTGAACAAAATATATATGAGAACAATAATTTTATTTTTAATTTGGAAGATTTTGAATGTTTATCAAAAATATATAATGATAAAATAATGGATATAAAATTTTATACGGATGTATCTTATCATGTTATGAATAACCATCAGGGAATTAAAAATACTGATTTAGTACATATGACTGAAAAGTTGTGGAGAGTAGCTTCAGATATAGCATGTAGCCCCAAAAAAACGTTCAATTTTATTTATTATCCATGGGAACTGCATTTTCCGATGTTATGTGGCTACCTAACAGGAAAACCACAAATATGTAATTTTGCGGATGTAGGAATTGTTGATATGAGTTCCTTTATAGAGCGACAACATAGAGATTGTTTGGATTATGTAAATAAGCAATTTGAATTTTTTGATGATTTGTTTCCGAAAAATTGTACGAGTGTTATTATGGGAGATCATTCGCAACCATTGTATGATAGCAATGGTTCTGAAAAACCATATTTTATGTATTACAAAGATAAAGATAGAACAAGTCATATTGGTTTTATGGTAATAAGCCCACATATAAAAGCTGGTATATATAAGAATTTAATAAGTATGATAGATTTTAATAAAATTTTAGAAGAAATAATTTATAATCATTGTTTGTTTGATAAAAGGCGGCAAATTATTAAATATCAGATGTATAATGTACAAAATAAAAGATTAAGAGAAGTAGCATTTGAGAAAAAGTTAATGAATTATACTGAAGGGATTCAATGCTTTTTATCTAAAGATTATTTATATGCAAAAACAGCGACAGGAAAAAATGAAGTATATAAGTTGCCGGATATAGAAAATAATATTTCGAATGACGATAAAGCAAAAAAATTTATTAAGGATGTAGAGAGACAGTTTGATACATCATTTCCTGATTTTTGGACTATACGTAGAGAAGTGTGAGGATATATATGCAAATATTAATTTTATCAGATATTCATGGAAATGTGAGTGCTTTAAATAGTGTACTGAAGGATGTAGAAAAGAGGTATAAGCCAGATACAACAATAATATTAGGGGATAATATTGATTATGGAATGAGATCTGATGAGATCATACAAATTTTAAAAAAGTTTCCATATCCGATATGTTGCTCTATTTGGGGAAATCATGAGAAAGCGATAATGGAACAGGATTATACAAAATTTTCTTCTGAGAGAGGCAGAAAATCAGCAAAATTTACTAGAAGTAAGTTATCTGAAAGTAGTATTAGTTATTTAAATTGTGAATTAAATAAATCAGGAAAAATGGAAATAGATATAGAAAATAAGAGAATATTAGCAGTGCATGGCAGTATTGAAGAAATATTTTGGAAAAGTATAGCACCTGAGGGAAAACATATAGGTTATGAGAATTATGATTATGTGATATCTGGACATAGTCATCGTTCACATGTTTTTTCAGAATTTTATTATGATAATAATGAGATAATGCGGAATGAGAAAAAAACGGTATTTTTAAATCCTGGTTCAGTTGGACAGCCAAGGAATCATAATCCTAGGGCACAATATGCGATTTGGGATACGAATAATGGTATATATCTTTGTGAGGTGGAATATGAAATTCAATATGAAATGAGTTTATATACAGATGATATTGATATGTTTTATAGAGAAAGATTGAAATATGGAATATAATTTATAATAAGTAATGAGAAAAGTGAGGTTATAATTATGGTTAATATTAATGAAAAACTTAATAAATTAAAAATGGAATTTAATAGTAGAAAAATTAAGATTATGATAATTGGCTTGGGAAGTGTAGGAAATTATTTACTTGATTATCTTATGTCATTAAAAGACGAGAATATAGAAATTGCAGTTGTAGGAAGAAATAAAGAAAAGATGACATCGGATGTTAATATTATCCGTGTTTCATCAATGATAAGAAATCAAAATAGGACTACAATAAAGATATTTTCAGATGTAAATTTGGAAGATGTAGATTCTATAAAGGATGTAATATTGGATAATGAACCGGATATTATAGTTAATAGCAGTAGAGCATATTCAGGTTTGAAATATGGAAGTATATCATGGAAAAATATTAGAGCATATGGGATTTGGACTCCTTTAGCTATTCGTTATACTAAAAATATTATGGAGGCATATAAACTGGCTGGAAGTAAAGCGATTGTTATAAATACATCATATTCAGATGCAGTTATTCCATGGTTAAAATCTGCTGATAAATTATATCCTGATTTTGGAAGTGGAAATATAAATCATTTAATTCCAAGAATAAAGTTTGCCGTTGCAAAAGAAAAGGGTATAAAAGATTATTGGAACATAGATGTTACATTTGCTGTTGCTCATTTTCATGATGTTGTTATCAGCAAAGAAGGACAAACGGAAAATGTAGATATGTTGATTGACATAAGATATAAATCAGAAAAAATAGATATCCCATTCAATGATATTGCGGCGAAGTGTAGTATCCTAATGCCGACAGATGCAAAGCGTAATCAGATGAATGCTTCAAGCAATTTTGAGATAATAAATTCAATTTTGCTTGCAGTTAGAAAAGGAGATAAGGTTAAGTTTCATTCGCCTGGAGTTTTTGGAGAAATAGGTGGCTATCCTGTTATAATTGATGGAACAGCAGGTGATATTAATGCATATATTTGTGAAGATTATTTTTCGTTAGATAAAATGAGACAGAAAAATAGAGAATCAATTTATTTAGACGGAATAGAAAATATTGAAAGTGGAAGTCTTTTTTATACAGATGAACTATTAGAAAAAATTAAGAATAAATTTAATGTATCTATGCCCAAAAGAATTTATTATGATGAAATTGATGAAATTGCAACATATATAATAGAAAAAATTATTAAACCTAATGTTTAAAGGAGCTGAGAAAATGAGTATAGTTTATACATGTTTTACAACGGATATAATTCATGAGGGGCATTTAAATATAATAAATGAATCAAAAAAATTAGGAGATTTAGTTGTAGGAGTTTTAGATGATTCTGCATTGATTAAATATAATTATTTTCCGTTAAAAAGTTTGGAAGAACGTAAGAAAATGATTGAAAAAATAGATGGTGTAAAAGAGGTAATTGTACAGAAAGATATTATGTATGATGAAATTATTTCAAGATTACATCCTGATTACGTAGTTCATGGTGACAATTGGAAAAACGGTCCTATGCGGGTAATAAGAAAAAATGTTGAAAAATTATTAAATGAATATGGTGGCAAAATAATTGATTTACCATATACATTTAATGAAAATACAATAAGAGATGAAAAAAGATTGCGTGAGAAGTTAGCAATGCCTGAGTATCGAAGGGAAAGATTAAGAAAATTAATGGATATTTGTCCAATAGTAAAAACTATAGAGGTACATAGTGGATTAACAGGATTGATTGCTGAAAAAACAATAGTAGAAACAGATGGTGAATTAAACCAATTTGATGCAATGTGGATTAGTTCTTTATGTGATTCGACTGCTAAGGGAAAACCTGATATAGAACTTGTTGATATGACATCAAGATTTAGAACTATTGATGACGTAATGGAAGTTACAACAAAACCAATTATATTTGATGGAGATACTGGCGGAAAAATAGAGCATTTTGTTTACACAGTAAGATCACTGGAAAGAATGGGAGTATCTGCTGTAATTATAGAAGATAAAATAGGACTGAAAAAGAATTCTCTTTTTGGAACAGAAGTTAAACAAACACAGGATTCAATAGAACATTTTTGTGATAAAATTAAAGCAGGAAAGAAAGTTCAGTTATCGGATTCATTTATGATAATTGCAAGGATAGAAAGCTTGATTTTGGAAAAAGGTATGGAAGATGCTTTAGAAAGAGCAGGAGCATATGTTGATGCAGGAGCAGATGGAATAATGATTCATAGCAGAAAGAATAATCCTGATGAGATATTTGAATTTTGTGATAATTTCAGAAGAGAAAACTTAAATACGCCGATTGTAGTTGTGCCAACATCATATAATCAAGTCACTGAAAACGAATTAATAAAACATGGTATTAATATAGTAATTTATGCAAATCAGCTTACCAGAAGTGCATTTCCTGCAATGGAGAAAACGGCAAGATCTATTTTAAAGAATCATAGAGCGAAAGAGGTAGATGATTCATTAATGCCGTTTAAAGATATTATTACATTAATAGATGAGCTATAGAAGGAGAAATTAATGAAAGTAAGGCAATTGCTTGAAAATAAAGCATCACAATATTTATATGAGGATTATTATAACTCTTATAAAAATGAATTAGTTAACATAATGAAGAACTTAAAAAGAAATAATAAGAAAATTGTATTGTGGGGGTTTGGAAAAAAGGGAAAAGCTTTTTTAGATACTGTGAATAAAGATGTGAATTTAGTAGATGTAATTGTTGATATAAATCCTAAATTAACTGGAAAAAAATATAAAAAATTTGAAATAAAAGAATATTCGATGCTATCAAAAGGTAACGATTATATTGTTTTTATTGTGAATGGGATATTTTTTTCTGACAATGTTATGCATTTAAAAAAAATAGATTTTAAAGGTGAAGTTTATGATCTTGATGATATTATTAGGAATAGAGTGTGTGCTGAAGAAATAATAAACAACATTTATTTTAGAAAAGCAACGGATATAGATTATGATAAACTTCATTCAAGCTTATTAATTATTTTAAAAGAAATTGATAGGGTATGTAAGAAGAATAATATAAAATATTTTTTAGAAGGAGGAACTGCGTTAGGTGCGATTCGTCATGGAGGATTTATTCCGTGGGATGATGATGCTGATATAGGTATGCTTAGAGATGATTTTGAAAAATTTCGACAAATTGCAAAGAGAGATTTAGATGAAAGATTTTTTTTTCAAACAGCTAGAAAAAAGAGTGAATACTATAATCTGTTTGATCAAGTTGGAATTATAAACAGTTCATATACAACAGAAGATCAATTGCATTTAAATATGTTTCATGGAATACATGTTGATATATTTGCATACGATTATTTTTCTGAAAATGACCAAGAAAGTAAAAGTAGATATTTAAAATTAATAAAATATGTGCAAAAATTACATTTAAAAAAACGCAAATCTTTTGTTAACAAAAAGAATGTATTAAAAAGGGTTATAATTAATTATAAATATTACTTTATGAAATTGGTTCCATTTAAAGTGTTGATTAATAAAATAAATAAAATTCAAATAAGTAAGGATGGAAATAAAAATGAAATAGGATGTTGGTTTATGGAAAGAGGAGTAGTAAAATCATTTAATTATAATGATATATTTCCAATAATAAATAAAAAATTTGAAGATGTAGAATTACCAGTACCAAATAATTATCATAAGTATTTAACTAAAGTATATGGCGATTATATGGAACTGCCGCCTGAGGAGTTGCGAACAGTTAGAAATAGAATAGTGGATATTTCGTTTGACAGAAGATTATCGAATGAAATAGAAAAAGGAGAGAAGCTGTTATGAGAGTGCTTATAATTACATGTGCTGGTATGTCTACAAGGTTTAGTAAATCTGTTGGCTATAATTGTTTAAAGTGTATATATAGTGATAAAGATATTAAGCAATCAATATTATATAAAAGTATTATGAATAATGTTAGTTATTTTGATAAAATTATTATTGTTGGCGGTTTTAAATTCGATGACTTAAATAAGTTTATTAATAAATATTTTGAAGATTTAAAAGAGAAAATTATATTAGTTGATAATAAAATGTATGCTAAATATGGTTCGGGTTATAGTCTTTGGTTGGGGCTAAAACAAGCATTTGATTATGAGACTACTGAAATAGTTTTTATGGAGGGAGATTTATACATAAATGAAAGTGAATTTAAAAAAATGTGTGAAATAAATAATAATATTGTCACTGCAAATTATGACGAAATTACTGCATCAAAAGCTGTAGCTTTCTATATTGATTTGAGTGGAAAAATTCATTACATATATGATACAAAACATAATGCATTACATATTGATGAACCATTTTTTAGTATAGGAAATTCAGGACAAATATGGAAATTTATAGATATAGAATGCCTGCGGTATATATGCAATGATTTATTGGAAGAGGAAAAAAAGGGTACTAATTTAGTTATTATTCAGAAATATTTTGGAAAGCTTACAGAAAAGCAATATATTATATTCAATTTTAAGGAGTGGATTAATTGTAATACTATAAACGATTATAAGTTAACTGTAAGATAACTATAAAAATATAAAATATAAAATATAAAATATAAAATAGGAGAAAGATATATGGGTAGTTTATATATAATTAGTGGAGTTACTGGTATGACAGGTAATGAATTGGCTAGAAAGTTAACATCGAAAGATAATTTGGTAATAGGTTTTGATAATTTTTTTGCATCATCATTAGAAACAGTAAAAGATATTTTAGATAAAGATAACTTTTTGTTTTATAATTACGATATAAATAATCATGGAGATATGGAGATATTAAGAAATGAGGTATTATATCTAAAAAACAAATATGATAAATTGATATATATAAATTGTGCAGCAGTAGTTCATACAGAACATTTCTATCATGTAGATAGAACTTTCAGAACAAATGTTCTTGGAATGAAGTATTTTTTGGAACAAGCAATTAATGTGGGGGCAGATATATACATTAATTGTTCAACATCAGAAGTGTATTCTATGCATTCATGGTCAGATGAAGGTGTTAAGGAATCAGATTATATAACAATGGCAAATGCTGAGCATAGTCAACGTACGAGTTATGCTACAGGTAAAATTTTAACTGAATTTTTTATGAAAGATGCAGTAGATGAAGGAAAAATAAAAGGATGTTCGATAAGGTTTGCTAATGTATATAGTAAAAATGAATTATATCCCAAACACATAATTCCACATATTTTAAGACAACTGAAAGAAAAAGGAGAAGTTGAATTATTAGAAAATAGCAAAGTAAATAAGAGAACATTTTTAAACAATGCAGATTCATGTGAAGCAATTATTGCATTGATTGATTCAAAAACTGCATTGGATGGAACTGTTTATAATGTGGCAACAGATGAGGAAATTTCAATAATTCATCTAGTTGAGTTATGTGCAAAAAAATTAGGTATTGATAACCCTAAAATAAAATTTAATGGATATAGAAAGTCAGATCCTGAAAGGAGAATTTTAAATACTGATAAAATAAGACGTTTAACAAATTGGAAACCCAAAGTAAAACTTGAAGTAGGAATTGAAGAATGCATTAGAGAATTGGAAAAATAAATAGTGGCGTTATTAAAAAGAGAATGAGGTACTTATGTTAATCGAGAATTTTATGAAAAAAAAATCATCGCAGTTTTTATACGAAGATTATTATAAGAAAAATAAAAACCAAATTATTGATATTATGAAAACGATAAAAAAAAATGATGGAAAAATTGCAGTGTGGGGTATGGGGTTAAAAGGAATTGCTTTATTAAAAATTGTTGAGAATGAAGGAATATTTATTGATGAATTAGTAGATATAAATCCCAAATTAATAGGAAAAAAAATAAAAAAAAATAAAAAAATAATAGATTATAAGAAGATTATAGATAAAGGAATAACTCATATATTTATTGTTAATGGTGTTTTTTATAATGAAAATAGAGAATATTTAGAAAAAATAAATTATAATGGCGAGATATATGATTTGGATGATATAATATATAATGGTATAACAATTGAAGAGTTAATAAAATATGGTTACAAAAGAAGAGGACTTATAAATATAGAGTATAATAAAATACAAAAAAAGTTACTTGATATAATTTTGCTTGTAGATAAGATATGTAAAAAAAATAAAATTACTTATTTTTTGGAAGGTGGTTCGGCTCTAGGTGCAGTAAGACATAATGGATTTATTCCATGGGATGATGATGCGGACATAGGCATGTTGAGAGGGGATTATAATAAATTTAAAAAAATAATAAAAAACGAATTGCCAGAAGGCTATTTTTATCAAACAATAAATAATAAAAGTGATTATTATTATCCATATGATCAAATTGGAATAATTAATTCGGCTTATGCTACTGAAAAAAATTTTCATCTGAATATATATCATGGAATACATATTGATATTTTTCCATATGATTATTTTTCAGACAAAAAAAGGGATGATTATAATAAGTGGATAAAATTAAGAAAGCTACAAGATAAACTATATCACAAGAAATATAAATGCGAATTTAAATCAAGTAATATTATTAAACAATATATTGTAAACCGCAAATATTATAATATGAAATTGTGTTCTTATTATAGTATTTATAATAAATTGAATAAATTAATGGTAAGAAATAACGTAGGAGAAGATGATGAAATTGGATATTGGTTTGCTGCGAATGGAAAGTTTAGATCCTATAAATATAATGATATTTTCCCAATAGTTAATCATGATTTTGAAGGGCATAGTTTACCTATACCAAAAAATTCAGACAACTATTTGAAAAAAATATATGGAGATTACATGTCATATCCACCAGTTTCAGTTAGAGGAGGAAGAAATATGATGGTAGAGTTATCATTTGACAAAAGAATTAAACATGAAAAAACAATATAGTTAGGTCTAGAAAAGAAATATGGATTTTAGAATTATGTATCGAATAGTTATTGATAATTTAAAATGAGGTGAAAGAAATGCAAGTAGAAGATTTTGTAGAAATATTGGGAGCTGATTTTTATACGGGTGTGCCAGATTCACAATTAAAGCCATTATGTAATTATCTTATAAATACATATGGTATATCTGATAAGCATGTGATTGCTGCAAATGAGGGAAACTGCACAGCAATTGCAGCAGGGTATCATTTAGCAACAGGGAAAGTACCTGTTGTTTATATGCAAAATAGTGGAATTGGGAATATTATAAATCCTGTAGCATCTCTTTTAAATGATAAAGTTTATGCAATTCCGTGTATATTTATTGTAGGATGGAGAGGGGAACCAGGTGTTCATGATGAACCGCAGCATATATATCAGGGAGAAGTGACCGTAAGACTGCTTGAAGATATGGGGATTAACGTATTTGTACTGTCAAAAGATACAGAAAAAAAAGAACTATGTGATGCAATGATAGGATTTTCAGGAAAATTAAAGTTAGGAAAAAATGTTGCTATTGTAGTAAGAAAAGGAGCTCTTTCATATGACACAAAAATTAAATATAAAAATGCTAATGAAATGAAACGTGAAGAGATTATCAGGCAGATAGTATCTGTAACTGGCGATGACCCAATAGTTTCAACAACAGGAAAAGCAAGTAGAGAACTTTTTGAAATACGTGAACAAAATGGACAGGGACATAAATATGATTTCCTTACAGTTGGCTCAATGGGACATAGTAGCTCAATAGCGTTAGGAATTGCCATGAATAAACCAAATCAAAAGGTATGGTGTCTAGATGGAGATGGTGCAGCTTTAATGCACATGGGTTCAATGGCAGTGATTGGAAGCAGTCATCAGAAAAATATGGTGCATGTCATTATAAATAATGGTGCACATGAGACCGTTGGAGGAATGCCAACAGTTGCCTCAAAGATAGATTTGTGTAAGATAGCAAAAGGGTGTGGATATGATAATGTAATGTGTGCATCAAATGTTGAAGAACTATATAAAGTGTTGACAAATGCAAAAAAATTAAATGAGTTGTGTTTTATAGAAGTGAAGGCAGCAATTGGAGCAAGAGAAGATTTAGGAAGACCGACTACAACAGCTATAGAAAATAAAAATGTATTCATGGAGTTTTTGAAAGAGTAAAGTTGTTATTTATAATTGGAAAATAACATTAGTAGTGTGCGAATTTCGTACATTTGCTAGAAATGATTGACAAAGAGTACTAATTGAAACATAATGAACTTATTATAGAAAAGATGAATACAAAAACATGTTACAAGGAGGTGACAGCTATGGTTAATAGCATAACAACAGGCATTACTCAAAATCCATACAATTCTTATACAAACGGTTACAGTGGTGTGATAGGAACTGACGCAGATGTGGAAAATCAAAATGGTTTTAAACGTGTCTGTGAGGATGAAGATGGAAAGAAAGAGTGTCAGACATGCAAAAACCGAAAGTATAAGGATGGTTCAGATGAGGCGAATGTATCATTTAAGAGTGCAGCTCATGTATCGCCACAGGCTGCCGGAGCAGCAGTAAGGGCACATGAGGGAGAACATGTACAAAATGCTTATAATGATGCAGCTAAAAACAATGGAAAGGTAATCTCAGCATCTGTCAGTATACATATGTCAGTTTGTCCGGAATGTGGACGGTCATACATTTCAGGCGGAGATACAAGGACACAGATAAAGTATTATAATGAATCAAATCCATATCAGCAGGATTTAAAAACAACGGATGGTATAAAACTTCGAGGAGCAAATGTTGATAAGGAAATTTAATATGATGTAAGGGTCAAAAGATAAAAATAACTTAGCATAATGAGAAAAACACTTTTTATGTTAAGTTATTTTTGAAAAAGATATTTCTAAAAAAATTGATAAAGCATTTAGATTAAGAGAAAAAGCTGATTATCAAGATTTTTTTGTTATTTCTAAGACACAGGTTGAAGAACAGATTCAAAAGGCGGAGCAGATTATTGATACAATAGAACCTTATTTAAAGATTCGTTGGGAAAAATAGATCTGCTTAATTTATATAGAAAAAAATTAAATATGAACATGTTCAGTTGTTTCTTTTTAAATAGTGTCTGCTTCGGATAAAATAAAATTGCCTTAAAGCATTGAAAATACTGACTTTATAACCATTTTATAGTACAATAGAAGTGCAAAGAAATATGCGCTTGCACAATAAAAGGCTTGCACTTGAGGAGAATGGTTATGTATAAATTTGATAAAAATCATCAGTTTGGTCTTGCAGATTTTAATCAGCCTATGGGTCTGAAAATGAATCCTGAAAACCGTTGGGTAAAGAAAGCTGAAACGATTCCATGGGAAGCCATCGAAGAGAAATATGCAGCTCTCTTTCCTGGTAAGAAAGGAATGCCGGCTAAACCGCTAAGGACTGCACTAGGATCCCTGCTCATACAAAAACAACTTCAATTCTCAGATAGAGAACTGGTAGAGGAAATACGAGAAAATCCATATTTTCAGTACTTCATCGGACTTCCCGGATACCAAGATGCAATACCATTTGTTCCTTCACTTCTCGTGGAGTTTCGTAAACGTTTGACAGCAGAGGTGTTAGAAGAAATCAATGAGATGATTATCGCTTACAACGCTCCAGAAGATCCACCTCCAACAGGTGGTGAGGGTATTAATGAAGAAAGTGGGACAAACTCAGGTACATTAATTTTGGATGCCACATGTGCGCCTCAGAATATTTCATATCCTCAAGATGTAAATCTGTTAAATGAGGCACGAGAGAAACTCGAAAAAATGATTGATATCATTTGTTATGAGCAAAACTACTACAAGCCAAGAATGTATCGCCAGAAAGCCCGAAAAGATTATCTGAACCTGGCAAAGTGTAAAAAACGTACTGCCAAGAAAATCCGCAAAGCAATAAAAACTCAACTGCAATACATTCGTAGGGATTTACGATACATAGATGCTTTTTTAGAAGAAATCGATTTGTGTGATGATCTTTCCAAACAGCTTGCAACAATTAGAACACTTGTTGAACAACAGCAATACATGTATGAAAACAAGGTTCATAGTGTTCCTGATAGAATTGTTAGTATCAGTCAGCCGTACATCAGGCCTATCGTCAGAGGAAAAGCAAAAGCACCAGTTGAGTTTGGAGCAAAGCTTGATCTGAGTATTGACGAAAATGGCATTGCAAGATTAGAAAGATTATCCTTTGATGCTTACAACGAATCTGATGTACTCATAACAGCAGTTGAAAACTATAAAAGCCGAACAGGACATTATCCTGAAAGAGTTCTTGTAGATCAGATATATCGAAACCGTACGAATAGAGCGTTCTGTTCGGAACATGGAATTCGAATTTCCGGTCCTGCGATTGGTCGTCCTAAAAAGGACAACAAGGTTGACAAAAAACAGGAATACATTGATAACAATGACAGAATAGAAGTTGAGCGAGCATTTAGTTTGGCAAAACGCAGATATGGTCTTGGTTTAATAACAGCGAAGATGGATACCACTACCAAAAGCTCAATCGCTTTATCAATCATTGCAATGAACGTAAACCGCTTAACGGTGGTTTCGTTTGCTCAAATTTTAGTTTCATTATTTTCAAGGAACAAACTAATGCATTGCACTGTAAAATATATGAAAAACAAGTCCTATAGAGATTTAGCAATTTGTTGAGCAGGCACTAATTCGACAAAAATGACCATTCATTGACAAAAAACGACCACTCGTAGCAAAAAGTCAGAAAATGGGGAAAAATGTGGTATGATATATCAAAAGACTTTGAAGTAAAAAATTTGTTGCAGATAAAATGCATTTGTTAAAAATGTTTTTGCTAATCAAAATATATAAGTAATATAAAGGAAATCTATAAATAAATAGATTTAAGTTCGAAATTATGGAAAGGATATATATATGTGTTAATGCTTATGAGAAAAATAAGTAAAAAAAAGATAAAAAAATTTTACAAAAATTCACAAATTTCAATTAATTTAGATAAAATAGAAATCTATGATTTTGGAAAACCAGGTATGAGTTTTTCAAATATTATTTTAACAAGAAGTAGATTAAACATGTTGCGTTTAAAAGACTGTAAAGTGAGAGATTGTAAGTTTACGCAGTCAATTATTGGGGATGATAGTTATTTGCGACATGCTAGATTTGAAAATGTGGATTTTACAGGAACTTTGTTTAGAAATACAAATTTGGAAAAGGCAGAATTTGTGAATTGTAATTTAAATTATGTGAAATTTGAAAATTGTTTGTTAAATTGTGACAGTATAATAAAGAATAGCTTGCCGGAAGAATCTAATTTGAAATTAGGTATATTAAACCAGTTATACAAAAATGAGATTTCAAATGGAAATGTTGAGAAGTCTGATGAAATTTTATATTTGATTAGAGAGACAGAAAAAGATTATATTCATGATATATTGTTAGCTAAAAATGAATATTTTGCAGAAAAGAGAAAGCATAATATACATAATTACATATTTAAGTATATTAAGGTTTTATTGGATAAACATATTTGGGGATATGGATTGAATGTAGGGAAGATTTTAAAGACGATGATAATCATCATAATTATTTTTGCAGTAATGTATTTTCAATTAACTTTTGTGGAAATTAAGGAAATTTTGCCAAGGCTTAAAAATTCAGTATTTATGAGCATTAATGCTTTTGTTATGGGAAGTTTAAATGTGGGTGAGCCTGAAATAAAATGCTGCGTTGTAGCTCAGATAGCAGTATTATTAGAAAATTGTATTGGAGTATTGTATTTGGCACTTATTACATCAGCTATGTATAGGAGAATTGCAAGATGATATCTAAAGAAAAAATCAAAAAAATAAATAGTGAAATTTATAAAGCACATATTAATAAAGTAATACGTGCGATTATAATATATGGATCTTGGGCGCGTGGTGATAATGACAAAAATTCAGATATTGATATTTTAGTTATTTGTGAATTATATACGGAAAATGTTGCTAATAAAATTGAAGAATGCATTGAAAGAGTTTTATATGAATATCAGACTGATATATCAATATATAGTAGTAAAAAATATGAAGTTTTATTAGGGTGTGGAGCACTGTTTTTACATCATATATATGCAGAAGGTGAGATTATATATGTTCGTAGCAAAAAGTATACCAAAGATTATTTGTTTGGAAAATTAAAAGAATTCAAAGGAATTTCAGAGGACATGCTTTTATATGATAGAATGTTAGACAAAACAAAATATAGTATCAGTGTTAATTGTATTAATTATTTTGATTTAAACATATTGGCACTCCTTGCTAGAAATACGATGATATTGATATGCTATTTTTTTAAAGAAGCTAAATATGGAAAAAACGAGGTATACGAAAAATGTAGTCAATTATTGGGAAAAAAATTTGAATTTGATAATTGTAATTATTTAAAATTGATGGAATATCGTTCATATTATAACAGAAAGAATATCATAATTGAATTGCCGAGTAAAGAAGAAATTAATGAATATATATGTCAAATAGAACAACTTATAAAGTTGGGATTAAAAGAAATGCATATTAGTAATTCTATAGATAGATTGTATTATTTGCTTAATGATAATCCTGGACATAATCTTTATACATCATATGAAATTTTTACTGATTTTGACAGAGATTTATATATGTATTTAAATAAGTATATGGTAAAAAAATATAATGTAAAGATAGATTCTATTGCAAGACCATTTATTGAAGAAATGTATGAAAAATATAATGATGATTTTGTTAGAACTATTTATCGTATTTTTTATAAGGTTAAAGAATTAAAAAAGAATAGTAGTAATTATTCAATTGATTGTCCAGATATTTATTCAGAAATAAATTCAGTCAGTATAAAATCATATCATAATGTTCTAGATAAACTATTAGAGTTTTTATGCAATAATAAAATTTTATGCAAAGGTTTAAATAGATTTATTAAACAGGAGAAAACGATTATAGATGAATTGCAATGTTTGAGAAAATATATTGAAAAAAATTTAACAAGCAATTAATTTTGAGATAATCTTTGTAAGGGATTGCCAAGTTTTTTGTGTAAGTTTTGAAAAAAATTTATGGGGAGGGAGATCTCCCCATTTGTGTTATACTGTAGTTTATCAAGTTACTTTGTTAAAGTGTCGCTTAATAACATACTCATTTCATCATTCAATTCTCGAAATTCCTGGTAAGCCAATATTAAGTTTTCATATGCTTCTGCCAGTATCTCAGATTCAAATTCCCAATCCAATGCATCAAGCCTTTTCAAATGGGTATCAATTTTTTAACATTGTTCATGTAGGCTGCCCATCAGAATCCTCCGTTTTCATATTTGCGTATTCTTTGCTGGATTTTCTCGTCCATATCTAATTGATTTCTGACTAGCACCACATGAATATCTATTACATGATAGAAACAGCAAAAGAAAATGAGTTCGATCTACTTAAATATCTCTCATTTCTTTTAGAGAATAGACCAAATGCAGATATGTCCGAAGATGAACTGGAAAAATTCGCACCATGGAGTGAAGAAGCTAGTGTACTGTATCATTGATATTTAATTAATTTTTATGGTCTGACAAACCGTTTCATGATATACTAAAAAGAAACGGCGGTGATTTTAGATGGCAAGACCAAAAAAATATAATATTTCATTAACGGATGACGAACTCAAGGAACTAAAATCTGTTATGCGTAAAAAGCAAACAACCAAAACTGTACGAAACAGATGCCAGATTATCATTGATCTAGATGAGGCACACGGTAAAGTTCTTACCCATGCACAGTCTGCCAAAACAAATTGTGTATGTATGGCTACTATCATGAATACTGTAAAGCTTTATTCCGAAAAAGGCATCCAGGGTATCCGTATAATGAACCGGAATGTCAATTCTGATAATGCACGCAGAAAATTTGATGGGCGTGCTGAGGCTCGTATTATTGAAATTGCGTGCAGTCCTGCACCGGAAGGACATTCCCGCTGGACACTCCGTCTGCTGGAAGAACAGGCAAAAATTGTACTTGATGTTCCAGTCAGTAAAGATACCATCGGCAGAGCTTTAAAAAAAATAAACTTCGACCTCACATGAATGATTACTGGTGTATTCCGTCAAAAGAAGATGCTGATTTTGTAGCCTGCATGGAAGATGTCCTTGATGTTTATGAACTCCCATATGACCCGATGTACCCTGTTGTCTGTATGGATGAAAAGCCATACCAGCTTTTGGATGATGTAAGGCAGCCACTGCCTGTTCGTCCGGGTGACAACCAGAAAACGGATTCCGAATATAAGAGGAATGGCACCTGCAGCATATTTGCTTTTGTTGAACCACTTGGCGGCAGACACCATGTGAGTGTCCATGAACACCGTACTGCAATTGACTGGGCAATGGAAATCAAATATCTGTCAGATGAAATGTTTCCAGATGCAAAGAAAATCATACTGGTAATGGACAATCTAAACACCCATAAAGCTGCTTCACTTTATAAAGCATTTCGTAAGCGCAAAAAACTCAGGCGTACATTCTAAAATAACTTAGCATAAATATTATTTTACTCTTTATGCTAAGTTATTTTTTGTCTTTATCTATCTTTCGATTTTACACATTTCAAAAACTTTATCATTCCATGGTAACAGCTTTTCTAATTCACTGTCTGCCATTTCTTCAGTAGGTCGTTTCTCTAATACATATGTTATATATTTATATACATTTAATCCATTCGCTAATGCTGTTTCGGCTATACTGTATGATATGGCACTTGCCTCTGCACCTTCAGGACTGTCACTGAAAAGCCATCCCTTTCTACCTATAACATATGATTTAATTTTCTGTTCACTTAAATTATTGCTCAGACTGCAGCGACCATCTTCGAGATATGTCATCATATGTTTTTTTCTATTTAATGCATATGTAACTGCTGTGGCAAATTTACTGCCTTTAATGGGGCTCTGCTTTTCAAGCCATGACAAAAAAGCCTCAATTACCGGTTTTTCTTTCTTGAGACGACCATTTTTTATCTGTTTGTATGAATAACCTTTTTCTTTAAAATGTCTTTCATATGCAAACAGCTTATCACAATACTCTATGCCTTGCACCGCCGGACAACTGATATCACGATTTTTCCCTTTGGGTATGGCATCAAAGAAATATCTTCTTATGTGTGCAAAACAGCAGCAGCGTTTTATATCCTGCACCTTGTTATAGCCTGTATAACCATCTGCCATAAGATATCCATTAAAACCTTTCAGAAATTCTTTTGCAACATCTCCGCTGCGCGTTGATGCATATTTATACAAAACTATCGGTGGTGTATCATCTTCGCCGCTTCTAAACAGCCACATATATGATTTTGCCGTCGCTTCACGTCCTTCCTCTTTCAAGACCTGTATAGGGCTTTCATCTGCCATAGCAAACCCTCTGCTTAACAGCAAGTCTGTGGTAAAATTCGTACAATACACGCAGATACTTATCGATACATTCTATAACCCAGTTCGCCATTGTTGCACGGCTAAGTTCAAAACCATATTGCAGCCAGTCTTTTTCTTGGCGGTACAATGGCATCCCATTAACATATTTTGAGTAAATCACCCATGCAACAATTGATGGCGATGCATAACTTCTGAGTAGTGCCGGTGGGACAGGGGCATGTATGATATTTGGTTTTTCCTCATCTGTTTTACATTTTGGACAACCATAATGTACACTGACATATTCCACAACTTTTAAAGTTGCAGGTATGTATTCAAGTTCCTTGCGCACAGTCTCTTTTCCTATAACTTCTAAGTGTGTACCGCATATGGAGCAAATCTGTTCTTCTTCTGGTAAAGTAATCTCTCTGATTTCAACCGGAAGATTTTTGGTTTTCTCAACAAAAGTAACTTTTTTCTTTCTTGTATGCTTTTTTACGACTATCTCTTCTTCAGCTGCCGGTAATTCTTCAATTGTTTCATCTGCTTCATCAGAAAGATTAAATGATAATTGTCCATCTGTCTGCTGCTCCATTTTTTCACGTGATGAACCAAACAGTTTTCTTTTCATGTAATCAATCTGTTCATTAAGAAGTTTGACCTGAACAGTCAACTCCTGAACCTGAATATTACTGATATTTAAAGCTGACCGGAGAGTTTTGTTTAACTCTCTCTGTTCATTAAGTGAATCTTTTAATTCTCTTATCAATATATCTTTTGCACCAACAGACATCAGATTTTCCTCCACGATTTCATACAATTATTATAACATATCTTAGAGTAAAAAGATAGTTGCAATGCCTGTTTTTAAGGGGTTAATTCATTTTTTGACAGGTGGTTTTATCGCTTTTGGCTGTTCTATTTCAAGACCATCCATAAGCCACTCAAACTGTTTCCATGTGAGACTTTTTACTTCATTTTGATTGCGTGGCCATTTATAATTGCCTGAACCTGTAAGTCGTTTATATAATAAAACTATGCCATCTTTTTCACGATATATTGCTTTTATGCGGTCTTTTTTTCTGCCACAAAATAGAAAAAGACTGTTCTCAGTTGGATGCATATTAAGTTGTTCTTCTATTATTGCACATAAGCCATCAATCTGTTTTCTCATATCTGTTCTGCCACATTATTCTAATGTTAGGATAATGTGGCTTATCCTCAGCATATTTTTATCCTCAGCTTTTACTTTTTAGTCTGTTATTTCAGCATTTCTGGCAAAAAAGATAAGGATAAAAATATTCCACTGAATCATAATAGAACCATAGGAGGTGGTCTATTATGACAAGATATGATGATGCAATTACCAAGATGAGCATGCTGTTAAAAGAACGAAATGTTTGCTTGCACAGTCGAAAGGCTCATGAAAAATGTTATCAGGAGCTTAGGGAGTATTTATTAGCTACTAATAAATGCTATTCCTACGATGAAGTAAGAAAATGGTTAAGGGAGGTGGTGAAAAAGCAGGAATCGTCCGCTGGTTTTATAGCAAAATGGAATTATGTAGATCAGTTAGAGGAACTGATAAATACGGGAACAGTATTGCAAGATAATCTGCTGCTGACGAAATCGAATTATCAAAAGCTTTCAGAATCTTTGAGAGCCGAATTAGATATGTATATAAAATCATGTGAAGAAAAGTATACAAAAAGAACGAATGAATTGTTAAAAATACATTGTTCTAAGTTTCTTATTTTTTTACAGTCACATGGGATTAATTCAGTTTGTAAGATTTCATGTGATATAGTGTGCAAATTTTTTGAATATGAAATGCCAATAAATCCAGATGAAAGGTATGTAATTCTTAGCAATTCACGTTTGCTTTTACAGTATTATGTGGACATGGGCAAGTGCGAGCCCGTCCTTCCCTTACTGCTGGAAGAAGACATACACAAATACGCCATACTTCTTGAAGAAGATAATTTAAGAGCTTTTACTGCTTTGCAAGAGACATGTGTCTGTAAAGCACGTGAAGTTTATGATGTGATTGATTTCTTTGTTCAGGAATTTGAAAATCTGGGCTATAAAGATACAGCAAAACACAATGCGGCTCATATCACGAAATGTCTATATGCGTTTTTGTCAGTAAACAACCTGCATTACAATATCGGGATAGCTGAATTATGGTATCAGAGAATAGAGTCTTTAGTCGGAAGTTCGTATCACGCATGGATCAGAATCATAAATCTTTTTGATTTCTATATTCAGAGGAAAAAATTTGATCCTTTAAAGAATTATTCTTTTCGAAAGGCACGTGATTGGAAGTATCCGCTATGGTGCTCTTTAGCAGTCAATGCTTATTTGGACTGGCTTAGGAGAAGCTTCCATAGTGAAGGTACCATTAGGTCCTATAAATACGTTGTATACAATTTTTGTGATTTCCTTTTGCAAAAAAAGTTGAATTCCTTTGAAGAATTAGATCGAAATCTGATAAATGAATTTCTTAGGATTGATCTGCATAGCACGGTAAATGGCACCTCTGGAAGAAATAGCGTTTTACGTCAATTCATAACATTTTTGGAAGATAATAATTATCTTGCTGATCGAACAATACATGGTGTAATACCGGCAAAGTTTGCTCACCCCAGAAAAATCATTACAGTATTGTCAGATGAGCAGATATCACATATAAATGAATACCGTAAAACATGTAATTCACCAATCGAACTTAGAGATGCTGCAATGGTTATGATAGGACTGAAACTTGGATTTAGAAGTTCTGATGTTATCAATCTGAAGCTTTCGGATATAGACTGGGTGAATAAAAAGATATCCATCACACAATACAAAACGAAAGTCCCTATCTCTCTGCCCTTAAGTGTTGATGTTGGAAATGCAGTTTTCAGATATCTGAAATACGGGAGACCTGAATGTGATAACCCGCATGTATTTGTTAGACATAAGGCTCCATACGGAATTCTTTCAGGAAAGATATGTTTAAATGCCTTGAATCGCATTTTGAGTGCTGTTACCGACGGTTCATTCGTTAAATTTCATACATTAAGAAAAACATTTGCAACAAGTATTTTGAAAAACAATGCTGGCATAGAGCGTGTTATAGATGCATTGGGTCACCAGGATCCAACAACAGTAAATGTATATCTTACATACGATGAATTGCATATGAGAAAATGTGCGCTCTCTCTTGACGAGATGTCTATTCCGATGGGAGGTGCAGCCAAATGATTCTTGAAGAATATATTTTTACCAGTTGTTTTTTGAATGATATACAGGGACTAATTGAGCAGAAAAAGCAATCGGGTTACATCTATGATTCAGCGAAATACATCTTTATACAATTTGACAAGTTTTGTGTAGAGAATCATATCGATAGGGCAATCATAACAAAAGAATTATCGGACACATGGCAGTCTTATCATGCAGATGAAGCAAAATCGCGCCGTGCAAGCCGTATGAGTGTGCTGCGGCAACTGGCACAGTACATGAATTCACAGGGGAATGAATGCTACATTCCCTCAAAATTTTCCGCGAAGAGTTATCGGGTGCCATATGTTATGAATGAACGTGAAATTAAAGAACTATTTACAGTAGCAGATGATTATGCTCCAAAAGTGAATGCCGATCGTTTTAATATACTGGCGGAGGAATATAAAGTACTGTTTCGCTTTATTTATTGCTGTGGATTACGTGTATCAGAAGCACGTAAATTAAAACTGGAAGATATAGATTTTGAAAGAAAAACAGCTCTGATACTACGCTCAAAAGAGGATAAGGATCGGTTGATCTATATCGCAGATGATGTATGCAAAATGTGTCTGGATATGCTGGATTTATTGCATGATAAGTATCATTTTTACTCAGAATATCTGTTTCCATCATCTGATCCCAATACCCCGTTGCAGGTGGCATCTATAAACAAAAAATTTCGGGAATTCTGGAAGAAAACATCGGGTGCTTCCGATTCAAAATATCCTACAGTGCATTCCCTGAGATATAGTTTTGTAGTCACAAGAATGAATCTTTGGATGGAAAAGGGAGAAAATCTTACTGCCATGATGCCATATCTAAGTAAATATCTCGGACATGAAAGTGTTGAGAACACGTATTATTATTACCATCAGATAGAAAGTACATTTAAGATAGTACGCCAGAAGGACCAGCTATCGGATCGTATTATTCCGGAGGTGTCCAATGAAGAATAACCAGTTGAGTAAAGAACTATTTTTTTCAAGAACAAACGACTTCCTAAATTTATATCTTCCAAAGCAGGCAATGAAAAGCAATAATACTGTTAATACATACAGAGATGGTCTTACGGTATTCAGAAAATATCTGGCAGAAGAGAAGAAAGTATCCATAAGAAAGTTTAGATTTGAAGAATGTACTCATGATTTTCTCTTGGAATATATGATGTATCTCAAAGATAAAGGATGTGCCGCCGGTACCTGTAATAACAGGTTAGCTGCGATTAGATCTTATTTATGGTATGTAGCTGATGGCGAAATATCGATGCAGTCAATCGCTCTTGGGGCTTCAAAGGTTCCGTTTATAAAAGGAACACAAAAGGTGAAGGATACAATAAACCCAGATGATCTTGCAGCCTTGCTAGCTGCCCCTTCCGACAGATCAAAAATAGGGATACGAGATAAGACAATACTAATTCTTCTGTATGATTCGGCCATAAGAGTATCTGAACTGCGGGAGTTAACTCTTGAATCTTTGAAGCTAAATGAAACGATACCTTATATCCGAGTTCATGGAAAAGGCGATAAGGAAAGAATTGTATCAATAACAGACAAAACTGTCGAGCACTTAAAAAGATACATAAAGCTCTATCATCCGGAAACAAACGGTGATTATCCCCTGTTTTATACAGTGATCAAAGGAAATCTGTCTGCTATGTCAACCGGAAATGTAGAAAGAATACTGAACAAGTATGCAGAAAAAATAAGACCTGATCATCCTGGACTTCCGCAAAAGCTGTATCCACATATGCTCCGAAGAACCAGGGCTTGTGGACTGTATCAAAATGGAGTTGAACTTGAACTTGTATCCAGAATATTGGGACATACTTCCACTCAAACGACCCGTATATACGCATCTCCATCGATTGAAATGCTGAAAAAGGCCATGGAAAACAATAGTGTTGATGTATCTGAAACAGCTGAATGGCTAGATGATGAGGAAGAATTAGCTAGGATCTGTGGAATAAGATAATAATTATCCTCAGCTTTGAGAGTATTTTCGCAATAATTATGGGGAATAAATGAAAAGCTGAGGATAAAAATATGCTGAGGATAAGCCACAGACTATGTAAACATTGTCCAGAGCAGATATATCCCCTAACATGAGACCTCCTGTAATACAGTGAGAAGTCTTTTTAATGTGTGTTCATTAAAATCATCCTGTAATGTTATGCTTACATTTTTATATTTAAACATAATAGGTGCCATCTGTGTATCATTTTCATCCGCAAACAATGTTATGTTTTCTGCTGCTTCTGGTAACACATTTACACAGACAACATCCTGTTTTTCAGTAACTATATTAGTGTTACACTTGAAACTGTGTTCCGGTATCTCATAGCAGGCCTGTTGTCTGAGCTTTTTAATCCACCAATAAAATGTACTTGGTGCAATAGCATTATTAATACACCATTGCTTATCTGACAAACCGCTCTTACGGCACTGCATGACAAGACCATAAATTTTATCATAGTATAACTTTTTATCTGCCATATATTTTCTCCTCACTTTTTGTAATGTTGTAGTAAACGGCTCCAATATTGAATAAGAAACTTCAAGATTACTGGAGTGAACGTTTCCAATTTTGAAACACTCTAATTATGGCATAGTATTTTTTAATGTGCTATCCGTGGGAATATTTTGCGCTTACGAAAATGGGAAAAATGTGGTATAATAATTAAAGAATTTGTGTAATAAAAAAATATATAATATTTATTTGTTAAAAATTTTTTAGTAATATATGTTATGTATTTTAGAAAATCAAGTTTTTTTGTTGAATATGCACTGAAAAAATGGAGGAATTTTATGAAGAAGAGAGTGTCAAAAATATTAGCTGTAGTAATGATGTTTGCTTTAACTATATCTTTGTTGGCTATTGGACAAACCAATAATATATCACATGCGACAGTGTATGTGGGAAAATTTGATTCGGAAGAATTTGAAAATATAAAGGTTATAGATGATGGGATACAAGGAAGTATTTCATTAGAACAGGCAAAAAAAATAGCACAAAGTATATACAGTGATTTATATTATGTTCATTATATTAATTTTGAGCGTAGTAATGGGGAAAGATATTATGTTATTTATGTGAAAGATAAAGTAGATAATCATTATACAACATTAACACAATTATTTGTGTCATTTGATGGAAAAATTTGCGTAGAGGGGTATGTTTCTGGAGAAAAGATATATGTGTATTCCGGAGAAAATCTTGTTGTCAGAGTTAAAGCTTTGAAAGCATATAGTAAAATTTTATGTAAGAAAGATAATCTTAATGAGAGCGAAGATAAGTTGAAAACATATTTTTCTATATGCGATTTAAATTGTGATCATGTGCCGGAGTTGATAGTTAGCGAAGGAGAACATATCTTATCAAAAAAGAAATATTATACATTTGAAAACGATGAAGTTGTAGAAATTGAAGGTCCGGATGATAATGAAGCCTATCCTGTGTATGGACAGTTATATTCTATACCGTCAAGGGAGACATATGCTTTTTATCGTGGGGGTCCAGGAACAGATGATAGTGAAGGCAATGGATACATGCCACATATTATAATGGAGTATAGAATACAAGACAATAAAATTAAATTAGAAAATGAATTATTATGGAACAAATATGAATCTGGTGATAAAGCTGGGATTAATGAGTATTATATGAATGGTGAAGATTGTACAGCTGAGGATTATCAAGAGGTTTATGATGGATTTGACAGTCAAATTGATTTTGTTCCAAATTCAGAAATAAATCGTATTGATTGGGGGGTAAACATTTCAGAAAATGGAGAAGCAGAGCATAAAAAATCAATTGTGGTATTATCTACTGAAAAATCTCTGACAATTAAAACTGGTAAGAGTATGTGGCTTGGATTTGGTATATTGGATGAAGATACAGGCGTATTGGATGATAAATGGAAGAAAATGTCTTTGGCAGTTAGTAATCCAGAAATTATTGAACTATCTGAATATAAAGAAACAGAATATGGTTATTCTCTTGAAGTTATAGGAAAAAAACAAGGGGCAACCAATATTACAATTACAGATACAGATAGTGGTATTAATAAAATTATCACAGTTTTTGTCAAAGATGAATATGCTAAAACATATTCGTATTCGATAAATAATATTGCATCGTTTTATCCGAAAAATGAATTTGAAAAAAATATACAAACAAATATCTATGACTTAAATGGTTTGTATGTTAATAATTACAAATGTACAAAATCAAAGGGTTCTTATAATGTTAGTTTTGATATTTATAATTCAAAATATTATTATGGTGCAGTTGACATTTATGATGAGAATGGTATGTGGATAGGGTATGAGGAAATTGATAAGTATAGTGATATTTCGAGCTTTTATGATACGCTGAATCAGGCACATTTCGTGATTACAGATACTGTAAATGGAAAAATGCTTACATATGAACAGGCATCATTTGCTAAGCATAAACACATAGATATAAATGTTCCGGAGGGAGGTTATTATACAATATCTAATAATGTGTCAGAGTCGCAGGGAACATTTTTATCTAATTCATTTGATATATTATTTGAAGGGGTTTCTAATGCATTTGATCTTTTTAAGTCAGGTAGTGTTAAAGAATCAGCACTTACAAAATTTATGAAAGAGGCTAAAAAATCTTTTGCAGATCGATTGATAGAGGCTCGTAATGAAGGATTGAAAAATAATGTAAAGAAAAAAGCACAGGAAATTATGCTTGATAGCATGAAGGCTAAAATAAAGGATATAATAAAGGAAGGTTCAAAAGGTTCTTTAAAAGATAAATTGAAATTGACAAACAATATATGTTCAGATATGGTAAATTTGTTAGAAGATATGTTGTCGCATGGTTTATTTAATATTGAATGGAAACAGTTATTTGAAGATGCAACAGGTGTTAGTGAGTCAGTTATTACTAAATTTTCCGGGCCGGCTGGAATTGCTCTTGAGGGATGTTTTGCTATGAATGATTATACAAGTAAAATATTAATGGTTAAGCAGATGGCAGAATCATTGGACAATACATATGTCACAGTTTTTTCATCAGTAGATGATGATTATGTTAATCCATATGGAATTATCGTGGACGACACTGAGAATATAGATAAAGAATCTGTTTTGCAGGTATTTAGAGTATCTGATAGTGATACGATTAAAGAGGTTCTAGATAGTGATAATCCATTTGAAATCTATGAATTGTATAATATATGTTTTGTGAAAGATGATAATTTAGTTCAGCCAAATGGAAAAGTAAAGGTACAGATTCCAATTCCAAATGGAATGAAAGGAAATACATGTAAAGTTTACAGGCAAGAAGAAAATGCTGACTGGGAAATTCTTGATGCAAAAGTGCAGGGTAACTATTTAGTATTTGAAACGAATCATTTCAGCATGTATGCATTGGTAGGCGAAAGCGACAATCTGGTTATAACATCTTTCCCTAAAAAATTAAATTATACAGAAGGGGATAGACTAGACACAAATGGATTGATGTTAAATATGAATGGGCAATTGATAACGGAGGGATATATTTGTGAACCAACAGTTTTGTCAGGAAGCGGAAAACAGGTTGTAAAGATTACATATGGACATTCTAGTGTTGACTTTGAAGTTAATGTTAAGAAAAAAATATCAGCAATATCCGTTGGAACAAAAGAAATAATAGACAATATGAAGTATAAGGTAACTAAGATTAATAATAATGGTACTGGAGAGGTTAGCTTGATATGGACTAATAACAAGAAGACCAATAAAGAATTTACTTCTTTAAAAATTGCAGATATTGTAAAAATTAAAGGAAAAAAATTTAAAGTTGTATCAATAGGAAATAATGCATTTCGCGATTATCGTAAACTTAAAGCTGTGACAATAGGAAATAATATAAAAAAAATAGGAAAGAACGCCTTTTATGGATGTGAAAATTTGAAAAAGATAATTATCAAATCTAAACAATTAAAAATAAATAAAGTTCAAAAAAATGCATTTAAGTTTATTTATCCTAAAGCTGATGTAAAAGTGCCAAAAACAAAAATTAATCTTTATAAAAAAATTATAAGAGCAAGAGGTGGTGGAAATAAAATAAAAATACATAAATAATATATTATAACACCACTTTACAACTTTTTTCATAAAAAAATATCGTACAGGACTTTCTGATGTATAATGAGTTTACCTAAAACATTACAAAGGAAGTGACCCTGTACGACAAAAATATTATACAACGAAAACACACTAATTGGTAGACTTAATCAATATTTTTTTATTTATTTTGAAACTTTTTCTGCACCTACCGCAGATACACTGTTTTTATTGATACTTTCAATACTGACTTTCGAATCACTTCATTCAATAAGATTCCTGTATCAACATTTTTTATCTGGAATAACCAGGAAATCTTTAAATGCTTTTTATCCCGCCTGTTCTTATGCTAAGGCTGACTATTCCAGGTTTATGAATGTGACAGTACGGATTGCTTTACACCTGATTCCGAATATGTTGAAAACACAGCCAGTATTCCTCTGTATAGATGATACTATGGTTGCAAAATTTGGAACTGAATTTGAAAATGTGTCAAAGCTTTTTGACCATGCTGCCCACAATGGCTCCAATTACTTAAATGGGCACTGTTTTGTAAGCCTGATGCTTTGCGTACCAGTATGGAAACATAACAAGATTTCTTATCTTGCTGTGCCTTTAGGTTATCGGATGTGGCAGAAAAAAGAATCAAAACTGCAGCTTGCTGCATCTATGGCTCGTCAGGTTATGCCTGAATTTTCACAAAAGAAAAATGTCATCATCCTTTGTGACAGCTGGTATATGAAAAAGAATCTTGTTTCAATGGTTGACGAATACCCTAATCTCGACTTGATTGGTAATGCAAGGTTAGATTCTGTTATTTATGATCTGGCACCGGCACCTACAGGAAGAAAGGGAAGACCTGCAAAACATGGAAAAAGACTCTCCATAGATGAAGATTTTGCACTGTCAGATGAAAAGATTGGTGATTATTATACAGGTGTACGCCATGTACTTACAAATCTTTTCGGTAAAAGAGGAGTCCTTGCATATGTCTCCTCAACCACAAAAGAGAGTGGTAAAAAACGCTTGTTTTTCAGTACAATTTTTCCAGAACAGCTGGGAATTTTCTGTGCATGGCATGAAAAAGCTCCATTAAATCAGACTGGCAGCGATTGGATGCAGTATATCCCATTATTTTTATATTCATTCCGATGGAATATTGAAGTCAGTTATTATGAACAGAAAACCTTCTGGTCTTTATGCAGTTATATGATAAGAAGCTGCAAAGGAATTGAGATGATGATAAATGTGATCAATATCAGTTATTGTGCGATGAAATTGCTACCTTATGTTGACAAAGAATTTGCTGACTATAAAGATAAAAGTGTGCAGGAATTTCGTTTTGTCATAAGTGAAGGTATCCGTGAGCAGATATTTTTTGCCAGTTTCGTACAAAATATCGAAACCCGAATAAAATCAACATCCGTGATAGATGCTATAAAACAAGCATTTAGGAAACATGGGTATCATTTATAAAGTTGTAAAGTGGTGTTAATTGTTTCTTTTCAAATAAATATTCTGGCAGAAGGGGTTTGTTTGAAGGACTTGAAATCTGGGAAGATGAGAAGTATCGTGAAATTCAGGGAACATATCCGGTGATTTTTTTGAGTTTTGCGTCTGCAAAGGAAACAAATATAGGGGATGCAAAATATAGGATATGTGCATTGATATCCGAAATATATGAGGACAATCGTTATTTGCTTAAGGGAGATTTATTAAGTGATAATGAAAAGGAACAATTTTTGAGTGTTAAAGCTGGGATGAATCCTATAGGAGCCTCGGATGCGATAAAGCTTTTGTGTGGATATATGCAAAGATATTATGGGAAAAAGTTCTTATATTGTTAGATGAATATGACACACCACTTCAGGAAGCTTACATCGAAGAATATTGGAATGAGATGACAGGATTTATGAGGTCTTTTTTTAATTCAACATTTAAGACGAATCCGTATTTAGAACGTGCAATAATGACCGGGATAACAAGGGTAACATATTCGACGTATATGAAGTTTGCAGAGCAAACTTCTAATGGCTCGGCTTTAGCCGAGGCTATGTTTTCAGATTTAAATAACCTTAGAATAGTTTCTACAACAAGTAACATTTACCAAGATTGTTTTGGATTTACAGAAAAAGAAGTATTTAATGCATTAGATGAAGCAGGACTTTCGGACAAAAAAGAAGAAGTAAAAAGGTGGTACGATGGTTTCACATTTGGTACGCATAAAGACATATATAATCCATGGTCGATAACGAACTTTATAAAGGAAAGAAAATTAAAAACATATTGGGTAGATACAAGTTCAAATGGACTGGCTGACAAACTAATACGAAGCGGCTCACCAGAAATTAAAAAATCAATGGAAAAACTTTTGAATGGAGAAAGTATAATAGTAGAGATAGATGAGCAAATAGTATTTAATCAGTTAGATAATAATGAAAATGCAATATGGAGCCTGCTTCTTGCCTGTGGATATCTAAAAGTAGAGAATTCAGAAACATGCGACATAAATGGAAAGTATGAATTAAAATTTACAAATTTAGAAGTCAATGTAATGTTTCAGAAGTTAATAAAAGATTGGTTTAGAGCTACAGGAGCAACATCAAATGAATTTGTAAATGCATTGCTAACAGGTGACATAAAGGCAATGAACCATTATATGAATAAAATAGCGTTGGCGACATTCAGTTATTTTGATGTGGGCAATAAGCCATCGGAATATATAGAACCAGAAAGATTTTATCATGGATTTGTATTGGGACTTATGGTTGGAGAAAGAGAAAAGTATATTATAAAGTCAAATAGGGAAAGTGGATTTGGAAGATATGATATAATAATGGTGCCCAAAGAGGTTAAAGACAAGGAACTTCCGGCGATAGTTATAGAGTTTAAAGTTTATGATGGAGAGGACGAGGATAATCTAAAAGAGACAGTGATAGCAGCGCATAAACAAACGGAAGAAAAGAAATATGATGATGAAATTTTGCAGTTTGGAATAGAAAAAGAACGAATAAAACATTATGGTTTTGCTTTTAAGGGAAAGAAGGTATTGATTGGCTAATATTTTTTGAAGAATGTGAAGCAATATTGAAATTAAGTAGAAATCAGGAGGTGTGTGTATGGCAAAGGTTATAAGTATAGGAAATCAGAGTTTTGAATCAATGCGTGAAAGAGATAATTTTTATGTGGACAAAACATCTGTTATAAAAGAATGGTGGGAAAATGAAGATATAGTAACACTCATAACACGCCCACGCCGCTTTGGAAAGACATTGAACATGAACATGCTTGAATGTTTTTTCTCAAACCAATATAAAGACAGAGGAGATTTGTTTGAGGGACTGGATATATGGAAAGAAGAAAAATACCGTAAATTGCAGGGAACGTATCCGGTGATATTTTTAAGTTTTGCAGGAATTAAGGGAAATACATTTGAAATGTCAAAAAAACAGATAGGTGATAAAATTGTAGAATTATATGAAAGTAACAGATTTTTGCTTAAGTCAGAATGTATAAGTGATACAGAAAAAAAAAGATATATATCTTTTTTAGAAAGACCAATGGATGAAGATGTATCTTATAAATTAAATGAAATGTCAAATTATCTCAGCCGTTATTATGGCAAAAAAGTCATCATCCTTCTTGATGAATACGATACCCCGATGCAGGAAGCATATGTAAGCGGATATTGGAAAGAACTTGTAGCTTTTACAAGAAGTTTGTTCAATGCGACATTTAAAACAAACCCATATCTTGAAAGAGCGATAATGACAGGTATTACCAGGGTATCAAAAGAGAGCATTTTTAGTGATCTTAATAACCTTGTAGTAGTTACAACAACATCAAATCAATATGAGACAGCATTTGGTTTTACGGAAGAAGAAGTATTTAATGCACTTGATGAACAGGGACTTTCTGATAAAAAGCAGGAGGTTAAATCATGGTATGATGGATTTACATTCGGTGACAGCAGGGACATATATAATCCATGGTCGATAATAAACTATCTTAAATATAAGAAATTTACAACATACTGGGCAGATTCAAGTTCAAATGGACTTATAAATAATCTTATCCAAAAGGGAAGTCCGTATATAAAAACCATGCTGGAGACGCTTATCAGAGGAGAGAAAATAAATGTTATAATAGATGAGCAGATAGTATTTTCAGAACTTGATTATTCGGAGGATGCAGTTTGGAGTCTTATGCTTGCAAGTGGTTATCTGAAAGTAATATCATCGGAGGAGTTGAATCTGGTAAGAGAAAGTGAAAATGAATATGAGCTTGCCATTACAAACCGTGAGATATTATTTATGTTTAGAAAAATGATACTCAGATGGTTTACACCGGCAAAGATGGAAACAAATGAATTTATAAAAGCTCTTATAAATGGTGATGTTGAAAGTATGAATGCATACATGAACAAAGTGACATTGAAGACAATAAGCTATTTTGACAGCGGAAACAGTCCGTCTGACGAAGAACCGGAGAGATTTTTTCATGGTTTAGTTCTTGGTCTTATGGTGGATCAGACAGAAAACTACATTATAACATCAAACAGAGAAAGTGGTTATGGACGTTATGACATAATGTTAGAGCCGATAGATAAATCAAATGAAAATCTGCCATGTATAGTAATCGAATTTAAGGTAATAAATCCTAAAAAAGAAAAAACACTTGAGGAGACGGTAGAAG